>ULNK01026023.1_pt1 | contig 31334 bp, 25 predicted proteins | sample 1951911 | NCBI WGS metagenome assembly ULNK01 (sample SAMEA4835576, study PRJEB28245) | human gut metagenome | biome: gut microbiome; material: fecal sample | place: Denmark | collected 2008 | reverse complement strand
AGGTCGGGCGCAACTACCAGGTGTTCCGTTACCAGCTGGCCTGCAATGCCTATGGCAGCTACCCCACCAAGTTCAACGGCGGTTTGTTCACCGTCGACCCGCAGTTCACCGACCCGCGCATCCGCTTCTCGCCCGACTTCCGCAAGTGGGGAGGCGGCAGCTTCACCGCGCAAAACCAGCGTTTGCTCTACTGGCCTCTGCTGAAGAGTGGCGACACGGACATGATGAAGCCCCAGTTCGACTTCTACATCAACCTGCTAACCAACGCTGAGCTGCGCACCCGTCACTATTGGGGGCACGGCGGCGCGTCGTTCACCGAACAGATAGAGAACTTCGGACTACCCGTTGGCTTTGAATACGGCTGGAAACGACCGATAGGCTACGACCCAGGCATGCAATACAACAATTGGGTGGAATACCAGTGGGATACGGTGTTCGAGTTCTGCATGATGATGGTGGAGGCCTACCGTTATGCCCGGCTGGATCCCACGCCCGGGCTGCCCCTCATGCTGAGTTGCCTACGTTTTTACGATGAACATTACCAATATCTCAGCTCGTTGCGCACGCCCAAACGCCTTGACGGACAGGGAAAGCTGGTTATCTATCCTGGTACCGCTCTCGAAACTTACAAGATGGCCACCAATCCCACCACCACCGTGACGGCCATGCGCTGCCTGACGGATGCCCTGCTGGAGCTGCCGGACAGCTTGTTGCCCGAGGGCGACCGCACCTACCTGGAAGGACTGAGGCAACGCATCCCGCAGGGGACGCATTACCGCCTCCAAGAAGGCCGGAAGACCTTCGCGCCTGCCCAGTCTTGGGAGCGCATCAACAACACGGAATACCCGCAACTCTACACCGTCTTTCCCTGGGGGCTGCACCACATCGACACCCCCGAGCTGGATGTGGCCCGCGATACGTGGCATTACGGAGCCGACGTGCCCAAGCAGAAGGGCTACCAGAGCTGGGAACAAAGTGCCATTTTCTGTGCCCGCCTCGGGCTGCGTAAGGAAGCAGCCGAATACACGCTGAAGAAGATGGGCGACTCCGGCCGCCGCTTCCCCACTTGGTGGGGGCCAGGCTACGACTGGGTGCCCGACCACAACTGGGGAGGCAGCGGCATGATTGGCTTGCAGGAGATGGTGATGCAGTGTTACGGCGACAAAATCTACATCGGCGCAGGCCTGCCCGACGACTGGGATGTTGACTTCAAGCTGCATGCTCCCCGCGAGGCCATTGTGGAGGGAAGCATCCGCCAAGGTAAGCTCTTGAAATTAAAAGTGACCCCCGAATCACGCCGCAACGATGTTGTTGTTTGGCTGGGGAAAGAATAACGAGAAGTAAAAAAGGTAAAGCCACTATCAAGCTTTACCTCCTGAAGCCTGCCTGAAAGTGGGCTGATACTTTCTCTAACTCTTTTATTGCTCATTCGCTAATTTTTAAAAATTGACAATGAAAAAGGAAATAAGACTGTTTTTTGTATTGGTGGCACTCCTGATGTTGAACATGAAGGGACAAGCTGCCGAATGGCAATGGTCGGTAGAGATACCGTCCATGGTTTCGGACGAAACGGGAGGACACCCTACGGCTTTCCTTTGGATACCTGAAGACTGCCAACGGGTGAAAGCTGTGGTGGTAGGACAGCATAACATGTGCGAGGAAACGCTATTTGAGAATGTCCTGTTCAGGCAAAGGATGAAGGAAGCAGGCATCGCTTTGGTATGGATTACCCCGATACTCAACCAACCTTGGGATGTGGCTACCGGTTGCAATGATGCCTTGTTGCGCGCACTGGACGATTTGGCTGAAGTCAGCGGCTACGGGGAACTGGGCAGGGTACCGATTGTGCCGTTGGGGCACTCGGCCATGGCCACGTATCCCTGGAACTTTGCGGCTTGGAACCCTGAACGCACACTGGCTGTCATCTCTTATCACGGTGACGCACCGCGTACTAATCTATGCGGCTATGGACGCGCTAACTTGGAATGGGGGAGGATGCGGAACATTGACGGCATCCCCGGACTGATGATTGAGGGCGAGTACGAATGGTGGGAAGCACGGGTGCGGCCGGCACTGGCTTTCCGAATGATGTATCCCCAAAGCTGCATCTCTTTTCTCTGCGATGCAGGTCGGGGGCATTTCGATGTGTCCGACCGCACGGCGGCTTATATCGCGCTGTTCCTGAAGAAAGTGCTTGCGGCACGTCTGACTGAAACATACCTCACAGCGGACGACGCAGAAGAGGGGAAGTCCGTTGAATTGAAAGCTGTCAATCCCCGCGACGGCTGGCTTGCCCAGCGATGGGTGCGAGGCGACGGTGCGACCGGCGAGATGCGCAATGCTTCCAGCGTGACTCCTCCCCGGCGTGTGAAGCCCGCCCCTTACGCACAGTACAAAGGAGACCCGCATGACGCCTTTTGGTATTTCGACCGCGAGATGGCTGAACTGACTGAAACCATTTATCGAGACGAACAGAACAAGGAACCGTCGTATGTGAGTTTTGTGCAGGAAGGCAAGCTTTTGAGTTATGATGAAAATGCGCACGTACGGATAACTGCCCGTTTCCGTCCTGAAGCCGACGGACTGACGTTTCGTATGAAAGCGGTACACACGGACAGTACGTACCGCACAATAGTGGAGAAAGCTGGCGTAACACAGCCGAAAATCACCCGCATTTGTGGTCCGGTGGAACAGGTAGACGATACTACATTCCGTGTCAGTTTCTATCGGATGGGAATGTACAATCGCCGTCGCACAACGGGCATCACCTTGCTGGCCTCTTTCGATGGCGACAAGGAGCGGAAGAGCCCGGTGCAGGAACTGAGTTTCGATATCCCTTATCGGCATACAGAAGGCCGCCGCCAGCATATTCTCTTCCCCGACATACCCGATGTGAAGCTGGGAACGGAGATAGTGAAACCGGAAGCTGTTTCGGACTGCGGCCGGCCTGTGTCCTATTATATAAAGGAGGGGCCGGCGGAAGTGAAAAACGGACAGGTGGTGTTTACTCCGATACCGCCTCGCACAAGGTTCCCCGTAAAGGTGACTGTGGTAGCATGGCAATATGGACTGGACGGTGTGGTGCAGACAGCAGAGCCCGTGGAGCGGACATTCTATATTCGCCCATGAACAAACTTTTTATAAATGTTCGCAATAGTCTATTCTATTCCCTAAAAAAATAATATAGGATACATAAACTTTTGCATCGGAAATGAAATTATGAACATTAATATATGACTACAATGAAAAGAATCGGACTTTTGTTTTGCGCTTGGATGGTTGCGGTTTCGTGCATTGCCGCCCAAGGAAAGAAATTGAAAATCTCGTCGCCGGACGGTTCGCACACTGTGACATTTTGGCAAAAACAGACGCGAGAAAGCGTAAATGAATTGTATTACACCGTGGCTTACAAAGGGCGTACCGTGATTGAAGAATCGCGCGCCGGCCTACAGATGGACAACCGCGTGTGGGAAATGGCTTTAGGTGTGCGCGACCTCAAGCAACCTGTCTGTTGGATGGATAATCTGGAAGCGGATTCAGTGTCGCGGACAGAAATGACGGATAGCGAATGGCATCCGCTTTACGGCGAACGGAGCACGGTACGCGACCTTTACAATGCGGCCACGTTTTATCTCTCGAAGAAAGACGGGTCGCAATACCGGATGAACATAGAGGTGCGTGCCTATAATGAGGGCATCGCTTTCCGCTATTTCTTGCCCGAACATCCGAAGGCTATCTTCCATAAGGTAACGGGGGACTTGACAGAATACACATTTCCGGCCGGTACTATGGCGTGGGCACAGCAATGGGCGCAAGACAGGTTCGAACATTTGTCTGTGGATGACATCAAGCATCCAGCCGAGCGTGCCTTGACGCTCGATTTGCCTGACGGCACATGGGTGGCTCTGCTCGATGCCGATGTGGAGGACTGGTGCCTGACGAAATACCTTGCCTCGGAAAGAAAACCGCACACACTGACTTCGGTGATGTATAGTCCGGTGGACGCGGTGACCTACTTTGCCACACCCTGGAAAATCGTCATGGCCGCTGACCGTGCGGGTGACTTGTTGGATCACAACGACATCGTCCTCAATCTTAATCCTCCTTGTGCCGTTCCTGATGCGGCGGAATGGGTAAAACCGGGCAAGATTATGCGCGCGGGCATTTCGACCGAAGCCGGACTGTCTACCATCGACTTCTGCGCCGCGCACAACATCCCCTACATGCTTTTCGACTGGCAGTGGTACATGCCCTGCACTTCGCATGACGGCGATGCTACCCAGGTAGTACCCCATTTGGATATGGAACGCGTCATCTGCTATGGTCGCGAGAAAGGCGTAGGCGTGTGGCTTTATGTCAATCAACATGCTTTGATGAAACAGGCACGCGAACTGTTCCCCCTGTTGAGGCAATGGGGCGTGGTGGGCGTAAAGTCGGGGTTCGTGCAATATGCCAGCCACCGCTGGGCCACCTGGTTGCATGACTTGGTTCGCCTTGCCGCCGATAACCATCTGATGATGAACATACACGACGAGTTCCGCCCGTCGGGCTTCAGTCGCACTTATCCTAATCTACTCACCCAGGAAGGCATTTGCGGCAACGAGGAATTTCCTGATGCTACGCACAACACCATCCTGCCTTTTACCCGCATGATTAACGGGGCAGCCGACTACACCATCTGTTATTACGACCCGAGGCTGCAGAACACACACGCCCACCAGTTGGCGGCTTCGCTGGTATTTTATAGCCCGTTGCAGACCCTCTTTTGGTACGACAAGCCCGAACTTTACCAAGGTGAGCCCGAGATAGAATGGTTTGAGCACTTACAGACGGTGTTCGATGATTCTCGTGTTCTGTCGGGCACACCCGGCAAAGGTATCGTGATGGCACGGCGTAAAGGTACGGAATGGTTCGTGGGTGTGCTGACCAACAACGAAGGCGGGAAAGAAACCGTCAACCTCTCTTTTCTCGACCGTGACCATAAGTATTTGGCCCACATCTACACCGATGGTGGCAGCAAGGTGAAAACACGGACGCAAGTAAAATGTGACTATTTTGTAGTGGATGCCGCACAAAGCCTTTCTTTCACCTTGGAGCCCCGTGGCGGTGCGGCCATCCGTTTTGTTCCGCTGACAGAGGCAGAGGCCAAGAAATATAAAAAGTTAAAAATGAAGAATCAAAAAGTTAACTAACATAAAAAGCAGGTGTAGCGTTTGAGTTTTCCACGCCTTTCATACGTATTTCAAAGTAAAATTGGTTAGGGAGCTCGCTTGAAAGCGTAGAAGAACTCCAGTCGTAAGAAGGTATACATAGGCAAGAAGGTTTTCGATAAGGTAAGAAGATGTTTTCAGGTATATAAATAAAAGGTATAGAAAATAAAGGTAAAGAAGTAATTGAAGTTAGAGAAGTAAAAAAGAATAAAGCCATTATCTATATTTACCTTCTGAAGCCGGTCTGTCGGCTGATAAAATCTCTAACTTCTTCACCAAATAAACATAAACAAAAAAGATAACTCATTTGCAATGAAATGAAAAAGACTAATATGTATTTGGCAGGCATAGGCTTGCTTTTCCTTTCAGCTTGCGCAGGTACCAATGACAATTCATTCCGCGTAGACCGGTCATTGGAATATTGCCACCACCAGGTGACGCGTACCTTGGCAGAACTGCGTGGGGAAGAGGGACAAATAGACTATACTTTGATACCCCGTAACATACTGAAGGGCGAGGCACACTGGAACTGCCGGAAAGCTTCAGAAACGGAATGGTGCAGCGGTTTTTGGCCAGGCATTCTATGGTACGATTATGAGGCCACCGGCGATGTACAGATCCGGACAGAGGCAGAAAAGTTCACTGCTGCTTTGGGCTTTTTGGCCAAGCAGCCTGCTTACGACCACGATTTGGGATTTCTTTTGTTCTGTAGCTATGGCAACGGTTACCGGTTGACCGGCAATCCCGAATACAAACAGATGCTCCTGAATGCCGCCGATACGCTGGCTACCCTGTTTCGTCCTCGTGCCGGCACTCTCCTTTCGTGGCCTCGCAACGTGAAGATGTTCGGAGGGTACAATACCATCATGGACAATATGATGAACCTCGAACTCCTTTTATGGGCAGCGAAGAACGGCGGCAACCCTTATCTGGCCGATATAGCCGTCTCGCACGCCGACCGCACCATGGAACACCAGTTCCGCCCGGACTACACGTGCTACCATGTGGCGGTCTACGACTCTATTTCCGGAGAATTCCTGCGCGGCGTCACCCACCAAGGTTATGCCGACAGTTCTACATGGGCACGTGGACAGGCTTGGGCCATCTATGGCTACACCCTGATGTACCGCGAGACGAAGGACGCCCGTTATCTGAACTTTGTGCAAAAAGTGGCCGATGCCTATCTGGAACGCTTGCCGGAGGATAAAATACCTTATTGGGATTTCGACGCGCCTGACATTCCCAATGCGCCGCGCGATGCTTCGGCGGCTGCAGTCACGACATCTGCCCTGCTGGAATTGTCATCTTTCCTGCCCGATGAAACCGGAACCAAGTATAAGCAGGCGGCCATAGAAATGTTGACCAGCCTCAGTTCGGAGAAATATCAGAGCCGGGCAAGCAAGCCATCCTTCCTGTTGCATTCCACGGGGCACTGGCCGGCCGGTTCCGAGATAGACGCATCCATCATTTATGCCGACTACTATTACATCGAAGCACTGGTAAGGCTCCGTAAAATGGAAAATAAATGAAGAATTAAAAATTGTTGATGACATGAAACGAATCTTTTTTGCCGCATTGCTTGCGTGGATGACTGCCGCCTTGTCCCTTTCGGCACAAACGCCTCGCCATCCCTACCTGCTTTATACGCCCCAGCGCATTGAGCAGGCCAAACAACTCATGAAGGACGAACCTGCCCGCAAGGCCGGCTGGGAGGCCATCAAGCAACGGGCAGACAAGGCCCTGGAGGGCGGCAACAGGCTGGACGAATCGGAATACCTCTCGCTGGCCTACCTTATGACCGGCGACAAACGCTATGCTAACAAGCAGAAGGCCATCCTGCTGGACGTCATCAAGGACCGGGCGTGGAGCAGCTCGGAGATGCTCGCGCGCAAGCCGGTGTGGCGCGCCGACCTGAATGTCAGCCACCGTTGCCGCTTGGCGGCCATTGCCTACGATGCCATCTACAACATCCTTTCCCGCGACGAGCGCAAGGAGATCACCCAAGGGCTATACCGCCTCGGCGTGGAGCCAAGCATGGGGGACTGGCTGCTGGAACCTACCCGCATCCATTCCCTCAACTCCATGGGACACAACTGGTGGACTTCCTGCGCCTGCATGGGCGGGTTGCTGGCCTTGAGCCTGCAAACGGAAGTGCCCGAGGCCCGCGAGGCAGCCAAAGTGCTGAACGAATACCTGCCCGAATGGTTTGACTTTGCGGGCGACGTGCTTCAGCAAAAGCCCAAGAGCTTCGACCGTTCCGGCGGCATGTACGAAAGCCTGAACTACGCCAACTTCGGCATCCAAGAAGCCCTCCTCTTCCGCTTGGCATGGAAGAACGCCTGCCCCGGGCAAGCACAGCCCGACATTCCCCAGCTAAACCAAGTGGCCGACTACTTTGCCCATGTCTGCTATCCGCGCACCGGCATGCTCTACAGCCTGAACTTCGGCGACAGCCACAAGAACGTCTCTGCCGAAAGCTCGCTCATGCTGCTTGACGCACTGGGCATGAAGAGCCGGACAGGCCTGTGGTACATGGCGCAGGTGCAAGGCGGGCAGCACCGCGACGGCTTTTTCCTCGACCGTCCCCTCGGCTTCCTCTACATGCCCTCGCTGAAACAAGCACCCGACGAGCCTGACATGGCCTGCTCGCAACTCTTCGCCGACTTCGGCTGGGCCACGATGCGCACTTCTTGGCAAAAGGATGCCACGATGCTGGCCGTCAAGTCCGGTCATACGTGGAACCACTCGCACGCCGATGCCAATTCGTTCATCCTTTTCCACAAAGGGGTGGACATTCTCAAGGATGCCGGCAACTGCTGGTATCCCAACCCGGCTTACCGCGACTATTTCTTCCAAAGCCAGGCGCACAACGTGGTGCTGTTCAACGGCAAAGGGCAGAACCGCGAACAGCAGTACCACGGCTCCATGCTGCCCGGCAGCCTGCACTACCTTACAGATGCCGGTCGCCTGCGCTATGTGCTGGCCAACGGCACCGGCCCCTATTCCGACCAGTTCAGCCGCAACTTCCGCCATTTCTTGTGGATGGACAACGTGATTTATATCATCGATGACCTCAAGACTCATGAATACGGAGAGTTCCAATGGCTGTGGCACCCCAACGGGACGTGGAAGAAGAACGGGACCGACGCCACCGTCACCAACGGGGCTTCCTCGGTGGTCATCCGCCCACTTTACCCCCGCTTGCTGGCTCTTTCCGATTTCGTGCACGATTATCCTGAAGACCTCTGGTGGGAAGAAGTCAAGACACCCGACGAAGACCTGAAAGGCGAGGATTCGTACTACTCTTTCCACTTGCCCGGCAAGTTCGACCGGGTGAAGGGTTTGACAGCCATCATCCTGAAAGACAGTGCCTCCCAGCGCGAGCTGCCCCAAATGGAACGCCGCGAAGGCAAGGACTGGATAGGGCTGCGCGTCACCTACAAGAGCAAGGTGACCGACCTCTACATCAACCAGCTGGCCGACGGGCGGCTGATGCACAACAACTCCTGGATAGAAGCCGATGGCTGGAGCACCGATGCCTACCTGTTTGCCGTGAGCTACCCGGAGGACGGTGACCCTGCCCGTTCGGAAGACGTGTTTGTGGCCTATGGCAGCGCGTTGCGCCGGGGCGAAACATCCTACTTCTCCTCCCTCTCCAAGCTCTTTGTCGCTTGGAAAGCCGAGAAAGGCCGGTGGAACATCCACATTGACGGCCAGCCCCGTATGCATGCCACCTTCGGATGTCCGAGTCGTCCGGCCACCTTACAGGTCAACGGAGCTGATCATCCGATACTCTATGAACGTGGACGATTGGAGGTGCGATGCCACAAGTGAGTAAGGGGGCGATAAAGCTTAATAAATCGCGTTTCTGCAGGGGCGTATATCTACAGAGGTGTTATACAGATGGGCGGAAAGGGAAAGAACTTAAATGCTTAGGGGCAGGAAACTATCTTAAAATTAAGAGAAGTATATCTGCCGATTGATTTTTTAGATATATGATAAAGTTCAAAGCCGCAAATGAAAGAACGTGAGGGTAGGTAGAGATTTCCCTATTTTCGTGCAAGGAATAAAAAATTTTAATATATATTTGTGAATCTATCACGAATACATTATGAAAAATTTGATTGCACAAATACTGGCACTGCTCTTTGCCACCTTGCTTCCGGAGAAAGCGCAACCTTACCATTTCCAGGGATTGACAGGCAAGGAAGGGCTGACCGAACTGACTATCACTGCCATCTATAAAGATACCCATGGATATGTGTGGCTAGGAACTCCGACATCGGTGGTACGCTTTGACGGAGTACACGTCAAGCATTATCCTATTTACGGCTTCAATGCAAAAAGCAAGTGGGTGAACACGATTATGGAAACTTTGGACGGACATATTTTGATAGGAAACGAAACTGGACTTTTCCGTGTTGAAGGAGACCGGCTTGAACCGTTACTTTCTGAAACCATCCGGAAAGGTGTGCGTTCGTTGGTTTGCGAGGCTGATTCGACACTGTATGTGGCAAGCGGAGAAGGATTATACATAATTTCTGGAGGGAGAGTAGAGACTGTCTTACTGGATGACAATATCCTTTCCGCAGCCAACAATATTATGGCCTTGTATTTGGACGTGGAGCGCACCCTGTGGATGCTGACTCATAAAGGACTTTATTCGATGGACTTATCCAGCCGGAAAATCTGTTATTATCGCAACACGTTAGCCGACGAAGTAGAGGATGTTTCTTATCGTTGTCTGACAGGCATCGGGGCACATATCTATATTGGTACTATGAAAGAAGGCATCTATTGTTTTGATAAACAGACACAGACTTTCAGCCCCTATGTGAATGTGGGATGTAACGTTATCATGTCTCTTTCTTCTGATGAACGAGATTTACTTTACGTGGCAACGGATGGTAACGGCGCGCATTTCATTTCAACATCGCAGCACCGTATTGTTCGATCGTTTATTTATTCACCCGAAGCGGTAAGCGGTATCCGCACCAATGCTGTCTATTCCTTACTAGTGGACCGTGATGGGTTAATATGGGTGGGCACCTATCAACTGGGATTGGACTATACGGTTTACCAAAGTAGGCTTTTTTCAGTCTATCAGACCCCTTACTTTTCTACCGTAGATATACCCATACGTACCTTCAATATTTTGCCGTTTGGTAAAATGCTGGGAACACGTAGTGGACTTTTCTTTGTGGATGAACGCAGGCAAACCGTATTGAGGTTCGGTGCTCCAAAGGAAATGCGCTCTAATCAAGTGCTTTGCAGCTATGTGTTTCATGATAAACTATATATAGGAACTTATGGTGGGGGCATGTATGTCTTCGATCCTTCCACCTGCCAGTTATCAGACTTTGAACCAAACATTCGCCAACCTTTCCTTGACGGACATGTCTTTTGTATTACTTCCGACCAAACAGACCGTTTGTGGATGGCCACTTCTAACGGCTTGTATTGTTATGATAAGGAAAGAAAATTGGTGAAACATTTCATGCATACCAATTCACATTTGCCCGAGGGGAATGTTTATTATGTATTTTTCGATTCTACCGGCAAAGGTTGGATTTGTACCGAAAACGGTGTTTGTATTCTGGATGCAGATAAGCTGGTGATACGTGCTAATGTATTTCCTAAAGGATTTCCGGCTTCAGAGAAGATGATGGCAATTTATGAAGATGCGTCCCATACACTTTATTTCATCCCCTATAAAACTAATCTGTTCACATCTGACATCTCTATGAAATGCTTCCGGAGGATACCTACCGATACTGCATTGGATGGGAAAGAAATCATGACTATCACCGAAGATCAGGAAGGCTGGATGTGGATAGGGACTAGCGACGGGCTTTTCCGGTATGACAAAAAGGAAACCTTTGTGCCCTATACTTTTGTAGATGGCATCCCTGATCCCATATTTCTGCCCTGCCCGTCATTTATGGACAAGGAGGGCAATTTATGGTTTGGTAATTCCAAAGGTCTGGTTGAATTGCCAAAAGGCAGTTTGAAGCAGAAGAACGGAGCTGCTTATCAGATAGCTATATCCACGATTAATGTCAACGGTGTTCCGATGGATTCACTACTTGTGGAACATCCCGGAGGAAACTATTTCATCGAACTCGCTTCTACACAAAACAATGTGCAGATAGGTTTTTCCGACTTCACTTTCACCTCTCCTGCATATATGAATTATGAATACTGCTTGGACAATACGAATAAAGGCTGGCAACACTTGATTGGCCGGTCAGAAGTGAATCTTTACAATCTTTCACCGGGTAAACACCTCTTTAAAATACGTCGGACGGGAGTACCGGGCAGCGAGAGGATGTTGGCAATTCATGTACGTGTCCCTATATGGAGAATTGTAGGAATAGCAGCAGCTTGTGCGATGGTATTGGGCATTGCTTTCTTCCTTTATTACCGTTTCCGGAGAAAGACAGACGAAGGCGTTTCTTGTGATTCGGTTATCTTTCTGCCCGAAAAAAACAAGGTGGAACCATTAGAAAAAGATGTGCCTCAGCCTGTATCGGAGAAATACAAAGCTGGACGTTTGCCTGATGAAGAATGTAAGCGTCTGGCCAAAGCATTGAAACTGATGATGGAGAATGAAAAACTATATATCAATCCCAACTTGCGGATTGGAGACTTGGCCGCTCGGCTCGGAGTTTCTTCAAACAACTTGTCCTATTTGTTCAATGTCCATCTGCAACATAGTTATTATGACTACATCAATGATTATCGGGTAATTGAGTTCAAAAAACTTGTTAGCCAAGGCATGCATAACAAATACACGTTGCAAGTTTTGATGGAGCTTAGTGGTTTTAATTCGCGTGCTTCATTTTTTAGAATCTTTAAAAAGTTGCATAATATTACGCCTAAAGAATATATTACGAGACAAGAAGAAGGCAAAAAATAGCGACTATTCTATTTTTCGAGGTGTGCAGTTGAATAAATAAACATGAATGAATAGATGGGAAAAGGATATTCTTTTTGAATCTATATTTAAAAAGAATTATAAACGGCTTTATCTATATGCCACATACATCGTAGGAAACGTTGAACAAATCAAAGACCTCGTAAGCGAGGTTTTCAGCCGGTTATGAGAAGAATATACTTCTGTTGAGAAAAGAACGTGTCGATTCCTACCTGTTCTTGTGTGTGCACAATTATTGCTTTGACCATCTCCGACAATGAACAAGTGATGAATGCTTATACGGAAATGTATCGGAAAGGCGGGGAATTGGAACTTCCCGGATGGAATGAATATGACGCCCGGCTTGACCGCATCTTGGAGTTGATACACAGCATGCCCGGCCAAACTCGTCTTGTCCTTGAGTAATGTTATTTGCATAAGAAAAGTTATAAGGAGGTGGCGGCGGTATTGGATATAAGTACCAGTGGGGTAAGGAAATATATTATGAAGAGGCTGGCTATCATCCGCAAGGATTTTGATGTTAATTATAAAAAAGGACTAAAAAAGAAGAAAATTGTTAGAAAATAAAAACACCAACAACAATGGAAACTGACAATAAAAATAGGAATAATGAACTGGATGTCCTGCTGATGCGCGACGTAAGGACAGCTTTGTTGAAAGAAGCATCTCCTGAACCGGACGTAGATGCCGAGTGGGAAAAATTTATTTATATTAAGATTAAATTTATAAGAATTGAATAATTGATGATAAGATATTATGATGTTTCATTTTCACTCTGATTTTAACATCAAACCAGGATGTAAATTATTATTTTTTAGAAATGTAAAATGTTTTAGTATTTATTTTACATTAAAACAGAAATTTACTACTACCGCTGCTTTGAGCTAATAAATCTGTTTTTTTCAGCGACCTATAGAAATGATAACATCAAAATTTGATAAAAATTAGAACATAGAGCTGAACACCCTAGTAGAATATTAATATGTAAAAATAAGAATTAATGTGGCTGAGAGTCAAAATATTCATAGGATATCTCGTACTAATCTCCCTGCTCGTGTTCACTGTCCGTCTTTTCCGGGATGAACAAATAAAGCGAGGCTACCTGCAGGCGAGCGAGGCGGAGCTGCTCCATGTCCGCAACCTGGCAGAACAGGTCTATGCCGGACTGCTGGAGCTCGCCACCCGGGCAGAGACCGTCAGCGTCTGGGACGAGGAAGACCTAGCAGGCTACCGGGACAAACGCACGGAGGTCTGCCGTACCCTTCAAGAACTGGGACCGCATATCCGTTCCTCCTCCGGACAGGCCCGCATCGATTCGCTCTGCCTGCTCCTTGAACAAAAAGAGCAACTGCTGGACAGCGTCACGCAGACATTCGACCACCTGCAGAGGGTCGGCGAAATCGTCAGCCGGAAAATTCCGACCATCGTCTCCCATGTCCGGCAGACCGCCGCCCCGCCTGTCGCATCTGCGGATACCGTTCGGAAACCGGCCCCGGCCAGCCTATGGTCCAGGCTCTTCAAGCGGAAAGAAAAGAAATCGGCCTATCTGGAGCAGCGGGAAAAGACGGAAAAAAGATCCGGAGAAAAGAGACAAGAGAGACAAGGCGCGTCGGCCACCGGCATGCTCCGTTCCCTAAGCCGGGAGGTGACGGATATCCAGAAGGCCGAGGAAGAGCGCCTGTTGCTCCAGATGGACCTGCTGTATGAGAACAATACCCGGCTGAACGGGCGGCTGCGCGGCATCGTCCAGGAACTGGAGTCGGAAACGGCCTTCCGGATAGAAGAACGCTACCGCCGGTTCGTGGTGGAGAGCGACCGGTCGTTCCATACGGTATCCGTCCTGGCCATTTCCATCTCGCTGCTCGCCATTGTCCTGTATTTTATCATACACCGGGACCTGAAATGCAAATACCGCTACCAGAAGGAGCTGGAAATCTCCGACGATACCAACCGACAGCTCCTGCAATCCAAGAAGGACATGATGCTTGCCATCGCCCACGACCTGCGTTCCCCGCTGACCACGATAAGCGGCTCCGCCGACCTGCTGCCGGGCGAGGAGGACGGGCGGCGTAAGGCAAAGTATGTCGAGAACATCCGGCACGCCTCGGAATACATGCTCTCCCTTGTGAATACCTGTAACGCGTAACTTTGCCGCATCACTTTTTCGTAACATTAAATATTTCACTTTACGAAAACTATATTTATGTAGAAAATGGATGCAAAAAAGATTACAGAAGACTATCACGACTGGCATAACATTGCCGAACTTCGACTTCTTGGCTTGAGCCGTTCTCAAATAGCAAAGAAGCTGCAACTTCCTCCCGGCAGAGTCATGCGGCTTTCCCGATTAAATGTTGATGAGCTTCTTCAACATGGCAATCGTCCGCGCCCTTCTTATTCCTGCCGTCTCGATCCTTATGAGGAGTCAGTTAAGCATTTGCTGATAACCTGTCCTTATTATTCTTCCACCCAGATTCATGAATATCTAAAGGAGAATAATCCCTCTTTTCCAAAAGTCTGTGAAAAGACTGTTTTCAATTACGTAAAAAAAATACGTAAAAGATACGATATACCTGCAAGAGTATAATTTTTTGCAGCAACAATCTTTTGTTCAGAATTCAATAAGAATCTGAACTGCATCCTTATTACCGAAATTTAAATAAAAGACATTATGAAATCCGTTATTTCAGACAATAAGATTATTCCATTCCTGCCTTGTTATAAAAGGACATCACAGTTGCATGAAACCAAAGTCAGTGATCTGAAAACTGTATATGGATGTAATGGATATGCGGTTTATGATTATATAGAAAATGAGATATTCCGTACAGGAAACCATTCATTGTATTGGTGTAAGAATATGCTTTGCAGAGTAGCGGACTATTGGGCACTCTCTCCGGAAGAAGTGGAGAAAATCGTGGAGTATTGTATTCAGGTTGACTTGTTCAATGCTGAGTTGTATACCAAGTATCATATTCTTACATCCGCAGAAATCAGGCAACAGTATAATAATGCCGGTTTCTTCATGGCTGTCAATTCATAATCACTAATCCGAAAATACTATGTTGATAAGATGTGAAATGTTAAAAAAACTGGCAAACGCTTTTATAGAGGTAGCCAAAGAGGAGAACCTGCCTGTAAATATCACAATGGGCAGGTCTTATACAGACTCCGGCGGTTCCAGACAAGTTGGTATTATTCTTGAATTTGACAGTTGGAACTCGAAAATCATCAATGATAAATTAGCTGACACCATCAACAGAATCTTCGAACTTAAATAATATATAATAGAAAGGGAGCAATATGGAAATATTAACGGCCCTGCAATGGGCTAAAAAGGGTTTTATCCCCAATGAGGGGGCCAAAGGTACAAAACAATGGACTAACAGGCAAGTCACCGCATTGTATGCAGGCTGGTGATACAGGTTCGAATCCTGTTTGTTTCACACTGAAAAAAAAATCTTAAAACGTATAATTATGGGAAGAATTGCCAGAAAAGGCTTTGAGTACTACAGGGCCGAAACGGACCGGTTCCGTGACATCAAGATCCGCAAGCTGAGAAAGGAACACAGCTGTGCCGGTTATGCGATATACCAGTATGTCCTGAATGAGATCTACCGTGTGGAAGGCTGTTATATCCGTTTCACACAGGACGAGCTGTTCGATTGTGCGGAATACTGGAACATGAGGGAAGAGGAGGTTCTCCGGATCATCAACTATTGTACGGAAACGGGGCTGTTCAATGCCGGAATCTGGAAACAGTACGGCATTCTGACAGGGCACTCCATCCAGATCCGATATGTGTCCATGTGTCACGCGGCCAAGCGCAAGACAGTCATTCCGGAAGAAATAAATCTTCTTTCCGAAGAAAAATCCTCCTTCCCGGTTTCCCGGGCACAGCTCCCTGTGGAAGCGGCGTCCGTTCCGATCTGTGGATCTGTGGCAGTCACCTCTGTTCCCTTCACGGAACCTTCAGAAGCGCCCGTTCCTTTGAAAGAGGGAATTCTTCCGGAAAAAACCGGATTTATTCCGGAAGAATCCGTGAATATTCCGGAAGCTTACAATATAAAGGAAAGAAAAGAAAACATATCATCCTCAAGCTCCTTTACATCCGTTCAGGAAAAGACGGATGAGGAGGACAATTCCATCCGGACTTTAAAATCCGATCTGGAATACCTGAACCTGAAGGATGACCAGATCCGCTGGGCGTGCATTCTGAAAGCCCGTTATCCGGCCATGCCTCTGGAGTACGCCATAGCCGCCGTCAAGGACAGCATCCGTAACGGTGACTACCGTTACAGTGTGGGCGGCTGCCTCACTCCGCTGATAGAGAACTATATCCGCAAGTACAACGCTGAATGTTCAGGAGAAAAGAAGCAGGACGGTTTCCGTGCCGCCCTTGAGCGTCTAGGCATTTCTCCGGCACAGCAGCATGAGATTCTGCATCTGTCCGCAGACTCCCCCCGTGTGCTGGAAGCCGCCCTGAAGGAAATCGAGCGCAGCAACGGGCGCATCAGGAGCCCGCTATGTTTTCTCAGGAGCAGACTGATGTCCGTCCGGACCGCATAATATTTTGACATTAGTTAGTATGTGAAAGAACATTCCATCCTGCCGTCCCGCTGTGAAGCCGGTGCGGCAGGAACTTAAAAAAACGAAAGATTATGAAATCACAGGAAGCCAATGCGATCCCCTTGCGGGAGATACTGGAAAAATACGGTCATGAACCGGTCAGGTCCTACCACGGCTATCTCATGTACAGCTCCCCTTTCAGAAATGAGGAGACCCCCAGCTTCATGGTGAACCTGCACACGAACAAATGGAAGGATTTCGGTGAGGACAGCTCGGGAGGTGTGGCGGACCTGGTCATGCGTCTGGAACGGTGCGATTTTCACTCCGCCATGCGGCGGATTGAAAAAAGCGACCTGTCCGCCCCGTCCGACCCCCTCCTTGTTCCGACTTCCGCCGGGGATGCCGGCACCAGCCCCAGACTGACTGTTGACAATATCAATCCCCTGACCAACAGGATGCTTCTGGAATACATGGGCCGGCGTGGAATTGATGCGGACATTGCAAAGGCATATTGCAAGGAAGCATACTACCATTTCAGCGGAAGGAAGGACAGGCGCTGTTTCGCCGTAGCTTTCCCCAATGACAAGGGAGGCATGGAGCTCAGGAATCCGATATTCAAGGGATGTGCCGGAATAAAAGCCGTCACCTGTCTTGACAATGGAGGCGACCGTTGTGCCGTTTTCGAGGGATTCATGGATTTTCTCAGCTATCTCCAGTATGCCAGGGAACATCCCGGACTGCCGCCAATGAATTTCTGCATCCTGAACTCCACGGCCATGGCCGGCAGGTCCGGAGAGTTCCTTTCCCGGCACCGGCTGGTACATGCCTTTCTGGACAACGACAAGGCAGGCATGGACGCCCTGGACAAACTGGAGGGGAATCTTGGGAAGGATACGGTACTGGTCAATGAGTCCGTCCGGCTGTATCCCCGGCATAACGATTTCAACGAGTTCCTGCAAGCCTGTAAAAAAAAAGCAATGACTGCAGGAAATGAGATGTAATACAGCAAACAATATGAAAGAAGTATCAGAAAAGATAACGGAAAGAATCCGCAAGCTTATCCGGCTCAAAGAATCCGCCACACAGATCGGATCTGAAGGTGAAGCTCATGCGGCGGCAGCGGCGGTACACCGCCTGCTTATGGAATACAACCTCTCCCTGCTTGATCTTGCCGGTGAGAATCCACAAAACCGGCTTACAGCCTGCGAATCTGACAGAATCAGCTACAAGGATGCAGCCGGCAATATCTGGAAACGGGACCTGATGAGGGTCTTATGTGAATACAATTACTGCAAGATGCTGCTCTACGCGGGCACAACCCATATGGTGGTAATCGGGACAGAGGAAAATGCGGCAACTGTCATTGCGCTCTTTGACTACCTGCGTAAAACCTTCAGACGTCTGTCCGAAGAGAAGTATTCCGGGTATGCGCAAGGCAGACGCGGTTACTGGAGAACCGCCAAAGGTAAGAAGGACTATATCCGGTCTTATCTGGAAGGCTGCATACCCGGTTTACGCATGCAGCTGGAGAAGTCCGGGCAGACGCCGCAGGAAACCGGCCTCATGATCTGTCACCAAAAACTGATAGGCGACTATATGGGCAGGTTCAGGCTTGTCAGAAGAAAGCCTGTGGCGAACAGGCATCAGACGAACCACAAGGCTTATATGACCGGAGTTGATGACGGCCGCCATATAAGTCTGAGCAGGCAATTGAAGGATAATACTTTTAAAAGGATAAAAACATGGGCTTTGTCAACAGACTGATCACATGGATCATGGACCGGCTTTCCGTGGAGGTCGATCCGGATGCCGAATGGTTTTAGCAGATCGTGAAAAGGATGGTTGCGGTTCATCCCCGTTCACTTGATTAAAAACACATAAACGAAAAAAATATGGAGATAAAAGGAAAAGTACTTACCCTCTTTCCGGTCAAGGAAGGAGTCGGAAAGACATCGGGCACTCCGTGGAAGTCCCGTGAGTTTGTGATAGAAACGCAAGACCAGTATCCGAAGAGGATCTGCCTGCAAGTGATGAATGACAACATGGACCGTTTTCCCATGGAGGAGGGTATGGAGGTCAGTGTCAAATTTGACATTTCCGCCCGTGAATTGGACGGCCGTTACTTCAACACGCTGACGGCATGGGACATCACCGTGCTGAATTCCCGGCCGTCCAATCAGGAAGGAGAAAACAGATGAGAAAGAAATTCTTTTTTCTGGGGATATTGTTGGGCGTCTGCCTGGCATCCCCGGCCCAGTTCTATTCCGCACGTACCAACCTGATAGGGCTGGCAACGGGCAACATCAACCTGGAGGGGTCCATGACGCTGAACCGCCGATGGTCGCTTCATCTACCGGTCCAGTACAATCCCTTCGTCTTTAAGGATAACCGCCAGTTCCGCAACCTGACTGTCATGCCGGGCGTGCGCTACTGGTTCGTGGAGTCCTACTCCAATTTTTTTGTCGGGATGAACACCCTGGCAAGCGGCTATTCGATCGGCAGGATATGGAACAAGAAACGTTATGAGGGAGAAGGCTACGGCATCGGCCTCTCCATCGGCAAGGCCTACCCCCTGTCAAAAACATGGAACATAGAATGGGAACTCGGCGGCGCCGCGGTCTGGGCGAGGTACAACGAATACCGTTGCCGGGAATGCGGCGCCTTCCTGGGCAGAAAACACGGATGGTATCTGATACCTTCACGTGTGGCGTTGAACATGATATATCTTTTCTAAATGTACGGTCCTATGAAAAAAAGAAACATACCTGTAATCCTTTTACTTCCACTGCTGTCCTTATCCTGTTCCCTGTCCCACAAGATGGAAAGGAGCATCAGCAAGGTCGGTCTCTCACAGGCCGGCAAGCGGCCTGCACCGGACACGACATGCTATTCCGTTCCCGAAAAAATCACCTGGAAGGACAGTTCGGGAGTGGAACATATTGTCACCATGGCCGAACGTGACAGCGTTACGGGTGAAGAGATGACCGTGTTGCAGCTGGACGAGGTGACCATTGTCGCGCGTAACAGGAACATCCCCGAGCGTGCCGGAAAAGTGAATCTGGATTTTGTCGTGACCGTTCCGGGCAGGCTGATAGATGACAAATGGCAGGTACAGCTGACCCCTGTGGCCTACAAGCGTGGCAGACGCATAGAACTGGAGAGGATCTTCCTATCCGGCGCCGACTTCGTCAAGCGGCAGAAAAAAGGATACGCGCAGTACCAGGCCTTCATAAACAGCATCATCCCGGATTCCGCCTATCTGAAAGAGATGTTCGACATGAAAGGCTACCGCCGTGCCATGGCCGAGCTGGAGGAGGAGTTCTACCAGGCATGGAAGCATGACTATATCGCCCGCGAGGAATGGATTGACTGGACTGAGAGATGGAACCGCCGTTACCAGCACTTCAACGCGAAGATGGAACGGAACCGCATGGCCATCGCCGGCCACAACACCATCCTGTCCGTACTTCCCGCTTACTGGCTCCGCCGTGATCTGGACACCACGCTGATTCCGTCCCGCTACCGCATGTTCTCGGAAGGCACCCCTCTGAAGGTACGCAGGGTGACGCCGGAAGATTCGGCGCGTATAGCGGAGAGATACTTCGATTACAAGCGCATTGCGGAGAACGAACGCAAACGTGACGCGGTGTCACGCAAATATGAGGAGCTGGTTCGTTTCCCTTACCAGGCCGCCCGTCTGGATACGGTCATCAGGAACAGGAACAATACCTTCAGCTATTATTACCGGCAGGAGATGGATGTTACCGATAACACGAAACGTATTGATCTGACAGTAGACGGAAGGATACTTGCCGTCAATGGCAGTTCCGCCAATTTACCGTCCTCGGATACCATTACCTATTATATAAGCAGTATGGTGCAGTTCCTGGACCATGCGCCCCGGTACAGGAAGGAGAAGATATACCGCAAGGCCACGGCCAATACGACCGCCTATATCAATTATCCGGCAGGCAGATACCTGTTTGACGAGGAATACGGGAACAACCGTTCCGAAATAGACAAAGTCCTGGAAGCGATCAACAAGCTGACCTATACCGGTGAGTTGGTGATGGACAGTATTGACATGACCGCCACCGCATCCCCGGAAGGCAGCGCGGCCGCGAACCGTATCCTGTCCAGGCAGCGTGCCGTTGCCTTGAAGGAGTACCTGTCCGGAAGGACGGATGACAGGACCGGCATCGACACCCTGATCCGTCCCCGGTGGATTGGCGAGGATTGGCAGCTTCTTGTCCGCAAGGTACAACAGGATACGGAAATGGATGACAGGTCAGCCGTTCTGGATATCATGTCCTCCGTCAAGGATCCGGACGCAAGGGAGGCCGGGATCCGGAAACGTTTTCCGGATGCCTACAAGCATATCAGGGAGAACTATTATCCTCTGGCACGTGCGGTGAACTTCGCATTCTACCTGCACCGCCGGGATATGATAGAGGAATTCAAATACACCACCGTCCTTGACTCGGCCTACATGCACGGTCTCAACCTGATGGAGGACAGGCAGTACAAGGACGCGCTGGTGATACTGTCGGACTATAACGACTACAACACGGCCATCTGCCTGATGTCACTGGGCTATGATGCACGGGCTGCCGGAATATTGGAATCCCTGCCGGAAAGTTCCAATGTGTGCTATCTGCTGTCCATCCTGTACAGCCGTCTGAAAGACGACGGCAAAGCCGTGTCCTCCTTCATGCGCTCACTGGAACTGGACAGTTCCAAAGCCTATCGCGGTCGTCTTGATCCGGAAATCAACCGGCTGATAACAACGTATAATTTAAACCTGTCGCAATATGAATAAAATAGTAAGAATTCTGCCCGGCATATTCCTGTCCCTGCTGTCACTTTCCTCTTGTGACGGCCTGTTCACCGAGGATTGTATCTACAAAGGATACCTGCACGCCCGTAACGGGTTCCATCACCCTTCCGATATGGGCACACCGGAACAGGCGGAGATGAACCTGATGGTTTTTCCGCTGACCGGTAACGGCGTGGCGGAATATGACAATCTTTCCATTCCTTTTAATGGAAGCGGTGATGCGTATGGGACCTTGCATATCGGGAGTTACGAGTTTCTCGCCTGCAACAAGGATGTCAACATCCTGGAGGATGCGGGCTCCGCCGCCACCGTCCGCCTGCGTGTTCCGACGGAACAGGGAAAGATCACGGCGGAGCAGGGATATGCGTATTCCTCTTCCGTGACCGGTACGGTCATGACTGACGACACCCTGCACGTCATCTGCGAGAGCAAACTGATGGTGCAGCGGATTGTCTTCAACATCACGGTGACGAATACGGGAATCCTGGAATATACCGGAATCACCGCCGAACTTGACGGCGTGACCACAAGCCGGTATGTACGTACAAGGGAAAAGGGAAGCGGTTTCGCCACCCTGCCTTTCACCGTCTCCCCTGAAAAGGAGAATTTCTTCCGGAAGGAAGTGCTGGTGTTCGGCATCAATACCGGGGTGGGCAATGTCATCCGTCTTCATCTGGACGGGGACATGCCCGTGGATGCGGATCTTGACCTGAGTGATGTGTTCAAGGACTTCACCGCTGACGGTATCAGTGTGGACATCACCGTCCGCGTATCCCCGTCCCTACATACCGCATCCGCTTCCATCGAGGACTGGCAGAATGTGGAATGGGGCCAGGGAATAATTACTTATTAATACTGTTTTTTTATCATCAATTTAAAATTTTACAAAATGAAGAAAATGTTTTTGTTCGCAGCGTGTCTTGCCGTATTGGCATGCAGCTGTTCCGAGAATGAAGAAGGAACCGTCAAGGATGTCCGTGCCTCCTTGAAAATCAACGCCAACATCGGTGCTCCCGCTGTTTCCCGCGCGGAAAAGACCGCCTGGGAATCCGGTGACAAGCTGGGTCTTTATGTCTGCAACGGTACTTTGGGCACTCCGTACAACCAGAATGCCGTCTATACCAACACCCCTTTCACCTATTCAGCTGCCGGATGGACTTCGGAAGAGATCCTGCTGGATGAGAACGAGGCGACGGTGTTCGCTTATTATCCGTATGATGCCACGCTGACCACCCCCTCCGCCCTTCCGGTGGACATCACCACCCAGACGGACCATCTGTACGGACAGGGCGACACCAAGGCGAGCATCCTGAACCGTAATGTGAACATCACGATGAAACATGCCCTTTCACAGGTCGTATTCCGCATGAAGAAAACGGAAGGATACAGACAGGAAGGCATCCTTACCGGAATCACACTGAAGAATGTCGGTTCCGCCACTCCGTTGTATACCCGTGCCACTATGGATATTTCAACAGGTTCCCTGACAAAAACGACGGCAGGCAATGTGGAATTCAGCGCCGGCGCCACTCTGACAGACAAGGCCGTATCCTTTTCATCCATTGTCGTTCCGGTTGATGCGACAGCGGGCAAGGATATGCAGGCCGTGTTCACCATTGACGGAAAGCAGCTGCAATTCACCTTCCCGGCCGGAACGAAATGGGAACGCTCTTACCGTAATATCTACGACATCGTACTGGGGAATAACGGTCTGGTCATCGGCGGTGCCGATGGCAGCGGTGTGACCATCGAACCCTGGACAGACGATGTGAAAGGTGAAATCCAGCTTGTACCTGTAATCTGACTTTAAGGGGCGGGAAGCCTTTCTTCCCGCCCTGTTACAAACCATATCGGGGCTGCCAATCCCCCATAATCAGACAAAACGATGAAAATGAAGAATATTTTAAACAGCCTTTTCCCCTGGCTGGCCGTAACAACCCTCCTGTCCCTGCAGGGCTGTGAGAATGAGGAAGGCACCGCAATCCACAGCCGTGATACCGTGTCCTTTGAAATTGACGCAGGGGGAGCACGGGCAACCGAGACAACGTTTGAGACCGGGGATGCCATCGGCGTCTATGCGGCAGTACGCATGTCATCAGCGCCTGCAACCTTGAAAACGTCCGGAAACTATGCGGACAACAAGCGGTTCGTCTGGAACGGCTCGCAGTTCGTGGCGGACGGGGACGCCAACGAAATAGCCGCCGGCTATGAAACGGATTATTATGCCTATTACCCCTACAGAGAAGACATGGGCAATCCGTTGGATTATGATTTCAGCATACAGGGGGACCAGCGGGAAGGCATCACGCTTTCCGACTTCATGTATGCGGCCAACAGGAGCGGAACAACCGATAAGGTCATAACGCTCGCCTTCTCCCACCGGCTGTCCCGGCTGCAGGTCACTTATACGCCGGAAGCGGGAGAGGCACTTTCCGGCGTGACCATCCAAAGGGCCAAGGCTACAGCCAATATCAACCTGGGAACCGGCACCGCCAATACCCTTGGAGCCACCTCGGATATACGGATGTATAATGACGGCGGCACATTCACTGCGGTCATTCCGGCGCAGGACCGGGATGCCGACGGTACATTCCTTACCCTTTTATTTGCCGACGGCACAAAAAAGGACTACACCCTTACGGCAAAGAAAGAATTCCTTGCGGGGCATACTACCGTAATTCCGTTCATGGGCAAAGAGCTGCAGTATACCTTTACCGTCAGTCCGGAAACCATCGGCAGCGGCTATTCCGGCGGCATCTATAACTACGAAACGGTTTCAAACAAATATTATTCAATAAACGGGAAGCCATTGCCCGGCACTGAGAGTCCATTGGATTACACGGTTTCAACGACAGACGTCTGGATAACCCCGGACAAGGCGGGCAAAACAATAAAGGTGGCGGAAAACCTGAATACCGCTCCCCGAAACGGCAAGGTCCTGTTTACCCAGGCAGAATCCGGAAGGACTTACATCCTGCTGGTACAACAGTCCTCTGCTACCACGCGGCAGACCTTGCAAATCAGCACAACTGCGGGAAACATACCCGCTGCCGGAGGAAACAAGGCTGTCACAGCCGTTCTCAGCACTTATTATAACGACCACCGGGATCCTGATAAAAAAGAAAATGTAACGGTTTCCCTCAGTGGAACCGGGACGGGATTCAGCCTGTCCGGGAATCAGGTCCTGGCTGTCAACAATACTACGACAAATGCCAGAAGTATTACCGTAAAAGGCAGTTACAACGGCATAACATCGGATAACAGCCTGACCATAACACAGGATGCCGGTGCAAAACAATACGCATCCTGGAGCGACTGGAGTGTAACCGTATCGGCCAATCCGGAAACGGTTGCAAACACGGGAGGTACATCCGTCATCACGGCCGATGCAGCCCGTACCCGTGCGTGGACGTGGAACGGTGTCGGCGGTTCAGGAGGTACGGAAACAGACAGGGCCACACCGTCATTGTCGGCAGCCGGCAGCGGATTCAGCCTGTCCGGAACAACACTGACAGCAGGCAACAACACAACAACATCTGAAAGATCCTGTACAGTCACGGCAACCCATGCCGGTAAATCAGCGACCTGTACAGTCAAGCAGCCGGCCGGAACAACCGGTTACGGAGATTGGAAAGTAAACATATCCGCCAGTCCGACCACTATCGCGGCCGCCGGAGGAACGTCAACGCTGACCTGCTCGGCTGCGCGTGACGTATATACCAATGGGGTAAAGACCGGTACGGAAACCGCCACACCTGTCATCTCGGGCAGTGCAGCCGGATTCAGCCTGTCCGGAAAAACAGTCAGCGCCGGCAACAACACCTCAACAAGCACGCGAAGTATAACATATACGGCAACCCATGCCGGTAAATCAGCCAGCTGTACGATCACCCAGTCTGCAGGAAACAGGCAATATGCGTCATGGAGTGTGCCTGGAACGTGACAGTGTCAGCCAATCCGGCCACGATAGCCGCAAGCGGAGGCACATCCTCCATCAGCGCGGCGGCAACCCGTACCCGCACATGGACGTGGAACGGTGTCAGCGGTTCCGGCGGTACGGAAACAGACAGGGCCACACCGTCATTGTCGGCAGCCGGCAGCGGATTCAGCCTGTCCGGAACAACACTGACAGCAGGCAACAACACAACAGCGTCTGAAAGGTCCTGCACAGTCACGGCCACTTCAAACGGCAGGTCGGCCGCCTGTACGGTCAGACAGTCCGCCGGCAGTCAGACAACGGAGTACGGCAACTGGACCACGGGCTCATTGTCAGTGTCCGCCAGCCCGTCCGGTATCGGCTCATCCGGAGGCACAAGCCGCCTGAGTGCGACAGCATCACAAAGCCGTCCGAAATACACGAAGTGGAACGGCATAACAACAGGCACCACCACAGAATACCGGAGTGTGGATGTGAGCTCATCCGCCTCATGGTCAGGAAGCGCGTCGGGCTTCAGCCGGAGCGGCACGACTGTCACAGTGGCGGCCAATGGCAGCACTTCATCCCGCAATTGTACCTATACGGCAAGTTACGGAGGAAAATCAGGCCATGTGACAATCCATCAGGATGGAAAGCCCGCCGATGTAATCACCTACGGGTACATATTCACGCTCAGAGCCGTCAGCGGTGATGACGTCGTCTCCACCGGGGGAACCGTCACCTACAGTGTCACCTCACAGAAGATCACATACACCAACGGCAGCGAAACCTCCCGCAGCAATATCGGCTGGTCGGCTTCCGCCAACGTGTCCTGGATCAGTGCCGGCACAAACTCGGCAACCGTCAGTGAAAACCCGACAACTTCCGACCGTAGCGGCACGATTACGCTGACCCAGAACGAAAGCGGAAGGAAACTGTCAATCACTGTATACCAGGACAGAAAGGTATCGGTGGACATAAACTAAAAACTATAAATATGGATAAACCATTCAATCATCTCATTATTTGTCTGACGTTTGTAATGCCGGTTGCAGCCCTCAGCGGCTGCTCCGGCCCTAACGACAGTCCGGAGCAGGACGCCGTCATGTCCATCAGCTCCTGCACGGCACGTGGTGATGACGGGCAGGAAATGTCCGTCAGCGAGTTCGGCATGTTTGTAACGGATACGGCGGGAAACCTGTATCCGGACAACATCCGAGTCCTCAACCGGTCCGGGAAATGGACATTCGCGGAGATTTCCCTGTCGGACGGGGATAAAGGCATATATGCGTATTATCCTTACAACCCGTCCTTCAGCGGCGGAAAGATGGGCCTGGACGCAAGGAGCCAGACAGACTATCTGTATTCGGAAAGGACCATGGTGTCCGGGAACGCACCCTCCGCCTCCATCACCCTGTATCATCTTCTTTCGAAGGTGACTTTCAGAATGCCCGCCGCCGTCACCGCGGTCAGAGTGGCGGATTACAGCTACTCCGCTTCGTACAGTCTTCTGACGGGCTCACTGGAGATAAAACCGGAAAAAGGCACAATATCCTCCGGGACAGGAAGCCTGCTGCTCTATCCCGGTGACAGTCCGGCCATGCACGTGGCGCTGGTGGCCGGCGGACATCCATACGACTTCGTCATGCCGGCGGCGGCATTCCGATCCGGAAAGGAATATGTCTACACTTTGAAAACCGCCGGAAACGGGGTGGAGATAGAGGACATCACCATCACCGGCTGGCAGCCCGGAGGCAATTATGAAGGAACAATAACTGAAAAAGAACAAGAAAGGCAATGAAAAAGAAAATTTATACTTTATCCGTCCTGCTGGCGGCGGTTCTTCCGGCAGGGGCACAATCCATCAAAAGTGACATCAACACCGTCCTGAACGACATCGCACTGCCGGTTTTCCTCGGTGTGATGGTCATGGCGCTTGCCGTAGGCATAGGAAAGAACTGGAGACTCATCAATGACGAGAACAGCGAGGGCAACAAGAAACAGGGATGGATGAACGTCGCCTACATGGTCGGCTATGTCCTTATCGCGGTGACCGTCATCAGCTTCTGCGTGGGCAAGATAGCCGGTGTCAGCTTCTCAATCTGACCGCCATGGAGTACAAGGTGCGCAAAGGGATCGAGAACCCGTGCAAGATACACGGGCTGCTGGTACGCGACTTCTATCTGTTGCTCGGTTACGGCGGATTCGCCGTGGCCGTGCTCCTGCTGAACGTCAAGAGCTGGCTGGAGGACGGTACGACAGGCGGTGAAATGCTTTTCATATTCGTATTGCTTGTCGGATGTGGTCTGTTGTTGGCAAGGAAGTTCTATAAGAATGCCTCAAGGAAGAAGTACAGGCCGCCGCATTGGGAGAAGACGGTTACAAACCGTGATGTGAGAAATGCTTTAATGAAAAAACAGATAAACTATTGACAGTATGGAAAGTGTTAGAAACTGGCTGGAACAAACAATCGGAATGCCAATTGATTATATATGCATCATTATCATGGGGATGCTGACACTGCATGTTTTGATAAGAATTGCCATACATGGGAACATGGAGTTCTTAAAAAAGTATGGCAAGAGTGGCAATGATACCGAAAAAAAAATCAATGATCCCTCTAAAGAAAGGAACGACTCATCGTCTGCATGATTCAACTTTTTTTTTAAGGAGCTGCCAACAGTGTTTGCCCCCCAATGTAATCTTACCCAAACAAATCTTTGCAAACAGGAGAAGAATACTAAAGTAGGCAACACTTGAATATAGCACAAGAAACCTTGTCCAATAACAGGCCAAAGAAATCTGTATTCCTTTACTTTCGATCAGATAAAGGTAAATCAACTCCCCAAAAGCGAGAACAGGAATCGGAACGAATACAGCATATGGAGGTGGTTGTACCGGACAGGAAACAAGAGTGGTTAAACTGAGATATGCTCCGGCAGTTCCCGTAGCCAACATCAGTTGTACGACAAAAGTATAGCTACTGAAAGATGATATATACATAAACAAAAACGGATACACAATAATAGTGCAGGCGGCAAGGGAAACAATAGTATACCGTATGCCCCTTTCCATTTTTTGGTAGATATCTCCCAATTCATTTAACATATCATAAGACAGATCAAGTTAGACAATAATAGTGTTTGATTCCTGTGCAAAGATACAAATAACAACCGAATGGATAAAAAATAAACAAACAATAAGAAAATGGCAAACGAAGGATATTCCATACTGGATGTCATCAATGACGAATACGGTGTCATCCTTACCAGAAACGGCTGCGTGTCTGTAGCGTTCCGCATGTACAATCCGGAATGTTACAGCCTGCACCGTACCGACCTGGAGGAGCGCAACGCGCGTCTCTACCAGGCGTTCAAACACCTGCCCTCCGGCAGCTTCGTGCACAAGCAGGACGTGTTCCTTAAAAGGGAGTACGTTCATGAGCTGGAAGGGGACAGCTTCATCGACAAGGCGGAACAGAGGCATTTCTCCGGCCGTGAGTATCTGGAACATGACTGTCTTCTGATATTCACCCTGTCCGGCCTGTCCTCCCTGGCAGCCTCGTACAATGCCAACCCGTTCTCCTACCGGGAGAGGCTGCATGTGTCCGACCGGGAGAAACTCACCGAATTTCTGGAGGGGGTGAACTCCGCCATTGGTGTGATAAACAGTATCAGGGACACCCGTCTGGAAAGGATGGCCGCCGCCAGCCTGAGGGAGTATGTCATCCGGTACATCAACTTCTTCCCCCGGGCTGACTGCGACCGTGACATCCATTTCTCCGGAGAGATCACCGTCGACCGGGAGAAAGCGCGTTGCTATACCGTCTGTGACGGTGACTATCTGCCTGACCGCACCGTCAGAAGCGATGTGGAGGACACCACACTGCCCGTGTCCGGATGCAGCCTGTACATGGCGGAACTGGAAGGCCTGGGCGTGCACCTGCACTGCAACCATGCGGTCAACCAGATCCTCTATTTCGAGGGCTCGGATAAACTTTATGAAGAGTTCTCCCGCCGTGTGGCGGTCTACCGCACCAACAAGGGATGGGACAGGGCCATGCTGGAGCCGAAGGCGGACGAGCTCGAGAACATGCAGAAGGAGATCATGGAGGAGAGGCAGCTCCTCTGCCGTGCCAATTTTTCCGTCATGATATGGGATGACAGCCCGGAACTGCTGGACCGGGCCGAGAAGAAGCTGCGGGAATACCTGACCGTCTCGGACTTCAAATTCTATATACCGTCCTACGAGCATCTGGCCAACATATACCTGGCTTCGGTTCCCGGACAGGAGAAAGGGCTTGACAGCGGTTTCCTGTTCCTGACCCCGCTTTCCCTCGCGCTCTGTCTGTTCATCAACTACACGACATTCACCCCGGATGAGGAAGGGGTGTATTTCAATGACCGTATTTATCAGATACCTTTGAAAAAGGATATCTGGGACGCGAAGAAAAAACGCATACCGGCCCGCAACGGCATCGTGGTGGCATCCACCGGCGGCGGCAAGTCCGTGCTGACACTGAATATCGTGCAGCAGCTCATCGAGCAGGGCTATATCGTGGTGGTGGTGGAGTTCGGGTACTCTTTCGGACAGCTCTGCAAGCTTTATCCTGAAATCTCGCTGCATGTGGACTATGACGGGGAGACACCGCTGGGCCTGAATCCCTTCGATCTGGAGGGCCGTTCCCTTGACAACAACAAGATAGAGGTGCTATCGGGTATCGTGCAGCGTTTCTGGCGCCGCATGTTCGGGAAGGACGAGGAGGAGCAGTCCGTAGCCCTCACAAAATTCATCCAGGATTATTACGCCACCTGCCTGCCACCCCATTCCTTTCCCTCTTTCTACCGCCACGTGACGGAGCATTATGAGGATATTTGCCGGCGGAAGGACGTAGACCCCAATTATTTTGACCTGTCCTCCTTCCGCCTCATATGCAGCGAGTTCCTTCCCGGTGAACGGTATGCCAATGTATGCAGGACCGAAGGAGTGCCCGATTTCGGGAACAGGCGGCTGGTCGTGTTCGAGCTGACGCAGATCAAACAGGACAAGTTCCTCTCCGACCTGGTCATGGCCCTGATCTTCGACGTGATTCATGACAAGATCCTTTCCGACCGGACCAGAAGGGGGATGATCATTTTTGACGAGTATGCCGAAACGGCGCAGATGAAGTCCAGAGGCGAGGATATCAGCATACATTCCGCAGTCGCCTTCTGCTACCAGAAGATACGCAAGGAGAACGGTGCGGTGATGACCATCGTCCAAAGTCCCGACCAGCTTCCCGATGACGAATTTACCAAAGGCATGATCACCAATACCCAGCTGCTGTACATCCTTCCCACAACGGATGTGGTATACAGGGCCGTGGAGAAAAGGTTCGAGATGGGGGGCGACCCCGCCCAGTGCAACATGATGCGGTCCATCCGCAACGACTTTTCCGGGGAGCGTCCGCATTCCGAGTGCTTCATCCGCTTCACCGGCGGCCAGGGGAGGTATGCGGTGGTGGTGCGCAACGAACTGAGCCGGGAGAAGTTCCTCGCCTTCCAGACCGACGGGGAGACATGGGCTGAGATTGACGGCTATTCCAGGACCATGCCGATGGAGGAAGCGATAGGCAGATACATGGAGAGACACCCGTCAAAGAACAGGAAATGAAAGGAGACCGTATGGAAAAAGGATTAAAGGGATACAGGCCGCTTCTGCTTCTGCTCCTGTGCGGCGGAATGACCTTGAAGGCTGCCGCACAGGCGGCGATTACCGACCCTCTCAACACCGCCCAGAGCACACTGACCGCGGGAAATACCGCAGCAACGGTGAAACAGGTGACGGAATCGGTGAACAGGCTCCAGACCGCCCTGGACTATGTCC
>ULNK01026599.1_pt1 | contig 32290 bp, 17 predicted proteins | sample 1951911 | NCBI WGS metagenome assembly ULNK01 (sample SAMEA4835576, study PRJEB28245) | human gut metagenome | biome: gut microbiome; material: fecal sample | place: Denmark | collected 2008 | reverse complement strand
TCCAACTAGTAATCAAATTATTTATGGCAATTATGATAATGAAGCTAAATTTGGTTATTATGAAAATATTAATGGTGATGAACTATTTAGAATACCAGATTTAATATTTAAGTCTGAATCTATTGGTGGAGAACATACTAGAGGTTTTGTATATAATATGAATGATACCTTTAATAAGTTCTATATTAATGTTAATATTGATAATAATCTTTGGAATAAAATAAAAGAATTAGGTTATGTTGGTTGGTTTGTTAGTTATGAAAAAGTAGAACCTATTACTAGATATACAGGATTATTAACTAGAAAAGATTTTGCTAATATAGCTAGTAATGTTACATGGCAAGAATCTAATTATGCTGCTAAGCCAGGTTTTGTTTCTAATAATTATACTAGTGATAAATGTTATCTATATAGTGGTAGATTTGACATTGATGATACTATTAAATATGATTTTAATATAATTCGTATTGATGGTAAATGTACATTTGAACCGTTTAGAGAAAAATCTGATGTTGTTGATATGGTTGTTAATACTACTTATCCATATAGTTATAATATGCCTGTTATAGGAGTAATAAGTAGAAATGTATATAAACCTATTAATAATTATAAATTAGTAGTAGCTGATAGTATCACAGATGATAGAGCTGGAAAAGGTACAGCATTAGAAATGGATGATTATAAAGAACTTTCTTTAGATGCTGAAACTATGTTTCTTGCTACTGTTCTTAATTGTACTAGAAATATTTATATTAATAAAGAAAAAGAACTTATAAGACTTAATGATGTTCGTTATTCTAGTGGAACATATTCTATTGAACATGGATATAATGGTAGAATGACATATGATGGAGTATTAGTATATAATGATAATAGAGTTATTATGAATGAAGGAGATTATAGATTATATTCACCTGATAATACTCCTTATTATTATATTGATGGTACACATCCTTGTTGGTTTGATAAACCTTTTGTTGAATATATTCAATTTCCTCTTTATAGCGATAAGTTCTTTGAAAGTAAATGTTTTAATAATGAACCTAGTAAAATAGCATTTAGTATTAAAGAAGAAACTGATACAAAAAGTGTTGCATTTGGTACGTTTGTAGAACCTAAAAATAGTGTTGATTTATTTAAAGACCCTATTGGTAATGTTGACCAATTTGTTCCTAAGTTATTAACTCAATATCGTAATGATATTATTAATATTACTCGTTTTGATAAAACTATAAGACGTAGTAATATTATTCAAGATGAAAGTGAAGTTAATGCTTGGAGAGTATTTCCTATTGAAGGTTATAAAAATATTACTGAAAATAAAGGAATAATTACTAATCTTGTTGGTATTGGATATTATCTATTAGTACATACTCAACATAGTATGTTTATGTTTGATATCAGTGCTGCACTTAAAACTAGAGATGAAAATGTACAACTTTATCAACCAGATGCTTTTGAAGTTGATTATAAAGAAGTCTTTACTAGTGATAAAGGATATGGTGGATTGCAAGATGATTTAGCATATATAGTTGGAGAATTTGGTTATATATTCTATAATGACGATTTTCATACTCTTTATCAATTTGATGATGGACAACTTAAATTAATGTATGAAGATATAAAGTTATGGTTAGATAAGTATCGTCCTAATAATGTTAGATTTGCTCATGATAAATATAATAATCGTATTTTAATTAAGTTTGATTATACATATGATAATATAAATCCTGTTAGTAAAACTATTATTGAAGAAGCTCATAATGAAGTAATAAGTTTTAATTATAAAGTTGGTAGCTTTATTAGTTTACATGATTATTACTTTAATAATGCTTGGTCAACTAAAACTAAATGTTATTTTCAAACTGAACATAATAATGATAGACTTAATTGTCCTCTTCATATGTTTACTAATGAATATAATTATGGTAGATTTAATACTCACATGGGAGATGATAGTAATAGTCTTTATATGATTTCAAGACAAGAAGTTGGCGAAGAACCAGAACTTGTTTATAATAGTTATATTGATATTATTATTAATGAATCTTATGAACTTATTAAGTTTCTTGAATTTATTAAATATAAAGTACGCAAAATATATATTCCTTTCTATAGTGATAATACTAATAATCCTGTAGATTTAAGAGAACATCCTTATGCTGGAGATATACTTCGTATATTTAATGAAGATAATGATACTGATGATATTGATATTAATATTGATAAACTTAATAAGTTTAATGCTTATAAAAAACCTTGGTATGAACTAACTCAATATAACTTTAATTATTTTCGTAATACTATTAATAAACATCCTAATTCTCCAAGTGATAAACTTCGTAGAGTTTATGGTAATTATTTTATAGTTCGTTTCATATTTAATAATACAGATAATAAGCGCATTGAATTTGAAAGTCTTGAATGTGCTCAAACCCAATTTAGAAAATTATGATACAGTACAAAGATAGACAAAGACAAAAAGCATTTATTGGTGCTATTATTGGTGCTGCTGCTAGTATAGCTGGTGGTATAATTAAAGGTAATAAACAAAAGAAAGCTCAAGAAAAGGCTCAAGCAGAAGCTCAAGCTGCACAAGACCATAAAGATGCTTTACAAAATGCTCAAGCTTTAACTAGTGCTTATTCTAATCAAGATTATGTTAATCAATATAATGATAAACTTACCCTTAAATGTGGTGGAAGAATTAGACGTAAAGCTAATTTTGGTACAGAACTTGTTCAAGCTCTTCCTGGTTTGGGAAGTCTTGCAAGTTCTGTTACTGGTGTAGAAGGACTTGATAAATTAGGTGCTACTATAGGGCAAGGCATTAATGCTAATCAACAAATTAATGAAAATAAACGTATTGCTCAAGAAGCTGAGAAACGTAAGCAACTTCAATCAGGTCAACAACAACTTAATATTACTTCTAATGCAATGACTAATCCAATGACTATGTATCAACGTTCTAGCTTTATTAATAAATATAAATGCGGTGGACGTAGAAAAGCTTGGATTGGTGCTGCCATTGGAGCTGCTGGAAGTCTAATTGGTGGTATGCTTGGAAACAAAGGTAAAGAACCTATTCAAGTTAAACAAGACGAACAATCTGTTTATAGTGCTCCTAAAACTGGTCTTGAACGTCCTGAATGGATTACTAATGGTAATAGTCAACAGTCTGTTATGCCTCCATCGGTTTACAGAGATAGACTGAAAACATATCGGTATGGCGGACGTAGACGTTAATCTTTTGCCCTCTGTTGGATTATTACATATAAGTATGAACTATTAATCGAATTATATGTTATCGTTCAACAGAGAGCCTTAAAATCAATAAAATATTAATTTCTCATTATATTATATAACAATGCCTAGAAAAAATAAAACTATTCATATAAGTGACATGCCTAGTGAATTTAAAGGTACAGTTACTAAAGATGGCAGATTTATTAAAAGTGGTATTCCTCCACTTGGTGGAGTTTATGATCTTGTTGATTATGTTAAGAATTTTAATAAAGAATCTTTTCCTAATGATGAAGAGCTTGGACCAACTTTTCCATTTAATATTATTCAAACTCCTAGAACTAATGGAAGAAATATCCCACAAAAACAATATGCTACTGGTGGAAAAGTTCCTAATGTAGTTGATGGTGGTATTGCTCATCCTCTTGGTAATAATTTCTTTTATATGAATGGAAGAAAACATAGTCAAGGTGGTATTGATATTGGTCCTAGTGATAAAACTGGTATTGAAGTAGAAGATGGTGAAATTGTAGAAACTAATGGTGATGAACTTAAAGTTTATTCTGCTCAACCAATTATTAACGGAGTTAGTCCTGCTAAATTAGTTATGGGTGGAGCTAATCCTAATAAAGTATTTAAAGCTCAAGAAGATTTTAAAGATAGAAATAAAATTAATGATGATGGTACTATAAAAGCTATGGGTGGTTTAAGCAGAGATAAAGATTATGGTTCTAAAAAGAAACCTTATCCTAGTGTAGCTAAAAAAGATTTTGCTGGAGGACATAGAAGTTATCCTATTCCTACTAAAGCTGATGCTATTGATGCTTTAAGATTAGCTGGATTACATGGTAGAAGTGATGTTAAAGCTAAAGTTTATAATAAATATCCTGAACTTAGAAAGAAAGGTAGTAATGGATTAATTGTTAGTATTAGTGGTAATGTTAAGAATGGATTGCTTCATTCTCCATCCTCTACGGGGGGTCGACACGATAAACTTATAGATGGTGGAAGAAGAACTAATCCTGATAGTTTAAAAGCTGACAGACTTTGGCCTGATAGACAAATTAATAAGATTAGATATTTAACTGATTTACGTAATAGTACTAGAAATATTGTAGTTCCTACTGGTTATAAAGTTACTGATATACATCGTACTAATGAACCTGGAAGATATAGTCTTGCTGTTAATATACCTAATCAAGATAGTATTAATGTTAATATTCCATTAAGAAATTTACCTGCTTCTAATATCCCTAAAGGTGAAGAATATATAGAAAAACTTATAGAAGCGGATAGAAAACTTAATCTTAAATCAGATAGAAGTAATTATACTAGAGGATATGATGGAAGAGTTTATTTTAAATCTTGGATTAATGGTAAATCTGGAGAAATAAATTATGGAACTAATGAGTTTTATAATCAAACAAGAAGTGGAAAAAATGCTTTAGAAAATGCTCGTCCTCAATATTATGCAGAACGTGAACTTCCTTTATTTGATGATGGACCTGCTATTACTAGTGGTCTTGTTAGAGCTGGTTGGAGTCATGGTAATAATAAAAATATAACTGTTGATAATACTAATATTCCAAATTTGCCTACTACTAAATCTAAAGGGAATACCCCCCGTAGGGGAAGGAATAAGTCAAGTCAATCAGTTCAATCTAGTTCTACTAAAACTCCTCCTACTGCTACTTATAATCGTAATCTTCCTACTATAGAAGCTAGTATTCCTACTACTTTACCTGTTTCTACTAGTGCTCCTGCTAAACAATCTAGTCAATCTGATGGTAAAGGTCAAGGTAAATTTAAAAACATTACTACTGCTGATTGGATAGGTCTTGGTAGTAATATTGCTGGAGGATTAGGTAGTTATTTTGCGAGTAAACGAGCTATTAATAAAATGAGAGGTCCTGGCAGACCTACTCTTATTAGTGCTAATAAACTTAAAACTAAATATAATATTAATCCTCAACTTGATAGAATTAGAGAAGATAAATTTGAAGCTTATCGTGATATTGATTCTAATACTGCTAGTAGTCGTGTAGGTTTAGCTCGTAAACAAAGAGTTCGTAATGCTGCTGGTCAAGCTGTTAATCAACTTTATGGTGAAAAAGAAAATATTGAAACTAATCTTATTAATCAAGATAGACGTAATCAACAAAGTGTACGTCAATTTAATGCTCAACAATACAATCAATATATAGATAGAAAAACAGCATTTGATAATGGTATTAGAGAAACTAAACTTACTAATGTAAATAATTTATTTACTGGAATTAATGCTGGTATTCAAGATATGATTAGTAGATATGAAAATCGTAAAGCTTTAAATAATACTATTGGTGCTATGAGAGCATCTGCTCCTAATGTTGATGATAGAATAATGAGAGATGCTGGAGTTGATTATGATGAATTTGTAATTCGTAAACGTAGAAAACTTGGAGGAAAATAACTATGCCTATAAATTTTTATACTCCTACTTTTAGACAACAAGTTAATCCTATTGACTTAAATGTTTTAGCTAAAACTTATAATACTCTTGAACAAGGACATCAACAAGCTATTCAAACTAAATCTCAAATTGATGCTCAACTTGCTCAATTAGATTTAAATGAAGCTGAAGATGCTTGGCGTCAAGAACAACTTAATAAAGTTCGAAATGCTCTTACAGAGAATATGCAATATGGAAATGCTTATTCTAGTCTTGATGATATAGTTGGTACTTATGGAGATATAACTTCTAGTCCTGGAATGATTGGTCGTTTACGTGCTCAACAAGATTATAAGACTTATATAAATAATCTTGATAAACGTAATGATTTATCCGAAGATTATAAAAATTATTATCGTGCTGTTAATAAATATAACTATCAAGATATAACTGATAAGAATGGTAATGTTGTTGGTGGAACTAAATGGACTCCTACAGATAGAGAAGTTTCTGAAGTTCCTATGAATCAAATACTCAATCAAGCATTACAATGGGCTGCTAAAGAACAAGGTGGTGGTAGTCAAACTAGATGGCTTGATGCTAGTGGTAAAGTTACTGATGATATTACTAAATCAGTTACAGGAGAAATTTATTCTCATAGTAAAGGTCAATGGCAAAGATTAAGTAAAGCTAAACTTGCTGAAGCTGTTAAAGCTGTTATAGAAAATACTCCTGGTGCTAAAGCTAGTCTTGACCAAGATTATAAGATTGCTAAATGGAAGTATGACCAAAATGGAAGTAATCCTGATATAACAGATAAAAATGGTATTCTTCTTACTCCTGAACAATATCTTGCTAAACGTATTGACCCTTTCTATAATGCTGCTACTTTTTATAATCAAACTAGTGATACTACATATGGTGCTGCATGGAAAGCTCAATTAGCATTAGCTCAGAAAACTGCTGCTAATAATACTCAAAGAAAACAAGCTATTGATAATTTAACTTATAAAGGTACTCCTGTTCGTATTGATAATTTTATGCCTGCACAAGCTCAAGCTGAAATTACTACTAATAGACAATCAATAGCTGGACTTCTTACTAAATATAATCCTGATATTAATATTGATTTAAGTACTGCTGATACAGATGTTATTAGAAATAGTATTATGAGTAATATTAGCAATCCTACTGATAGAGCATATGCGCTTAGTTATCTTAATGATATTATTGATAATCAAGAATATATTAATAATCTTAAAGTTGGTAAATCTCAAGATAATATTGATGGATTTGATACTTATAATTCTATTATTAGTTTGAGTGACTTACCTTCTAATAAATATTCTGACACATATAGTAAATATGTTAATCAGATATTTGGAGATAGTTCTGCTATTAGACAATACTTTAATAATGATGATGTATATAATTCATTTATTAGCGCTTTAGGTGGAGAGAAAAAAGCGGCTAGTCTTGGTATAAGATTTGGTTCTGATGGTAATGGTTATAGATATGCTGAATTACCTAAAGATTATCATAAATCTATTTATAGTTTTGGTAAAGCTGTTAAAGAAGCTGAAGATACTAGAAATCCTTTAAATGCTTTTCTTAATTCTGCTAAGACTAGATTTTTTGGATATGGTGATAAATTTGTTAGAGTTGATTCTAATGGTGAAGAACATCATGCTGGATTACCAACAGGTAATAAAGAACCTTATATTGGTTTAATTGATTATGTTGATTCTCTTAAATCTAAAAATGATGCTGTTCTTGATGGTGGAAAAATAACTTCTTCTACTATTGGAATTAGTGCTTTAACTCCTGAATTAGCTGAAATTAATTTTATGATGAATGCTAATCCAGAAGAAGCTAGTAAACTTTCTGCTTATAAAAAGAATAAAGAAGAACAAGCTATGATGGCTATACGTAGTGGTATAGATTTAACTCAAGGTGAAGCCTATATTACTAGTGAGAATGGAGTATTTGAAAATATGACTTCTGAAGATAGAAAAGCTTATACTGCATATCTTAGAAGTGCTAAAGAAAACGAAATCATTCCTACTATAGTTCGTGATCCAAAAACTGGAGATGTTGGTGTTCAAATTAATATTGCAGGTTACTATGATACAGAAGGTAAACTTAAAAGAGAACCTATTACTTTACTTGTAGGTAGTGGCGCTATTGATAGTTCTATTATTCAATCTTGGAATCAAGATACTTCTTGGAGAGCTGCTGGTAAAGTAGAAAATTACTATAATGCTAATAGACCTATTTCTCTTACTAATAATGCTGCATTTACTGGAATTGATAAATTTAAATTAGTACCAAATGGTGGAGGTTTTAATTTAATTAATTCTACTAATAATCAAACTATTGGTTTAATAAGTAAAGAAAATGCTGTTGATATTGTAGATAATTTATCTCAATGGGAACAAACTGTAACTGCTGTTAAAGCTGGTATGGCAGTAGATGAAAATGCTGTTAAAGCTATTCAACAAAATGTTGCTACTAAACTTGCTCAACTTAGTGGTAGTTCAGACCCTTATGTTATTCAATATTACTATGATGAATTAACTAATAATCTATATTAATATGGATGTATTAAAGTTTTTACAAGGTGGGAATAAAACACCTAATCCTAAATATAATCCTAAAACAAAAAAGGGGGCTATACAGCCTCCTACTTTAGTTGATTACAACCCCGGCACTTCTATTAGTGACCAGGGTCGTGGTCATTTATTTAGTCGTATTGCTGGACAATCATATAATCTTAATCAATATGATATAGATAAATATGCTCCTTATGATGTTTATGTTAATCCTGTTGATGACCCAGAAAAACTTGATAAAGAACGTGCTGTTAATCAAAGTAATTGGGAACAAGGATTAAGAATGATTGGACAGATTGGTAATGAGATTACTGTTGGTACAGCTATTGGTTTTGCAGATTTAGCTGACGCTTTCTATAATATGGTTAGTAATAGTCCTAATGATTATCAATCTGAAATAAGTTCTGAACTTGAATCTTTAAAAGAATCTATTAATGAGCGTTTAGCTATATATAGAGAAAATCCTAATACTGCTTTTGATATTGGAGATTTTGCTTGGTGGGCTAGCAATGCTCCTAGTATAGCTAGTTCTTTAACTCTTATGGTTCCTAGTACTGGTCTTGCTAAAGGTGTTTCTTTATTAGGTAAAGGTATAAAGTTTAATAAATTAGCTAATAAAATGGCTAATGCTATTAATATGACTCAAAAGAGTAGAGCCATTACTGGTAGAATAGCAGAAGCTACTGCTATTGGAGTTCCTTCTCGTTATCTTGAAAATTATCAAGAAGCTAGACAAACTTATAATGATATTGAAGATTATTCTAAAACTCAACTTGCTAATATGAATGATAAACAAAGGGAAGAGTTTTATAATAATAATCCTAAATATAGAGATATGTCTGATGAAGAAGTAGCTAAAGATATTGCTAAAAATAGTGCTGATGTTACTTTTGCTGAAGATTGGGCTAATGTTCTTTTTGATGTATGGCAAGTTTATAGTTTAAAGAACTTATGGAAAAATGCTTTAAGTGGTAATACAACTAGTTCTAGACTTAGAAATTTAAATACTGTATTTAATAGTAATATTGATGATGCCGCTGCAATTACTAACGCTTTAAGTAATAAAACGACTAAACAAGCAATTACTAGTACATTAAAAAATGTAGGTGATGATATTCTTCATGGTGTTAGAGCTGAATGGACTGAAGGTGTTGAAGAAGCAATTAATTATATAGCTAGTCAAGATGGTTTATATAATGGTAAAAAAGTATTTGATAAAGATATTCCTCAACAAACTATTAAAGATTATCTTCAAGACCCAATGTTATGGGAGCAAGCATTTTGGGGTGCTCTTGGTGGTGTTACTTTTAGTAGTGTTATGAATAAAGCTGGAGAGTTTATTAATAAACGTCTTGATAAAGATTGGACTTCTGCTGAAAAACAAAGAGAAAACGAAATTCTTGGTCGTACTGCTACTTTTCAAGCATATCAAGAAAGACTTAATAGTATTGCTAATGGTAAAAATCCATTTATAACTATTACTGATGAAAATGGCCAACAGGTTAATCCAGATATTATTACTGGTACTGAAGAAGAACTTCGTAGTATAGCTGAAAAAGAATATATGGATAATATTATTATTAATTCTATGAATGCTGGTAATTTAGGACTTCTTGAAAGTTCTATTAATAGTAAAGAATTTAATGATAGTATTACTAATAAACTTGGATTACAACAACAAGAAAGTAGTAAACTTATTAATAGATTTAAAACTGAAATTAATAATCTTAAAAATGAATATAATACTACTTTAAATAAAGTTAATAGACTTGGTGGCGGATTTGAAGTTGGTCGTATTATAGCTACCCAAATGGTTCATGCTCGTAATCGTCAAGAAAATTATAATAATCTTCTTAATTGGGCTAATGATGTTTTAAATCAAGATATTACAAATAATCATATTGAAGATGTTGATATTAATTCTGCTAAGAATGGTATTTATCAACATATTATTAATAGTATTCAAAGAGATATTAAAACTATTCAAGATAATGCAGCAATTAATAATTTTGTTAAACAAGAACGTATTGCTCAATTAAATGAAAGAATTAATGCTATCAATAAACTTTATACTCCTATTGATATAGAAAATAGAAATGATGTTCAATCAGCTGTTCAATTACAAAAACAATATAATGAAGTATTTAAAGATTTAGCAGAAGTTGTTAATGCAGAAATTAATACTGAGATTAATAAGAATCAACTTAATTTATCTGATGATAATATTAAATCTAGAATAACATATCTTAATAATTTCTTTGATAATAGTCGTAAAAAAATTGTTAATAAAGCTATGGATGATTTACGTAATGCTTATAAACAATATGGAAAAGATTATGTTAATTCTGTTATTAAAGATAAAGAAAATGGTAATAATCCTAATGTTGATAAAGCAATTAGAGATACCTATGCTGCACTTGATTTAAGTTCTAAAGGTAATGAACATCTTAAAACTACATTAGAACAATTAGCTGAAATTGCAGAAATAGAGAATGATGTAAATAATGAACCTAAACAAGAAGTAGCTCCTGTTAATCCTGATATTAATGAAAGTAATAATAATGATGATACTGATGCTGAATCAACTCCATCCTCTACGGGGGATATAGCGGAGCGAAGCGAAGCGATTCCAAGTGAGTCTGTTATTCTTGAACAACCTCAAATTGAAACTGAACAAGCTCAACCTCAAGAACCTATTAGTACTCCTAAACCTGAAGTTAACAATATACTTCCAGATGATGAATTTGAACGTGGACAAATAGGTACTGATTTAGTTTATGAAGCTATAGCAGATTTAGAAGATTCTCTTGGACATGAATCTACTAGTAGTGATTTACTTAACGCTAGACAATCTATTATTGATAAACTTACTGCAACTGGATTTGAACAAACAGAAGCTACTGAAATAGTTAACAATGCTATTGATGGTCTTACAGGTGGTAGTTTATATAGTTCTGTTCAAGATGATAGTACAAGACATTTATTACTTAATGCTACTTATGCTACTATAACAGGAAATAATAAAAATATTGAAGCTGTTATGGATGATTTTGCTAATAGTATTGATAGTGAAGGCAATACTAGAGGTAAAATAGTAAATGGTAAAGTATATCTTAGTATTGGGCAATTAGTTGAATATATAGATAATATTACAGGAAATAAAATAATTAAAAATTATTTGTTTAATCAAATAAAAAACTATCTTTACAACAGCACTAATAATCAAGGCAAATATCGTGCTACTGATGAATCAACTATTAAGAAACTTAATGCTAGACAATTTGTTCAATATGTTGATAATATTGCTAAAGAACGTCTTGAAAGACTTCAAACTGAAAATACAAATAATGTTAATCTTGGATATATAGTTGATAGTGAAAATGTTAAAGCATTTACTTCTATTAAACAAGGCGATTATTTAGATGCTGAATATGACAATAAAACTAAACGTATTAATATTCTTACTAATAGAACTATTGTTGGCTATATAGGAGTTCCTAATATTGATAAGTTTGGTAATTATGATATGGTTAATCAAGGTTGGAAGTATAATATTCATGTTGAGAATGGTCAAGTTGTTTCTCCTCTTAAAGATGCTTTAATTAGTATTCTTAACGGTGATAGATTTGATGAAGAATTTATTGGTCATTTATATGAACTTACTGTTAGAGATGAAATTACTTCTGATGAATTAACTGACTTATATAACGAACTTATTAATAAATATCCTGATATTAATAATGATTTTCTAGTTGGTTCACCTACTGATATATCTAAACATCTTATTAATATTACTAGATATATATTTAATCAACCTTATGAAAATAATCATGAAGCTAGTATTAATCGTTGGTTTAATAATCTTTTAAATAGTTATGACCAAGCTACTACAATAGTTAAAGGTGATTTTAAAGGTAAAATTAAAGCAGTTAATGTTAAATATGGAATTTTAAATACCATAGATGATGCTAATGGCGATTGGAATGATATACAAGAAACTGTAGTTAATTATGATGAAAATACTAACAAACTTGGTGTAGTTGTACAAGGTCAAGTATATCTCAATGGAGAAAGTAAACCTACTATTATTGAAAATCTTACTACTAATGGTATGCCTGTTATTAGTATTCCAAATAGTGATGGTACTTCTCTATATGCTTTTTGTAAACAAGTTCCATTAAATAGTAATCTTCTTAAAGGAGATGCTAAAAATATAGTTAATTCTATTAAGAATGAAGTTACTAATCTTTGTAATGATTATATGATTGGTAAAATAACTTTTAGTGAACTTAAACAAAATCTTGGAGATATATTTGGAAATAATAAACTTATTAATGGTGATAGAAATATTGGACTTCAAATTACTATTAATCCTACTAATATAGGTTTTTATGTTAAAGGTGCGCATTTTAATGGTAAAGATTATGCTTTTACTATTAATTCTGATGCTGGCAATTATAAACGTAATATTATTATTAATTCTCCTCATATTGTTAATAATAATTTTAAAATAGGTAAAAACTATGGTATTAATAGTAATAATGTTGAAGAATTATATAATGCTTTAAGACCTGTTGTTGATGAAATGTTTAATTATGCTCAATTTGCTATTAGTAAAGATTTCATTAATGATAATACAAAAACTAATGATAAAACTAATAAATATATCTATCGTGAGAATGGTAAAACTATTATAAATATTGATGGTGAAACTTATTCTTATAATAGTTATCAAGATTTTATTATTAGTAATGGTTTAATTAGAACTAAGTTAGCTAATACCAATACAGATGATACTGCTGGCAATTGGAAAGTTGATATACATTCCCATCTTGATATTGCTTATGAGTTAGAGGGTAGACCCCCCGTGGAGGATGGAGTTATAACTGAACAGCTATCTGAGTTTATGCTAGATGATACAGTTAATGCTATCAATATTAATTCTTTTGAATCTGCTTTAACTGCTAATAATCTTACTAGAGGTCTTAAAAAATACTTTGCTAATGACCAAACTGCTATTGATTATATTGATGCTCTTCAAAAACTTAATATATTACCAAAAAATGTTCAAATAGTTGATAGTCTTACAGATAACAATGGTAATCAAGTTAATGCTGTTTATCATCGTAGTACTGATACTATTGAACTTAATAGTTCTGCTATTGCAGGTCAAAGAGTTTATAGAGTTGTTAATATTATAGTTCATGAAAGTTTACATAGACAACTTTATACTAAATATAATACTGAACAAGCAATCGCTTTAGTTAAACCTATTTATGATAAGTTTAAGACTTGGCTTGATACTCAAGACGATTCTACTAAAGAAAGACTTAAACCATATCTGTTTGAAAGTTTTGATACTGCCGAAGCTCTAGAAGAATTTCTTGTTGAAAGTATTACTAGTAATGCTCTTATGAGTTCTCTTAATGAAATAAAAGATGATAATAGAAAAACTAGTAAACGTAAGACTTTGTTTAGTAGACTTCTTGAAGTTATTGCTGATATGCTTGGCATTAAGATTAATGAAGATAGTTTATTAGCTTCTGCTAGAGATGCTTATAAATCTATTAAAAAGATGTCTGTTGAAACTAATCAAGAAGCTACTCAAGGTACTTTTAAATTTGAAGAACCTGTTATCAATACTGAACAAACTGAAAATCCTAACGAAGATATAAGTCAAGAATATAATTATAATAATAATAATCTTAATGATGGACTTGATATGTTTAGTAGTGTTGAAGATAATGTTGTGGAAAACATGGCTGAACTGACAAACAGTTTACCAACCTTACAACAGGCTGATTTTGCCACTTTACTTGACACAGGACGTATCAGTTTTAGCTGTATGTAGAATTAATCGAGCAAAGACAAAAGTCGCTTAGAACGAAAGAAAACCACCTCTATGACGATGTAATTAAATTTTACTTTACATTAGTCATAGAGGTATTGCTATTAATCAATTTAAACTTAAATATAAACTTATGAGTTGTGGAAATATTAAACTTGTAGGCTATGATAATCTTAATAATGTTATTATTAAAGAACATGGTTCTAATAACTCTGATTATTATAGTTTGATAGCTATGGTTGAAGATCCAATCTTCAAGAAAATTGTAGCTGATAGAGGTATTAATGTTAAGACTTCTGGAAGAAAAGCTTATAATGCTCTTCTTGAAGCTAGAGCTATTAAACTTCGTAATATGGAAGATATAGCCAGTATTGTAGAAAAAGAAGAACGTGGTTTGTTTAGTACAATTAAAGCTAGAGATACAGCTATTACTTATATGGCTGATATTATGAATAAACTTAGTTTTAATTTTCTATATAATGGTGCTCCGCTATCTTTTAATGAAATTAAAAAACGTACCAATGAAACTGTTATTAATGCTGGACTTAAACGTGCTAAGAAATTAGCTGGAAGTGATGAAACTAGAAATAATGAACTTAATAGTTTTATTAATAATCCAAACCCTGCTATTAAAATTAACGGTCTTGGTGCATTTCTTCGTAAATACGGTAATGCTCAAGATTTTAATTATGGGGCATTACTGCGTTCTCTAACTAATACTGAATTTAATGAAGCTCTTTTTAATAATAAGAATGTTGCTAAACTTATTAAAAGAGATGAATTATATCAAACTACTGATTATGAAGAATTAGGTGGATACCTTGATGAAACTTCTACTGAAGGCGATGAAAATAGTATAGATGATGGTATTGATTTAATGACTCAACTTTGGAATTTAAGTATTGGTGAAGTTAAAGATTTTAATAAACACGTAGAAGAAATTATTAAATATCATCTTGCAAGTTTACCTAAACTTACTTCTAGTATTAGACTTGATAATGGTAGTTATTCTTTTGATACAGATAATGAATTAGGAGTTGTTACATTTGTTAATCCTGATTATTTATCAAAGATATTATATGCTAGTGCTGATACTAGTAATGTTGATAATTTCATTGCTAGTCTTAAACGTATAGCTGAAAATATTCCTAATTATGAATGTTTGATTCAATTACATGATTTACTTAGCAAAAATAAAGTATTTGCTAATAAGTATATGATGATATTTAATAAACCTATTATATCTAAGATTGAAACTTACATTCAAACTGATAGTGTTGGTAATAGTTATGTTCGTTCTCGTATAACTAATCCTAATACTGATTCTCGTACTATTTTACAGAATACTTTTTATAATAATGTTAAGAATAATATTATTACTAATCGTGTTCCTGCTTCTCGTGAAAAGTATCGTATATATGATAGATATAAAAATACTCCTAATGCTAATCTTTATTTATATGATACTTTTAAAGAATTATTTCCAGATATTAATCAAGCTAGTTTTAATTTAGCTATTGCTAAAATTGGACGTGCTGCTATGGCTAATAATATTATTAATTTTGCTAATGTTATTAATCGTACAGTAGATAATTATAATAAATATGTAGAAGCTCTTAAAAAAGATAAAAGAACTAAAATGCCTGATAGTTTTATTAATAGAGGTGATACTTCTATTATATATCAAATGGCTGATGTTTTTAAAGATATTATTTATATTCCTGTTGAACTTAATTCTCGTAATCCAGAAGGTAATTTAAGTTCCGATGTTATTAATAGAAGTTTTATTACTAATATTGCTAAAATTATTAATGATGATAAGTCTACTATTGAAGAACAAAATGCTATGGCTGAAGCCTATGCTAGACAAAAGTTTGCTAGTCATCAATATAATTATAGTAATTTACTTCTTGAACATAGAGATGAAAATGGTAATATAATTAATTATGGATTATTTAGACGAGTTGGTAATGGAACTCCTAAACTTACTGAATATGCTCGCAGTATGTTTAAGACTTCTCTTCTTAATGGCATTAGCGAACTAGATAACAATAATAACGATTTATATCGTAGCATGAGTGATGGTGATTATTTAATCACTGCTATGGGATTATTTATGACTGATATTAATAATTCTGAAACTCCTACTGCTAATTATCTACTTCCAATACCTAGTGATGCTCCTAAAAACTTTACTATTACCGCTCCTAGATATAGTCTTGTTGGATTGCGTAGTCAGTTAGAAGATGGAACCAAAGTTATAAATAGAGAACATCCTTTATTTAAACAATATTATAATATAGCTATTCAAGAACTTACTAATATGGCTCAAGCTGTTAATGTAATGTTCAAAACTAATACTAATGGTAATCCTATTTTAACTGATGGTAATTTTGAATTTAGTGATGTATATAATTCTAAACCTAATCATTTTTATAATCAATATCACAAAGATGGAAAAGGTAATGTATTTACTACTAAAGATGGTCATAAAGTATTAGCTGGAAGAGTATTTAAGTTTAAACGTTTAGTTAGTAAAACTACTCCTAATAGTAATAATGCTTTTAATGAATTACTTGGCTATGGTAAGCCAATTGATATCCTCTACGGGGGGTCTACGCGTGGACTTAACTATGTTGGAAATCAAGTAGTTCTTAATGGAGAACAACGTACTGCTCTTGAAAATGCTGTTTCTAATTGGCTTAATGAATATATTACTAATGGCTATAAAGAACTTAAAAATAAATATGGTACGTTTATTAATAATAGAATTAATAATGAATCTTTAGCTGAGTTTCTTGTTAATGATTATCTTGTTAGAGATAGTATGTATGATATGTATGGTGGTGACCAAAGTTTTTATAAAAATGGTCAAGCTATACTAAAACGTATTAAAGAAGTTCAAGCTAGTGGCAATCCCTTTGGTAATACTGATTTTACTAAAAACGATTTAGATACTCCTACTAATTTATATGATATAACTTTAAAAGGTAATGCTATTACAGTTCCTTATAATGATAATGGTATTACTAAACGTAAAAAAGTAATTCAACAAGATAAATTTAGAGGTGTTACTATATATAATACTTTTAAACCTTCTGATAAAGTTGTTATTGATAGACTTGATAAACAACTTAAAAATGCTGGATTAAGCAAAAAAGATAGAGAAAGAATATTATCTCCATTTAAAGCTGGTGTTAATGCTAATGATGCCCAATCTTATATTACTCTTGAAGAATGGATTCGTCGTATTGCAGCTGCTGGAGAATTAGATAAATATGCTGGACTTATACAAAGTCTTATAGACGATACCCCAATTGATAAAATTGATTGGAGTAAATTTGCTAATAAAGTTCAAATTCAAAAGAATTTCTATTATGATTTATATTATGATACTACTGTTGGTATTGAAGTTCCTAGACAGATAAAAAACGCTGAGTTTGTTCTTATTCCTAAACTTATTAAAGGTACAGAACTTGAAAAAGTTTATGATATAATGACTAAAAGAGATATTCATCAACTTAATACTGTTGAAACTGTTAAAGTTGCACAACATAATAGAATGACTCTTTGGAATAATGATGGTGTTCTAACTGATGAAGCTCTTAAAGAATTTGATAATAATGTATTTGATAATTCTGAATTATTTAGTTATAATTATCTTTATAGACAACAAGAAGTTCCTCAACATATGGTTGATGCTAGTAATAAAGCTGCTATTCAGATTATGAAGAAAATGCTTGATAATCTTCCTAATACTGATGAACTAAATAGTCTTAAACAAAAAGTATTTAATAATTATGTAGCTAATATTAGAAATAGTTTTGAAAAAACTTGTGATGAACTCGGTATTGAATTAGATGATAAAGGACATATTGATTTAAATTCTAACGGTACTATTAAAAATCTTAATCGTTTTGTATTTTTTGATAGATTTAAAGAAAATGCTCAACAACAAGGAGTTGAAAAATCTCTTCTTGAATTTTTTGATTTAGATAGTGCTGGATTTAATAATCTACCTTTATTCCTATCTAATATTAATAATAAACTTGAAAGTATAGCTAATAGTTATTTTAATACTAATATTACTAGACAACTTATTAGTGGTTGGCATGCTGCTCAGTTATCAGATTTTGGTTTTAAAGTTGATAAACAAACTCAAACAGATAGTAAACTTCAATATAAGAAACTTGGAGAAGTTGATGGTACTTCTATTTATTATACTGAAATTAAACTTCCAAGATGGAGTAATAAACTTAAAGAACTTAATATAGAACAAGTTCCAGATAATCTCCGTACAATGATTGGTTATCGTATTCCAACAGAAGGTAAACAATCTATTTGTATTATGTATGTTAAAGAGTTTCTTCCTGATGCTTATGGTAGTACTGTAGTTGTTCCTGATGAATGGGTTACTCAGACTGGTTCTGACTTTGACGTAGATAGTGTTTATGGAATGTCTAAAACATTTAATCTTGTTAATAATGTTCCTACAGAAATTACTTATGATAGATATACTAAAGATACAATTGGATATATTAATTATGTTAAAGATAATGTAGATAAAGCTAGTCGTAAGATTATTGGTAAAACTTATAATAAACAAGGTAATCTTCGTGGAGCATTAAGAAATAGTGAAGATGTTATTACTGCTCAATTAGATGGTTATAATGGAAATTTAGGTGTAGTTGAAAAAATAGCTAAAGATGGTGGTCTTAAATCTTACGAATCATACTTAAAACTCCCCGTGGAGGATGTAAGCAGTCAAGCTGCTAGAACTAATGCTATTATTCAATCATTTATTGATATACTTAATAATCCTGCCGCAGTTGAAGAAAATACTACTACTTCTAATTTTGAAAACATTAAAGAAGCTAATGAATTATATGCAGAATTAGTTGGTGCTAATAAAACAACTGTTGCTCCTAGTGACTTCTTTACTCAATTAGATTGGTTTGATGCTGCTACATCTGGTATTAAACTTAAAGGTATTAGTGTTAACAGAGATACTTTTATGAGTATTGGTAATGTTACTAAAGCCAATCATAAAGAAGGTATTAAAGTTATGTATAATACTGATACTATTAGTAGACGAGAAGCTGTTAAAAGATATGGTAAAGAAAATGTTGAAACTATAGGTTCTAATAATATTCGTATTACTCATAAGAATTTTGGTTGGTCTAATGATAATAAGAATGTTGATGGTTATTTGATTAATCCTTATAGTTCTCAAACTACTGCTCATATTCTTGACGTTATGAAAGAGGGAGCTATACATAATGAAAATATTTATACATTTAATGCTTTTAAAACTATTGTTGATTTTGGAAGTAATTATGATACTGCTATTGGATTTATGTGGCAACCTGCTATTGATATACTAGTTCGTAAATGGAAAGAAACTAATAGTATTCTTGCTGAAGGTTCTAGAAATCCGCTTACTGAATCTATTAGAGAAATTGGTCATACTCTTGGTTTTGGTAAAAAGATTGATTTTGTTGGACGTAGAAAGCTAATTGAAACTATTGATAAAAGTTATGGTGAAACATTCAAGAAATTATTTAATTTAAGCGTTTCTGACGCATTTTTATCACCAGACCTTATCTTTTCATCATCCGCATATAAATCTCGTCTTAGAGGGGAAATGAATGGTGTTCAGCAAGCTCTATTCGACCTTTATGTTCTAGCACAATTTAACCGACTAAACTCAATCGGACAGGATATAAGTAATAATCTTAATATTCTTACTGCTGATAAATATGGTGCTAAACAAAGTTTTTATGCTAATGATAAGATATTTAGAGATGTTAGTACAGTTATTGGTAATAGTAATATCTATGCTGTATCCTCCACGGGGGATAAAACCTTGTTACTCGAAAGTGTTTTTCCTGATATTAGTGGAGGTATAAATGCATTTATTAAATCTGATATATCTAGAAGTAGTTATCCTAGTTTAGCTGCATTTTTACAAATGAGTACAGCATTTAATGTTAAAGCTACTCAACAAGTCTTTGAAACTGCTAATCCTGTATTTATTGATTATGTATATAGAATAGCAGAATGGACAAAAGGTGGTAAAATGAATGAAAAACTATATAATGATTATAAAGATTATCTTATTAATAAACTTGAAGTAGGTAATAATAGTAGTCCTTATCTTGTTTTACCTGTTAGTGTTGTAAATGGAGAATTTGTTAATCCTAAATATATTAAAGAATATGAAACTGGACAAGCAAGAGCTCTTGAAGTTGGTAGAGTAAGTGGAACATTGATTAGTATTAAGACTGATGATGTTGTAGTTAAAAATATATTTGAACCTACTCAAACTGAAATTGATACTTTTGCTAAACTTACTCCTGCACAAAAAGTTGATTGGATTAAAAATAACTTTAGTCAAGATGGAAGTATATTTGAACATATTAAAATAGTTGCTAACGATGAACGTAGTAATCGTCGTAATATAAATATTCAATATATTAATTATATACAAGGAGATATTACTAACGATAATGCTCATAGATTATTTGATAGAACTTGGAATCATCCTAATCCTCTTATTAAACTTACTGCTCTTGATTTAGTTAAATATGCTTTTATTGTTGAAGGACATAAATTTAGAACTAGAAATGTTAGTAGACTTATAAGTAATACTCCCCTTAGAGGATTGAGCGATAATGGAATCGCTATTGGAAATATTGCTATGAAAGGTATTAATAATTATGGTTTTATTGATAAAGATAATATTGAAGATATAATTGGATTTATTCGTAAGAATTATAATAGTTTTAATTGTCCTACTTATACATTTAAAAGACTAGGCGAAAATATTAATTATATTCTTAATAAAGATAATATTATAATTATCAATAGTGATGAAAATCTTGAAAATATTGGAATATCTAGAAATGGTGATTATGTTAATGTTATTAGAGTTAATAAGAATTTATATATTAAAGGAACTTATGATAATACATTAGCATATTATCCTATTGATAGACTTGAATCATTTGAAACTTATAATAATATAGAACCTAGTATTATTGCTAATAATAATTCTCATAAACCTCTTGCTGTTTTACTTTATGAAGGACTTACTCAACAAGAAAAAAGAGATAAATTTATAGACGGTATTAAAGATAATATTAATGAAGCTGTAAATAAAGAGTATAAAGAAGTTCCTGAGCTATATAGTAAGTATATATCTAATGAGTATTTTCAACCTTTTATGAATACTCCTTTTGAAAATAATACTATATATGCTATTAATGATAAACTTTATCTTAATATTAATGGTACTGCTGCTGTTAATATGAATAATGATTTAAAACAATATAAAGCTAAGTATCCTAATATTGAAGATAATAAACTTGGTTTATTTATTGAAATTAATCAAAATGAAATAGATAGAGTTATAAATGGAAGTGATAGATATAGTAGTGTTGATGACCAAACTCCTATTGGTAGATTTGCTAAAAATGCTAGTTTGGTTATTTCTCGTGCTGTTCGTCATGGTCAACCTGCTGCTCAAAATGTATTAAATGCTCTTAATAATGCTGAAATTAATTATCTAGACAGTAGTAGTCTTTCTGATAATTCTGAATTTTCATTATCAGTTATAGCTAATTATATAGATGTTGAAGCTAATAATATTCTTAATGATATTAATCGTTTTATTAAGATTGACGGAATTGATAAACCTATTAATGATTCTGATGTTATTGGTAAAGTTCTTAAAGATGAACAACTTCAAAATTGTTTTTTAGATGTTATTCTTAGTGCTAATACATTTAAAAATAAATATAAACTTATTAGCGATATTAATATTGAAACAACTAATATTGATGACAAAACTAAAGAAAATATTAGAAAGATTCAAAAATTAGTTAATCAAATAGATGCTAATACTACTGTTCGTTCTGCTAGAAAGAATTGGTTTGAAAGATGGATTCAATTACGTACTACTAATCCTAATTATATAAGCGGATTAATGAAAGAATTTGATGCTTATGGTGATACTGGATTTATGGATTATTGGATACAAGATATTCGTGCTAATCGTAACTTTGTATTGCAGAATATACTTAAAGATGTAATGGGTACTGTTGAAGAAGGTCGTCTTAATGGTATTAAAGAATCTAATGACTTTAAAAACTATCTTAAAGAACTTAAATCTAGAGCTGCTAAAGATGGTAAATCTGTTAGTCTTGATAGTATTATTGATGATGATGGTAGATTAATTCAACCTAATAATCCTGTTTGGGAAGAAAAGATGAAGAAATATAGAGATGCTGCTATTGAAGCTGAACAAAAATTTGGTATAAATAGTGTTGAACATCTTATTGCTCTATCTAATAAAGCTAAGTTTATTGATATGACTACTATTCATCAGCTTAAACCAATTACTGTTCAAGATGAAGATGGTAATGATGTTACTATTGAATATTCTACTTATATTATAAATCTTGAAAGAAGTCTTCTTGGTCTTAAAAAAGGAGATGATGGTATTCCTAAAGAATTTGCTGAATATAAAAGACTTAATAGTAGAATACGAGATATTCTAAGTCAAGCTACTGATAATATTACTACACAAAGTCAAGATGAAGAACTTAGACGTATCTATTCTCAAATTGATAGTCTAACTAGTTTATATGATGAAGATGGTAATAAGAAATCTGGATATGATTTACATGTTGCTGAAAGACTTAGAGCATATCAAACTAATATTCGTAAAGTAAAAGAATTATTTTATGATAAACAAGCTAAAGAAGGATTTGATTCTAAACTTAAAGAACAGCTTTCTATAATTAGTAAATATGAAAGTCAACGCGATGCTAATGGAAATCTTCTTGTTAGTATGGAAGAACTTATGAAAGTTCCTGAATATAGAGAAGCTAAAGAATGGATTCGTAAAAATGCTAGATATATTCTTGATATTAAAGATATAGAAGATTTAAATTGGGCGTTTGAAGAACTTAAAGATGCTAATAAAGGAGATAGTGTTCTTAATAATGCTATTAGAGAATTTCAAGCTAAAGATGAATTTAATATTGTTGATGGTCGTAAAATACCAGAAGAACGTGCAGCTCTTATTAAAACTGAAACAGTTAGAAAATATAAATATACTAAAGGTAATGGTATGCCTTATGTTGGTATTATACGTTCTGCTGATGATGAATTAAGAGTTTATCGTGCTGATTTTTATAATTATCTTACAGGTAATAAATCTAAAAGTGAAGAGGAAATTAATGTTGGAGAAGCTATTAATAAAATACTTGAAAAATATTTTGATAATGCTACTAGAACACTTAATACTTCTGATATAAGTCTACAAGATTTAGAACAGCTTGAAACTGGTTTTAATGTTTTCAATGATATAACAAGAGGAGAAAAGAGTACTGATAAACTAAAAGCAAAACAAGTTGCTGAATTTATTGAATCTGAATGTGAAGTTACATATAATTGGAAACAATATGAACTTGATAAAAATAGAGCTTTTGCTAAAGGTAAAAAATATTATGATGCTTGGTTAAAAGTATTTAGTGAACAAGTTGAAGAAGATGGAACTATTACTGAAAGACCTAATCGTACTATCTATGGTATTATTAAACCAAAAGATTTAGATAAATGGACTGATATTGATAGAACTGCTGCAATTAATATTCTTCAAAAAAGAACTAGAGAAACTACTACTCAGTATTATTATATGAAAGAAAAAGAAGTTCTTGATAAATATGGTATTGATAGTGCAGAATATAGACAATGGTATAGAGATAATCATTATTTTGACCCATATACTCGTACTATTAAACCTATTCGTATTTGGACAAGTATGCAAATGATTAAAGATGATGGTAGTGCTGTTGTTGGTAATTATGAACCACGTATTAATCAAATGCATATTACTCCTAAAGAAGAACTTATTAATCCAGAATATAGTAATTTTGTTAATAAGTATAGAGTAGGAACAGGATATGATAATATTAATTATACTAATCTTAATGAATATCAACTTGAACTTATGGATAAAGTAAACGAACTTATGAAAAAGTATTGTTTTACTAATAGTAATAAGAGATATGTTGATATGGGTTATCTTCCATCTTTACCTAAGTCTAAAGAAATGACTGCTAAAGATTATTTTGAACAAGCTATTGATTTTCTTGGTTGGACAGCTAATGTTCCTAATAATACAGGATGGAGAAACAATGAAGATTTAACTTTTGATAAAGATTATGATATTCCTAATCCTAGATTATCTCAATTAGCTAATAAAGATACTCAGCAACTTCCAACTATTCCTAAGTTTAAAGAACCTAATGAAAGTGAAGAAGATTTTATTAAACGTAAAGCTGAAGCTATTAAAGCTAGAGATGAAATTATAGAGAAAAATAATAAAATACATAATGATATTCTTAATCGTAATTGGGAAGAAGTATTTAATAGTTTCTTAATTGAAAGTAATAGATATAATGCTATTAAAACAGTTAAAAACTTACTTTATACTGCTGACCAAATTATTACTAGTAATACTGCTTATGATATAAATTATAAAGGTAGTGTAACTGAAGATAGAGAAGCTAGTGCTGGTGGAGAAATTGAATATAAGCAAGAAAAACAAACTAGAACTAGTGAACATCTTAGAAGTTTTATTCGTAGACTTGTATTTGAACAATATAAGAATAATAAAGTTCCTAATTTAGTTAAACTTGGTTCTCTTGCTCAGAATATTGCTGGTAGTAAATATATGATGATGAATATTACTGGTGGTATAGCTAACGTTCTTACCGGTTCTAGTAATATATTTATGGAGAGAGCTGCTGGAGAATATATTAATCTTAAAGATTGGGAAAGTGGTAAATCTGAATGGATTAAAGGAACAGTTAGTTATATGACTAATATGTACAGCGAAAACAGTAGTACACTTCAAGATGCTATTATTAAACTTAGTCACGTTGTTGATTTTGATAGAGTAACAGAAGTTAGTACAGCTGAAGGTCTTAAAGAAAACATTCGTAGATTCCGTGGTTTACTATTTAGTCCTCAATCTGTTGGTGAACATTATATGCAGAATGTAATGTTATTTGCTATGCTTAAATCTCATAGACTTGTTGATAATGGTAGAGGCGGTTATGATATAATGAGTAAAGAAATGTATCATCGTAAAGCTGAACAAGATGCTCTTATGTCAGTAATAAATACTCCCCGTGGAGGAGAGAATCAATCCCTTCTTGAACAATTCAATAAGTTTATGGATGATGCTAAAGCTGATAATAAAAAACGTGCTAAATATAATCTTTTTAAAGCTAATCCTATATTTGACTTTGTTAAGACTTATCTTAATGAAGAACAACAAAGAGAATATATAGCTAAACGTAAAGAACTTATTAAAAATGCTGATAGTGAATTTGAAAAACTTCCAGATATTTATAATCAATTTGAACTTAAAGATGGAATTGCTCAAATAAAAACTGATAGTAAACTTACTCTTAAAGAGTATGCTAGATTTATTGATAAAGTTCGTGAAGTTAATAAGAAAGTTCATGGTGTATATGATAAACTTGGTTCTGCTAATCTTGAACAGCATTGGTGGGGTGGTATGGTAATGCAATATCATAAACATCTTTATCCGGGTTTTAAGAAACGTTATCGTTGGAATGGTTATTATAATGAAACTCTTGGTACTATTGAAAAAGGTAGTTATACTAGTCTTTATGATTATCTAACTATTCCGTTTAAAGAAAGTAATATAGGAGAAATTAATAATGTAAGTGACGTTCTTAAAGCGTTCCAAACTTATGGTAAGAATTTACTTTCATTTGCTGTCAATTTCAAACTTAATTATGAAATTCTTCCTGAACATGAAAAAGCAAATATAAGACGTAATTTAGGAGATTTACTTTATGTAGGTGCTGCTATAATTGGAGCAATTGCTATTACTGGTATGGGAGGAGATGATGACGAAAGTATTATATATAACCTTATGCTTTATCATGCTGACCGTCTTGCTTCTGAAGCTGCTTCATTTACTCCATTTGGAGCTTATGCTGAAGGTAAAAAACTATGGTCTAGTCCTGTTGCTATTGGACAAACTATTAATGACTTAGTTGGTACTACTGCTATGGCTGCTAGATTCCTTATTGAAGAAGACTTTACTGAGGAATATACTACTGGTAGATATAAAGGTATGAATAAGTTTGAAGTTATGGCTGTTCGTAATATACCTGTTGTTCGTAGTATTAATCGAGTTCTTGATTTACCAAATAATAATAGTTATTATAAACTTGATGAAAATATACTTAGTATTATACCTTATAAAGATATAGCTAAAGATATATTTGAATAAGCTGGACTTGAATCTAGTAAAAAAAGTAGGGCTTGCCTATGGTATTTCTACCTAGACAAGCCCTATTTCGTTTAATAATACCTTAATTAAAAGTATCATCATTATTACCAATAACACATATAAGAATAACAAAAACTATAATAGCAACAACAAATAGTTTTCCACTATATTTATCCATAGCTTCGCTATCACTAATATTATTAGCAGAAGCTAATAATTTAACACCGCCGAATATAATTCCAAGAAAAACAACAAATGCAATCATAATTATAATATATTTAAGTTTAATAATAAGACAAAAATAAACCCCAGTAGTAAGACTAGCTTAACTACCAGGGTTTCAGTCATGCCAAGGACTAATAAGTTTAAGATTAGTAGAACGCTCCGCTTCGCTACGCTCAACTCCCCGTGGAGGATGGAATGAGTTAGTATTCATTCAATCATTATAATTACTATTAGTTATAACTAGATTATCATTACTAGCATAACTATCATTCCATCCTCTACGGGGGAGTATAGCGAAGAGTACGAAGTGCTCGTAGCGGTTCCAACCTATCCGCTATCTTGAACAAAGCCAGCTCTATTAGAGCTAGCTTTAAGTATAACATATAAACCATTAGCATTAACTATAACTATTTCTTCTTTAGACCATTAATAGCCCATTGAAGAACAAATCCAAGACCAGACCAAATTTGGTCTTTAGCTTTTTCAATAGCATATTTCTTACCTATATTAATATCGTAATTTTCAGGTTTAACACAAGAAGAAGATACAGTAGCTTCAACTAAAACAAGTTTATCTTCATCAAATTGTTGAAGTTTATCTATAAGTTCTTTAACTGTCATAGCTTTAAAATTTAATTAATCACTAACTATTATAACTTCTCCATAATTATTACTATGATCACATACTTCATCAATAGAATTAATATAACCATTATAATTAATATATACTATTGATCCTTCATCGCAAGTTTTAAGCATTTCTATAAGTTCTTTAACTGTCATAGTTTATTCTTTTTCAAGTTTATTAATAATATCTTTAATATAATCACTAGGAAAGCTACCTTCAAGTCGAGCTAATTCTTTTCTTTTATAATCATTATCGACTTTAGTAATAACAGTAGTAGGAAATTTAGTAATTTCTTTTCTTAGAATATCATCTAGATTTGTATTACGAATATTAAGAGTAATATCGCAATTAGCTTCATTAATAGCTTCAGTTATATTTTTAATTGCTATTTTACAAGCGTAACAACCATCTCTAGTAAAACAATCAATACGTATCATAACACAATAGCATTATTTTTAACAGCTTCTTTAATAGTATTAGGAACTCTAAGAAGAGTATTCTTAATCATTTCAGTAGTAAGACTATCAGAATATACATAAGTAGCATAAGTTCTCCAACTATCTTTAATTACAACAGCAAACTTATTCGGATTATCAACATTAGTTTGAATATATTCTACTTTAGTATTTTGATATTTCCACATCCAAGCAATAGCATCAGCACATTTAGCACGAGTTATACAATCATGTTCATCAATAAATACTTCAACAAATATATTATTTGTTTGTCTTGTAGGTTCATCTCCAGTAAGATAATTAATATCATTACGAAGTTCTTCCCAAGTAACAGAATTACTATATCTTTTATATACTGTATCATCTCGATATATAATACAAGTAGGATATTCAGTAATATTCTTACCAGTAACAGCCTTTTCAAGTATCATATCTTCAAGAATAAGATGGTCAGGAAGATTTTTAAAATTACATTGAACATTAGTACCAAATAAAGCTATATCAATAGCTTCTCGCATAGCTTCTGTTTTATCTTTATCAGTACTTCTATAATAAAATTCAATTTTAACCATAATATTTATATAATATAATGAGAATTTATAAAATTGGTTATTTTAAAGCCCTACATTGAATGATAATCAAAGCGTGATAGATTAATCACATTAAATATTAAAATTCAATGTAGGGCAAAAGAAATAGATCTATGACTGTTCTAATATGCTCCTAAGATACTTCCTAATAGAGTAATCACTTTGCACACCACGAAGCACAGACCCGTTACAATAAGCAGTAGGAGCGTCATTAACACCAATACTCTTAGCCTCTTGTCTACCATTATCAGTATATAGATTATGCCTAATAAGATTAAACCTACCGGCAAACTCAGTAAGAGCAAGAGCTTTGTGAAGCCTTTCTTCAAAAAGTTTACTAACATTACAATCAGGTAAATAAAATAGTATTAACTTTTTCATAGATATACTTCATCTCCTTCAACTTTAGCATCACTAAAATGAGTTTTAAAACTTTCAACACTTCTACACCATAAATGGTCAGGATTTCCATATCTATGATATATAACAGCAGGAATCCATTCACCTGTATCTGGATGTTTCATTTTAGTAATATCGTCAATAGAATATTCATTAGATGTTTTCTTATGAATATAAACAGAACCAATCTTAAGATTTAGCTGCTCCGCCTGTTCCTTTTCCAAATCCTTTGTTTCCACGTTCAGTTTCACCAAGTTCTTCAATAGAATTAACTTCTTTCCAAGTAATACGTTGAGCACTATTAATAATTAATTGTGCACATCTATCTTCTCCATTACAATCATAAGGAGGAATAGAAACTTTAGCAAGAATATTAGTCATTGTAGTTCTAACACTATTAAGTTTAAGTCTAGAATTACCTACCATACTATCAGGTAAATGCATATGTTGTCTAAGTTTATCAACTACTTCAACAAGGTCAGATACAGCATGAATTAAATCTCTAGAAGTACGATTCTTAAAAATAATAAGAAGTTCGCCACGATAACCCCAATCAAGAGTACCAGGCGCATTTGGCATATAAAAATCAGATTTAGTGAGATTACTTCTAGGACGAAGAGCCATTTCATTAGGATTACCATCATCATCATTACCAATAGCAAATGCTAAACCAGTATGATATATAAATCTATCTTTAGTATTATCATATTCACAGTGTATAGGATAAATATCCATACAAGCATCACCTTCTTTACCATAAACAGGTAAAATAGGTTGAACATTACAATACTGTTCTACATCTACAACATCTCCACTAAGAAGTTGAATTTCTTTTAGCTTAAATACTTTTATTTCCATATATAATTAAATTAATAAATTAAAGAGCTTCTGCAAGAGCAAAAGCAGTTTCTATTTTTCTTGATTTATCTCCATAACAAATACTATCAAAACGTTTAGTACCTTCAATATTATCTATATTAGAATAATATCCACTAACAGCATTAACAGCTCCCCAAGCAGTACCTAAAATATCTCTTTGACCAGGACCATCAAAATAATAATTATAAGTATCAGAAATAACATTCATTTTTCTACTACTTATTTTACTATCAGATAAAGCTAAACCATTACGATAAGCTATATCTTTAATAGTATGACCTGTATCTTTAAGACGTTGAACTTCATCTTGAGTAAGAATATTTTCTCCAATAAATTGAATTACATCTTCATCAGTAACTTTAATATCAGCAAGCAAATTACAATATTGAGCAAATTCTTCAGATTTAATTTTACTAATACCTAATATTTCTTGTGCAATACTAATTTTGTTATGAACACTAGATGTATGTCTAAAACTAACATAATTACTACTAGAATGAATAGCAGCATTAAGAGTATTTTGACAAACAACTCTAATAGGAGTAAATAAAATCTTAACTCCACCACTACCATCATGAGTATTAGTAAATACTAAATAATTTTCAACAGGATCACCTTTAACAAGAAAATTATTTGGAAGTTTAGCACTTACAAATATTCTTTCTCCATTACCCCAAAAACCAGCAGTTTGCCAAATAGCAGAATTTTTACCAATTGCATCATCAAAGAAATTAAAAGCTTCATTATTTTGAACAATTGTATATTTATTTCTAACTGTTCCTAGAGGAATATTGCAATCAGTACGATAGGTAGCAAAAGCGTTATCACACTTACGATAAATGTCAGTACCAAATACGTGAGCGCCATTTTTCTGTTCTTTAATAATTCTGTCAAGTTCTTCATCTGTACCAGTAAGTTTAATAGGCATTTTACCAACCAATTCACATTTAGCTACTTCAAAGTTAAGATTAGCTTTAATCATAACTTCTTTAGCAGTAGAACAATTTGATACATCAATAGCACCAGAATAAGCCCAAGGTTTACCTTTAACTTTATACATTAATTATAAGTTTTAATATATTCAATAATACGTTCAATATCTCTAATAGCTTGACTGTTAGTAACTCCATAGGTATCTATATACCATTTAATTACTTCTCTTACTTTATCTTCTAGTTCCATAATTAACAAGATTAGTAGTGTTGACTCCCCGTAGAGGATGAAATGCACATCATCCTCCACGGGGAGTATAATTTAGCTATTTAATAATAAGACTAGTATTTTCGACAAACTTAGCAATACTAATATCTCTACCATTGTTAAGAATATTTTTCATAGTAGTTTTATTAACAGAACTACTTCTAGTCATTTCATGTTGATGATTAAAGAAAGTATTAATCAAATCAAAATTAGCTTTATTAGCTAAATCACCGATAGGTTTTTCAATTTCAAATTTAACTTTAATACAATCTAAATCATCAAGAGTAAAATAACCTCCAGTTTCTTCTTTAAGTTTAGCAGATTGTTCAGGATATTTATAGCAAATTTAGTATTAATATTATCAAGCATAATTTCTCTATTAAATGATTCAATATCATCAGTAATTAAATCATTATCCCAAAGAGTTTTAAAATGGTCTAATACTAAATCAATAAATATTTGATTAAGACTTTCATCTACTTCAACACATTTACTATTTCTAGTATAAAGTTTACTATCAACTAAATCAATACTTCTATTACCAGATTCACCTAAATTACCATAAGTAATAACAGCATCAAGCATAACACTTTTAAGTCTATTAGCGTTATTTTCTTTAGTTTTACGAAGAACAGCTAATCGTTGTTCTTCTTTTTTACAAGATTCAGCATCAAGATTAAGCATTGTATATGCTTTACGATAATTATTAAGTTTTTCTTTAAGATTATCTTGTGTAATAGCAAGACGTTCTTCAAGTTCAGGAGTTAACTCTCCACCATTTTCTTCCAACTCAAGAAATATATCCTCAAGTTCAGCAGTAATATTATAAATACTAGCCATTATCTTTTACGTTTAGGAATTGAATAAGCAGTACGATAATAAGGATTCAAATATCCAAATAAATGAGTATAATCACTAGCTGTCATTTTATCTGTATCAGTTTTATATTTTCTTTCAACTTCAACATATTTATTCCAATATTTTTTATATTTATTTCTTTTATTAAAATTAAATTTTAATTTCATATCCAAGTTCATTTAATTCTTGTTCTATAAGTTTACATATAATAGTAGCATTAGGGTGCGCTTTACCTGTGGTATTATATACACGTTTCTTAATTATATCAAACCATTCTTTTGTAGAATATGTATAGACACAACGTGTAGCAGTATCAAGAGGAAGAACGCCACGAGCATCTTGACGATGCATACCAATATCTACAAGAAGTTTATATTTATTAAAAGAATCATTACAACTATTTCTATAAATAGATGCTTTTTTATGAGAATTGCACCATTCTTCAAAAATAGGTTCATTATTTAAATAATCTACTTCTTCATCACTCATCCAATGAGGTCTACAAATCGTTCCATCTTCATAAACATAACGAGTAGATTTTTCAGCAATATTATTAGGACTAACTCTATTTAATTCACGA
>ULNK01010079.1_pt1 | contig 33372 bp, 34 predicted proteins | sample 1951911 | NCBI WGS metagenome assembly ULNK01 (sample SAMEA4835576, study PRJEB28245) | human gut metagenome | biome: gut microbiome; material: fecal sample | place: Denmark | collected 2008 | reverse complement strand
CCGGAGGAGACAACATCCGGTGACAGGTATTTGCTCGACATGTAAAATCCCCAAGAATAATAACAGACCCACGATAACTTATCTATTGAATAGTTGTTCAGTACCTATAAAATAGCTACATTTGCATAACCCATAAATTATTAAATAATCATGTGTGAATATACTGAAATAGAAAACATCGTTCTCTCTAATGGTAAGACCATCAAACAGGTTAATGAGGAAGTTAGCAAAGAAGTGGAGCGCATTTACTTAGAAGGATGGGCTAAAGGTATTGCTATACCTTTCAGAGATAGCAGAGGGAATATTTATTTAGCTAATCCGGATGGTAGTGAAGACTTGGTAGAATTCAACCGTAAAGAACGAAGCTATAAAGTTATTTCGCGTATCGCCAATAGAGGCCAGGGCAGATATGCTTACTTGCTAAACAAATAAACATGGAAGCACGTCCGGAATTTACAGTCATTGCCGGTCCAAATGGAGCAGGCAAGAGTAGATTGTGCTCCTATTATATTCATTGTAAATCTTTCGATGGTGACTTACTTGCTCTCAATTTACGTAAAGAACACCCAGAATGGGAAGAGCGTTTGATAAATGGAACAGTAGCAGGAGAACTGCAAAGGCAGAAAGATAACTCAATCGCACTACACAAAGATTTCGCTTTTGAAACTAATTTCTCAAATGACCTCATTCTAAATATGATTAATGACTTTAAGGAGGCAGGATATAAAATTACCCTCTTTTACTTTGGTTTGGCTTCATTGGACGATAGTACTTACAGAGTAATGCAGAGAAAGCTATTTGGAGGACATGACGTTGCAGACGAAATTATAGAATACAACTTTAATGAAGGAATAAAAAGAATACAGCAGAATCTACATCTATTTGACAATATTACTTTTGTGGATGGAAACAGTAACTTTGGAGAGATTGTCGCAATCTATATAAAGAAGTCCGCAAAACACGAAGTAGTCAAGCATAGTTTTGGATGGTTCAACCAATTCTTTGCAGAAGCATTTGAGAAAGTCAAGCAGACTGTAACTTGAAAAAAAACCTCAAGCCCTTTTGGGGATAAGATAAAAAAACGATAAGCTTCCGTCGTGCAGAACAACTTCTTATGAGAATATCATATTCCATTAACAGACTGCTCCCAATAATTACAAGTCACCGATTAGTACTTCAAACAAATTCTTGTTTAATCCTAAGACTTTAATTATATTTGCAGCAACTTAGAGCGAAAGGAACCACGGAATGACATAACACAAAGCCACAGAAAACTAAATTATCAAATATATGTATGCACTGGGCTTTGACATGAATTATCCAGAGGAGCTTCATAATGAAACTTCTGAAATATTCAATGTGATTCCTAACAATGTGCTTTATGGTATAAATAATGATATTTATTGTATTGACACGCAAGTCAAACTAAAAAAGCAATAGCTCTGATTTGCATGTTCCTAATCCCATCAGGGATTTCTCTTGACAGAACTGATATTTGTAGTTAATCTATGATACAGTTCCTATAATGTATAATAAAAGAATAAACATTTGGAAAAGCGTTTCCATTCTTATACTTATTAAAAAGATATTCGAGCTTTTAGCTCTTATTCTCTCAATCTGAAAACCGCCAATTTGAAGTCCATGAGAATAAGTAGATGAAGGTTCACGCTCTATCGGGCGTGGACTGTTCTTACTTATTTGTGGACGAAGGTGCTTGGCGGTTCCTCAGATTGAAAATAGGTAATGAATGGTTCCGCCTTTTTTATTGCACTATGATACACATCGGGAAACTTATCGAAGAGGAACTTCACCGCCAAGAACGTTCCGTCACTTGGTTCGCCAATAAGCTTTATTGCGACCGAACCAATGTGTACAAAATCTTTAAGAAGCAAAGCATAGATACCGAGTTACTTCTTAGAATCTCTCAAATCCTCCACAAAGATTTCTTTCTGCTGTTTTCACAAAACATCAATGAAAAGTCCTGATTAAGAAAGAGTCCAATTGTAGCCAATTCAGCTACATATCTGTTAGTTTTCTGTCTATAGCCTTTCGAACTGAGCTCCATTCTATATACATATCTTTGCAAAGATTAAGAGCTTCTTTCCCATAAAAGATAGAGCTCATTTGATTTGATATACAAATTCTAAAAACAAAAAGCATGAAAGCATTTCAAAAACTGACAACATGGCTAATGCTATTAGTATGCCTTAGCCTGACTACAACCGCTTGTAGCGATGACGATGAAGAGAACAATGAAATCAATAAAAGCGCCCTTGTCGGTACTTGGCAATTCCAATCGGACGAAGACATTGAGATTACGACCTTCAACAGTGACGGAACTTTCAAGTCCGCAGTCAAACTATATGATGTGTACGGTGATGGGAAATGGATTGAAGTAAATCTCAACGGTACATACGAAGTTGAGGATAATGTATTAACGCTGGCTTTTGAAAATGGAATTACGACAAGTGGAATTATAAAAAAACTAACTTCCACCTCTCTTACTATAGAAGACCAATATGGCGATTTGGTCATTTACAAAAAAGTATAACCCCGCCATACCGCAACAGCAATTTATACAACAATAATAAACTCTAACAATATGGTATTAAAACATATACGATTCCTTTTACTGCTCCCCCTGTTCCTGGCAGCGGGATGTTCAGACGATTCCCAATCGGACACTCCCGACCCGGAACCAGACCCCACACCTACCCCGGACATCACAGAAGTGACTGTCAATGAAAAAGCAGAAATGAAAACACTGAGTCTTTCAGGATTCGTGAAAGATGCTGAAGGAAACTTATTATCAGGAGTAACCGTCACTACCGGAGAAGTCTCCATACTGACAGATGAGAGCGGGACATTCAGCCTGAGCCAAGCGGGAGTGGTATCAAACCGCACCGTCATCCATTTCACCAAAAACGGTTATTTCAGCATCACACGCTCAGTGGAAACAATGGAAAAAGATACTTGGGAAATCATCATGATTCAAAAAGGGAACAATGAAATCACATCTGCCACCACCTATCCGGCAACTTCTGCCACCGAACTGAAAGTGGGAAAGATGAAAATACAAATGCCCCAAAACGGATATTGCGTGCAGAACACAGGAAATAACTATACAGGAAACGTAACAGCGGATGTCGTCTACCTAAATCCTACCACCACATTGTTCAGCACTGCCATGCCCGGCGGCGACTTGGCAGCAGTGAGACAGGACAACTCCAATGTGTCACTGGTATCTTACGGCATAGTAGGCGTGAACCTCCTGTCGGAAGACGGACGCCAGCTACAACTGGCAGACGGACAGACTGCCACCCTGGCCTATCCCATCCCCGACGGAATGGACGAAAACCTGCCCGAAAGTATCCCCTTATGGTATTTTAATGAGAAGGCCGGACTATGGATAGAATCGGGCGTGGCCCAACGAAACGGAAACGAGTATGTGGGAAAGGTAAAACATTTCTCTTTCTACAACCTCGACGACCCCAAGAAGAGAGCCGCTGTGCAAGGCACCGTGCTTGACACGAAAAACCGCCCTGTGACAAACATCAAAGTAAGAGTGGGACAACTCAGCACCTATACCGACAGAGACGGAGCATACCATGTCACCGTACCGACCGGAACTTCCATGACCGCCCGGATACTACCCGACGAATACGGAAACTATGGCAATACAGTCTCACATGAGATTCCGGCTTTGGAAGGAGAAGAAACTTACACTATAGATTTTGAAGTACCTTGCGTACCCATCGTTACCGGACAAATAATAAACACCTGTAGTGGAAGTTCATCGGCAGTGGTATGGCTGAGCTATGACAATAACCAAAGAACTATCCCCTACCAAACGGAAACAGACGGTCTGTTCACTATCTACGCTCCTCAAGATTATATCGGTGCGGCAACGCTCAACATACAAACTTCCGAAAACAACAAAAAAGAAGTGGAACTGCAACTCACCGGCGAGGACATTACTCTAAGTCCCATCAACACGTGTGACGAGAACGCCATCGGAGGAGTCTTCGTTTTCAAACTGTCCGACGGAACAATCAGGACATACGAATTTAATCCGACAGAAATGGAAGGAGTTATTGTGGTAAACGATAACCAACTGATTCTTTCGTCCGAAAGTGTATACTTGGGTATTCCCAATTATTCTCCGGACAAGACTTCCTACTCGGGTGTAGACTTTGGAATATCCGACAATTATGGAGACCCCATCGTAATAGGAAGCGTAGACGTCAACATAAAATATAATGCCGAAACAAATACTTATACGATAGATGTCAACGGAACCTGTATTATAAATCCCGGAGACGGAAAAAGCAGTAATGGAACAGCCGAGGGGCGCATCAATGTCTATCTGATTCTTGACACGACTACCCGGAAAGGTGTCACCTCCGTCAATGATTTGAATATTCCTTCCTTTGCGCCTGCAGTCCCGCTTCCCATTGATTTAGCAATGCAAATCAATAAAGGCAAGATGGGCAAAGGAGTCATACTGAACTATAAAAGCGAGGATGCAAACCTTTATAACGATTACAAAGCACAGGCCGACAAGTTGAATTACACAGAAGTGTATTCCACTGACGAGGAGGACTATAAAGAAATCTGTTATCAGTCGGGCGAAAAAGTAATCATGATAATGTATGACACAGAAGGATTCGGTCCGTTGGGAGATGAAGACGGTGAAGATTACTATTTAGAAATCATCATATTGGACGGTTGCAAGATAGATGTAACCGAATCACGCTCGACCGATTCAAAAAAGGAAACATTCAAGCGGTTGTTCCGTCTATATCAGGCACGTCCTTCCGTTCTAGCAAAGAAATAAATTCATTCTTCTTATAACACATCCAAGCAAACCCTATTGGCATAGTTAAATAATGTAGCAAATTATTCCGGCTATAAGGTTACTTGGATGTGATTAATATATTGAAGTATTATCTATGAGCCAATTTCCCCAATGACTCGGACAATCCACTCTTCTGTACCTAAAAGTAAAAGGAAGAAAGAACACAGCCATGTCGACATTTCAGCCACAGTTCCATTCCCTATACGTCTACATCATTACTTAATTTTATCAAAATACATTAATAACTTTGCAAAAAATTAATCTTTTCCTCTTATAGGAAAAGATTAAGATAAGTTTATAAAAGTCTTATGGAAGCGGAGTCGTGAGACTGTGCTTCCATTTTCAGCCGAAAAACAATTAACAGAATAATATAAATGAGTATTTTAAACAGTTAAAGTTATGATAACAAATGACATCTTTACAAAACGGCAAATAACAATCTGTCACAAGGCAAACCCCGGAAACAGTTTGCTGAAATATCTTATGCTCCTTGTGGCATGCACAATTATTACTCCCGCTGCAGCTCAGGAACACGAATACTTTCAAGAAGACAAAGGTTTTTTCAATTCGCTAAGCATAGGCGCCAGTGCCAGCACTGCCGGAATAGGATTTGACGTTGTCACCCCCATCGGCAACTACTTTGAGCTCAGAACCGGCATTAATATCATGCCCAACTTCAGTTTCACATCAAAAGCCTCTACAGACATTCCCTATAATGATACTGAATATTCTACTGACATAAAGGTAAAAGGTGCATTAAAACGCACTTCAGGAGAAGTGCTACTCAATATTTATTTGTCTAAAAGAGGAGGTGTCTTTCTATGTACCGGAGCCTCTTTCGGCGGAAGCCGTCTGCTGAATATCAATGCCCGCACCGACAATGAAGAATTGCTCGCACTCATCAGACAAGGAGCGGATGTGGGTGTTGAAATCGGAAAGTATCACCTTCCGATAGATAAAAACGGAAATATTTCAGGAGGATTGAAGGTTGCTTCCTTCCGCCCCTATTTAGGTTTCGGCTTTGGACGCTCCGTACCCAAGAAACGAATCGGTTTTTCTTATGAGATAGGAGTACAATTTCAAAAAGCACCCAAGATTTATTCCAATCATGGCAACATCAGTGAACTGCCGGAAGAAGCTGATGATAGTTTTAAGGACATCATGAATATCCTGAAAGTTTACCCTGTCATCAAGTATCGGTTATGTGGAAAAATATTCTAATCAGTCAAACTATTATAATAAAAGAAACATATTATGAACTATAAAATTGCAATCATCAGCATTTTGATAATCGGAGGGCATAATGTAAGTTCTGCCCAAAAGAGAAAATCATTACCTGCCACAAGTATTCAAACCATATCAGTCGATACCATCAGACAGGACACAGTGGCTCAACCTAAAATAGAAGTGCCGAAAGACCGGATTGATACCATTTATTATGACCGCAATTGGAATGTTATCAGCAACAAGACTTTTGCAAACTATTATCGTTTTGCCCTTTATCCGGCAGACAGCAGTGTAGCACGGTACTACAAGACCTACTACATGAGCGGTGAACTTCAGGGAGAAGGAAAGTTCATCAGCATGAATGAAAAGGAAGATGCCAAGAATCTGCTCGATGGTGAAATTCTAAGTTATTTTAAGAATGGAAACATCAGCGAACGATGCTTCTATGCGCAAGGAACACAAGAAGGAGAACATACTGCCTATTACGAAAACGGAAATATCAAGGAACATTATACCTTGTCGGACGGACAGAAAAATGGCATCCATTCTTCATTTACCGAAGATGGAAAGGTGTGCCGACTAAGCATCTACAAAGACAATATACCTTCCGATTATTATGTAGTGACAGATATGGACGGCAATTATTCCAAGTATGACACCAACACCGGCAAGCCTATCTTCGAGACTCCAACACAAGAGGAGGTACAGACTGAGTATAAGAACGGAGTGGCATGGCCCTATTACAATAAAAACGGCTTGATAGTGGGGGCTAGTATTTCCAGCAACAAAGAAATAGGAACACACCGTAAGATAGGATTCTTTATTGTCAATAAAAGTATGGTCAATGTAGAGTTAAATCCTTCTCAAATAGAAGTAACCTCTACCAAGAAGGAAAATATCAAGGCGATGAAATTGATAACTGCCGACGAATATGATAAAAGGGTATTCAAGAATAAAAAGAAGAATGCCAAAAAGATTATCAAGAGAAAAGTGGTAGTCAATGAAGAACAGGAAAGTAATATAAATGCCAACTTGGGTGCGTCTGTGTTTAACGCCGGCACATCAAACACGATTAAAGCTTTTCAAGAGCACATAATCAGCATGAAAGAATTAATCGACGAAAACCGAATGCGCTATGCAGAAGGCAGACCGGAAGATTTGGGTTATCTGGAGCGTACGACCGTTCATCCGGGAGAAATAATGTCGGGGTTTGTCCTTACCGACTTAAAAAAGGCAGACGAACTGACTGTAAAGCTGACCGTCAATGGTATTACATATACTTATAAATGGGAGAATGTTAGAAAATAAATTATAGTATCAATTTTAAAACTAGAGAATTATGAAAAAGTTTTTATTAGTAGTCGCAATGGCGTTTATCGCTTCAGTTTCTTTCGCACAAAGTGGAAAATGGGCAGCAGGTATTAACCTCGGTTATGGTTGTGCCTCAGATATTTCAAAACCGTCTATTGGGGTTAAAGCTCTTTATAACATATCTGACCAGTTTACCCTTGCTCCATCTTTTAATTATTATTTTCAAAAGAAGTATTATGACCTGAAAGTGAATTTCTGGGATCTCAACTGCAATTTGCATTGGAATGTAGTAAGTAAAGAGAATGTTAGAATCTATCCACTGGCCGGCATTACTTATTTGGATGCAATTGTATCCGGAGACGGAGAAGCTGATGGAAAGTTCGGAGCTAACCTTGGAGCTGGAGGTCAGTTAAATATAGGTTCCAATTGGGCTGCCTCCTTAGAAGTGAAATATCAAATAATCAGTGAGACAGCACAATTAGTACCTTCCTTATCTTTAATGTACAGATTCTGACATAACGCAGAAGTCATTTAAAGCATCTCCGGACTCATCGTTATAATCTGAGTTCCCCTCTAATCCGTCAATCGCTCCTCCCCCCACCCAAAGGGGCTCCGAGCCGGCTGACGGATTATTCCATTTATTCATTTTTATGTGATATCCTATTAACAGACTGCCCATCAGCCAACATTTAAATAACGGTATAAACCAAGACCAATAACCGTGAACAATATAACATGGGAAAAGCATGATATAGAGGGAATTTATATCATGGCAAAATCTAAAGATGAAGCAAAGAATTATAATAATGTGCTCAGAGAAGGAGCCGATTATTAAATGTATATCCTGTTCAGCTTCCCGCCTTTCCTCTCTGATTCTGACGAAGGAATGATGGAAATAAAAGAGAATAAAGGAATATTTTATAAAAAGCCTGCCTTATAAAGGCTATTATATGGTTTTCAATCATTACCTTTACAGAATTTAAAAAAACTCTATGAATATGAATTTAGACAAGCATATCATTAAAGAATTTCTGTCTTTCCAGAAAAACGAAATAACAGAAAGCATAGTTTATACTCATTTGGCTACCATTGAAAAAGACAGTACAAACCAAAAGATAATGCAACAGATAGCCTTGGAAGAAAAGCAGCATTATGAAGTATTAAAATGCTATACGGGACAGGACATACGCCCCGACCAAAGAAGAATTTCCAAATTTGTCTGGCTGGCCCGCCTGTTTGGAGTTACTTTTGCAATCAAACTAATGGAAAGCAGCGAAATAAGTTCATACAAAGGATATGCCCGATATCCTGAAATGGCCGATTTAGTGAGGCTGGCACAAGATGAAGAAATACATGAAGCCAAACTGATTGGACTTATCAATGAAGAACGATTGGAATATATGGGGTCGGTAGTGCTGGGGCTGAATGATGCATTGGTGGAATTCACAGGTGCACTGGCCGGTTTCACGCTTGCGCTGAGCGATTCCAAATTAATAGCCCTGACAGGAAGTATAACAGGCATTGCCGCAGCACTCTCTATGGCCTCTTCCGAATATCTGTCTACAAAATCGGAAGGCGGACAAGGAAAGCATCCTGTCAAAGCAGCCATTTACACAGGCATTGCCTATATCATCACCGTCGTGGCACTTGTCACTCCTTTTATTATTATAAAGAATGTGATAGCAGCACTCATCCTCATGCTGATAATGGCGTTATTAATCATCGCATTATTCAATTACTATTATTCAGTAGCGAGAGGGGAAAGTTTTAAAAAACGATTCACCGAAATGGCAGTCCTCAGCTTCAGTGTGGCGGCTGTCAGTTTTTTAATCGGCTATGCCCTGAAAACAATTACAGGGATAGAAGTTTAAATAAGCAGTATCAGTTCATAAGCTTTTTCCCATAATTTTCATATATATCTTAAAAAACATAGAAAATCGCCTTATGATCCGAATTATTATACTAATTTTGAACAAATTTATAACCTTAAGAACAAAACTTAATATGCAAAAATTAGCATTCAGTCTATTACTATGCTGCTTTACATTACAAAGCTATGCAAAAGTAGAACCCCTGAAAGGCTTTCATTATGCCTCGGAACAAGCTCCAAAAGGGAACGAATGGGAATCCCCTGAAAATGTGGCGCTGAACAAAGAACAACCTCATGCCTATTTCTTCTCTTTCCAAGATAAGGCAAGTGCACGGAAAGTATTGCCGGAAAACAGTGCTTACTGGCAATCATTGAATGGAGACTGGAAATTCAATTGGGTTCCAAATCCGGAAGAACGACCCAAAGATTTCTACAAAACAGAATTTGATGTTTCAGGATGGGATAACATTCCGGTTCCTTCAAGCTGGAATATTTATGGTATCCAAAAAGACGGAACACAAAAGTACGGAACCCCTATCTATGTGAACCAACCGGTTATTTTCCAACATAAAGTGGCTGTGGACGACTGGCGCGGAGGTGTAATGCGTACACCGCCCAGCAATTGGACTACTTTCAAAGCTCGTAATGAAGTAGGCTCTTACCGCCGCGAATTTACAATTCCTGAAGATTGGAACGGAAAAGAAATCTTCATCAACTTTGATGGTGTGGATTCATTCTTCTATCTTTGGATAAACGGACAATATGTAGGTTTTTCAAAGAACTCACGCAATACTGCCAGTTTCGATATCACCAAATATCTGGTGAAAGGCACTAACGTGGTAGCTGTTGAAGTATACCGTAGCTCGGACGGTTCTTTCCTCGAAGCTCAGGATATGTTCCGCTTGCCGGGTATTTATCGTACAGTCGCTTTGCAGGCTGTACCGCAGTTGCACGTACGCGACTTGGTTGTAACTCCCGACTTGGACGCAACTTATACCGACGGTGAACTGAAAATCAATGCAGATATCCGCAACCTCGGAAAGAAAGCTGCCAAAGGCTATTCTATGGTATATTCATTGTATGCCAACCAGTTGTATTCCGACGACAATACCGAAGTGACCAATGCCGGTATCACAACTCCGGTAGCAGTGGTGGAAGCCGGTCAGGAAATAACTGCCGAAACAATACTGAAAGTACAAAAGCCCAACAAATGGTCGGCTGAGAAACCGTACCTTTATACATTGGTGGGAGAACTGAAAGATAAAAAAGGACGTACCCTCGAAACTGTTTCTACCCATATCGGTTTCCGCAAAGTGGAAATCAAAGACACTCCCGCATCGGAAGATGAATTCGGATTGGCCGGACGTTACTATTATGTAAATGGTAAAACGGTAAAACTGAAAGGTGTAAACCGTCATGAAACCAATCCGGGTGTAGGTCACGCCATCACCCGCAAAATGATGGAAGACGAAGTCATGATGATGAAACGTGCCAATATCAACCATGTGCGTAACTCTCACTATCCGGATGACCCGTATTGGTATTATCTGTGTAATAAATACGGTATTTATCTGGAAGATGAAGCCAATATCGAATCACACGAATATTATTACGGAAAGGCATCTTTGTCTCACCCTATCGAATGGCAGAATGCTCATGTGGCACGTGTGATGGAAATGGTTCACGCCAATATCAACAATCCATCTATCGTTATCTGGTCTTTGGGAAATGAAGCCGGTCCGGGCCAAAACTTCGTAGCGGCTTATGATGCGTTGAAAGTTGCCGACAAATCTCGCCCTGTTCAATATGAACGTAACAATGACATTGTAGATATGGGTTCTAACCAGTATCCTTCCATTTCATGGGTACGCGGTGCCGTGAAAGGTGATTATGACATCAAATATCCTTTCCACATCTCGGAATATGCACACTCTATGGGTAATGCTTGCGGTAACTTGATTGATTACTGGGATGCTATTGAATCTACCAACTTCTTCTGCGGTGGAGCTATCTGGGACTGGGTAGACCAGGCTATGTATAATTATACCAAAGATGGCAAACGTTACTTGGCATACGGTGGTGACTTCGGCGATACTCCAAACGACGGACAGTTTGTAATGAACGGTATCGTATTTGCCGACTTGGAACCGAAACCACAATATTTTGAAACCAAGAAAGTGTACCAGCATATTGGTGTAAAAGCTATTGACGAAAAGCAAGGCCGCTTCGAAATCTTCAATAAATACTACTTTAAGGACCTTTCGGAATATGAAATCAGATGGGCTTTGTATGAAAACGGCAAAGAAGCAGAAAGCGGTGTTCTAAATACTGAAAATATCGCTCCGCGCACCCGTGTTCAAGTTACGATACCTTACAGATATAATAATCTGAAAGCCAATGCTGAATATTTTATAAAAGTTCAGTTTGTATTAAGAAACAATATGCCATGGGCTGAAAAGGGTTATGTAATGGCTGAGGAACAGCTTCCGGTTAAAACTGCTACCGGTATCGCTCCTATCAATGAAGTAACAGACGGCAACGGAAAGCTTGTAATGGCAAAACAGTCAGACCCGCGTTTCTCTACCATCAAGGGTGACAACTTTGAAACTAAGTTTGACAATGAAACCGGAACAATCTATAGCCTGAACTATGGCGGTGAAACCATTATCGCTGACGGCAATGGTCCGAAACTTGACGCAATGCGTGCTTTCACCAACAATGACAACTGGTTCTATGCCAGCTGGTTCGAATGTGGTTTGCACAACCTGAAGCATCAAGTTACCGCTTCTAAGGTTATCAACAGAAAAGACGGTGCTATCGTATTGTTCTACACAGTAGAATCTCAAGCTCCTAATGCAGCCAAGATTCTTGGCGGAACTTCAAGCGGTAAAAACAGTATCAAAGAATTGACCGAAAAACCGTTTGGTGAAGACGATTTCAAATTCACTACCAACCAGGTATGGACAGTCTACCGCGACGGCTCTATCGAATTGCAGGCAAGCATCACTTCCAATCGCCCCAATCTCGTATTGCCACGTTTGGGATATATAATGAAAGTGCCTCAACGCTACGAAAATTATACATATTATGGCCGTGGCCCGATTGAAAACTATCCTGACCGTAAAGTGGGACAGTTTATCGAAATACACAAATCTACCGTTGCCGACCAATTTGTGAACTTCCCGAAACCGCAGGATATGGGAAATCATGAAGATGTACGCTGGTGTGCATTGACAGACAAAGCCGGTAAGGGAGCTGTGTTTGTGGCTACAGACCGTCTGTCTACTTCAGCTTTGCAGTATTCAGCACTCGACCTGACATTGGCAGGACATCCTTATCAGTTGCCGCAAGCCGGTGATACTTATCTGCATCTCGACCTTGCCGTAACCGGTCTGGGTGGTAACAGTTGCGGACAGGGTGGCCCGTTGATGCACGACCGTGTATTTGCCGGACAAAATAATATCGGTTTCATCATTCGCCCCGCTGCACAGGATTTATCGGCTGCCGCACAAGTGGCTCCTGCCGGTGACATTCCTTTGACTATTACCCGCGGCCGCACTGGTATGGTAGAACTTTCTTCTATCGACAAGGATGCTTCTATCCTTTATACTATCAATAAAGAGAAGAAGGCCAAACAATATACCGAACCGATTTCAATGCGTGACGGAGGTACTGTTACAGCTTGGTTTGCCAATAATCCTTCCATCAAATCCAGCGTAACTTTCAAGAAGTTGGAAACAATCCAGACCGAAGTGATATATGCCAGCAGTGAAGAAGTGGACGATGGCGATGCCAAGAATCTGGTAGACGGTGACCCCACTACATATTGGCACAGTATGTATTCTGTAACCGTAGCCAAGTATCCACATTGGGTAGACCTTGATGCCGGTGAAGTAAAAACAATTAAAGGATTTACTTATATGCCCCGCCAAGACAGCTATAACGGTAATATCAAAGAATATTCCATCCACGTAAGCATGGATGGCAAGAACTGGGGCGAGCCTGTTCAGAAAGGAACATTCGCCGGTAACAGAGATGAAAAGAAAGTCATCTTCAGCCAACCGGTGAAAGGACGCTATATCCGGTTTACTGCGTTGAGCGAACAGTATGGACAAGATTATGCATCGGGTGCAGAACTTACCATCCTTGCTGAATAGCAAATTACGTTCCGATTAATAAAGAGAAAGATGTGTCAAAATGATAAATTGCTTCAGTTTTGGCACATCTCTCTTTTTTGATAAACTTCCATATCTATTCTACGTAAACGATTGGTACAGTTCAACCGATTATCTACATTTGCAGGTACCTACTTAAACAAATAAAAATGAAAACACACATCATTATCTTATGGATTACCGCTTTTGGAATGACAGCCTGCCATTCCCATCCGCAAGCTGATACCGCTGAGGAGACAATCCCACAAGACACCATACCAATACTAGACTTTGCCTCAGCAATCAACAAAGAAGTTCCAGATACGTTCACATGGAATAGTGTGGCAAAGAAGATTACTTATATCCCCCTCTCCTCCTCTCATCTTATGGACGGACACCCTACGATAGACTATCTGGGTGATGACATGTGCATCATTTCGGAAGGAAAGGAGCAATGGATACATCGTATCGATTTTAAAGGTAACTTTTTAAGTAGTTTTCGACATATCGGAAACGGCCCCGGAGAATATGCTTGCCTATCTTCCGTGGTCTATCACCCGAAAGACTCCACCATTCGCATTTTTGATAACGGAAGCCATAAATACATTATATATAACAAAGAGGGAAAACTGTTCCGTGAAATCAATTTGGTCGATTCCGAGTTGAACTACCTGCTGCATGCGGAAGGAGACACTTACTTTTGTAGCGGTAGCTTCAGCAAAGGAAAATCAGAAATCATTGTGTCGGATACCGCGCTACAAGTAAAGTCTTCCATTCTGCCTTTTAACCCGACTGCCGATTATGTCACACGAGGAGGCATCATACTGACAACAAGCGTAGAAGAATGCGGTCCGGAACTTTGCCTGTTCAATCATGTTTATAGCGACAGTGTTTTCCTGCTCACTCCTGATGGACTGAAACCGGAACTTATCCTGCGTAAAGGCAAGTACGCACCGTCATTGGATGACGTAAAGCAATTTATGAAGTGGAATAAAAATGATTCTTTTATCAAACGTATCTCCATCAAAGCTATTCCCGGATATTACCTCATACAGTACTCGTACAAAGACAAGGCTTTTGGTGAGATATGGAGCCAAGAAACCCACCAAATTGTTTCAAGAGCCATCCTGACCCGGCCCGATATGTTTTCCTCATTAAAAGGAATTCCCTATCGTTTTCCTTCGGGTGCAGTTATCAAGTTATTGCCGGCCTGCATCAATGGAAACAGAATGGCTTTCTTTATTCCGGCAGATGAAGCGAAAGGTGAAATACCGGACGTAGAGATAAGTGAAGACGATAATCCGATAATAATGATATTGGAACTAGAATGATTCGCTTTTTCACCGGTTTAACGTAAGGACGCATCATTTATAGCTGCAACCAGTTCATCATAACCGGCCAAAGGGTTGTCGGTAAAGACTTTTCGGATAGTCAGTTCCGCATCAACTATATAGATACGGGGTATGCCCGATTTAGCAAAAAGATGATAGACAGTCCGGTCTTCCTGAGCAGCATAAGGAAACGTCAAATGCTGCTCCTGCCAATAACCGGCAATAGACGCGGCACCTTCCGCCCTGCTGATTGCAAGCAAAGGCATCTCCCGGTAATCCTCATATATTTGTTGTATCACAGGAAGTTCCTGACGGCAATCTTTGCAACCGGTGTTAAAGAATACGATAACGGAAACCTTTCCCCTCAAGCTTTCATTGGTCACGACTGTCCCGTCATTCATGGTAACACCAAACACAGGCAACTTGTCTCCTGCAACCAACTCTATACTTCCTGTATCAGAATCATCACCGTCCGAAATACAAGAAACCAGCGCCATACAACTGCACAGCGCTATAAAGAATATACTATCTATTAACTTTTTCATCGATTTTTCTTTTCTGCAAAAAATAAATCAAGAATCCATATCACTCAAGTGAATTTCCAATGCCTTGACCGAGATATAAATCTCACGGACAGAAATGCCCAACGATATAATGAGCAATATAAGTGCCAAGCCAAAAATATAAACCGACACCATATACAACTGTATGTACATTAAAAACATACTCACCACACATAATAACAGGCTGCCAATACCGGTCACTTGCATAGCGCGGGTCAGATAAAGACGTTTCCGCAAATTAATGATTTGAGCGGCCGTGACTGCCGAATGATTCTCACGATACTGATCTTTCAACGTACGGACAAGCTGGGCATACGACAAAAAACGATTGGTATATGCCAACATTATCAATGATATGGCAGAGAACAGCAAAGCCGGAGTGGTTAAATCTATTTCCATTTTTTTCAATATTTCAAAGTTTGTATGATGCAAAGTAAAACAAAAACGGATATCTTTGCAATGAAACCAAATAAATAATAGAATGCAAAAAGCAAACTTGTATATAAAAGACTGGCTGTCTATCCATCCATATACCCGACAGCAGCCCTCTGACAACTATTTTGTGGAACTGGCAAACCGCCTTTTCCATATTTGCCCCTTACATGAAATACCCGAGGCTTTTAAAAAGAAAATCTGTCTGTATACCGCAGCCTATCTGGAAGATGTCATTTCGGGACTGGGACTTTGGCAGTCTTTCGTCAACAAACATTCGGAACTTTACGGAACCGCACTCCCCTTCTATACGATAAATCCCGGTTATATCAAAGATGAAATCAATGAGGAGGATATACGTTTCATTATCTGGAACACACTCGAGAAAGCCCCTTACCCGCATCCTTACATTCATCCGATGGAGCCTTCCATCCGGCAAACAGCCAAGGCATTCTTCGAGATATTGGATGAAGAATACGAAACTGCACCTGCGAATGATGCACTGACGAAGTATTTTATGAAGTTCAGAGACAGAGTTGAGGCTGAGCACAAACTATTATGGCTGTTCGGACACAATTATCTCACCGAACCCTCTGTACAGGAATACATCGCACAAGTAACAGCTTCCGACAAATACATCATACCCTGTGGCCCGATGGCACTCTTTTTATATGAATGGATTGATTCATTAACCGACCATCAAACCGAAGACTGGCAGCAGATAAAAGGACTTTACCCTGATGTTCCAACTTTATCGGATGAGATAAAGGAACGAAACCGAACCACTTACGAACTCTTTACCAAAGGTACAAACGGAGCACAAATAGTATATTTGAACGGATATGAAGAACTGCATCATTTCCTGACTCAGATATTACAATGGCCGGATGACGACAATCATACACTCCCGCAAATGAAGGAACACCGAAACTTCATCATGATGGCCAATCCGGAAAAAGGCATTCTATTGGCCAATGATATATGCGAATGCATCACCGACCCATTAAATAGTCTATACGACCGGGAAGTTGCTATCAGAGAGGCCTTCAACCTGCTGACAGTACCCACTAAATGTCCACCGGACTTGCTTGAGTATTTAATCAACAACCATTATATTCCTGATGCACAGTTGCCAGAATATGGAGAGAAAGAATTAGTGGAAAGAAATGCCGACTTCATAGCTCGCCATGCACTATTGTACTACTATAGGGGAGATTAACTTCTCCCCCCATTTCTATCAGGAAGCAGGCACTTCATTTACCAAGGGTCTGCCTTCCGCAAAGTCTTTGATATTCTGCAAGGTGGTATGTGCAATATTTGCCATCGCTTCTTTAGTAAAGAAAGCCTGATGCGAAGTAACAATCACATTATTGAAAGACAACAAACGGGCTAACGTATCATCATCAATGATTTTATCCGATTTGTCTTCATAAAAGTACTGCCCTTCTTCCTCATATACATCCAATCCGGCATATCCCACTTTCTTTGTTTTCAGTCCTTCAATCAGTGCATTGGTGTGAATCAACTGGCCGCGTCCTGTATTGATAATCATTACCCCATCCTTCATCTTACTGATAGAATAATCATTAATCAAATACTTAGTCTGTTCTGTCAACGGACAATGCAAAGAAATAATATCGGAACTATGATAAAGCTCCTCCAACGAACAATATACCACTTGGTGCTCACGGGCAAAATTATAATCAGGGTAAAGGTCATAAGCCAATATATTCATCCCGAACCCGCGAAGAATCTGAATCAGTATCTTTGCAATCTTACCGGTGCCGATAATACCGGCAGTCTTGCCATGCATATCAAACCCCATCAGCCCATGCAACGAAAAGTTGCCATCACGTGTGCGCATCGTTGCACGAGGAATCTTGCGATTGAGCGAAAGCATCAACGCCACCGTAAATTCGGCAACGGCATAAGGCGAATAAGCCGGAACACGTACCACTTTCATACGGCCGACCGTAGCAGCCAAATCTACATTATTATATCCGGCACATCTCAAAGCCAGCAGTTTAACGCCATTATCCGCCATCGCCCGGATAACCTCGGCATCAGCCGTGTCGTTTACGAAGATGCAGACTACATCCACTCCTTTGGTCAACACCACATTGTTCATATTCAAATGGCCTTTATAAAATCTTATATCAAAGCCAAATTTCTCATTTGCTTCCGTAAACGAGCATTCGTCGTAAGGTTTCGTGTCGTAAAAAGCAATTTTGTAAGCCATAATTTTTCTATTTACTATTTAGTATGATAACAAAAATGGCACGTGTTGGGTTCAATTTACAAGTCTATAGTTTCTTTAGTTCCTTATACAACCGCTGTATAGGCAAGCCCATTACGTTAAAATAACTACCTGTAATGCCTTCCACTCCCACAAAACCAATCCATTCCTGAATACCATAAGAACCGGCTTTATCCATCGGCTTATACTTCTGTACGTAATAATCTATTTCCTCTTCTGTCAATTCGGCAAAAGTCACATCGGTAACAGTGACAAAGCTTTTTTGAAATTCGGTTGTGGTAAGACACACTCCGGTTATCACTTGATGAGTTTTGCCTGAAAGACAACGAAGCATACGCTTGGCATCCTCTTCATCTGCAGGCTTTCCCATAACCAGGCCATCCAGCCACACAATCGTATCTGCTGTAATAATCAACTCGTCCGAATGCATCGTTTGCCGGTAAGCATCTGCCTTTTCACGAGCTATGAAAATGGGAATTTCCTCTCCTGAAAGAGTATCGGGATATGATTCCTCTATGCCGGGTAACGTTTTTACTTCATAGCAAATTCCCAAACCGGATAGAAGCTCCTTACGTCTGGGTGAGTTAGAAGCCAGTATTACTTTATATTTCTCCAGATTTTTCAACATAGCATACTTACCATCCAAAGGCTTTTTCGTGAGACATCCATTTTCCTTGCGCTCTCAGCACTTGTTCCACTACATCACGCCCACAACCAAAGCCACCGTTACGATGAGAAATATAAGCAGCTATTTCTTTAATTTCGGGAGCCGCATCTGCCGGACAACAAGGCAAGCCACACAAACGCATCACTTCATAATCGGGGATATCATCGCCCATATAAAGTATTTCTTCATCCTTCAAATTGTATTTTTCTTTCAGATGTGCATATTCTTTTGTCTTCACGGCCGCACCCAGATATACATCTTTCACACCGAGACCTTCATAACGTTTACGCACCGCTTCAGTATTTCCACCTGTAATAATGGCTACATGCAAACCACATTTGACAGCCAGTTGCAGGGCATAGCCATCTTTAATATTCACAGAACGCATCGGCTCACCGTTCGGATGAAGATAGATGGTCTCACCACTCAACACACCATCCACATCAAACACCAATGCCTTTATCTTAGTTAAATCATAATTTATCATATCTATTTCTGTTTATAAATGCTTTTACTTATTTTTTCATATAATTCCTGCATATCCGGAACATCAGCCAATAAATCCAAATGACGGTTAATCACATTCTCGTCATAACGAATGGCCGGCCCTGTCTGAGCTTTTGCCGGAGACAATTCGTGCACCTTCTTAGCCGTTTCATCTATCAGACTCAACATCACTTCAAAAGGAATATGATGTTTTTCCAGAATCCGGGCACTCAGTGCATACATGTGATTCGCAAAATTGCAAGCAAAGACAGCCGCTATATGCAGATACTTCCGCTGTTCAGAGGTTGCTTCGTATACCATTGGACTCAGTTTTCCTGCCAGCTCCTTCAGCATATTCAATTCCGCCTCTCCACCGGCCTCTACAAAGAAAGGGACTGTGGCAAAATCTACAGCACGCTGTTTACTAAAAGTTTGCATAGGATAAAAAACTCCATAATGGGACAAATATCCTTTCCAAATATCCATAGGCATACTGCCCGCCGTATGTACAAAGAAAGCCTGTTCCCTGCCTTTCACCAACAAAGGCAATAACTCTTGCAAAGCGGAATCCTTCAACGCCACAATATACATATCGGCATCACATCGAATGTCATCAATAGAAACAGTGTATTCGGTCGAAAGTTTACCAGCCAGTTCCATTGCCGACTCTTTTGTCCGACTGTATATTTGCACCACATCATATCCTGCCCCACACAACGCACTTCCCAAATGAGTAGCCACGTTTCCGGCACCTATCAATACTATCTTTTTCATCATCGGGTAGAAACCAAATATAAAATCACTCCTATAATCAACAGAGCTGCCGGCAATAGATAAGCAGACATTTGCCCCAGCAAGGCTATCACAAGGCCAATATTCAATATTAACCATATTCCAGCCAAAACAATACCGACCGACTTATCAGCTTTAAACCATAAAAAGATAACCGCCGCATACAGCAATAAATTATCCTTCTGCATCACCCAAGGCAGTCCGTGCGCAGCAAAGCCTATTAATTTATCAATCAGATAGAGTATTCCCATTACTATCAGGAATATCGCAGAAGCCTTATAAGTATCCTTGTGATTTACAGCCACTTCTATTTACCTCCGTATTTGTTGATATGAACTTTTTCCCACTGCAAATGCTCTTCATTAAAAGGTTTTCGCTCCATGCCTTTATGTCCGACAGCAATGATAGAGACCACCTGCAACTGCAAAGGAATATCCAGCACCTCATGCACATATTCTCCGGAAGGCATACCGGTAGCAGTGAAACGCTCACGGACCTGTATCCAGCAACTTCCCAATCCCAAATCTTCCGCTTGTAACTGAATCATAATAGAAGCTATCGCAGCATCTTCAATCCAGACATCACTAGCCAAAGGGTCAGCCACCACTACAATAGCCAATGCAGCATCTGTCAAGAAAGCAGCTCCCATTTCCTTGCAGTGAGAGAGTTTCTCCAATGTTTCTTTATCGTCCACTGCAATGAACTGCCAACAATTACTGCGCTTGGACGATGGAGACATCAATGCTGCTTTTAATAAAGTTACAACTTCCTCCTGATTCACTTCCTCTCCTGTGAACTTCCGCATACTACGTCTGTTCTTTATCAAGTCACTAAATTGTTCCATAATCTTTTCAGTTATTTATTTTTCTGCACAAATATACAATTAGAATATGGATTGCTAAACAAAAAATAATAAATTTGCGAAGAAGATGCCGATAAGACTAACCACATATCGCAAAGGAAATTCCATTCCGGCATTGCCGGGATATACAATTTTCAATTCTACGGAGCTATTTCGTGTGTACGAATTAACCCGTGGGTATGAACCTATACTCATAGTGGCCTATTTGGAAGAACGCCCGGTAGCCAAACTGCTTGCCGTCATCCGAAAGAGTGTACGTCTCTTTCCACCTTCCATTATCAAGCGTTGTGAAATATATGGCAATGGAGAATATTTTGATGAAACTCAGAATCGGGAAGAGCTTTTCAGCTATATATTAGAGCACCTTACCCATGAAGTCCTGCAAAAATCATTTTTGATAGAGTTTCGCAATTTAGACAACCCACTATTTGGCTATAAGGCATTCAGGGAAAACAAATATTTCCCCATCAACTGGCTAAGAGTATACAATTCACTACATAGCCGGGCTCCATTGGAGCGACTGAGTGTCTCCCGTAAAAGACAAATCAACAAGGCTTTAAAAAACGGAGCCTATATGGAAGTGGCAGACAATGACAAGGATATCACCGCCTTTTCCAAAATGCTGAAGAAAGCCTACTCTTCTCAAGTAAGAAAGCACTTTCCCGATCTTAACTTTTTCCGTCTTTTGGCATGGCAACGTCCTGACAAGGAAATGGCAAAAATCTTTTTAGTGAAATACAAAGATAAAATTATCGGAGGATCGGTTTGTGTGTTTTCCAACGGCAATGCATATCTTTGGTTTTCAGGAGGTATGCGCAAGACATACGCCTTTTTATATCCCGGTGTATTAGCTGTCTGGGCCGCCCTCACCTATGCTCAAGAAGAGGGGTGTGAACATTTTGAGTTTATGGATGCCGGACTTCCATTCAAGAAGCACGGTTATCGTGAATTCATTCTCCGTTTCGGCGGTAAACAAAGTAGCACCCGCCGCTGGTTCCGGTTCCGTTGGAATTGGTTGAACAACCTTTTATGCCGCATGTATATTTAACTGCAAAACGATTAAGACTTACTTTTTGCTTAACCTGCTATGAAGCATCCCTTCCAAAAGAAATAAAATTGAAGAAATATTTCTTTATTTAGCCCGAATTTACTTTCTTTGTGCAGTTTTATCCGATAAGCATTAGAATTATACCAAACATTTAAATTATAAGATCATGAAAATCTCACACATCGAACATTTGGGTATCGCTGTAAAGAGCATCGAAGAGGCCCTACCGTATTATGAAAACGTATTAGGTCTGAAATGCTACAACATCGAAACTGTAGAAGACCAAAAGGTAAGAACTGCTTTCCTGAAAGTAGGTGACGTAAAAATAGAGTTGCTGGAACCAACCAGCCCCGAAAGTACTATTGCAAAGTTCATTGAAAAAAACAACGGTAACGGTGGTATGCATCATTTGGCTTTTGCTGTAGAAGATGGCGTTGCCAATGCGTTGGCTGAAGCAGAAACTACAGGTATACGTTTGATTGACAAGGCTCCGCGCAAAGGTGCAGAAGGCTTGAACATTGCCTTTTTACATCCAAAGTCAACGCTTGGTGTGTTAACAGAACTTTGCGAGAAACCCTAATCGGTGTGATAACCCGCAGATTAGGAATAACAATACTCTCCTCAAATAATAACTTAATTAGCAAAACAAAGATGAGTAATCAACTTGAAAAAATTAAAGAGCTTATTGAACGCCGCGCAACAGCACGTCTCGGCGGTGGTGAAAAAGCGATTGCCAAACAGCACGAAAAAGGAAAATATACAGCCCGCGAACGTATTGCAATGTTGTTGGACGAAGGAAGCTTCGAGGAAATGGATATGTTCGTTGAACATAGATGTACCAACTTCGGTATGGAAAAGAAGCATTATCCGGGCGATGGTGTAGTGACCGGTTGCGGTACCATCGAAGGACGCTTAGTTTACATATTTGCTCAGGATTTTACTGTTTCTGCCGGTTCTTTGTCAGAAACAATGTCTATGAAAATATGTAAGATTATGGACCAAGCCATGAAAATGGGCGCTCCGGTCATCGGTATCAATGACTCGGGTGGTGCACGTATTCAGGAGGGTATCAATGCACTTGCCGGTTATGCTGAAATATTCCAGCGTAATATTATGGCATCAGGTGTTATTCCCCAAATCTCGGGTATCTTCGGTCCGTGTGCCGGTGGTGCCGTTTATTCTCCCGCTCTGACAGACTTTACACTGATGATGGAAGGCACTTCTTATATGTTCCTGACCGGACCGAAAGTTGTCAAGACAGTGACAGGTGAAGATGTAAGTCAGGAAAACTTAGGTGGTGCAAGTGTGCACTCCACTAAATCCGGAGTTACTCATTTTACTGCCCAGACAGAGGAAGAAGGATTGGCTCTGATTCGCAAATTATTGAGTTACATTCCGCAGAACAACCTTGAAGAAGCCCCTTATGCCGATTGCACAGACCCTATAGACCGGTTGGAAGATTCCTTGAACGAGATTATCCCCGACAGTCCCAACAAACCTTACGACATGTACGAAGTAATCAGTGCTATCGTTGACAATGGCGAGTTTCTTGAAGTACAGCCTCACTATGCCAAAAATATTATTATCGGCTTTGCCCGTTTCAACGGTCAGTCTGTAGGTATTGTTGCCAATCAGCCGAAATATCTGGCAGGCGTACTTGACAGCAACGCTTCTCGCAAGGGTGCACGTTTCGTTCGTTTCTGCGATGCTTTCAATATTCCTATTGTATCATTGGTAGACGTTCCGGGCTTCCTTCCGGGTACAGGACAAGAATACAATGGAGTAATCTTGCATGGTGCCAAGTTGCTGTATGCATACGGCGAAGCTACTGTGCCCAAGGTAACTATTACGCTGCGTAAATCATACGGTGGTTCTCACATTGTAATGAGTTGTAAGCAACTTCGCGGTGATATGAACTATGCATGGCCTACAGCCGAAATTGCAGTAATGGGTGGTGCAGGCGCAGTAGAAGTATTGTTTGCCCGCGAAGCAAAAGACCAGGAAAATCCCGCTCAATTCCTGGCAGAAAAAGAAGCTGAATATACCAAACTGTTTGCTAATCCTTATAATGCAGCTAAATATGGTTACATTGATGACGTAATTGAACCGCGTAACACACGTTTCCGCATCATCCGTGCTTTACAGCAGTTGCAGACTAAGAAATTAACTAACCCGGCTAAGAAGCATGGAAATATTCCATTGTAATCAGGCTTTTTACATTAAAACGAGAACGATTATGAATAAAACTAAAATCGGAATATTCCTTTCTCTGCTGCTGATGGTGGGATTAAGTTCTTGTGGAGAACGAAAATCAAACAGTAAGCTGTTGCTGAATGAGGTGCTGATTGAAAATGAAAGCAACTTTCAGGACGACTATGGGGTACATAGCGCATGGATTGAAATATTCAACAGGTCATTTGGTAGCGCAGACCTTGCCGGTTGCTTGCTGAAAGTCAGTAACCAGCCTGGTGATACTGCCACTTATTTTATCCCTAAAGGTGATGTAATGACATTGGTTAAGCCTCGCCAACATGCTTTGTTCTGGGCTGACGGCGAACCTAACCGTGGAACTTTCCATACAAACTTCAAACTGAATGCCGCCACTGAAAACTGGATTGGTCTTTATGATTCCGGCAAGAAGTTGCTTGATCAGATTGTAGTACCTGCCGGTGTATTGAGTGCAAACCAATCATACGCACGTGTCAGTGACGCTGCCGAAGAGTGGGAAGTGAAAGGTGGAAGTACCGACAAATATGTCACTCCAAGTACAAATAACAAAACCATCAACAGTCATGCCAAGATGGAAAAATTCGAAGAACATGACGGTATCGGCATCGGTATGGCTATGTCTGCTATGAGTGTTGTATTCTTCGGGTTGCTGTTGCTCTTCATTTCTTTCAAATTAGTTGGAAAAGCTTCTGTCAACCTCAGCAAGCGCAATGCCATGAAAGTGAAAGGAATCACAGACAAACAGGAAGCGAAAGAGAAGAAACTGGGTGAAGCTCCGGGCGAAGTTTTTGCCGCCATTGCTATGGCAATGCACGAAATGCAAAGCGACGTACACGATGTGGAAGAAACAGTTCTTACCATTACCCGCGTCAAACGCAGCTATTCACCATGGAGTTCTAAGATTTACACCTTGCGCGAAACTCCCCACAAAAAGTAAGTCACCAAATAAAAAGATTAAACGATGAAAGAATATAAATATAAAATCAATGGTAATGTATATAAGGTAGCCATTGGAGATATAGAAGACAATATCGCCCATGTTGAAGTAAATGGCACTCCTTATAAAGTTGAAATGGAAAAGGCTCCTAAAGCCGTTGTCAAACCAGTGGTTCGTCCTGTATCTACAGCGCCGGCTGCTCCTACCACAACAGTTGTCAAACCGGCTGCTCCTTCTTCCGGCAAATCCGGTGTTAAATCTCCGCTTCCGGGTGTTATTCTTGATATCAAAGTAAATGTCGGCGATACCGTGAAAAAAGGACAGACCATCATCATTCTTGAAGCGATGAAGATGGAGAACAATATCAATGCAGACAAAGACGGTAAGGTTACCAGCATCAATGTAAGTAAAGGAGAGTCCGTTCTTGAAGGTACTGACCTTGTAATTATTGAATAATATGGGAGAATTTATTGATTTTATCGGGAATAACCTAGCTGACTTTTGGACATATACAGGTTTTGCCAATGCTACGGTAGGGCATCTTGTTATGATTCTTGTAGGTTTATTCTTCATATATTTGGCTGTAGCCAAAGAATTTGAACCGATGTTGCTGATTCCTATCGGTTTCGGTATCTTAATCGGTAATATTCCTTTCAACATGGAAGCCGGGCTTAAGGTCGGCATCTATGAAGAGGGGTCTGTACTTAACATTCTGTATCAAGGAGTTACCTCCGGATGGTATCCGCCACTCATCTTCTTGGGCATCGGTGCAATGACTGACTTCTCAGCATTGATTTCCAATCCTAAGCTAATGCTGATTGGTGCAGCAGCCCAATTTGGTATCTTTGGTGCATACATGACTGCTTTGGCTATCGGTTTCGACCCGATGCAAGCAGGTGCTATCGGTATCATTGGTGGTGCTGACGGCCCTACCGCCATCTTCTTGTCATCCAAGCTGGCACCTAATCTAATGGGGGCAATTGCGGTATCAGCCTACTCTTATATGGCATTGGTACCGGTCATCCAGCCTCCTATCATGCGCCTGCTCACCACCAAGCACGAACGTTTAATCCGTATGAAACCGCCACGTGTCGTTTCTCATACAGAAAAAGTAATGTTCCCTATCATCGGTTTGTTACTTACTTGTTTCCTCGTTCCGTCAGGTTTACCTTTGCTGGGTATGCTATTCTTTGGTAACCTGTTGAAGGAAAGTGGTGTAACACGTCGTTTGGCAGAAACAGCCCGCGGCCCGCTGATTGATACAATCACCATCTTATTAGGACTGACAGTCGGAGCTTCCACTCAGGCTTCAGAGTTCCTGACCACCGACTCTTTATGGATTTTCGGTTTGGGAGCCTTCTCATTCATCATTGCAACTGCATCGGGTGTAATCTTCGTGAAGTTGTTCAACTTGGTATTGGGCAAGGATAATAAGATTAATCCGCTTATCGGTAATGCCGGAGTATCTGCTGTGCCCGACTCTGCACGTATCTCTCAGGTAGTAGGTTTGGAATATGACCCGACCAACTATTTGTTGATGCACGCTATGGGTCCGAACGTAGCTGGCGTAATCGGTTCTGCTGTTGCAGCCGGTATTTTGCTGGGCTTCTTGATGTAATTCATTGAATTATAATAGTAAGGGAGTGTGTCAAAACTAAACCGACCTATCCCATCGTCAGCTGTAGGGGCAGGGTTTGCCTGCCCGAAGACACAAAGTAAACTGTTTTCGGGCGAGCGAACCTCGCCCCTACGAACGAAACGACAGCATTATCCACGTTTTGACACACCCCCTTTTTCCTTGATATAGATTAAGAAATGAACATCTTTTTTTGTTTTTTGGCTGAAACAAGATTAGAATTATGCTGGAAAACATATAAATTTGCCGCTGTAAAACCAAACTAAATTAAACGAAGATGGAAAAGAAAACAGTTAAGTACCACATTCCTCAACACGGAATATATATGTACGCACGTACTAATTCTGGGAAAACTGAACTCATTGTCCTAAACAGTACAAACGCCGAACAAGTGGTAGCCAACGAACACTATCGTATGATGACTAACGACTCAAAAAGCGGAAAAGAACTTGTCAGCGGCAAAAAGATTGACCTCACACGACACATGACCGTAGGTGCACGCCAATCCCTTATTATCGAATTATAATTTGTTTTTTAAGGTAAAAAGGTAAATGAGAATGGAAAAAAGGCGGCTTCTTTTTGCAGGAGCCGCCTTTCTTATTGAAATACTTCAGGTATCTTCACTTCTACCGGTTATGGATTAATGCCGGGAAACAATAGTTCCGGTAGCCTGAAAAGTAGGCATCACCAACATTTCGGCAATCTGCATATACTCGGGAACGGAAGCTGCAAAATAGACAGTTTCTGCAATATCATCACCGGTCAATGGACGGATTCCTTTATATACATTATCTGCCTTATCCTTATCACCACGGAAACGGACTACCGAGAAATTAGTTTCAACCAATCCCGGTTTAATATTAGTCACCCGCAACGGAGTATCTACCAAATCAATGCGCAAGCCATCGGACAATGCCTTCACAGCCGCCTTTGTTGCACAGTAAACGCTTCCTCCCGCATAAGCAGCATCTCCCGCTATCGAACCTATATTGATGATATGTCCCCTACCGCGTGCCACCATGCCGGGAACTACCAGTCGGGTCATAGCCAACAATGACTTGATATTCGTGTCAATCACGATATCCCATTCATCCAAATTACCCTCATGCTCTTTATCCACTCCGATTACCAATCCGGCATTATTAATCAGCACATCAATCGCTTTCCATTCTTCGGGCAGCGAAGCCAACGCCTCAGCCGCCGCTTTACGGTCACGCACATCAAAAGGAAGCAGACAAACCTTAGTCCCATACTGCTTCTCCAACTCCTCTTTCAGTGTTGACAACTTCTCTTCATTACGAGCATTCAAAATCAATCTTGCACCTTGAGATGCAAATTTACGGGCACATCCGGCACCGATGCCGCTGGAGGCTCCTGTGATAAAAACAATCTTATCCATCGCTTATTTTGATTTATTAAAAAATTTCTTGAAGAACAAAATCTGATAATCTATTGCATTACTCCAATATTGGGGATTGTGCGCTCCGGGGCGTATGGTGAAATCATGTCCGATTCCCCGTTTTAACAATGCTTCATGAACGGCCTTATTCACCTCTAGAAAGAAATCATCCGCGCCACAGTCAATCATAATTGTCAAAGCACCATTTTGCAGTTTATCCAGCTGGTTGATAACGGTGTGACTATCCCATACCTCTTTATTCGAAGCATACTCACCAAGCTGGGCCTTCATGTTCCAACTATCGGGAAACGGACGAATATCCAATCCGCCGCTCATGCTGCCCCCTCCGCCAAAAATATCTTGATGCCGGATGGAGAGCCACATTCCTCCATGGCCACCCATACTCAATCCTGTGATGACGCGTCCGCTTCTATCTGTTTTTGTGGCAAAGTTCTTATCTATATATTCCACCAATTCTTTGGCAACAAAACTCTCATACCGATAGTCCTTATTACGCGGACTATCCCAATACCAACTGTTTTTACCATCGGGGCATACAAAAATGATACCTTCACGGTCGGCTATTTGAGGTAAATCAGGTTTTATCGTCATCCATGTGAAAGCATTTCCACCGTGCCCGTGCAACAAGTAAATTACCGGACACTTTTCTCCGCCCACTGCCTTATCAGGACGTACCGTCAATACAGTTATATTCCTATTCATTGCATTGCTGTGCACAGACAGCGTATCCACTTTGGCTGCCTGCACCACACTTCCTGACAGGCACAAAAGACTAACTAATAGAGTACAAAATAGTTTTTTCATATCGCTTAATTAAATAATGAGGTAAAGATAATACATAATTTGCAAATTAGTTGCATCTTATTTTTGCTATCTTTGTTTCATTAATAAAATTACTATCATGAACGAAGACCTATATTTAAAGAAACTGGAGCAACGAGAAATAAAGCCAACAGCCATACGCCTTCTTATTCTGAAAACCATGATGCAGCACAAAGAGGCTTTTTCTTTATTAGATTTGGAAAACGACTTGGATACCGTAGACAAGTCTACCATCTATCGTACCATCACCCTGTTTCTGACTCATCACCTCATCCATGCCATAGATGACGGTTCGGGCTCTCTGAAATATGCTGTTTGCAGCAATGACTGTAATTGTGAAGTAGATGACCTCCATACCCACTTTTATTGCGAGAAGTGCCATCGCACCTTTTGCTTGAAAAGCATTCATATTCCTATGGTCACACTTCCTCAGGGATTCACGGTCAACTCGGTCAATTATGTATTGAAAGGATTGTGTGCAGATTGCGCCAACCGATATCCTTTGAAACAATGAATACTCATCAAAATTCACGCGTATATACGCGTGGCATTATACGTACGTCCGTGTGAGGCTACACATACGTACGTATCGCCCCACACGTATATACGTATCGCCTCACACGTACGTACGTGTAAATCCATACCTCCAACGATGATTTTCGAAGAGAAAAGACAAGTTATAATCCCTTACTTTTCGCCTCATTCCAAACGGCATCCATTTCCTCCAATGACATATCCCTCAGGTCTTTGCCTTGTTTGATGGTATGCTCTTCCAGATAATTAAAGCGACGGATAAATTTCTGGTTCGTATGTTCCAACGCATTATCGGGGTTAATCTTATACAGACGGGCAGCATTAATCAGGCTGAACATCACATCACCAAACTCCGCCTCCGCCTTTTCTTTATCCATATTCTCCACTTCCGCTTCAAATTCGCCTATCTCCTCTTTCACCTTACTCCAGACTTGCGAACGCTCTTCCCAGTCGAATCCCACATTACGGGCTTTATCCTGAATGCGGTAAGCCTTAATCAATGAAGGCAGCGCGGAAGGAACACCACTCAACACCATCTTATTTCCATCCTTCTCCTTCATTTTCAACTGCTCCCAATTCTCCGTCACCTTTTCGGCTGTATCCGCCTTCACCTCGCCAAAGACGTGCGGATGACGGAAAATAAGTTTTTCACAAAGACGGTCGCACACATCTTTTATATCGAAATCACCGGTCTCGCTGCCTATCTTGGCATAGAAAGCCACATGCAGCAACACATCGCCCAGTTCTTTGCAAATATCCTTTTTATCATCCTTCATCAAGGCATCACAAAGCTCGTAAGTTTCTTCGATTGTATTGGGACGAAGACTCTCATTCGTCTGCTTCCGGTCCCACGGACATTTTTCTCTCAATTCATCCAAAATATCCAGAAAGCGTCCGAACGCCTCCATCTGTTCTTTTCTTGTATGCATAATCTATTTGTCTAAAAATCATTTTGTGGTGCAAAAGTACATAATATTCCAACGACTTTTATTAATTTTGCAACCAATTATGCGATAATCAATTAAATAAACAGAATATAAAAATGGAATTAGCAAGTAAGTACAATCCCGCTGACGTGGAGGGAAAATGGTACCAGTATTGGCTGGACAACAAACTCTTTAGTTCAAAACCCGACGGACGTGAACCTTACACAGTCGTCATTCCGCCCCCCAACGTAACTGGAGTGCTCCACATGGGACACATGCTAAACAATACCATTCAGGATATATTAGTACGCCGTGCACGCATGGAAGGCAAAAATGCTTGCTGGGTGCCGGGCACTGACCATGCCTCTATCGCCACCGAAGCCAAAGTGGTGAACAAACTGGCCCAACAAGGCATCAAGAAAACGGATTTGACCCGTGACGAGTTTCTGAAACACGCTTGGGACTGGACCGACGAGCACGGAGGCATCATCCTGAAACAGCTCCGCAAGCTGGGTGCATCTTGCGACTGGGACCGCACTGCATTCACCATGGATGAAGAACGCAGCGAAAGTGTTATCAAAGTGTTTGTCGACCTTTACAAGAAAGGACTGATTTACCGTGGCGTGCGTATGGTAAACTGGGACCCGAAGGCACTGACCGCCCTCAGTGACGAAGAAGTGATATATAAGGAAGAGCACAGCAAACTGTATTACCTGAGATATTATGTAGCCGATGACGACATGTCGGGCGAAACCGGAGCCGAAGGTGAAATTGTGCACCGTGACGAACAAGGCAGACGGTATGCCGTAGTAGCTACCACACGTCCTGAAACCATTATGGGCGATACCGCCATGTGTATCAACCCCAAAGACGTGAAGAACCGTTGGTTAAGCGGAAAGAAAGTGATTGTTCCGTTGGTAGGACGTGTCATTCCCGTCATCGAAGACGATTATGTAGACATTGAGTTTGGTACAGGATGCTTGAAAGTTACCCCGGCACACGATGTAAACGACTATATGCTGGGAGAAAAGTACAACCTGCCCAGTATCGATATCTTCAATGATAACGGAACGCTGAGCGAAGCAGCCGGACTGTATGTAGGCATGGACCGTTTTGATGTCCGCGCTCAAATCGAAAAGGACTTGCAGGAAGCCGGATTGATGGAAAAGGTAGAAGCTTATACCAATAAGGTAGGTTTCTCTGAACGCACCAACGTGGCCATCGAGCCGAAGTTGTCTATGCAATGGTTCCTCAAGATGCAGCATTTTGCTGATATGGCTTTGCCGCCGGTAATGAACGACGAACTGAAGTTCTATCCTGCCAAATATAAAAACACATACAAGAACTGGTTGGAAAACATCAAGGACTGGTGTATCAGCCGCCAGTTGTGGTGGGGACACCGTATTCCGGCATACTTCCTGCCTCAAGGCGGTTATGTAGTGGCCGAGACTCTCGAAGAAGCTGTGAAACTGGCTCAGGAAAAAACCGGCGACACCACCCTGAAAGCGGAAGACCTACGTCAGGATGAAGACTGTCTGGACACTTGGTTCTCTTCATGGTTATGGCCTATCTCGCTGTTTAACGGCATCAATAATCCGAACAACGAAGAAATCAACTACTACTACCCCACCAGCGATTTGGTGACCGGCCCGGATATCATCTTCTTCTGGGTAGCCCGAATGATTATGGCAGGCTACGAATACAAAGGTGATATGCCGTTCAAGAACGTTTACTTCACAGGTATCGTTCGTGACAAGCTGGGACGCAAGATGTCCAAATCATTGGGTAACTCACCCGACCCATTGGACTTGATTGAAAGATATGGCGCCGACGGTGTGCGTATGGGTATGATGTTGTCTGCTCCTGCCGGAAATGATATCTTATTTGATGATACGCTTTGCGAACAGGGACGTAACTTCAACAACAAGATTTGGAATGCTTTCCGTTTGGTGAAAGGATGGGAAGTAGCCGACATCGAACAGCCCGAGTATGCACAACTGGCAACCGAATGGTTTGACAGCCTGCTCGTCAAAGTCTCTGCCGAAATAGACGATTTGTTCAGCAAATACCGTCTGAGCGAAGCACTGATGGCGGTATACAAACTGTTCTGGGACGAATTCTCAAGCTGGTATCTCGAAATGATTAAACCGGCTTACGGACAGCCGATTGACAAAAAGACTTATGAAACGACACTGCACTTCTTTGATGTATTGTTGAGACAACTTCATCCGTTCATGCCGTTCATCACCGAAGAGTTGTGGCAACATATTTACGACCGCAAGGAAGGTGAAAGCATTATGACTGCGCAAATGGAATCTTACGCAGACAGAAATCAGGAACAGAGCATTCAGTTGTGCAACACATTCGACCAGTTAAAGGAAGTAATCTCGGGCATCCGTAACATCCGCCTGCAAAAGAACATTGCACAAAAAGAAGCATTGGAAATGCAGGTTATGGGTGAAAATACGTTCCTCATGTCGTATGCCGAAGTCGTGAAGAAAATGGGTAACCTCACCACCGTCGGCATTGTCAATGAAAAGCCCGAAGGCGCTGCCTCATTCATGGTGGGAACCACAGAATACTTCATTCCGCTGGGAGGCATGATTAATGTAGAAGAAGAATTGGCCAAACTGGAAGCCGACCTTAACTATCAGGAAGGTTTCCTGCAAAGCGTACTGAAGAAGCTGAGCAACGAGAAATTCGTCAGCAAGGCTCCGGCAAATGTCATCGACATGGAACGCAAAAAACAAGCCGATGCCGAAAGCAAGATTGCTTCACTGAAAGAAAGCATAGCCGCTTTGAAAAAATAAACGGCAGATAAACTATTTATCCCCAAAGGAGGTGCACTTTTCTAAGAGTTGCACCTCTTTTTTTTATTTATCTGTTAATAAAGCATTTCAAAAGGAAAATGTCTCAAACTTATTTCTACCTTTGTTATTAATCTTTTTAATGAAAAACATCTATGAACAAACTGACAAAACTCGTATGCTTGTCGTTGTTTCTTTTATCT
>ULNK01008798.1_pt1 | contig 35341 bp, 22 predicted proteins | sample 1951911 | NCBI WGS metagenome assembly ULNK01 (sample SAMEA4835576, study PRJEB28245) | human gut metagenome | biome: gut microbiome; material: fecal sample | place: Denmark | collected 2008 | reverse complement strand
ATCATGAAGAAACTTATCTTTATGGGAGTCTTGGGATTATTTCTTTTAGGCTCTTGCAACAGTAAATCGGAACATGACCATGAGGGGCATAGTCATGAAACGGAAAAAGCACATAATCATGATCATGAAGGCCATGATCACGAGCATGAGGAACACGATCATGCGAGTGAAAACCACGAAGGACATAACCACGAGGCAGAGATGGCAACCGGACATTCCGATGAGATAATCCTGGCTCCGGAAAAAGCGAAAGCAGCTGGAGTAGAATCGGAAATAATCCAGCCTAAATCATTCCGTCAGGTAATAACGACCAGCGGACAGGTACAGGCGGCACAAGGTGATGAAAGCGTAGTAGTTGCCAATGTAGCCGGTGTGGTTTCTTTCCGCCATCCGGTAACGGACGGTATGAGTGTGAGCAAGGGGGCTCCCATTCTGAATATCTCTGCTGAGAATATGCCGGACGGAGACCCTGTAAAACGTACCCGTATCGCATATGAAACCGCCAAAAAAGAATATGAACGTGCCGCCAAGTTGGTAAAAAGTCAGATAATATCACAGAAAGATTTCAATGCCATTAAGGAGAGTTATGAAAATGCATTATTGGCATACGAGGCTATTTCAAAGAACCAGACCAAGACAGGTGTGTCCGTTACAGCTCCTTTAGGTGGCTATATCAAGAATTGTCTGGTGAAGGAAGGTGATTATGTGTCGGTAGGCCAGCCTTTGGTGAGTATCACTCAGAACCGTCGTCTGTTCCTTCGTGCAGATGTTTCCGAGAAATATTATGGTTATCTGCATAGCATCCAGTCGGCAAACTTCAAGACTCCATACGATAATAAGGTATATGAGTTGGGTGAGTTGAAAGGGCATCTGCTTTCTTATGGTAAAGCATCCGGTGGTACTTCTTTCTATGTACCTGTTACTTTCGAATTTGATAATCGGGGAGATGTGATTCCCGGTTCGTATGTGGAGGTGTATCTGCTCTCGTCGGAAATGCCCGATGTGCTGGCCTTACCTGTTACAGCATTGACCGAAGAACAGGGCTTGTATTTTATTTATCTGCAATTGGATGAAGAAGGGTATAAGAAACAGGAAGTGACTTTGGGGGCTAATGACGGAAAGGAAGTTCAGATTCTTACGGGGTTAAAAGCCGGTGACCGTGTGGTAACAAAAGGAGCCTATCAGGTGAAATTGGCATCGGCCAGCAATGCGATTCCGGCTCATAGTCATGAACATTAATCAAGCCGCCCTATGCTAAATAAAATTATACATTTTTCCCTTCAAAACCGTATATTGGTTCTGGTGGCGTCGGTTTTGCTGCTTATTGGCGGTACTTACACGGCTTTTCATACGGAAGTCGATGTGTTCCCCGATTTGAATGCGCCGACTGTAGTGATTATGACTGAAGCGAATGGTATGGCTGCCGAAGAGGTGGAACAATTGGTAACCTTCCCTGTAGAAACTGCTGTGAATGGTGCGACCAATGTGCGCCGGGTGCGTTCATCTTCCACCAATGGCTTTTCCGTTGTGTGGGTGGAATTTGAATGGGATACTGATATCTATCTGGCCCGTCAGATTGTTAGTGAGAAATTGTCCTTGGTCAGCGAGGAATTGCCCGAGAATGTAGGTAAACCTACCATGGGACCTCAATCCTCTATTTTAGGTGAATTGCTGATTATCGGTCTGACTTCGGATACTACTTCCATGCTCGATCTCCGTACACTGGCAGACTGGACTATCCGTCCGCGCCTGCTTTCTACGGGAGGTGTGGCACAGGTTGCCGTGCTAGGAGGTGATATCAAGGAATATCAGGTGTTGCTTGACCCTGCCCGCATGAAACATTACAATGTTACGTTGGCAGAGGTGATGAACGTTACCCGTAACATGAATCAGAATGCCAATGGCGGAGTGATTTATGAATATGGAAACGAATATATTGTTCGTGGGGTGCTTTCCAGCCATGATGTGGCTCAGTTGTCACGTTCCGTTATTAAGACGGTGGAAGGGGTGCCCGTTACATTGGAGGATATTGCCGATGTGAAGATCGGTTCGCAGGAACCAAAACTAGGTACTGCTTCGGAGAGAGGAAAACCTGCCGTACTGCTGACCGTTACCAAACAACCCAAGACTGGGACTATTGAACTGACAGAGCAATTAGAAGCCGCATTGAAGGATTTGCAGAAGAATCTTCCGGTTGATGTGCACGTTTCTACAGATATTTTCCGTCAGAGCCGTTTTATTGAAAGTTCTATCGGCAATGTGAAGGATTCGTTGTATGAAGGTGCTATTTTTGTGGTGATTGTTCTCTTCCTGTTCCTTGCCAATGTACGTACCACGGTTATTTCATTGGTAACCCTTCCGTTGTCATTGATTGTTTCTATATTGACTCTTCACTATATGGGGCTCACCATCAATACCATGAGTTTGGGTGGTATGGCTATTGCCATTGGTTCGTTGGTGGATGATGCTATTGTGGATGTGGAAAATGTATGGAAACATCTGCGCGAGAACCGCTTGTTGCCCGAAGGGGAACGTAAAAGCGTGATTGAAGTCGTGTTCAATGCTTCGAAAGAAGTGCGTATGCCTATCTTGAACTCTACCTTGATTATTGTAGTCAGCTTTGTTCCTTTGTTCTTCCTGACAGGAATGGAAGGTCGTATGCTGGTTCCGCTGGGCATTGCCTTTATTGTGGCGTTGTTTGCTTCTACGGTAGTGGCTTTGACACTGACTCCGGTACTGTGCAGCTATCTGTTAGGTAATAATAAAAGTAAAGGATTACCCAAAGAGGCATTTGTAGCCGTATGGATGAAAAAGCATTACCGCAATACCTTGTTATGGTCCTTGAATCATAAATCCGTAGTATTGGGTTTTACAGGTGGACTGTTTGCGGTGGCATTGGTTATGTTTTTTGCATTAGGACGTAGTTTTCTGCCATCTTTCAATGAAGGTTCGTTCACCATTAATATCAGTTCATTGCCGGGAATTTCTTTGGCAGAATCGGACAAAATGGGACACCGTGCGGAAGAGTTGCTGATGTCTATTCCCGAAATACAGACTGTAGCCCGTAAAACGGGACGTGCCGAACTGGATGAGCATGCACTAGGGGTTAACGTGAGTGAAATTGAGGCTCCGTTTGAATTGAAAGACCGTTCCCGTCAGGAACTGGTAGCCGATGTGCGTGCCAAGTTATCTACCATTACCGGTGCGAATATCGAAATAGGCCAGCCTATCAGCCACCGCATCGATGCTATGCTTTCGGGTACCAAGGCCAACATTGCCATCAAACTGTTTGGTAACGATTTGAACAAGATGTTTGCCATCGGTAATCAGATAAAGGATGCTATCAGTAGCGTGGAGGGTATTGCCGACTTGAATGTGGAACAACAAATCGAACGTCCGCAGCTCAAGATTGTTCCCAAACGCGAGATGCTTGCCAAATTCGGTATTTCCTTGCCGGACTTTGCCGAATTTGTATCTGTAAACATGGCGGGTGAAGTTGTTTCGCAGGTATATGAAGAAGGCAAAGCGTTTAATCTTATTGTCCGTACCAAGGACGAGGTGCGTGATGAGATGGAGAAAGTGCGTAACCTGATGATTGATACCGGTGACGGTCAGAAAATCCCTGTCAACTATGTAGCCGATGTGATTTCTGCCATGGGACCGAATACCATCAGCCGTGAGAACGTGAAGCGTAAGATTGTGATTTCAGCCAATACCAGCGGCCGTGATTTGCGCAGCGTGGTGAATGATATACAGGAACGGATTGATGCGCAAATCAAGCTTCCCGAAGGATATCATGTGGAATATGGCGGTCAGTTTGAAAGCGAGCAGGCGGCCAGCCGTACGCTGATGCTCACTTCGTTTATGAGTATCGTAGTTATCTTCCTGTTGCTTTATACCCAGTTTAAGAATGCAGCCCAAAGTGGAGTCATTTTGTTGAATTTGCCTTTGGCGTTGATTGGTGGGGTATTTGCATTGATGATAACAACGGGTGAGATAAGCATTCCGGCTATTATCGGCTTTATCTCGTTGTTTGGTATTGCTACCCGTAATGGTATGTTGTTGATAAGTCATTACAATACGTTGCGCGAAGAAGGTATGGATTTGAAAGAAAGCATTCTTCACGGTTCGTTAGACCGTTTGAACCCTATCCTGATGACTGCATTGTCTTCCGCGTTGGCTTTGATACCTTTGGCGTTCCGTGGCGATTTGCCGGGTAATGAGATACAAAGTCCGATGGCGAAAGTTATTCTGGGAGGTCTTTTGACATCGACTTTCTTGAACGCTTTCATTATTCCGATTGTTTATGAACTGATGAATCGAAAGAAGAAATAATAGAAATATATGAAACGAATCTTATTTATAATAGCCTTCTGCTCTCCCTTGCTGGCGCAGGCCCAGAGTATTGAGCACATTTTGAAAAGCATCGAGCAGAATAATAAAGAGCTCAAGGCGCAGAAACATGCAGCCGATGCAACCAAGATGGAAAACCGGACAAACAACAACTTGCCTGACCCTACAGTGAGCTACAGTTCTTTTTACAGTAATGGTGCCGAAGGGGGGCACGGTACGGAACTTGTCGCTTCACAAGGTTTTGATTTCCCTACTCAGTATATTGTCCGCAATCGGCAGGCTACTTTGCAGAACGAAGCGGTGGACAAGCAACAACAGGCTGCTCGCCGAGATATTCTGCTGAATGCGAAGAATCTCTGTCTAGACCTTATTCTGTTGAATCAGGAAAAAACATTGATGGATATCCGTATGAAAAATGCAGATGAATTACAGGCACTTTATGAAAAGCGTCTGACTACCGGTGATGCGAACATATTGGAAGTCAATAAAATCAAAATGGAACGTATGAATGTGCAGACGGAAGTTGCCCAAAACAGCGCAGCCCACCGCACTGCCTTGCAATCTCTGCTTGCCATGAACGGCAACATGCCTTTAGAATTTGCTGAAACCACATACCCTGCCATACAGGAAATCAATGATTACAATGTCATGCGGGATGAAGTGATGGCATCAGACCTTGACTTGCAGGCCGCCGTCGCCACTGCCCGTGCCGCCGAGAAGCAGGTTTCGGTAGACCGTCAAGGATGGTTGCCGAAACTGGAAGCCGGTTTTCGCCGTAACACGGATGATGCGGTTTCGATGAATGGTTTTGTGGTAGGGGGCTCCTTGCCTTTGTTTCAGAATCGTAAAAAGGTAAAGATAGCCAAGGCACAGGCTATCAGCGCACAATTGATGCAAGAAAATGCTAAAGATCAGGTTGAAGCTTCTCTGATGTCTCTCTTCAATGAGATGCAGCAGTTGAAGGATGCCATGAATGCGTATGATGTTCCTTTGATGTACCGTTCGCTGGATTTATTGAAGCAAGCATTGACCGAGGGACAAATTTCATTGATTGAATATTTTGTGGAAACGGAAAATATTTATAAGAATCTCCAGGCGTATATGCAGATTGAGAATCAATACCAGAAGGTGATGGCGAATATTTACAAGAATAATCTGTAAAGCTGACAGTCTGTTCTTTTAACGCAGATAGGGTAAAAACGGATGGCAGGATGGTACGGATAGTCAACAAACTATATCCGTGTTATCCTGCTTTTTCATTTAAAAAAGCAGACTGTCGCTGTCAAAAATGTACCGAAGCGGATTGTGTTTTTTTTGTCCGTAATCTTCCGGCTGATCAATGTTGCCGATAAGGTTTCTATTTCCTCCAGTTTCACATTATATCCGTCCGCCAGATGGTCTGTCAGTTGGTTTCCCAGGTTGGCTGAATCGTCCTATGATGATACTCTCCTTAAAGCCAAAGTACTTTGGCTAGAAATTCGAAGAATGCCGGTTACGTCCTTTTTTTGATTCTTAATAAAAGCTGGAAACGATTGTCGTTCAGAATGGCATAAAAAATGTGCCGGAAGAATTGGGCTACCTTTTATAACAGAGTGACTTCCGACACATTTTTTCTTGTTTATTTCTATTTATTTCTTTTTTTTCTTGGCTTCTTTCGCCCATTCTTTCGCTCCCTGCTCTTTCAGTTTCGCGGTGAAAGCCTTTGCTTTTTCCATGCTTGCGTTTTCGTCTTCGGGTGAAGCGTATGCATGTTTGTAACCTTTGGTCACGTTCCATTCACCTCGTGTGAAGTCCGGGAAGGCTACTGCCGCACAGCCGTTGTCCATAGAGATAGCTCCCAGTTCGGCCAGACAGCACCATTCGGCCAAGTCATATACATCCATGTCCAAAGGCAGTCCGTTTTGCAGACAATATACCAGACGGCTATCCATGATGAAGTCCATACCGCCGTGGCCGCCGACTTCTTTTGCCATTTCACCATATTTCTTTAAAATAGGATGCTGGTATTTCTCAATAAGCGCTTCCATTTCTGCCTGGGGTAAGAATCCGTGAGAGTTCAAATCGTCTACTTTGGGTTGCACGCCCGATGCGGTCAGTTGTGCTGCATCCAAAGCATATCCTTCAACGGGATATTTATTGGCAAACCCTTTGCTTCCTGTCAGTTGGTACAAGCGGTTGTAAGGTTGGGGAGTCATTACATTATGTTGGATTTCAATAACTTTCCCATTTGCTGTGCGAAGCAGGGTGGTGGTATGGTCTCCGTTGCAGAATTCTTTACATTCTTCGCCGGTTCTCTTCTCCACTAAATCTTTACCAACAACAGATTTGGTGTCCATAGCTACTAAAGTGGTTATACGGTCACCACGATGGATATCCAATGCTTGTGCTACAGGACCCAAGCCGTGAGTGGCATATACATCACCCCGGTGTTTCATGTTATAATCTAAACGCCATCCTAGTTTGTCTTCTTTGCCGTTTTTCCAATAATGATCCCAGAACGGGCTTAAATTGTGAATGTAGGCTCCTTGGGCACGGATTATTTCGCCAAATACACCTTGTTGTGCCATATTCAGTGTATTCATCTCAAACCAGTCATAGCAACAGTTCTCAAGAATCATGCAATGCTTGCGGGTTTTTTCACTCAGGTTGATTAAATCCCAGCATTCTTGCAGGTTCATGGCCGAGGGAACTTCAATAGCTACATTTTTACCGTTTTCCAATGCGCATTTTGCTACGGGGAAATGATGCAACCAGTCTGCGGCGATATAAACTAAATCTATGTCTGTACGTTTACATAATTCTTCATATCCCTTTTCTCCGGAATAAATGGCAGCTTTCGGCATAGATGCTTTCTTTAGGATATCCTGACATTTTTCTGCACGAGATGCTTCATAATCACAAAGTGCCACAATTTGTGTGCCGGGAATATAAGTGAAGCGCTCTACGGCTCCGGGACCTCGCATTCCCAATCCGACAAATCCTACGCGGACTACTTCCATTTTCGGGATGGTTAAGCCTAATACACTTTTCTGGCCGGACGGACGTTCAGGAGTGTCAATCACAATGGTTCCTTTGTCCCATTTCCAGGAATCTCCTGAACTTACGGTTTGTGCTGTCGTGGTTTGTGGTAAACACATGCATAGGGTTGTACCCATACATAAGCTTATCATCAATGATTTAAAGGTTCTCATACTTTTTGAATTTAAAGATTAAAATTTAAAAATATAGGTTGTTTCTTGAGTCAACTACTTGAAACTTAATTATATTTCACATTAATAATAAGAATATTTTTTATTTTTGCGCTCAAAGATAATTAATCTTTTTTGATTATGGATATAAGTTCGTCCTCTTTTTTCTGAGAAAAAGGTGAGTTAATAAATAAAATGAAGGAAGGGAAAAAGTGGGATCAAGACAGAAGTTGTGAAGATATGAGTGAAAATCTAAAAATAATCAAGGTTTGTTGATTGAAAACGATCAAGAAAGGAAATAATTTAGTCCAAAAGATCGTTTAGTAAGGAGATTTGGCGGGATTTTTTTAATTTTGCACTTACAACTAATTAACAGATAAGAAAATGCCGTTAAATTTACCCGATAAACTACCTGCTATTGAATTGCTGAAGGAGGAAAATATCTTCGTCATAGACAATTCACGTGCCAGTGCACAGGATATTCGTCCGTTAAAAATCGTGATATTGAATTTGATGCCGTTGAAGATAACGACAGAAACGGATTTGGTACGTTTGCTTTCCAACACTCCCTTGCAGTTGGAAATATCATTTATGAAGTTGAAAAGCCATACATCGAAAAATACACCGGTGGAACATATGAAAGCATTCTATCATGACTTTGATTTGATGCGTGGCGAGAAATATGACGGGATGATTATTACGGGGGCTCCGGTAGAGCAGATGCCGTATGAGGATGTGAATTATTGGAATGAGATTACTACTATTTTTGATTGGGCGCGTACTCATGTTACCTCAACTCTCTATATTTGTTGGGCGGCCCAAGCCGGGCTTTATCATTTCTATGGAGTTCCCAAATATCCGCTGAAACAAAAAATGTTTGGTATTTTCCGCCATCATATCAATGTACAGGGATTGCCCATATTCCGTGGTTTTGATGATGAGTTTTTTGTACCACATAGCCGTCATACCGAAATACACCGTGAGGATATTCTGAAAGTAAAAGAGTTGGCTTTGATAGCTGAGTCTGATGAGTCTGGGGTTTATATGGCTATGGCTCGTAATGGGCGTGAATTCTTTATTACCGGGCATTCGGAGTATTCTCCTTATACGCTTGATACGGAATATAAGCGTGATTTGGGGAAAGGGTTGCCTATTGAAATGCCTGTAAATTATTATAAGGACGATAATCCGGACAATGCCCCGGTGGTGCGTTGGCGCGGACATGCCAATTTGTTGTTTTCTAATTGGTTGAACTATTATGTATATCAGGAAACCCCGTTTGATATAAACGAGATACGATGATCAGACAACGAAAAATAGAATTATTAGCTCCTGCTAAAAATCTGGAGTGCGGTATTGCAGCTGTTGATCACGGTGCTGATGCCATTTATATTGGTGCTCCCCGTTTCGGAGCACGTGCGGCTGCGGGGAATTCATTGGAGGATATTGCTGAGTTGGTGCGGTACGCTCATGTATATAATGTCCGTATCTATGTGACTGTGAATACGATTCTGAAGGATGAGGAACTGAAAGATACGGAAAAAATGATTTGGGATTTATACCGTGCCGGAGTGGATGCTTTGATAGTGCAGGATATGGGATTGTTGGAATTGAATCTGCCACCTATACCGTTACATGCCAGCACGCAGATGGATAATCGTACTTCTCAAAAAGTAAGATTCCTGGCTGAGGCAGGTTTCCGTCAGGTGGTATTGGCTCGTGAACTTTCTCTTGTTGAAATAGAAAATATCCATCATGCTTGTCCTGATGTGCCTTTGGAGGTATTTGTACATGGTGCTTTGTGTGTAAGCTATAGTGGACAATGTTATGTTAGTCAGGCTTGTTTTGGGCGTAGTGCCAACCGGGGGGAATGTGCCCAGTTCTGTCGCCTTGCTTTTGATATGATAGACGCGGACGGTAAATCTATAGTAAGGAATAAGCATCTATTGTCTCTGAAAGATTTGAATCAGAGCGAAGAGTTGGAGCAATTGCTGGATGCCGGAGCTTCTTCCCTGAAAATAGAGGGACGTTTGAAGGATGTATCTTACGTTAAAAATGTAACAGCTTACTATCGCCAGAAGCTGGATACTATTTTCAAACGTCGTAAAGAGTATATCCGTGCTTCATCGGGAGAAGTGAAATTAGAGTTCAAACCTCAATTGGATAAGAGTTTCAGTCGTGGTTTTACTAATTATTTTCTTTTTGACAGGAATAAGGATATTTTTTCTTTTGATACTCCCAAGTCTTTAGGGGAGGAGATGGGAACAGTGAAGGAAATTCGTGGTAATTATCTTACCGTAGCCGGAATCAAGTCTTTTAATAATGGAGATGGTGTTTGTTTTTTGGATGAGACTGGTAAGTTGCAGGGATTTCGCATAAACCGGGTGGAGAATAATAAATTATTTCCTCAGGAGATGCCTCGGATAAAGCCCCGTACGATACTTTATCGTAATTTTGATCAGGAATTTGAGAGGTTGATGTCGCGTAAATCAGCCGAAAGGAAAATTGCTGTCATTTTAAAATTGGCTGAGAATAATCGGGGCTTTACTCTGTCTCTGACTGATGAAGATGATAACAGTGTCAGTGTGGTGCTGGAAAGGGAGCAGGAACGTGCCCGTACTCTGCAGGAAGATAACTTGCGTACACAACTTGGAAAGTTAGGAAATACTCCATTTGAAGTATCAGATATAGTGATTGACTGGTCGGACAATTGGTTTATTCCGGCTTCTATGCTTGCCGAACTTCGCCGTAAGGGAATAGAGAAACTGCTGGAAGTGCGCCGTATTAACTATCGGCAGGAAATTTACAAGTTGCCTCGAACGCATCATGCTTTTCCTGTGAATGAATTGACTTATTTGGGAAATGTGATGAATGCTGATGCTGTTTCCTTCTATAGGAATCATGGTGTGCAGCGTATTGCTCCGGCTTATGAAAAGGCTCCGGCAGAAGAAGCAGTATTGATGTTTTGCAAGCATTGTTTGCGTTATAGTATGGGATGGTGCCCCTCTTGGCATAAAGTGCGTTCTCCTTATAAGGAACCTTATTATCTGGTTAGCTCGGATAACAGGCGTTTCCGTTTAGAGTTTGATTGTAAGAATTGTCAGATGAAAGTCTATGCTGAAAAGTAAGTACATCGGATTACTGTTTTTGGTATTGGCTATTTTGATGGCTTGCCAATATCCTTCACCTGTTACTTCGAGTGAGGATATGCCGCAAAAGACAAGGGATTCTGTCAATTATTTGGTGGAACGGCATTATACATTAAACAGTAATTTTGAGGTTACTTCAGATTCGCTTATGTTACAGCAACTACCATTGGTTGATGTGCTTCCTGTTTTTAAAGGAGAACGGCTGGTGGTAGCGGAGTTTATGATACAACCTGCTGATAGTGTGGATTCTGTATGGGTGAAGGTCGCACGGGACCAAGAAACAATGGGATGGGTACATGAAAAGGAATTGTTGGAGAAAGTAGTCCCTGTGGATTCAGTGTCACAGTTTATTCATTTTTTCAGTAATTCTCATACCATCGCTTTCTTTATCATATTAGGCTTTTTCGGTATTTGGTATGTCCATAGGGCTATTCGTCGCCAGAAGCTGCAATTAATTTGGTTGAATGATATTGATAGCGTTTTTCCTACAGTTCTTTCTTGGTTGGTAGCTACCGCAGCTACGCTTTATGCTAGTATTCAGCATTTTGTTCCAGGAACTTGGGAGCAGTTTTATTATAATCCTTCTTTGAATCCTTTTAGCTTGCCTTTTATTCTTTCTCTTTTCATGTTTAATATTTGGGGAATTATTCTTGTGGGGTTGGCTACTTTAGATGATTTGTTTCATCAGACACATATTGAAGCTGCATGTTTTTATTTGTTGGGATTGATGTCCTGCTGCATCTTTCTATATTTGTTTTTTACATTTACTACGTACTACTATTTGGGTTATCCATGTTTATTGGTATATGCTGTATGGTCATTTAATCGTATAAAGCACGCCTCTCGGTATAAATTCAGTTGTGGAAATTGCGGGGCGAAGATGAAGAATAAAGGAGTGTGTCCTCATTGCGGCGCTGTCAATGAATAATTTTATTGTTTGCTTCTTTTAACAAAGACTCAAGCAGTTTTCTATAGTAAACAGCATTTTCTCTATGTACATACACTCAAACGAATAGGTTTGTTTTAGGAGCTATTCGCTTCATTTGCAGCAATAATAAAGTTCTTACTTTTCTTAGTGTGACAGAAAATAAATTTGATTTGGTAAATGTGGAAACAGAAAGGGAGTTCTGCGAAGAACCCCCTTTTTATTTTTGCAAGAATGGTTAGAAGTGATAACGTATATCCACCCCCAGTTGTAAAGGTCTGCTTTTTTGTTCGAATCCTCTATGCATGGTTTCAAAATAGAAGGTTGTATAATCCTTGTTGGTTAAATTACGTCCCCATACATCTATCTGTAAAGCTTCTGTCTGCAAAGAAATGCGCCCGTTCAGTGTTCCGTAAAAACTTTGTGAGACATTGTTTTTTTCAGTCCAATAAATTTTTCCTGCTCCGGTATAGCTCATGCCTAAAGTCAGGCTTTGCATCCAATTGCTTTTATCGAAAAAGAAACTATAATTTGCGCCTGCATTCATGGTATGGCGGGGAACAAATGGTACATAATTGCCGCTATAATCAATTTGCTCTTCTGATGATGTAGTACCTCCGTCATATTTTTTGAATGTGGAATGAGTATATCCATAACTTACATTCATATTCAGGTTTTTGTTGATAGATGCCAGAAAGCTGGCCTCTACTCCATAACTTTCGCTACTACCGGCATTGACCATCATTCGTCCCAAGCCACTATTGACAAATTTGGCGATTTGTTGGTCGTGGGTATCCATGTAGAATGCGGCAAGGTCGGTCTTCAGTTTGCCGTTGAACAAACTGAGATGTGATCCCACTTCGTAATTCCAGCTGTACTCGGGCTTGTAGACTGTTGTTTCTTGTACGTTCAATTCTTTTCCGTAGTTGGGCATGTGTTGCTTGATCATTCCTTCTATCATACCTGCCATAGATTCTGGTGCCTTGTTTAGTATGGCTTCAATCATTTTTTGTTGCATGTCACTTTGTATCAGTTCTGAAAACATCTGTACGTTATACCCTCCGGAACGATATCCTTTGGTTATGCTTACATACATATTGTTTGCAGGGCTGAAATCGTATTTAAAAGCTAGTTTGGGAAGTAGCTGTACATAGTCGTTTTTTTCTTTTCCTTCCAATAGCGGTGCGGCATTCAAATTTCTGAATGGAATATTAAGGGGAGGCATTGCCATTTTAAGAAAGAAATCGAAATCGATATTACTATCCGAGAAATAATTCATAGACATTTTTTCATATTCCAAACGCAAACCTGCTGTTACTGAAAGGCCTTTCACAAACAGGTCATTGAATGTAGATTGGTGGTACAGTGCGGTGCTGAATACCGGTGTGTCAAAACTTCCACTTACGCGGATACGGTTGTTCAAAACGTCCAGACTCATTTCAGGGGTACGGGGATTGTCTAAATGAATTTTCTTGAAAGTATTGTTGATGTTTCCTTCGATCATATCGGTCACTCCGTCCTCCATGAAGTTTACCGGACCGGTGGTATGTAGCCATTGATAAAAACCACTAACTCCTGTAACCCATTGCCAGCGCTTGTTGTTTTTGCTTTTAAAAGTAATCTCTTCACTGATGGTATTCAGACGTTGCTTCTGCTCAATAGTATAAATGCTGACAGGCAGGAAATCCTGGTCCATAAACATACGGTCATTTAAATTCTGAAATCCAGTAACAGCGCTTAAGATAAACTTTTGTGCCTGGTATTCAATATTCAAACCGGTATTGAACAGTCCACGGCGATAAGTACAATCCTGATCGTATGAAATCTTCCCTGTGTAGTTTTTATATTTTTCATTCTCTTTGTCGTATCCGTCTATAGCTCCTGTATAGTAATAAGGGTATCCTCCTTCGTCACTATAATCATAGCCTATGGTAAAGTCTAGTTTTAGGTTTTCTGAAGGCAGCCAGATAGCATGTATTCGTCCGCCTCCCGCTTCCATATTATCTACTTTTTTCCCATTAAGAGAATTGCGGAAGAATCCGTCTGAGCCCTCATAATAACCACCGGCGGAGAAAGCAAAACAGTCACTCCAACGATGGTAATGGGTTAATGAAGCACTGCGGTAGTTACTTTTTGTTCCATAACTCAGTTTTACGTCTGTTCCCTGATAGGAGAATGGAGAGCGGGTATGTACTTTGATTAATCCCCCCATGGTATTGCGTCCGTACAAGGTTCCTTGTGGACCGCGAAGAATATCAATACGTTCTATATCATAAAAATTGAAATCAAATGCAGATTTGTCAATGTAAGGGATATTGTCCACATACAAACCTACCGCAGGAGTGTTGATACGCGAACCGATTCCCCGGATATAAATAGCTGAGGTGAGTCTTGAACCATAGTCGGGCATAAAGAAATTGGGTACCAGTGAACTCACGTTCTTTAAAGTTGTGATTTGGTTTGCTTGCATATCTTTTTGGGAGAGTAAAGATACGGCTGTAGGGAGTTCCCTTAATTTTCCGGTTTCTTTAGGTGAAGCGATAACCACCACCTCTTCTATATCAATGACTTTCGTAGTGTCCTTAGGCAGCGTGTTGATATTTTCCGCAAAAGTTGTTGTAGCCAGCAGGCAGGATGTAATGAATAAAATGTTTTTTCTCATATTTATTGTTTGGTTTTATTTGATACATCACGGATGACCAGAGTTGTTACAGGTTTCTACCAGGCGGAAAATTTATACATTCCACTCTGTATAATCCATGATGGAGAATGATTCCGGCTGCAAAGTAACGGTAAACCTGATATGTGTGCAATCCTAATAAATGAGGATTTTATATTCTGTCTGCCTCAATGTAACCGTTCATCACAGCATAGACAGTTAGCCCGGATACAGATTTGATACCCAGTTTTTCGGTAATATTCTTACGGTGGGAGATGACAGTGGTCAGGCTGATATGAAGTTTGTCTGCTATTTCCTTATTGATAAGTCCTTTGGTGATAAGTATCAATACTTCTATTTCCCGGATAGACAATTCATGTTCTGTTTTTTCTATATGCATTGCTTTATCTACTGCTTGTTTTCTTGCCTGATGTCCATATTGGCGTAATTGATGGATGTCTTTTATCAAAGAACCTTCATCTTGGTAGATATTCAGCTTGGGGATACCGGATAATTGAGGTTGGTTGTCACCTCCTGCTAATACAATTGTTTTTGGTTTACGAAGTAAAAAGAAGGAAGTATGTTCAAAATAGATTTGGGCAGAAATAAAATAGTGGGCATACATGTCCGGTGTGTCATCCGTCAACTCACCAAACGAATGGAATACACGGATAGTAGCCATTGGAATGATATCTTCCAAAATGTTTTTTAACCCCAGACAAGTAAGGGTATTTGGATCTACTATGGCTATTTCGGGATGATGCATAATGCTTTCTTTGGTGCAAAGATACATATCTTTTAGAAAAAATAGGTTCATAAAGATGAAGAAATCTTCTTTTGGACAACTAAGTCCCTCACTTATTTGTTGTTAGAGTATATAAAGCTTAAAACCTTAACAATATGAAATATGATATAGCGATAATCGGTGGGGGACCTGCCGGATATACGGCTGCGGAAAGAGCTGCTGCCGGAGGATTGAAAACTGTGATTTTTGAAAAGAAAGCCATGGGAGGTGTTTGTTTGAATGAAGGATGTATCCCTACGAAAACTCTTTTGTATTCAGCAAAATTATTGGATAATGCAAAAGGTGCGGCAAAATATGGAATTGCTGTACCGGATGGAATCAGCTTCAATTTGGAGAAAATAATAGACCGTAAAGATAAAGTGGTCAAGAAACTGACCGGAGGTGTAAAACAGACTGTGAAATCTTATGGAGCCGAATTGATAGAAAAAGAAGCGGTTATAACCGGAGAAGATAATGGACTGATTCAAATTTTAGCCGGAGGAGAAAAATATGAAGTGATTTATCTGTTGGTTTGTACAGGTTCGGATACCGTGATTCCACCCATTAAAGGCTTGTCGGAAATAGACTACTGGACTTCCAAAGAGGCTTTGGAAATGGCTGCATTACCTAAATCGCTGGCTATTATTGGTGGCGGAGTAATTGGAATGGAATTTGCTTCTTTCTTTAATAGTATGGGGGTAAAGGTGAGTGTCATTGAGATGATGCCTGAAATATTAGGGGCTATGGACAAGGAAACCAGTGCGATGTTACGTACAGAGTATCAGAAGCGAGGGATTAACTTCCAATTGAATTCTAAAGTAATTGAAGTCAGTCCGGCAGGAGTTACCATAGAAAAAGCCGGTAAATTATCACTGATTGAAGCGGATAAGGTTCTGGTAAGTGTAGGCAGAAAAGCGAATCTGAACCAAGTGGGGCTGGATAAACTAAAAGTGGAAATGGTGCGTAACGGTGTAAAAGTGGATGAACACATGCTTACTTCCCATCCTAAAGTCTATGCTTGTGGAGATATAACCGGATACTCCATGTTGGCTCATACGGCTATTCGTGAAAGCGAAGTTGCCATTAATCATATTCTGGGAGTGGAGGACCGGATGAATTATCATTGTGTACCGGGGGTGGTATATACGAATCCTGAACTGGCCGGAGTGGGAAAAACGGAAGAGGAGTTGAAAGCATCAGAAACTAGCTATCATGTACAGAAATTACCGATGGCTTATTCGGGGCGTTTCGTGGCAGAAAATGAAACAGGGAACGGGCTTTGCAAATTGATTTTGGATGAGGAAGACCGCATTATAGGTTGCCATTTGTTGGGAAATCCTGCTTCGGAAATAATCGTTGTAGCGGGGATTGCCGTTCAATATGGATATACTGTAGAAGAATTTCAAAAAACGGTATTTCCACATCCTACGGTAGGCGAGATTTATCACGAAACACTTTTTGCATAATGTTTTGCATAGATAACCGCTGTACGGATGTTTATTTCAATTTGGCAGTGGAGGAGTATCTTTTAAAGCAGACACAGGGGGATTATTTTGTAATTTGGCAGTCGGAACCTTCCGTGGTCATGGGCAAGAATCAGTCTGTTCGTGCCGAGGTGAATGAGGATTACAGGATAGAGAAGGGCATTCGTTTGGCTCGTAGGTTTTCGGGAGGTGGTGCAGTTTACCATGATAAGGGAAATATTAATCTTACTTTTATAGAAACGACATCGCAACCCCTGTTTGAAGACTATTTGCAGCGTATTGTTGGTTTTCTGGAAACGATGGGAGTCACGGCCTATACGGATGAGCGTTTGGGGATTTATCTGGATGGAAAGAAAATATCGGGCAGTGCGCAATGTATTCATAAAAACCGTGTGATGTATCATTGTACTTTGTTATTTTCTGCAAACTTGGATGTACTTCATACAGTGTTGAAGGGGAAGTCTGATGAATTGGAGTCGATTCCCGGATTAAAGAATATCCGTGCCGTACCGTCTGTACCTAGTGAAGTGGTCAATCTCAATTGTTTTTTGGATGTTTCGGTGAATATCAAACGGTTTATTCATCTTTTGTTTCATTACTTCTTGATAGAAGATGAAAAGAATAGCATTTATCATTTTTCCCGAAAGGATTTGGCGGCAATCGAGTTGCTGAAAGTAGAAAAATATGCTAATGAGGATTGGATACATCACCGGGTCACCTTAAAAAAGATTTAAGTTAAAACTTTCTTTTTCAGTGGCTTGTTGTTCATATAAAAGGATTAAAAAAATAAAATTATCAATATGTCAAGATTTGAAATAAAAATGCCTAAGCTAGGCGAAAGTATTACTGAAGGAACCATTATATCCTGGTCGGTAAAAGTGGGTGATACTGTCCAAGAGGACGATGTCTTGTTCGAAGTGAATACAGCAAAGGTCAGTGCTGAAATTCCATCTCCCGTAGAAGGCAAGGTGATCGGGATATTATTTAAAGAAGGAGATACCGTACCTGTAGGTACAGTAGTAGCAATTGTAGATATAGATAGTGATGAAGGAATAGGAGAGGCTCTTGTAGAAGAGCGAAATGTACCGCAAGCAGAAGAAACGTCCTCCCATGTACCATCTGTAACATCTGTTCAGGAAGTAAAGGAAGTTCCTAAGGCAATAGCGGCTAAAACAGAAGAAGAGCGTTGGTATTCCCCCATTGTACTTCAGCTGGCTCAGGCTGCACATATTTCGAAAGAGGAATTGGATCGTATTCAAGGGACAGGATATGAAGGGCGTCTGAGTAAAAAAGATATAAAAGCTTATATTACTAGAAAGGAACAAGGTAACATAACCGTAACTGAACCTGTATCTGCATCCGCCCAATCTGTTGAGACTGTTTCTGTCCGGACTTCTCCAACTGCGCCATCATCGGCTTCCTCTTTAACACCCCCAGTTTCCGGTTCGCAAGAAGGCGTGGAAGTGAAAGAGATGGATCGTGTCCGGAAAATGATTGCCGATCACATGGTTATGTCTAAACATACCTCTCCTCATGTTACGAATGTGGTAGAAGTGGATGTGACCAAACTCGTGAAATGGCGTGATAAGAATAAAGAGGCTTTTTTCCGTCGTGAAGGAGTCAAATTGACTTATATGCCTGCCATAACCGAAGCCGTAACGAAGGCATTGGTTGCCTATCCGCAGGTAAATGTATCTGTAGACGGTTATAATATCCTGTTTAAAAAGCATATCAATGTCGGTATTGCTGTTTCACTGAATGATGGAAATCTGATTGTTCCGGTGATACATGATGCCGACAGGTTGAATTTGAATGGTTTGGCTGTGACCATTGATACTCTGGCGGTGAAAGCGCGTGATAATAAACTGATGCCGGATGACATTTCGGGTGGTACGTTTACGATTACTAATTTTGGAACTTTCAAGTCTTTGTTTGGTACTCCTATAATCAATCAGCCGCAGGTTGCCATTCTCGGTGTGGGATATATCGAAAAGAAGCCGGCAGTTATTGAAACTTCTGAAGGCGATGTGATTGCTGTCCGTCATAAAATGTATCTTTCTTTGTCATACGATCATCGGGTGGTGGATGGTATGTTAGGGGGGCAATTCCTCTATGCGATAAAAGATTATCTGGAAAATTGGAAAGAATAACCATTCATCACAGTAAAAAAATAATATAATGAAAAAATATGATATAAAGACCACTGATACCGAAACGTTGAAAAAGTGGTATCATTTGATGGTATTGGGACGTGCGCTTGATGAAAAAGCTCCGTCTTATCTGTTGCAATCATTGGGTTGGTCCTATCATGCGCCTTATGCGGGGCATGACGGAATCCAATTGGCCGTAGGTCAAGTCTTTACCAAAGGAGAGGACTTCCTTTTTCCATACTATCGCGATATGCTGACCGTGCTTTCGGCAGGCATGAGTGTGGAGGAATTGATATTGAATGGCATTTCGAAAGCAACTGATCCCGGCAGTGGAGGACGTCATATGTCCAACCACTTTGCTAAACCCGAATGGCATATAGAAAATGTGTCGTCCGCTACCGGAACGCATGACCTTCATGCTGCCGGAGTGGCGCGTGCCATGGTGTATTATGGACATAAGGGGGTGGCGATCACTTCGCATGGAGAGTCTGCTTCTTCGGAAGGATATGTTTACGAGGCGATTAACGGGGCCAGTAGGGAAGGTCTTCCTGTGATATTTGTATGGCAGGATAATGGGTACGGTATCTCTGTTCCCAAAAAGGATCAGACAGTTGCCCGGAAGTATGCTGATAATTTTTCCGGTTTTAAGAATCTGAAGATTATTCATTGTAATGGCAAAGATGTGTTCGACTCGATGAATGCCATGAGTGAAGCCCGTGAATTTGCCATAGCCCATCGTACTCCTGTTATTGTACATGCCAATTGTGTCCGTATTGGTTCCCATTCTAATTCAGATAAACAGACGTTGTATCGGGATGAAAACGAATTGGCTTATGTAAAAGAGGCTGATCCTTTGATGAAATTCCGCCGGATGCTGTTGCGTTACAAACGTCTTACGGAAGAAGAGTTGCAACAGATAGAAGCAGCGGCAAAGAAAGAACTGTCGGTTGCTAACCGGAAAGCACTTGCAGCGCCTGATCCTGATCCGAAAAGTATCTTTGATTATGTTTTGCCCGATCCTTATATACCGGAAAAGTATAAAGAGGGACTTCATCAAGAAGAAAATGGTGAGAAGGCCTTTATGGTAACTGCTATCAACGAAACGTTGAAAGAGGAATTCCGCCATAATCCGGATACTTTCATTTATGGGCAGGATGTAGCGAATAAAGAGAAAGGTGGAGTATTCAATATTACTAAAGGAATGCAGCAGGAGTTTGGGGATGCCCGCGTGTTTAATGCTCCTATAGCAGAGGACTATATTGTGGGTACGGCAAATGGCATGTGCCGTTTCGATCCTAAGATACATGTCGTTATTGAAGGAGCTGAATTTGCCGATTATTTCTGGCCTGCTGTGGAGCAATATGTAGAGTGTACTCATGAATACTGGCGTAGCAATGGGAAGTTTGTTCCCAATATTGTATTACGTCTGGCCTCGGGTGGATATATTGGTGGTGGACTTTATCATTCTCAAAATATAGAGGGTGCATTAGCTACTTTGCCGGGGGCCCGGATTGTTTGCCCTTCTTTTGCCGATGATGCGGCCGGGTTGCTTCGTACTGCGATGCGCTCTCGTGGGTTTACTTTATATCTTGAACCGAAGGCCTTGTATAATTCAGTAGAGGCTTCTTCCGTAGTACCCGAAGATTTTGAGGTTCCGTTTGGGAAGGCGCGTATCCGCCGTGAAGGTACAGATTTAAGTATGATAACGTATGGAAATACAACTCATTTCTGTTTGAATGTGGCTGAACGCTTGGCTCAAGAGGGGTGGAGTGTGGAAGTGATTGATCTTCGCTCGCTTATTCCACTGGATAAAGAAACTATTTATGCGTCAGTGAAGAAAACAAGTAAGGCTTTGGTGGTTCATGAGGATAAAGTTTTCTCTGGTTTCGGAGCTGAAATTGCTGCCGGAATTGGTACGGAGCTGTTCCGTTATCTGGATGCTCCTGTACAGCGTGTAGGTTCTGTTTTCACTCCTGTAGGTTTCCATCCTATATTGGAAAAGGCTATTTTACCTACTGAGGATAAAATTTATGATGCAGCCAGGACACTGCTGGAATATTAATCAAATGTCCACAGGTTACATGGACCGTTTTATATGTTGTCCGTGTTAATCTGTGGTGAATAAAAAAGAATTATGAAAACAATAGGATTATTTTATGCAATGAATGCAGCCAAGACTTCCCATATAGCTGAAAAGATTCGGGAAGATTTGGGAGGAGTGAAAGTAATAGAAGTCGTTTTGATAGAAAAGGCTTGGCAGAATGATTTTCAAGCGTATGACAATATGATAGTGGGAGCGTCAACTTGGTTTGATGGTGAACTTCCTACTTATTGGGACGAACTGGTTCCCGAATTGGAGTCGTTGGATTTAAAGGGAAAGAAAGTAGCAATATTCGGTTTGGGGGATCAGAAGAACTATCCTGATAATTTTGTGGATGGAATGGGGATTTTAGCAGATGCTTTTCAAAAGGCGGGGGCTGAGTTGGTCGGTTTTACTTCGACAGACGGATATACCTTCAACCAATCGAGGGCAGTACGTGGTGAAAAATTCTGCGGTTTGGTAATTGACCAAGAAAATCAGGCTCAATTGACCAGTAAACGTATTGCTGATTGGTGCAAGCTGATAAAAGAAGACTTTACTTCCAATAAGAAAGAATAATAAAATAATATCGCAAATCATTTATTTACTGTAGGGGCGCATTTAATGCGCCCAAATGTATACAGTAAATCATTTTCGGACAGATTCAATCCTCCTCTATACCTAAATAAGTGGCAACGGCTTCCGCACATCTTTCTCCATCAATACCTGCTGAAACAATTCCGCCGGCATAACCTGCCCCTTCTCCACAAGGAAATAACCCGTTGATAGTGACGTGTTGCAGTGTCTCGTTATCTCGCAGAATCCGTACCGGAGCCGATGTGCGTGTTTCGACACCAATCATCGCTGCTTCATTGGTCAGAAAGCCATGACTGCTTTTCCCAAATTGTTGGAAGCCTTTGATCAAACGGCTGGTGATGAATGTGGGCATCCAAAAATGCAGAGGAGAGGAAACTAATCCCGGACTATACGAACTGTCAGGTAAATCATAGCTTAGTTTTTTGCGGGTGAAGTCCATCATTCGTTGTGAGGGTGCGGTTTGGCGCATATTGCCTTGTTGCCAGCAGGTGGCTTCTAATGCCTCTTGAAAATACATCATGGTTAATGAACAATGGCCGGTAGTCCATTGACCATTATTTTTATTCGTGGCTTTTAATTCTTCACTTTTCGTTTTTAATTCTTCTGTAAAAAGACTATTGTCCGACAGGTCTTCCGGTCTGATTTCTACTACCATTCCGGAATTGCTCCATTTGGAGCCACGGTTGCTGGGACTCATGCCGTTTACTACAATTTGATGCGGACCGCTTGCGGCGGGAACTACGAATCCTCCCGGACACATACAAAAACTATAGACTCCACGTCCTTCTGCTTGTGTCACAAAGCTATATTCGGCGGCAGGCAGATACTTTCCACGTCCGTTTTTATTATGATATTGTATCTGGTCAATCAGCATGGACGGGTGTTCCAGACGTACTCCTACCGCAATACCTTTGGCTTCCATTTCTACACCATTATCATACAACCACTGATATACATCCCGTGCGGAGTGTCCGGTAGCCAGAATAACAGGTCCTTTGAAAGTCTTTCCGGTATTTGTCTCTATACCTGTGATTTTGTTTTTTTCTATGATAAGGGAATCCATTCGTGTTTCGAAATGCACTTCACCTCCACATTCTATGATGGTATTCCGCATGTTTTCAATCACGCGCGGCAGCTTGTCCGTACCGATGTGCGGATGGGCATCTACCAAAATGGAGGTACTGGCACCATGTTGACAGAATACATTCAGAATTTTGTCTACATTACCCCGCTTTTTGCTTCGGGTATAGAGCTTACCATCTGAATAGGCTCCTGCTCCTCCTTCTCCGAAACTATAATTACTTTCGGAGTCAACTTTGTGCTCACGGCTGATACGGGCGATATCTATTTTTCTATCGCGTACATTTTTTCCTCGTTCCACTACGACAGGCCGAAGTCCTAACTCTATTAATCGTAAAGCTGCAAACAGTCCGCCCGGACCTGCTCCTACAACTATGACTTGTGGCTTTCCTTCTACCTTATTGTATATAGTGCGGATAAATTCCTCGTCCTGCGGAACTTCATTGATGTACAGACGCACTTTCAGGTTTACATAGATAGTACGCTGACGTGCGTCTATGCTTCTTTTCAGGATACGAAGGGCATGAATGGTACGTATATCCAATCCCTTGTCACGTCCGATGAATTGTTTCAGTGACTGTTCATTAGCTGCCTGTTCAGGCAAGACTCTTATTTGAAATTCTTGTATCATGGTTCTTGTTTAGGTTATTCGCCTTCCGGCATTAATTTTTTGCGATAATAGGAATTGGCGGTATATAATGCGGCGGCAGGATTGTGTCCTGTCACACGGTCTTTGGTCACCAAAGTTGTAGTATAGGCATTAGAGTATTTGTAGAACAGGCTGTCATGTCCTACGCACAGTCCGATCACCACATTTAACTCTGTATGTGCTTGGTTGAGAAGACGTGCCTGCAGGATAGGGTTACACATAGCAGCACCGATATTCTCACATTCTTTGGGGATTCCAATAGAGGATTTGGCTGCTCCGGCTACTTTGCAGATTACTGAGTAAACCTCAAAGCCGTTAGCACGGAGGATACGGGCAAAAATACGGGCTTCATTTACCAACCCGATACAATAAGCAATTCCTATTTTTTGATATCCCATCTTTCGTGCAAAAGTCATGATTTCTTCCACACGGGTTAACCGGCAATAACCTTCATATTCCACTTCGGCACTGGCCACCATTACGTTGTGGTTTTCGTTATATCGTTTCAATGCCCATTCCAAGTCTTCTTGTTCCAAATGGGTTGTCAGGCAAAATTCGGGGTAGGTGCGCTCTTTGAACTTGCAGTTCTGTGTGCCGCAATCTACGCAGGTAGGGGTGTGAGATTTATCTTTTATCATTTTATATCATTCTTCAAATTAAGTCTTAAAAGGGAAAATAGATTTTTATCCAAACAAGGCCCGGAATGCTTCTTCCACTTTTCTGACCGGAATAATTTCTATTTTCAATTTTGATGTATCCATTCCTTGTAAATTATGTTTTGGTATAAGGATTCGTTTAAAGCCTAACTTTTCCGCTTCTCCGATTCGCTGTTCAATACGGTTTACAGGTCGGATTTCACCACTTAGTCCCACTTCTCCGGCCATGCAGGTATCGCGTTCTACCTCTGTATCCATATTGCTGGATAGAATGGCACTGATGACAGACAGGTCGATAGCCGGATCATTCACTTTCAATCCACCCGCAATGTTTAAAAAGACATCTTTTTGTGCCAGTTTGAATCCTACTCGTTTTTCGAGTACTGCCAGAAGCATATTCATACGTCGTAAATCAAATCCGGTGGCAGAACGTTGCGGATTTCCATATACAGCCGAACTGACTAAGGCTTGTGTTTCAATTAAGAAAGGACGGACACCTTCTATGGCAGAGGCGATAGCGACTCCACTCATTCCGTCATGGTCTTGGCTAAGCAACAGTTCGGACGGGTTGCTCACTTGGCGCAAACCATTTTGCCGCATTTCATAAATGCCCAGTTCGGCAGTGCTTCCGAAACGGTTCTTGATGCTGCGAAGAATGCGGTACATATAATGTTGGTCACCTTCAAATTGCAATACGGTGTCTACAATATGTTCCAGTACTTTCGGTCCGGCAATGCTTCCTTCTTTATTGATATGGCCGATTAAGATGACCGGCGTATTTGTTTCTTTGGCAAATTTCAAAATAGAGGCGGAACATTCACGCACCTGTACTAAACTGCCGGGAGAAGAGTCTATTGTTTCAGTGGAGATGGTTTGAATAGAGTCGATGATGACGAGATCGGGTTGTGTATTCTTTATATGTATATAAATCTGCTCCAATGAAGTTTCACAGACGATCAGGCAGTCGGAAGAATTATGCGGGATACGGTCTGCACGTAGTTTTAATTGTCGTGTACTTTCTTCTCCCGAAATATACAATACTTTTCTGTCAGGCAGATGAAGTACGGTTTGCAACACCAAGGTAGATTTGCCTATCCCCGGTTCACCACCCAGTAAAACGAGTGAGCCCGGTACTAAGCCACCTCCCAATACCCGGTTCAGCTCTTCGTCTTGCATATCAATTCGAGGCTCGTCTCCTCCGGTTATGTCATTCAGTGTGACAGGCTTGCCTTTTACGGGTTCCAGACCGGATACCGGTCTTTTATTTGCAGGTTCCTTGCGTACAACTTCTTCTACGTATGTGTTCCATGCACCGCAAGACGGACATTTCCCTACCCATTTGGGTGAATCCTGCCCACAGTTGGTGCATACATATACAGTTTTTTCCTTTGCCATATTCTTACGGGATAATTAAAACAGCACAACTTGAGGCTGAATTTGTACAAAGGTAAGGAAATAGTTCTGCATACCAATACGGGCAGGATAAAAAAGTTTTAAATGGCTTTTCCCATTTCGTAAGCCTGTTGCATATAGGGCTTGTCGTTCACTTCACCTTTTTGCCATACGCCGATGGCGGCAATCGTTCCTTTTTCACGAGGTCCTTCCAGGCAGTCGGTGAATCCTCTCAGGCTTTCGAAGGTACGTTCTATCCTGTTTGCTTCAGTCTCGGCCATTGTTGCGATGAAGTAGAAATCTTTATTGCTGATTTCCGTATAACGTGCGCAACTACGGTCTATCAAAGTCTTCATTTGAGCACTCATTGTGTAGAAATATACCGGAGTTGCCAAAACTATGACATCTGCCTTTACCATTTTGTCTATTACTTCGGCGGCATCGTCCTTTTGCGGGCAGGGTTTCTGCAAGTTGCAAGTTCCACAGCCGGTACAATAATTGATTCTTTTGTTCCGTAGGTATATTTTCTCCACGTCGTTTCCAGATTCTTGTGCTCCTTTTATAAACTGATCACACAAAGTGTCTGAATTCCCTCCCTTTCGAGGGCTACTAGATAAAACTAAAACTTTTTTGCACATATTTCTTTCATTTAATTGACTGTGCAAAGATAGTTCTAATAGTATTGTGATGAGGTATATAAATTACATATGTTTTTACCTTTCTTACAGTTCACTCTTATCGAAATGAAAAATACCTGAACAAATGGAAAGATTATTCCGTTTTAGTTATTAAGACGTCTTATAAATTAAAGAACTAAAAAATAAAACTGAAATGAAGCGTATATTCTTTTTAATATTACTTGCCGTTATGTCAACCGGCATATATGCTCAAACCGATGATAAAGGATATAAGGAAGGGGCATGGGTACTGAATGGTGTTACCGGTCTGAATTTGTCACAAACCGCCATGACTAACTGGTCGGCCGGTGGTGAGAATGCCTTATCGGGAAACGCTTACCTGAATGGTTCGTTGACTCATAAAAATGGAAACTGGCTATGGGTGACTAACCTGATATTGGATTATGGCCTGTCCAAAACAAAATCGCAGGGAATGAGAAAGACTACCGATAAAATAGGCCTTTCTACCCAATTAGGATATTCCACTAATAATGTATGGTATTATACTTTAATGGGAGACTTGAATACACAATTTGCCAAAGGATACAACTATCCGGACAAGACTCACTATATCTCGAACTTCTTTGCACCGGCTTATTCTAATATCTCATTAGGTATGGAGTATCGCCCTAAGAGTAACTATTCTGTTTTTCTTTCTCCGGTTTCTGCAAAAATGACTTTTGTGGAAGATGATTATCTTTCGGAGATAGGAGCTTTTGGTGTGGATCCGGGAGATCGTTTCAAAATAGAATGCGGCGCTTATCTGAAAGGCAGGGCCGAGATGCCACTTATGGAAAATGTGAGCATGATTACAACAGCCGATTTCTTTACTCCTTACAGTAGCCAGTTTGGTAATGTGGATGTAAATTGGGATGTATTGATCAGCATGAAAATTAATAAGTTTTTGTCCGCCACCATCAATACGACTTTGAAATATGATAATGATGTGAAGACTTTTGAAGAGGATGGAACTAAAAGAGGGGCGAAAGTTCAGTTCAAAGAAATATTGGGGGTAGGTGTTGCTTATAATTTCTGACGGGGGATAGTTTCACCATAGATTACACAGATTCACAGATTATGTGGATTTATAACGGTTCACACGGATTATGACGATTGATACTAAAGAGTTGGGTCAACTAAATCTGTGTGAATCTGTGTAATCTGTGGTGAATCCTCCTGTTTTTCCTTCTTTTTCACCGCTATTTTGTCTTATTTCTGCCTTAATAAAAAGTATTCTTATATTTTATCGCAAAAAAATGGGAAATTGTGATAGATTGTAGGAAATTGTTTTTATATTTGCATCGTTCAAATAAAAAACAGAAGAAGAACAATTATAAAATGACGATGTACTATCTCCATACAACCACCACATTAGGGATGGGGCACATGACAACTACAATGTCCACATCCACAACAATGACCCCTCGGGGTTAAGGATAGTATATGTGTTTCTACGTGATACACGCTTACGGACGTAAGCAAAACAAGCTTTTAATTTTATTTTTTTAGTGTAAACAGAAACAGTTTCTTTTCGTTGTCATGCTGAGTGAAACGAAAGTAGATTCTTTACCGGACTTGAAATGGTGAGAAGGGCAGAATGACAAAAGAAGCTGGGACAAAAATAGATAATTGCATGAAAGTTATGAAATTCGGCGGAACATCCGTAGGTTCCGTGAACAGCATTTTAAGTGTCAAACAGATAGTAGAGGCAGTTGAAGAGCCTGTAATCGTAGTTGTATCAGCTTTGGGTGGTATTACTGACAAGTTAATCAATACTTCGCAGATGGCTGCCAATGGGGATTCCGCATACGAGAAAGAATATCGTGAAATTGTGAATCGTCATATTGAAATGGTATATACCGTAATTCCGGCAGGTAATGAGCGTACTGTTTTATTGGATAAGGTCAACGAATTGTTGAGTGAGCTGAAGGATATTTTTCAGGGAATTTATCTGATAAAGGACTTGTCGTCTAAAACGTCGGCTACTATTGTAAGTTATGGTGAGCGCTTGTCGTCTATTATTGTAGCTTCGTTGATAAAGGGTGCGGTATGGTATGATTCACGCAACTTCATTAAGACTGAAAAAAAACATGCCAAGCATATTCTAGATTCCGAATTGACTACTTGCTTGGTTAAAGAAGCTTTTCAGAAATTACCGGAAGTGGCATTGGTTCCCGGATTTATTTCTACTGATAAGAACAGTGGTGAAGTGACTAATTTGGGACGTGGCGGTTCAGATTATACCGCTTCTGTCATAGCTGCGGCACTGAATGCGGATAGCTTGGAAATATGGACGGATGTGGATGGTTTCATGACGGCGGATCCGCGTGTAATCAGTACGGCCTATACCATTAATGAGTTGAGCTATGTGGAAGCGATGGAGCTTTGTAACTTTGGAGCGAAAGTGGTTTATCCACCGACTATTTATCCGGTATGTCATAAGAATATCCCTATTCTGATTAAGAATACGTTCAATCCTCAAGGCGAGGGAACTATCATAAAGCAGGAAGTTAATTCCGGTTCTAAAGCCATTAAAGGTATTTCATCCATCAATGATACGAGTTTGATTACGGTTACCGGCCTGGGAATGGTGGGAGTGATCGGAGTGAATTTCCGAATTTTTAAAGCATTGGCACAAAACGGAATCAGCGTGTTTATGGTATCGCAGGCATCTTCCGAGAACAGTACTTCTATCGGTGTGCGTAATCAAGATGCGGCGCTAGCTTGTGAAGTGCTGAATGAGGAATTCTCCAAAGAAATAGAAATGGGGGAAATCAGTCCGGTAGTTGCCGAAATGAATTTGGCCACCATTGCTATTGTCGGTGAGAACATGAAACATACACCAGGCATCGCCGGTAAGTTGTTCGGGACTTTAGGCCGTAACGGCATTAGTGTGATTGCTTGTGCGCAAGGTGCTTCAGAAACCAATATCTCTTTCGTGGTAGAATCCAAGTCACTGCGCAAATCATTGAATGTGATTCATGATTCGTTCTTCTTGTCCGAATATCAGGTGCTGAACCTTTTTATCTGCGGTACAGGTACGGTAGGAGGCAGTTTGATAGAGCAAATCCGTTGTCAGCAACAAAAGTTGATGCAGGAACGCGGTTTGAAACTAAAAGTGGTAGGTATAGCCGATGGACATCATGCGTTGTTTACCCGTGCAGGCGTAGACTTGTCACAGTATAAGGAAGAGTTGGCAGAGAAAGGAATGCCTTCGTCCACCCAGGTGTTGCATGACGAGATTATAGGTATGAATATATTCAACTCTGTGTTTGTGGATTGTACAGCCAGTGCAGAAGTTGCATCCTTATATAAAGATTTTCTGATGAATAATATTTCGGTGGTAGCAGCCAACAAAATTGCTGCTTCTTCCGAATACTCCGTTTATAGTGAACTGAAACAAATAGCCCGTCGTCGCGGTGTGAAATTCTTGTTTGAAACCAATGTAGGAGCAGGGCTTCCCATTATCAACACAATTAATGACTTGATAAACAGTGGAGACAAGATCTTGAAAATAGAGGCGGTATTGAGCGGTACGTTGAATTATATCTTTAATAAAATAAGTGCGGATATTCCTTTCAGTAAGACCATAAAAATGGCACAGGAAGAGCGCTACTCGGAACCCGATCCGCGTATTGACCTGAGTGGCAAGGATGTAATCCGCAAATTGGTTATTCTGGCTCGTGAAGCCGGATATAAATTGGAACAGGAAGACGTGGAAAAACATCTTTTTGTACCGAATGATTTCTTTGCAGGCTCATTGGAGGAATTCTGGAAGAAAGTACCTTCTTTGGACGCGGATTTTGAATCACGTCGTCAAAAGCTGGAGGATGAAAACAAACGTTGGCGTTTTGTAGCCAAGCTGGAAAATGGGAAAGGCAGTGTGTCTTTGCAGGAAGTAGACAGTAAACATCCGTTCTATGGCTTGGAAGGCAGCAATAATATAATTCTGCTTACAACCGAGCGATACAAAGAATATCCGATGATGATACAAGGATATGGGGCCGGTGCCAGTGTGACTGCCGCCGGAGTATTTGCCGATATCATGAGCATCGCTAATATTTAGGCTTATGAAACATATTATTATTTTAGGTGATGGTATGGCCGACTGGCCTGCTGAATCACTAGGAAACAAAACATTGCTGCAATACTCCAGTACACCCTATATGGATAAATTGGCTGCTATGGGACGTACCGGGAGATTGATTACAGTCGCTCCCGGATTTCATCCGGGTAGTGAAGTGGCGAATATGTCTGTTATGGGCTATAATTTACCGAAAGTGTACGAAGGTCGTGGGCCGTTGGAAGCAGCAAGCATCGGGGTGGAGTTGCAACCGGGCGATATGGCTATGCGTTGTAATATTATCTGCATCGAAGATGAGAAGATAAAAAATCACTCCGCCGGACATATCACTACCGAAGAAGCTGATGTGCTGGTTAAATATTTGGAAGAAAAATTGGGTTCTGACCGGATTCATTTCTATACCGGTGTACAATATCGCCATTTGTTGGTGATAAAAGGGGGAAATAAACAATTGGACTGCACCCCACCCCATGATGTACCTTTGCAGCCTTTCCGTCCGCTCATGGTGAAGGCGGAAGTACCGGAGGCGCAGGAAACGGCCGGATTGATTAATAATCTTATCCTGGCTTCTCAGAAATTATTGGCAGATCATCCGATTAATCAAAAACGTATAGCCGAAGGCAAAGATCCTGCTAATAGTATCTGGCCTTGGAGTCCGGGCTATCGTCCGCAGATGGAACCTCTTTTCGAGAAGTATCCGGCCATACAGAAAGGATCTGTTATTTCAGCGGTGGACTTAATCAATGGTATAGGACATTATGCAGGATTACGCCGTATTGCTGTAGAGGGGGCTACCGGTTTATATAATACGAATTATGAGAATAAGGTTGCTGCGGCATTGGAAGCATTGAAGACGGACGACTTTGTGTATCTGCATATTGAGGCCAGTGATGAGGCCGGTCACGAAGGAGATTTTAAGTTGAAGCAGTTTACTATTGAAAATCTGGATAAACGTGCTGTAGGACCTATTTATGAAGCAGTGAAGGATTGGGATGAGCCTGTGGCTATCGCCGTGCTTCCGGATCATCCTACGCCTTGCGAACTCCGTACCCATACGGCCGAACCTGTGCCTTTCCTTATCTATTATCCCGGTATAGAACCGGACTGTGTGCAGACCTTTGATGAAGTGGCATGTGTGGAAGGCAGTTATGGAATATTGAAAGAAGATGAGTTTATGAATGAATTTATGAAAAAATAATGTGACAGTTTGCTAATTTGCCCCAATGGCAATCCTCCATGTAAAGCCCTTGGCACATTAGCACATTAACACATTGAAAAATTGTTTACTATGAAATATTACAGTACGAATCACCAGGCTCCCGATGCTTCTTTGGAAGAAGCTGTAGTGAAGGGACTGGCTTCTGACAAAGGTTTGTATATGCCCGAGGTCATCAAGCCATTGCCGCAAGAGTTTTATGATCAGATTGAGAATCTGTCGTTTCAGGAAATTGCTTATCGCGTGGCCGATGCTTTCTTCGGTGAGGATGTTCCTGCTGAAACACTGAAGCAGATAGTTTATGATACATTGAGTTTTGATGTTCCTGCCGTAAAGGTAAAAGATAATATTTACTCTTTGGAACTGTTTCATGGTCCCACATTGGCATTTAAAGATGTAGGTGGACGTTTCATGGCCCGTTTGTTGGGCTACTTCATTAAAAAAGAAGGGCAAAAGCAGGTGAATGTACTGGTTGCGACTTCGGGGGATACCGGTAGTGCTGTAGCCAATGGCTTCCTCGGAGTGGAAGGTATTCATGTGTATGTGCTTTATCCGAAAGGAAAAGTCAGTGAAATTCAGGAAAAGCAGTTCACGACTCTGGGTCAGAATATTACAGCGCTAGAAGTGGACGGTACTTTTGATGACTGCCAGGCATTGGTTAAGAATGCGTTTATGGATGCTGACTTGAATGCACACATGAAATTGACTTCTGCCAACTCCATCAATGTGGCTCGTTTCCTGCCACAGGCATTTTATTACTTCTATGCCTACGCGCAGTTAAAGAAAGAAGGAAAAGCGGATCATCTGGTAGTATGCGTACCTAGCGGAAACTTTGGTAATATCACCGCCGGACTATTTGGTAAACGCATGGGCTTGCCTGTCAAGCGTTTTATTGCGGCCAATAACCGGAATGATATTTTCTACCAATACTTGCAGACCGGAAAATACAACCCTCGTCCTTCCATTGCTACTATTGCCAATGCAATGGATGTGGGAGATCCAAGTAATTTTGCCCGTGTACTGGCATTGTATGATAACAGTCATGCTGCCATAACAGCGGATATCTCTGGTGCGACTTATACGGATGAACAGATTCGTGAAACGGTGGGTGAGGTATATCGGGAAACCGGTTACTTGCTCGATCCGCATGGAGCCTGCGGTTATCGTGCTTTATCCGAAGGATTGTTCCCCTGCGAGACGGGTATTTTTCTGGAAACGGCACATCCGGCTAAATTCCTGGAAACTGTGGAAGGTATCATTGGTGACAAAGTGGAGATTCCCACCAAACTGCAAGAGTTTATGAAAGGAACTAAACAAAGTATTCCGATGGAAAAAGACTTTGAAAGTTTCAAAGGCTATTTGATGAGAGAATAGCTTTTAGAAATTCTGATAAGAGAGGGGGCCAAAAGTCCAAAGTAACTATCCAATGGTTCACCGTGGGGGCGGATTGAATAGTTACTTTGGGTTCATTTACATGAAGAACAAAAAAGTTCCGTCACAGCAACATGCTCATTACTAACCACTTTCTGTGTGAAGGTTTCTCAAATCCCCCTCAATCGGTGGTATGCTTCCGGCTATCGAATCCTGTTACGTATGTAACAAGAGCCTATTCCTATCATATTTTCACTCCGTTCCATTTGATATTTCACCCGGGTGAAGCAACTGTTTCACCTAGGCGGAAACGGCTGTTCACCTAAGTGAAATCGCCTCTTCACTCGAGTGAAGCAACAAATGCAGATGGACAAAAATACGCCTTATGACGCTCCCCTGCAAGGAAGCAACCGCAACTATGACACAGGGATTAGAACAACCAATATACGTCAAGTAGAATTTGGCAGCGGAGAATGGCAAACCGTTTCAGGGGAATTTAGAATATATTTGCACAGCATGTCGTTGATTTACAGAAAGATACTGTGCATAATTCGGAATGATTGATGCGTGTCTTTATTTTATTTCTTCCAGCAACTTTCCGAACGAAGTGAATGTCCGATGTTTCCCGTCCCGGGTGAGGTACAAGGCATCAGGGGCGATGACTTGTAGATGGGGCAGACCGGCAGGAGCGTTTTTGGCTTGCAGACAAGTATATCCGTGACGGTTCAGTGCGTTGATAGTCCAGTGCAGCAAGGTTTCATCTGTCGCTTCCACCGTTATTTCCTGCTTTCCATTCACGGTTGGATAGTAGATGCCGTGATCATAATCGAACCGGATATTACTGTGTGAGAATAAGTTGTCCATCTGATGGCTTAGAATCATATCTTCCGTCACTCCACATTGCAATCCTTTCTCTTTAGACAACAGCCAAAGCTTGTCCGACAGGACTAGAGCTTGTTCTATATCATGGGTTGATAGCAGAATAGCCTTGTTTTGTTCCACGGCCAGTCTGTGCAGTAAAGTCATGATTTCTATCCGGCTTACTACATCCAGAAAGGCGGTTGGCTCATCCAGAATAATCAGTGGACATTCTTGTACCAATGCTTTGGCTATCATTACTTTCTGTCTCTCTCCGTCCGAAAGTTCGGCTGTATAACTTTGTGCTTTGTGAGTGATGCCTACGGCATTTAGGGCTTCTTGAATGATGGCATGGTCATGCCGGTGCAATCTTCCGAAGAACCCCGTGTGCGGCTGGCGTCCCAAAGCTACCAGTTCATACACGGTCAATCCTCCTGCTTGGGTCTTGTCCGTCAAAACCACGCCAATGGTACGGGAACGTTCTTTTTCCGAATAGTGTTGTAAAGGTTTGTCCAGTAATTGTAACTCTCCGGCTAAAGAGGGTTGTGAGGCGGATAATGTACGAAGTAACGTCGATTTTCCGGCTCCGTTGGCTCCAAGCAGACTGGTCAGTTCTCCTGGGTAAAGCTCGAAAGAAAGGTGTTCGTGCACTTTCTTCTCTTCTTTATGGGTGCGATAACCTATACATAGGTCTGTTGCGGTGATAACAGCTTGCTTTTCCATTAGTTGAAATACTGGATTTTACGTTGGTTCACAATGACATAAATAATAATGGGCGCACCAATGACCGGGGTGACGGCGTTTAGCGGAATGATACCTGCTTCGCCCGGCAAAATACAGATAAAGTTACAAACTAGTGCAATCACTCCGCCGGTCAGCATAGTGACGGGCAGCAAGGAATTATGATTGGATGTTCCCAACATCAGACGGGCGATATGAGGTACAGCCAGTCCGATGAAAGAAATCGGACCGCAAAAAGCAGTTGTTATTGCTGTCAGTATTCCGGTGGCGATAAGCAGCAGGTTGCGTGTACGGCGAATGTTGATTCCCAGGTTTTCGGCATAGCGTGTGCCTAGCAGCAAGGCATTCAGGGGTTTTATCAAGAGTATGGTAATCAGCAGCCCTGTCGCTGTAACCAGAGAGAAAAAGGGAAGCTGTTGTAAAGATACTCCTCCAAAGTTTCCCATTCCCCAAATCATGTAGGAATGTACTCCTTCTGCCGTGGAGAAAAAGTTGAGCAGGGAGATGGCAGATGAGGTGATGTATCCTATCATGATACCTATAATAAGCAGCATAATGCTGTTTTTTATCAAAGTGGAGAAGAATAGAATGATTCCCATCACCAGCATGGATCCTATAAACGCTCCGATAATGACGGAAATAAAACCGGATAAAGTAAATACGCCGGCGGTGATTGTTCCTGCACCTGCCAGCATGACCAGAGCAACTCCCAGACTTGCTCCTGAACTGATGCCCAAGATGGAAGGATCGGCCAGGGGATTATTGAAAGTCGTTTGCAACATCAGTCCCGATGAGGCTAACGCCATTCCACAGAGTAAAGCCGTAACCGCTTGCGGCAGGCGGGATTCCCAGACAATAAAACTCCAACTCGCCTTTTCTACTTCATTGCCTGTAAGGATATGCCACACCGCCTCGGCAGGGATGTTTACCGAACCGAACAACAGGTTGGCTCCTGTCAATGCAAGGATGAGGAGGAGCAGTATGATACCGTATTTCGTTCCTTTATTCTTCAAAATCACTCCGCTAATTTAGTGAAATATTTTAATTCATACCCTTCTAAAAGCGTAGGATGGAATATTTTTATCAAATCTTTCAGCAACCGGTCGGGATGGAAAGGGGAATCTTCGTAAAAGTCTACCTTCCCTGTGTTGCATCCATAAATGTTGCGTTCCTTGAATGCGCGGAAACCGGTGTATGGAGCATAGTCCTGCTCCAATTCCTTATAAGTCTTGTCAATGGCCTGATTAT
>ULNK01018661.1_pt1 | contig 41158 bp, 48 predicted proteins | sample 1951911 | NCBI WGS metagenome assembly ULNK01 (sample SAMEA4835576, study PRJEB28245) | human gut metagenome | biome: gut microbiome; material: fecal sample | place: Denmark | collected 2008 | reverse complement strand
GAAAGAGTATATCGTGGAAACAAAAGTGGGATTATGAACAAGAAAAGTCAGATATATGAGTTTAACCCACAAGTATATCCATTCAGATTGTGGGTTTGCATTAATCCGTCCTTGGAGGACTTGCAGGATAAGTACTATGCTTTGACGGATAATATGGAGCGTACTGATTTTACGCCAGATACTTTGGAATAGGGATACGTTTTGCATCGCAACATGTATTCCCGTAAGTGACAAAGAAAGTGGGTGGGTAGGAATATTGTGTTCTATATTCAGAAAGGACAAGATGTCTGTTGGAGTAACAGCTCATGAAGCAAGCCATATTTATCAGATTCTTTCGGAGTGGGCGGTTTTAGTTTTGATGATGGGGAGGCGAGGGCATATATTGTACAATGGGCTGCCGATTGTATATGGAAAGTAAAAAGTGGGAAGCTCAAGAATTGAAAAATATGTTTTTCTTGTAATTTTAAAAAAGTATAAATTATAAATATATCTACTCTATTTTACTTGTTTTTCAAACATGATTCATACCTTTGTTGTTATAAACAATATTGTAAGTGTATGGGAAACTGGAGTGAAAAACAAGAAGCCAAAAAGGAAGTCAAGGAAAAGGAGAAGCTTAGCCGGGAAGCACTTGGTAAGTTTTTTTACGACTTGGCTAAAATCTCTTTTACTGCCTTAGTAGTCGGAAGTGTTGTTTCTGTTGCGACACAGCAAGAAAGAATGGAATATTGGGTACTTATATTTATAGGTGTTTTTGTTACCTATATATTCTCATACATAGGATATAAAATAATAAAATTGTAATATATGGAGGCATTAATATCTTTATTTGCGGTTATGGCTGTGATAGGTTCTATTATTGCTATTTGGCTTAATACCAAGTCTGGAAAGAAGTGGCTTGCAAATTTGTAATAGCACACAATGAAGCGGTAAGAGAACATCCTACCGCTTCATTTTTATTGCATTACCACACGAAGAGCCGCCCCACGAGAATTTACATTTGTAGTAAATACTCGGTCTATTCTGTCCGAAAGTATCTCCAAATACCCTGTCTGCGCCCTCAGCTCCACAAGCATAGGATTTGCATCGGAGTATTCTGATTCAAGCGAATATCGTGCGTCAAGCAATGCTCTGATGGCGGAAATATCGGTTGTTTGCTGGGAAACGAAGAACCTAATGCTGTTCAATAACGCTTCCAAAGCTTCTGCTTCTTTCTCCGTGATTCCTTGAATTGATTGGGTCAATGCTGACAATTCAGCCGTTCCCTCTCCACTTGGCTTATATCCCAAAGTTTCCATAAGAGCAAGCAAATCCTCATTCAACCCTGCGAGTGCGCTTTCGCCCATCTTCTGAATATTCGCAAGTTCCTCCTTGGTGAGATTGATTCCTCCTGCGCTACCCTCTGTAACAGACTTGTCAATTGCTTCAAAAACTGACTTCATCCGTGCTTGAACAAGCCGCATCATCGCTTGCTTCTTGATGAGATTGGTAATGTAATCATCGAATGTGTCTTGCAATGCAAGCAGAGCATCTTCCGATTCATTGAACGCATCCACCCACGCATCAGCAAATGCTTGCGCTGCATCCTTGTAGTTCGTTTCCCCGATACCTCCCATTTCTTCAATGGCTTGTTGTTCAAGTTCCTTTCTTGTCTTTTTAAGTTCTTCTATCGCATCTTGCCATTCTTTAATTCTGTCATTGTCGGTTTTCTTCTTGTCTTGCTCGGCTTTAATCATGGCTTGGTAAGAAGCGATTTGCGCATCTACGTTTTGAAGCGTCTGTTTGTTCATGTCGGAGAACGAAACTGCGCTCCAAGCGTTATCCATTTTCTCTTTGAGAACATCATAAGCCTTTTGAAGTCTTTCTACACTATCTATCTGCCGTTGGATTTCACGCTCTTTCTTTTTGTCCTTGTTTCCGATACCGAATATGCTTCCGATGGTCTTTCCAATTCCTGCAATGGTCTTGAAAGTTCCTGTTACAATAGAGAAAGGTTTTGTCAAGTCTATGCTACCCAAACCGTCGAATATCTTACCAAGACCTTCCGTAGTACCTTCCAACCATTCAGGAATTTCGACACCGAAACTTTCAAGCATACCTGTGAACTCTGAAACCGCATTTACAGCTTCCGCACCATATTTTGCTACCTCACTAAGACTTTTGTTAGCGGCATCAAGTTTCTTCTTGTCTGCATCTACCTGTTCCTTCTTTTGGTCTGTAATCTGCTTGTTATTTGCAAGTTCTTCCTCTGACCTCTTGACTACCTCTTTTGCTGCGTTGAGTTTAGCAAGAGCTTCGTCTTTCTGCGCTTGTGTAGCGTCTTTATTCTCCACAATCGCATTGTATTCGGCTTCAAGTTTGGCAAGCACTTCCGATTCACCTTCAACACGTTCCTTTGAGCCGTCCTCGTTAGTCTTTGTGTAGCCATAAAGACGTTTCTCTATATCTTCTTGCTCTTTCAATGCTTTAAGATAAGCATCCTCATGTTTCTTTCTGTCTTTGAGTGAGCCGATATAGCTTTTCAGATTCGGTATAAGCTCTTTGAACGGGTTTCTACCTGCCAGCACCTCATTCAGCTTTTCCATGTTGTTTACAATAGACCTTACTTGCGTTGGCTTCAAGCCACTTAGCTGCTCCTTCATTTGCTCCAACTTATCACGCATGGCGACAAGCGTTTTCGTAGAAACATTGTCGAGGTTTTGGAACATATCAATATAGAAGTCGCTTTCTTGGAATTGCTTCCAAGTGTTTTCATCCGACTTCATGTTATATTGCGAGGTGAGATTTTTATTGTACTGCTCTCTTTGTTCTTCGGTAAGATTGGCTTTTGCTATCTTAGCCCTTTCTTCATAGTACCAACGGTCAAGTTGAAGTTGGTCTGAAAGCTGAGTCTTGTACGCTTTAGTAAGTTCCACAACAAGGTCTTGGCTCTCCTTAATACGCTGTTGTTCAAGTTTTTTTATAGCATCCTGATAATCTTTATATTGTGATGTATTCGGGTCTTTGTACGTGTCAGAATACTTTGTTTGGAACTCAATCTCAATACCTTTCTGAACTTCGTCCAAAGTCTTTGCAAGTCCGGGGAACAAGGCTTGCACCTCTGCTTCGGAAAGACCGGCATCTTTCAACTTTTGGTGTAAGTTCAAGCTGTTGAACATGGATTCGATGTTTTGCTTAGTCTTGTCGAGTTGTTTCTTTATATCTTCTGCATCCTTTTCGTCAAACAGAACATTAGCATCTTTTTGCACGCCAATCTTCTTTCTGAAATCGGCAATGGTCTTTGAAAATTCCTGCAAAGCCCTTGCGGTATTCTCCTTATTTGGAAGGAACGCATCTCCTATGATATTCTTAGGCATCTTCACATCTTTCAGTTGGGATGCATATCGCTCCATAACCGTTTTAGCCGCCTTGTCGCTGCCCATTACCTTATTGAGTTTCTCATATTCCTTGTTAAGCTCTTTGATAAGGGAGATGCGTTCGGCTAAGATGTCACGTTCGTGTTTGGGGTCTGATTTCGGCTCATCAACGTTTACACCAGGTCTAAGAGGTACTGTTATGTTTTCTAAACTATATACTTCATAAGCAAGGAATTTCTTTATATCAGACCAACTCTCTTCAAGAGCTTTTTTATCTATTAAAATTTTTAAATCATCTTTGGTCTTATTCCCTTTATCCACTTCATCATTTACGGAATCAAAGACTTTACGTATTTCTTTAATTGCTTCTTCCTTGTCTTTTTCTAAATCTTTCCTTGAGCCCAAGAATGAACTGGAAATAGAGCTTTTCTTCCCAGCGAAAAGAACACCGTTCTGTATCTTCTCCAAGTAGTCTGCAAGCCTATTGTAATATTCGATTAAACTCTCCCCCTCTTTCTTCCCTTTTACAAGCTCCTGAATATATTCTTTTGCTCCCTTCCCCAAGGAGGTGGATTCTTCGGAAATCCTTAATAATTCAGCTTGTATTTTATTCCCATTCGCTATAAAATCATAAAAGGCATTTTCGTATTCATTTAAATCTGTTTCAATATCATCATCGCCTATCAACCATCCTTTCTTTCTGTTTTCTGCATAGTTGGCTTCTATTTTTCTAATGTCGTCCAAGAACGATGTATATTGTTTTTTGTATTTTTCAAATTGTTCTTTTGCTTCTTTTTCTGATATATTCGGTTTTATTTCTATTTCAAAACCTTCATCGTTCATCTCTTTCACAAGAGCTGATAATGCCTTTTTTGTATCATTTTTAGCTATTTCGTCTATTTCTCCTATCTTTAACTGAGCTGTATAATACTTGCTACTGCTTTCTCTCAGCATTTTGTTATATTGGGAATGGACGTTCCATAACTCATTAACAAGTTGTAAAGCTACTCCAATAGCCATTAATGGAAGAGATGATTTAAACGCAAGTCCTAAAGAACGTAATGATGTTTCAGCTTTTGTAAGAGCAAACGAAAGTAGGTTAACTCCATTAGTGGCAGCTTTTATTTTAGGGAATAGAACCATTGAGCCGATTACGATACCAAATGCCTTTGCCACTTCCAAGACGGTTTCCCAATTATCTAAAAGCACTTTCACGACATCTATTGAGCCTTTCAGCGTATCTTCGTTTGCCTTGCCAATAGAATTAAGCATCACGTCAATGCTATCCTTCAAGTTGGCAATCTTTCCCTGCAAGGTTTCAGCTTGGATTTCCTGCATATTGTAGAATAAGCCACCTTTGTCAGTCATGCGCTGGAAGATGTTTTCAATATCTTCAAACGTGACTTTGCGTTTGGAAATCATATCTACGATTTGTGCGGTCGTATATGCTTCGCCTTTCACCTCTTGGAAATAGCGTTGCAACTCTCCATACATGTTGATACCTGCTTCGGTAAACTGCCTTACTTCCGTACCACGTAAGTATGCTGCTGCCTTCACCTGTCCATAAGCAAGGATTAACCGTTGCATATCCACACCCAAACCTGCTGATACGTCTGCAAGACGCTTGGTGGTGTCATATAGTTTGCCACTCTCAATTCGGTACGCCGCAAGCTGCTTGGTATATGAAACCAGTTCTTTTATTTGGAAGGGCGACTTAACGGCAAGCTGAACGGTTTTATTGAATATCTGGTCTGCCTGTGATTTATTTTGCAAGATGGCCTGCAATGAACGTTGTTGAAGCTCAAACTCTCCACGTACTTTAGCCAGTTTGCTGATATATCCTTCAATCTGTGACACAGAGAACAGCAAGGCAAGCTGACGGCTTAATTGCCCTGCGGTGTCCATGAGGTTGCGGTGACGTGTTGCAAGTTGTTGCGATTTAACGCCTGCTTCCGTCAACGCTTGGTTGTGCTTGGCAATAGCAGAATTTATTTGATTTAATGTAGCTTGATAATTCTTGTCAGTTTTATCAAGTTGTAACCTTGCCTCTTTTAGCAACTTAATTGCCGCAACATCGTCTTGAAGTGTTTTTGCGTTTGCAGAAAAATTGAGTGTGTTATTTATTAAAGAAGCGCGTTGTGCTGGAGATTGTGCCGCATAATCAGCCATACTCTTCATTGCGTTTTCGTAACGCTGTTTTTGTTCTTCAACCTTTTTCATATAGGATTCCATGACATTTGTCATTTTCCTATAAGTAGCTTGTTGCTGTCTCAACTCTTCAGCATTTGCATTAGCGGCTATCTTGTTTTTTATATTGATGAATGACTGATACTCTTTTAGTTTTTCTTCGTACATAGACTTTTCTTTAGAGAGAGCAGACTTGTCACTATCAGAAAGAGAAGTGTTGTTTTTTAGTTGAGACTTTATTTGACTGACAGCTTCACGCATTTTAGCAACATTCTCAGCTGAGAAATTCCCAATAGAAAAATCAGTGAATTTGAGTCTGTTGAGCATTTGCGCCATTTCGCTAATAGAAGAGGACATTTGCCCCACTTGCGAGCTTGATTGTTGAGCTGAATATCCGATATTGTCAAATACTCTTCCTGCCGTATTGAGCGCACCTATCTTGTTCGTTAACGAAGTAATAGCACTCTCCAACTTGCTTGTATCTACTACCACGCTGCTAAAACCGTTCTTCAAGGCGTTTGCAGCCGTTTTGGAATGTTGTTGTATTTTCTCCAGCTTCTCATCAAAGCTGTTCAACTTGTTAAGAACATCTGGAGTAATGTTCAAGAAACCGCCTATTTCATTGCCTGCCATACCACTATCTATTTATAATGGGTAATCCCAAATCATTCAAATTTTTCAAATCGTCAGCCGAACCTATCTTGCTGACCTTCTTGTCTTTCTTGTTCTTTCCGTATTCCACATGGGAGAAGTCAAAGGAGCTTAACCTGACCTGTCCTACGGTCATTTGCCACAAATACTCATCACGAGAACACCAAGGATTAGAGCGTAGGAAATCAACCATCTGCCCCCATTCGGTGCGAGAGGTGATTAGCTTCGTTCCGCTTTCGTCATCTTCCTCGTCAGGGTCATTTCCCTCACGGTCTGAATCACATTGGTACTCTCGAAAAAAAAATCCGTGCTTATGAGGTTTAGGATTTCACCGAGCAATAAAGCCCAGTCCTTCATGTCGTACTCTCTCCACATGAGCAGGTCGTACACTTGATGGTATTCCTCTGAAAGTTCCTTCTTCTCGTAGTTAGAGAATATACGCTCCTTGTCGTTCAGTAAAGCGAGCGTGATAACATGTACCACAGCAGGGAGATTCACTGCAAACTCCTTGATTACATCTCCCATGCTCAGTTTCTCGCCTTTCACGATTTTACACCCCTGTTCAGCTATCAGCCATTGAACACCGGGTTTCAAACCTGTAATAGCCCATACAGTACCGTGAAGTTTTTTAAGGCTTGGACTGTCGTTCATTATGCGAGCCAAACGCTCCATATCTTCATCAGGGACACGTTTGTTTTGTGCCTTGACCGAATTATCCTCTTTCTTCTTTTTTGTCGCTCTAAATACTGCCATATCTGTAAACAATAAGGGCGGCGGCATATCAGCCTACCGCCCTTGTTACACAATCCTTTTACTTATTTCCTTATACTTATGCTTCAGTAGGCATGGTGAAGTTCTCGTTCACGTATGCGGCACTCTTGATGGTCTTTCCACCTGCGGTTACAGCAATGGATTTTGCCGTTCCTGCAAGGTTTAAGCGTGCGATGTTACTGTTTGTGCTCTCAACCATAAGGCGGGAGTTTAACTGCAACTTAGGAATACAAATACTCATATATTTGTCACTACCTGCATCATCAGTTCCGTTCTTGAATACAAGGTCAATCTTTACGTACCTCTTTTCGTATCCGGCAGGGGCAAACAGCTTCTTGGCTGTTGAATCGTAGGTGTATCCTGCAAAGTTTACGAGGATTTCCTTTTGGATATCTGCTACCTCTGATGCGAATTGGAACTTTCCAAGCGAAACGATTTCAAGGATGGGGTCATCAGAAAACTCATTTTCGATGGTGGTGGTGTCGTTGTCATCCTGGGAAATAGTGGTGGTGTCACGCACGACTTCGTCAAAGATGAAGGTGTCCCCTGCGGGAGAATCCGCTACTTCGGACTCTGCCCCAGTGTAGATAGTTGCTACCAAGCAGTCCGGCTTGATAATTTGCAAGGCGGTAGGACTTGTTCTTTTTACTGTTGCTGCCATAATGTTATCCTTTCTTTTTATTAAATATTTCTTACTGTTATCCCTATATTTATCACATTGTAGTAGTAGTTTCTGTTTTGGTCGTAGTCCGCATCACGGAAGTTTACGTCAATCACATAGTGTCTGTCGTTACATCCCTTGATAACCTTGTCAAGAGCAATCTCCATTTCATATAGAGCCTTAACAGGCTTCGTTCCACGACTATCCACCGATTTAGCGTACAAGAACACGTTGGCAGAGCCTTGGGCGTAAGCATCGTAATCACGCATGGATAGTACATTGACAAGCACCATGTCCTTCCAGCCGCTATCCACCGTTGCAGGCATACTTCCAATGAACAGGTTCTTGGAAATACCCGCCTTTGTAAGTAGCATGGAAAAGAAGTTTTCCACTTGCGATGTTGTCTTGTATATGCTATCCATTTAGTAACTACCGTTTTTGATTATACCATAAGTCGAGCTCTTGAACTTGGTGGATAACTGCTTCAAGTCATTCCTTGCCGTAGATATCACCTCGTACTTGTATTTCTCTTCGACTATCTCTCCGTATGGCATTGCTGCCACCACAACCAAGTCAATGCCTGGATGAGCCTTGTATTTGGTCTTTAGGTAAGTTTCTACGGCTTCACGACCTTTAATCGTTTCGCCATACCACTTCTTGCCTTCGGTGGCTTGAACCGCAGGATAACCGCTCGCTTTCAACTCTCCGTTGAGATATACCCCCCATCCGTAGCTATCGTGCAGGTTGTGGCTTCTGTGTGTATAGCCTTTGTTCTGCAACTGGCTATCCACTATCTTCTGCCCTTCTCTTGATAGAATGTTAATCAGATCCTGTATGCGATTCTTCTTTGCCATACCTTTACACCTCACTCATTTTGATGTCCACCATGCAACCTCCGAGTTGGCTGTATTCCAAGCCTACCACACGACCTTGTATCGGTATCGCATAGTCCAAGCATCGGAAGTTGCTGTTGAAGCGGATTGGAAGTTCGGCTCCGACCTCACAAGGGAAGAATACTTTGTAGTCTGCCATGATTGTGCCGTTGCTGAACATCTTTGCCGCCTTCTGTATGTCGCACTCAGTTTCAAGCAACACGGTTTCTTCTGATGTTTCCAAAGAATCACCACCTAATAGGTCGCCATCATCGGGCTTGGTTGTAATCACGGTAAAGAATGTACCGCGAAACGGATATTGGGTTATTGCTTGTCTGTTGAAATACATACACTAAACATCTAAGGAATTTTCATTGACCCAACTCATATCTCCATCCTCCAGGCTTTCAAGAGCATCCTCCATACCGTATTTTTTGTACAGCATTTTCAGACGGTCTTTCAAGTTTTGGATAATAGGCGCCGTTACGGTCTCGCTGCCGACGTCCTGCCTGTAACTTCCATGCTGCAATGACGAGGAAGCCACCGACCACGGTCCGTTTACAACCATTTCGTAAAGCGCGATAAGGCAATGGTCTTTCGTTGATTCGTCTACCTGAGAGCGGTCTGACAATTCCATCAAACCGTTCTCGTAGGCGATATTTATCAAAGCATCCTTTTCAAAGACATACCTCGTGAGACCATTGAGGTATGCTATTGGGTCGAATGAATTTTCCATATCTACTACTGCAATGTTACCTTACTTAGGAATCTGCCGTACTTGTATCAACAATCACGTGCTGCATGAACTCGTTGAGGGCAGGCACAGCAGACATAAGTACTTCTGTTCTCCATGTTCTCAACTCTCCGGCATTAGCTACACTATTCACGATGGTACAAATACCATCATTTGCCTTAGCGAATACCTTTTCGATGTCATTAGCGCCAAATCCTTCGCCAAACAGTTTTTGGTCGATTTCGTTTGTCCACTTTAAGTCACAAGGTTTTCCAGCAGGACAAAGTACAGCGTATTTGTCATCCCAACCTTGAACGATTGCAGAGCCACTGTTTGTCATGTTGCGTTCCTTTTCTACTACAATCTCAATTGGAGATATACCTGGGTAGTCCATAATGGCACGCTGAAACAAGTCTGCTGTTGTAGGAGCTGTTGAAGTTGTCGCCACCCAAGCCAATGGATTCTTTTTGTAGCTTTCTACCAGTTCCTTCACCTCCTTGTTTTGCAGGAAGGTGGTATAGAACATATTATAGGTAATCTTCCATACCAAAGCACCATCAAATCCCCATTCATCACGAAAACTTTTTTCAATTTCTGCCATTTGTGACAGAATAGCACAAGATGGGTCAGTCCATACCAATGTGCCAGCAGTCTTAAAATTCTCTTTAGGAACATTTGCTTTATGTATAGGTATCTGAATACCCATACCTATACCAGAATAGTCAATCTTGGCGGTTGTCATCAACTTACCAGTCATGTAGTTCAGTGTTTGGTGTGCACTGTCAAGTTTCTCCTGCAAACCCAAAGTCCATGCGATTACGATGTCACGGTCATTGCCGAACTCCTCAAACTCCTGCATTTTTCTCAATCTTTCTGCGGAATTCTCAACGAAAGCCTTTGAAATGAAGTGAGGAATAGATGCCTGATAGAACTCAATGCCTTCCACATCTTCCTGTAATCCCTTACCCAAGGGAGCACGCATATCCATGAGGATAGCCGATTTCAAGGCTCGTGATTTCTGTGTAAACGTGGCAAGTCCGCTCGCATCCGTAGGTGTGGGAGCAGCGTCTTTCTGACATTGGGTTCTCCACCATCCGTAGTTTACGCCGATAAGACCTTTCGTGTTTACAAAGGTCTGCAAGTAGTCACGGTTGTTCTTGCTATCGAAGAACTTGGCGTACCGTGAATTGTTAAAATCTGATTTCATTGTTCAAGTCCTCCTTTTTTTAGATTTCAAACCAACCCTTCCACAAACTCTTGTTGAGGGCTTTGATAGTAGCAGGCATCGGGGACATTCTGTCCTCGTACATTTTTACACCGTGACCGAGAAGGGGCAAGTTGATGGTATATCTAGCTTTGTAGAACTCATCTGTACCTGCTTCTTCATCATCTGGATTATAAAAGAAGTCGGTGTCTGACGGAAAGAATACATTAGGGTTTGTAACAACCGATGTCTTGTTGGAACCTACTTCGGTTGCTTCTACAAGCACTGCTCCCTTAGCAACGACTCCCAATGCTCCACTGAGTGTTAAGTTCCATACGTCCCCTGCGGTAGCATCCGTTTCTTTCCTTACCGCTGTGACTGTAACTGCCGTTCCTTTTCCAGTAAGCGTTGACGGAGCGACCATCACAATATCACCTACGAAAGGTATGTGGTGATAACCGTCACGTACAAGCAGGATGGATGTGTCTTCTGCTGTGGTCGCCTTTGCTGCAACGTAGGTTTTCAGAAGTTTGATTTGCCTTGTGGTGGGGTTGTATTCTGCTAGGTCACCAGCGTATGCCTTAGCCTTTCCCTTGAACGGATTTACGATATAACCACCAATTTCGGGGTAGATAAAGTCATGGTCGCCTGTAAGACCAACAAACACATGACGCTTCCCGCCAACGCTGCCAGATGCTTGGAGCAAGACTCCAGCATTACTGATGCCTCCACCCATAATTTGCTGATTGATGTAGCTCATTTGTTTTCGTTTTAATTGTTACATATTATTATTCCTTCAAGCCTTCTGCAATGTCGTCAAACTCATGTTCCAAGTCTTCCTTTCCGCTTCCAGCTCTATTCGGAGTGATGTTGGGTGGTGTGTTTGAACTAAACTTGTTGTAGCTTTTTACCAGTTTTTCTGTCAATGCTTCAACATCAGTTTCAGAATCAATGTGAATAAGTTCCAACTGGTCGTTAATCCAATCTTCGTTCTTCACATCTTTCCCTTTCAATGCGGATTTCAAAGAGTTGCGTTTTTCGGAGATTGCCTTTGCAGATTTCTCCTGTTCACGCTCTGCTTTCAAAGTTTGGATTTCTTCAAGAAGAAGGTCAAGTTTGTCCTTGTCCTTTTTGTCATCCTTCTTATCGTCCTTGTCATCTTTCTTGTCGGGATGGTTCTTCTCCCACCCCTTTACGAACTTTGAATTGTCGTTGCGTATGTTGTTATCGTCCTCTTGGAGGTCATCCAAGTATTCGGAAACAGTATCGTCCAATTCCAACTCGTCCTTGTCACTCGCTTTCTCCAATCGCTTGTAGATTCTTTCCACTTTGCCATTGAAACTCCTTTCACTCATCGCCAAGGTTTTCTTGCCGCCATTTGTGAGTTTTGCTTTCAGTGCTTCTGATAGCTGTTCTTTTGTAAACTTCATTCTGAATGAATTTTAATGATTATATGCGAAAGTAATGCTTTAACAAATAAGCGTAACTATTTGTAAAGGTGCGTATTCGCCACATGGCGAATAGAGTTTCAGATAAGTATGTATTACCTTGTTTTTATAGGGTATTTTTGCGTGTATGAAAGAAGAACAAGGACATAAGGACGTTGTAATCAAACCGCAAGAGGGTTTCCAAATGCAGTTCGCATCATCGCATGTGGACGTAAATTTTGGAGGAGCCGGGCTTGGGACCGGGAAGTCCTTTGCTTTAGTACTTGCCCTTGCAGAACCGCTTATGACTGATGGCGATTTTCGTGCGGTAATTACACGTAGGTCTTTGCAGTCACAAAAGGCAGGAGGTAGTTTTGTAGATACCTTCAAAGCTATATTCGGAGATTATTGTTCTGTAAAAACAGCAGACAGCCCACGCATAACATTTCCAAGCGGAGCGTATTGCGATTTGACGTACATTGATGATACAAACCTCGACAAGATGCGTGAGCAATGGAAGGGTAAACAGATTGATGCAATATGTATTGACGAGATTACCGAAATGTCTTGGGAGGCGTTCAGTTACGTTCAGACCCGTAACCGTGGACGCAGCAAAACGTTCACAGGTAAGTTCTTCGCTACCCTTAACCCGAAGCGCAGCCATTGGACGAGAAAGTTCTTGGATTGGTATATAGGAGTAGATGGCTTTATTATCCCTGACAGAAACGGAAAGGTCAGATATTTCTATGTAAATGGCTCTACCGTAGATGATGTTGTTTGGGGCGATACGAAAGAGGAGGTTTATAGAAAATGCAAGATTGATATTGATAGGAAGTTGGCTCGTGTAGGTGGTAACTTCACCTATGAGAACATGATTAAGTCTTTCGTTTTCTATCAAGGTCATTTGTCGGAGAACAAAGCAATGACCGAAAATAACCCCAACTATGTAGGTTCTGTGGCAGCTTCGGGCGGTAAGATGGCACAAGCTCTTTTTGAAGGTAACTTCAATGTTGACCCCGAAGAGGACGAGAAGATACCTATACCTTCTTCTTCCGCACAAGGAGTATTCAATAACAACCCTGCCGTTAATGGTGACAAATGGGTAACGGTGGACTTGGCAGACTACGGTACGGACAACCTTGTGGCACTTGCTTGGGACGGATTTCACGCATACGACATACTCATATTGAGTAAGTCCACACCGAGAGAGAACGCACAAGCCGTAAAGACATTTGCGTTTGAACACGGCACAGCAGAGAGCCACATCATTTTCGATGCGACCGCAGGACGTTATTTCAACGACTACATTCCCGATGCGATACCTTATATATCACTCAACAAACCATTCGGTCTTTATCCGCTTACCGCAATGACAGTGAAGGATATGTGCTACCTGCGCTTGTGCAAGATGATAGAAAACGGCAACCTCACCTTTGACGATAAACTTGCCGTGCGGACATACACCCATCAGAACTTGAAATACAAGGTTACGGTGGAAAACGAGTTTATCGAGGAATGTTCCGTAGTGCGCTTTGACGATATGCAGAGCGGTAAGAAAAGGCTTTGGAACAAGAAGAAGATGAATCAGATGTTGGGGAAAGGCAGGTCTATGGACTTGTTAGACCCTTGCGCCATGAGGATGTTGCCTTGCGCAAACATAGAGTATGGCAACGAGATACAAGCCGGGTATTACAACTCGCAGGAAGAGAGAAGGGAAATGAGAAATGTGGAAATGGCTGGGAGTATTTACGATGACACAACATGGTATTAGGATATGGTAGGAGGATAAAAATGAACCTGATATATAAATTTTATATAAATCCAACAGAAGAACTTGTTAGACAATGCAAGGTGTCAAACAACCTGTACAATCAAGCATTGTATTTGTTCCGGCAAGCATTGAAGAACGAGAACAGATGGCTGTGGTATGCGGATATGGATAGATTGATGAAAGTAACTCCTAATTTGGATGGGGAAATAAATTATAGGTTGCTAAAAGCGCAAGTTTCTCAGCAGACATTAAAGTTGTTGGATAATAGCGTGAAGGCTTATTGCAAGTCAATAAAGAACTTCAAGAAGAATCCGCATGAATATAAAGGTATGCCTCAACTACCTGGGTTTAAGAAGCGTGGAGGTTTGTTTAATCTGTACTTTACAAACCAATCGGCAAATATCAAAGATGGATATATACAGATTGCTAAGGATTTAATAATCCCTATACCGCAGTGGGATAAATATAAAGAACAAATTTCAAAATTCAAGCAAGTAAGAATAATTCCAGTAGGGAAGAAAATGAAGGTGGTGATTATTTACGACATTGAAGTACATAATGCAGATGTTGATAATAAAAAATATGCCTCCATTGACTTAGGTTTGGACAATTTGGCTACTATGGTCTGTGAGAACGGATGTCATATTTATAGCGGCAAGTTCTTGAAGTCGTATAATAACCATTTTAATAAGAGGTTGGCTAAACTGCAATCTATAAAGGATAAACAAGGTATAAAGAAAGCAACCAATCGTATGGCATTTCTCTATGAAAATCGTAATAGATATATAGAGGATGCTTTCCATAAATACAGCCGTTTCATAGTGGACTACCTTGTAGAAAACAGAATAGGGAATTTAGTTGTAGGCTACAACAAAGGTTGGAAACAATCTGTGAATATCGGTAAGCACAACAATCAGAAGTTTGTGCAAGTTCCGTTTGCGAGACTGACTTCCTATCTGAGATACAAGTGTGAAATGGCAGGAATAAATTTCATTGAAAATGAAGAATCGTACACATCAAAGTGCGACTCTCTCGCTTATGAACCTATAAGAAAACATGAATCTTATTTAGGGAAACGTGTAAAGAGAGGGTTGTTTCAATCATCCGTAGGCAAATTGATTAATGCTGATGTAAACGGAGCGTTGAACATACTTAGAAAAGTAGTCGGTGATTCTGATGTAATAACTCGGATAATCGGTAGCGGGCGGTTGTTACGTCCGATAAGGTATAGCAGCCCATATAAGGTTGCGTGACTTGTAAAATAAACAGAATAGATTTTTATAACATGGTAGGAACGAATGACATAAAGGACATTATCAATTCTCTTAAAACGGAAGGGATTGAAGCTAAGATAAGAGACGTTGCTTATTTGGCGATGTGCGACACGTTTGTTGACAAGACTTTTGCCGAACAGGTGGCTTATCAGGGATGCAGCAAACCTTCAAATAAAGTGTTGTCGGCACTTGCAGAGAAACTGAAACCATTCGGTATTGGTGCTGTGACCACTATATCCAAGGATGAAAACCGTGAGGAATTGCTGAAAGAAATATCTGAGATGAAAAAGATTGCTGATTCAGCGAATAAAGATGGAGATACAGATACCTACATCAAGGCAAGTAAAGTAGTACTTGATGCACGTGTGAAGCTGAACGACAAGTTCAATATCGAGGAAGAGGAAGGGCAGAAACGCATTATCGTAGTTCCGCAGAAGCACGACATTATATGTAAATGGACTTCGAGAGAATGCTCTGCAATGCCCAGCAAGGAAGCTTGTATGAAGTATTATAACCTTATTGATGCTGACAAATGACAAATGAAGAAATCATATCAAGAAGAGAAACGCAAAAAATAGCTTTGCTACGCAATGCGGATACACTGTTGCAGAAGAAACCGTTCTTTAGGGGAAGTAATACTTACTCTACAAACGATTGTTCTGACGGTCAGTCTGCATCCATCACTGAAAAGCGAACGGCAAGACTTCCTCGAGTTAATAAAAATATTGTATCTCAGGAAAAGTTTTTAAAAGAACTTGACCCTATGAGCCATGAAGTGCTTTTTGACCAAAATTTACCTAGTATTTGTGTGAAGTTAGAGAATGGAGGATATCAAGAGATAAAGTTTCAACGTACAGCATTAGCTATTCAAGAGCAAATACTTTCAAGCCATGTTATCTATTTGTGTGGAAATCCTTGCACATTATCTTTAAGGGGGAAAAATCCTACAGATAAGGACAAGGACAACTATACTACAATCAAAGAGTACTGGGTGGATAGAAATATGGACGGATGGCGAACAAAGGCAGTACGTTCACAGCTTGCAACTGGAGACGCTGGCCTTTTATTTTACTATGACTACAAAGGGCGTATAAAATGTCGGCTTATCAGCTATGAGGATGGTTACGTCATCATATCACACAATGATAGCAATGGAGACAGGCTAATAGAAAGTGTCTATTATGAAGATGAAAACGGTATTAAGTATATTGATAGCTATGATGATACTTATATGTATCGAATGCATACCGCTAAAAATGGTGAAGAAGCCGGAGAGGATGGATTTGTAAGGGAACTTCCTATATTACACGGCTTCAGTGAAATACCTTTATGTACTAAACGTGGAAATGTTGCTTGGAACAACGGTCAAAGCCTTATTGAGATATACGAAATTATATACAACATCTTCTTTGTTATTCAGAAACGCAACGGTTGGGGTATCTTGTATATCAAGGGAAACTTGTCCGAAACTACAAAGAAGCTTGCTGGAAATATTATCCTGCAAGACAAGTCAATGGATGGAAACGGAAGCGCAGAGTTTAAAACACCTCCTAGCCCGCAAGGTATGATTGACAGTCTACAAGACTTGTTTGAAAAGATACAAATAAATACTTCATGTACATTCCTTTTGCCAAAGGATGTCAAGTCTAGCGGTGATATTAGTGGATTGGCTATCACTTTAACGCGTGATTTAGATTTAAAAAATGCACAGAAAGGTATTATCGAATGGCAGAATTTTGCCGATAAGATGATGCGTTTGTTCAAGGAAGGATTAGCTAAGGAATTGGTAAACAATGGAGAAAATATAAAGGCTGTTACAGAGTTCGCCAAGCTCCGTGTAAGCTGCAAATTCAAGATATGGCAACCGTTTAGTGCAACGGAGTATAATAATATGCTTATCTCAATGAAACAAGCTGGCATTCTTTCTTCAAAGACAGCTATTGAAAAAAATACTGAAAGCACACCAGATGAAGAGCAGAGAGTAGTAAAAGAAAAGAATGAGACGGAAGGACGTATAAATAAACAAAAAGAAACAGTAGAACAGATAGATGTTGTAAAAGAGTAATATGGAGAAGCAGAGCCTATACATATACAAGTTGGATGCGCATGGAAACAAGGTGAAGTTTCCTAACGACACCATGCCTGCAAAGTTGGGTGAATACACCTATACCGCACAGCGTATGGCTGGCACTCCTACCCTAACCGCTACGCTTAACTACCCGACTTGCTTGGACGAAGAATGGAGCGGAGAAGAGTTTGTAGAGTTCAGAGGTGAAAGATACTATGTAGGTCAAGTGCCGACTTCTTCAAAGGATAACAAGAGCATCATGTACAAGCACGAACTGCAATTCGTTTCGGAACGTATCGTGCTTGAAAACGTGTACTTCTTGGACGTTGTAACGGATGGTGCAGACACTTATCACTCCAATTCTACAACCGTGAAGTTCATGGGCGACATAAACGAGTTTGTTTCTCGTCTGAACGCTTCCATGACAAAATCGGGAATAGGCTATTCGGTAGTGATTGACGAAGATATTACTTCCGAAAGCAAACTTGTGTCGCTCGATAACGTGTACCTTGCCGAGGCGTTGCAGTCCATATACACCATATACGACCTACCTTATTACTTTGTAGGAAAGGTTTGCCATATCGGATATACTGAAAATGTAATATCCACTCCGTTTGAATACAGAAAAGGGCTTATATCTATTAAGAAAACCAACGCCAATTACAAGATAGTAAATCGTGTTACAGGATTGGGAAGTACGGAGAATATTCCTTTCTACTACCCAAATGACGATGCGACAGGAACGATAGAACGTAGCCAAAACCTAATGCCTTCCATTTACAGGGAAACAGGAGGTGCAGAAAGGTTTTATAATGCTTTGAACGATACCTATAAGATACCAGAAACAAATGATTATTATACGTTTAAGAATACCTATTCCAAAAATAAGGTAAAGGAGATTAAAGTTGATTTCAGCGATATTAAACCGACTATTGAAGGCGTTACAAATGCTTCGGGTCAGTTGTTCGGTGAGATTGCGGGCATTGCTTTTGATGCAAATGACAGTGATGAATTGGGCACTGGAGAAGGTAATAACGTGTTCAACGGTACGGACGAATATGTACACTCTTATTTCTATATTAAGCTGCACGTCTATAACGGTCAATACGGTTTTAATCTTTTTGAGCAAGGCTTGGAAGGTGGTATGGCAGTTATCAACATGACTACTGGTAATTGTGCCGCTTGCGAGTTTGAGATTGGAGTTACTTACAATGATAGTGAACCTAACAGAGCATTTAACCCCGTATTGGTCGATGCGAACGGCAATCTTCCAGCAGGCGACTTTGAACAGAAGGTTACTTCGCAAACCTCACAATATGTAGAACGTCAGCAGAACACTTCGACTAATGAGGTATGGATTGCCGTAAAGAAAGATAACACTTCTTTTGGTGTGGTAATGCCGAATGCGACAAACAACTATCGTCCGCAAATAGGTGACAAGTTTGTGATTACTGGCATAAAAATGCCTAAATCGCTTGTAATTGCGGCAGAAAACAGACTGGAAGAAGCGTTAATCAAGTATATGTCTGAAAACAACGATGAAAAGTTTTCATTTTCATTGAATTTCTCACGTGTCTTCCTTTCGGATAATAGTAGCATTGCGGCAATACTGAACGAGAACGCACGTATGTACATAAAGTACAATGACAAAGAGTACCTTATGTATGTCAACTCATTCACTTGCAAGGCTGACAAGAATTGCTTGTATGACATATCCGTAGAGCTTACAGATAAGCTGTCTGCAAACGTATCCTCATTACGAAGCACCATTACAGAAATTGCTGGGAATATTATAGGAAGTACGTTAGGAGGAAACAATATTTCAACGACTGATATTTTAGCAAAAGTTTCTCGATATTTTCTCAGCAAAACACATGACGACCGCACCCCCTACAAGTTATCCTCCGACACCGCCTTTGAAATAGGTCAGTTTGTCAGTGGAAGTACAGGAGGTATCATCATGGTTGACAAGGAGACAGGCCAGGTTTATGCGGAGGTAGACAAGCTGAGAGTCCGCATGAAAGCCTATTTCGAATCACTGGAGATACAGAATGTCAATTCCGTGGGTGGAAAGATTATGCTCACCCCCGGAGGAGCGGTGACACTGATTGACGTGTGGACCAAAGGATATATTGAATCGACATATAGCATGACGCTTGCCGATGGAACACCCATCATGCTTGCTGATGGCAACGAGCTGATACTATCAGAGCGAGAACCGGTGGAGAATGGTGTGCCTGACGGTGTGTACCGCTGTTGGTTTCTTGCCGAGCAGGATGGCGTGGAAGTGGAGAACAGATTCCGGGCAGGTTTCCAAATTCAGAGCAAGAACTTCAACATCAAGAAGCCGGGAGAATACCAACAGGTGGCGAACCATTATTATTGGCGTTTGTGCGTGGGTGCCAGCAGAGAGCCTCTTGAGATAGGCATCTACAAGTTGCACTATATCGACCTGAGCATGGCCGACTGTGATACTGGTAGTGACATTCCGGCAAAAGGTGACACCGTAGCACACTTAGGAGCACGTACCAAGTGGAAGGGCATTGACGGTAATGACGTGACGGATGAGAGCAATATTGACGCACAGAATGCGGTAATCATGTCTTCTACGGATGTGTTCAGCCCAAGCGTCACTCTCTATCATGGCATAGACTCCTATTCCTATTTGAATAAGGAATATGTTGAGTATGGCGTGGACAAGATTAATAATAAGGCATTCTTCCATGTGTATGGTGATGCATATGTCGGAGACCGTGACGGCAAGAGCTATGTGAAATTCACCCAAGGCGAGGGTGTGGAGATAAAGGGCAAGCTCTCTGTGGGCACCACTATCGGTAACGGTGATACCATTGAAGACGCGCTCAAGAAAGCTTCCGAGAAGTACAAGGAGGACTTGGACCCTTTGAAAGACTACATCAACAAGGAGTTGGACAATATTCAGAATCAGGTGGACGGTGCGATAGAGACATGGTTTTATGAGCCTGAACCTACCCTTGAGAATCTCCCTGCATCCGACTGGACCACCGATGATTTGAAAAACAACCACCTTGGTGACTTGTATTACAGTAAGGAGGGAAAGGCATACAGATTCCAATACGAACAAGGAAAGGGATGGTATTGGAATGCCATTACCGATACGGATATCATCAAGGCTTTGGAAAATGCCCAAAAAGCACAGGACACCGCAGACGGCAAAAGACGTATCTTTGTCCGCCAGCCGCAGAACTCCGATGCATACGACATAGGCGATATGTGGGTTAACGCCACTTATGGAACGACCTACAAGGACGATATGCTTAGGGCGAACACCGCGAAAAAAGCAGGTGAAGCGTTCAGCATCTCCCATTGGGAGCTTGCGTCCAAATACACCGATGACACGGTGGCGAAAGAGGCACAGAAAATAGCCGAAGAAACAAAGAAAGCGGCTGAAAAGCTGGATGAGACAGTAGGTTCCATGAAGGACTTTACTGACGAAGCGTTCAAGGATGGTATCGTAGACAGAGGTGAGGCGGCAGCCATTCAGAAGTACTTAAACACTATAGCCACAACCCAAAAGGATGTAACGGAGTCCTATAGCAAGATTATAGAGAACGAGCTTCTTGATGAAGGCGTGGTAAAAACAGAGTTGGAAACGGCATACCGGATTTTCAACAATTCGGCACAAGAACTGATTAACACCATTAACGGTGTCATTCAGGACGGCAAGACCACCGCTACAGAAGTGGCTATGGTGGACGGAAAGTATTCCGCATTCAACCTGAAATATGGTGACTTTATCGCCCATATCAATGCCGCCAATAATTATATACAGGAAAAGTTGAACGCTTCCATCAAGGAGATTTCAAAGAATATAGGGGATATATCTTACTTGACAAAAGCACTGAAGGAATACACCAATATTGAAGGAGGTCTTATCCAATCCTCATTGTTGGCTTTGGGATACACCTCTGACAGCGGATTCAAGATAATGAGCGGCACGAACGGTGTATACCAGTCCGACAAGCGCGGAGGAGGTATTGCATCTTGGTGGGGAGGCTCCATGCTTGATAAATTTGATTATCCAGAAAACGGTGCTCCCGAAAATGCCGCCAAGGGGCTTGTCCGTTTTGACGGTACAGGGTATTTTGCCAACGGTGCCCTATGGTGGGAAGAAGACGGAACACTTCACGCAGACCCATTGTCTTTCTTTGTCGGAGAGGAGACAGTAGGCGTGTTGTTGTCGGCATTTAAATTCCTCCGGTCTGCAGAGTTTAAATATATACTTGAACCGCAATATCCGTTCACCGATATAAAGGCCATCAATTCTGTTAAAATAGGCAACGCATTGTTGAAGTATGACGCGACCAACAATGCCGTATATGTGGAGAAGGAAGACGGCACTATGGCTAACTTCTACGCTACCGGCGAAGTATCCGCATTCGGTTCGACATCAGGCGGTTCAAGCGGTGCCACCTCATTGCGTATGCTTGACGATGTAGACCTTACTGTTCCTTTGTCTGACGGTATGGTATTGACCTATGATTCGATTAAAAGCAAGTGGACCAATAAGAAAGGTGGTGGTCTTGATATAAGTGCTATGTGGGCAGAGCTTTCCAAGTCCGACACATCCAAGACGATTCATTTCTCCCATATACCTGATTTGAGCAGTGTGTATGCCAAACAGGTTAAGTTGGGAACGGTTGCTTATAGTGTAGCTAGTGGTGTGATATCGCTTCCCGCCTATCCGACGATACCGACCGCACTAAAGAATCCCTACGGACTAACTATAAGTCTTAACGGTACTTCGCAAGGTTCTTACGATGGAAGCGCTTCAAAGAGCATCAATATCACGGCTTCGAGCATCGGTGCCGCAATGTCTTCGGACTTGTCTAGATACGTCCTGAAAGCGGGTGATACGGTAACAGGGAATCTTACGATAAACGGAACGACAACGACTAATAATATAGTCCTTAATAAGGCTGGTAATTATGGTAATAAGATAAACTTCGGTGACGGTGATTATGTATATCTGAAAGAAGTGACTGATGATGCATTGACTATATACGGAAGCAAGGGTATATATCTTAACGGTTCAGGCTTTGGGTATAGTTTTGGCTCAGATGGTTTGGTTCCGACATCCGGAAACAAGAATCTTGGAGGAGGTTGGAATAGTAACATGTGGAGCGCGGTTTGGGCGAGTAAGATAGGGTGCAATATAATCGGTAACAACCCCGATGATGCTCATGATGGCGGAAGTCCTTGGTATGGAATTAAATTCAATGGCGGTGCAAGCGGAATGGATATATCAGGGTACTATGGGATTGGGTTTTATACCAATTCGGGCAGAATGATTAATATAACGAGCAACACTGCTATTGTAAGGGCTGCACTGGAAGGCGATATGAGTTGTGATTCCTCCATTTACATATCGGACAGAATCGTGTCTAACAGGGCAGACCATTGGGCCTTTTCCGGCGGGAATTTTTTTAATGCTGACAGGGCGTGTTTTGTTGCAGGTAGTATGGTTTATAACAACAGGAGGCATGGGCGTACAATTTTATATTGGAAGGACACTATAGATGGAGAAGGATGGCAGACGCACTATGCTATAGGGACATATAGACCTCCGTCAGGATGGGGCTCCATGATTCTCGGTGTGTCAAACAATGATTATGGTGATTCAAGCGGTTGCATGCTTACCATGGATGGAAATGGAATTGCAACATTCGATTGTAATCTGGTATCAGAAAAAGAGATTACCGCCTATTCGGACATCCGATTGAAATCAAACATAATGACACTAAGAAACAGGGGATTTGTAACCCCCAAGACCTACATCAAGGACGGAAAGGAAAGCATCGGATTCATAGCTCAGGAACTTCGGGAGTTATACCCTGAGCTCGTCACCGAAACTAATACGCCTGAGAAATATCTTTCGGTCAATTACGCCCAATATACGGCAGTATTGCAGGCTCAGATTATCGAGCTTTACGAAGAGATTAAAAACTTGAAAGACAAATTTATAAATTAAAGGCTATGGTTACATTATTGGTTATTTCGATTGTTTTGTTTGTATCCTATATCGGATACGCGATTGGTAAGAACGGTGTCCCTGCAAGCATCAGCGACACTTATTATCAGTTCGGCAAGAAAGGTTGGCTGTTCACCGTATTCTGCCTTGCCGAATCATCCCTGTTGATTGCCTCGTTCATTGAAGCTAGCAGGGAAGAGTACCAGTTCTTAGCGTTTATATCAAGCGCTGCCTTGGCGTTCGTTGGAGCAGCCCCATTGTTCAAGGAGGACTTTAACCGGAACATCCACTATGTGAGTGCGGGAATATGTGCCCTTGCCTCCCTTACATGGCAGGTGCTGATGGGTATGTGGTACATTCCTCTTATAACCTTCATTGGCGGTGTAATCGTGTTGGCATGCCTTAAGTTCAGGAAGCCTATGTTTTGGATGGAGATGTGTGCCTTTATCTCAACTTTCATAACCCTGTTACTACTCTATTAAGATGGCAAATTCAAATAACATAATTACATCCCCTGTTAATCTGAAAAGCGATGTGGCCTCTGTACTTGGAGCCGGACTACTGCATATAAGTTTGCTGTGTACGCATATCAAGATTAACATGTGGTCCAGATGTAAGCCTGTGCATATAACATCCGCATCACCCGACAGAAGCATGCCTGCTGACGGAGAAGGAGCATGGTGGAAGGGAACGATGAATAATTGTGGAATCAAGGCTCCTCCTGTGGCGTCCTATGAAGAGATTCCGGGATTATATACAGCCAATAAGATGAACGGATATATATACGAGAAGCCTTGGGGAGGAAGTAACAGCCCATACAGACTGGCTGATTTCCTGCTGTATAAACATGATGCGCTACCACCGTTTCACAGCTTTCACTGCGATTCAAAAGCATCTCAGTACAGTTCCATATCATGTTCTGTCGTGACTAATATTACGACAGCAGATAAATCGGGTCCCGGTTCGGTAGCATTGTCTGACATAGATTTTGGGACTAATCTCTCAACATGGTGGTTTGGCGCTATGCTGGTCGACTCATCCAACAGAATCATCAGGAAGTTGGCCAATGTAAGGGCGGGAATGCCGTTGGAAATACCCGCGAGCGGTCTGACATTAGGGCAATACTACGATGTATATCCGTTCTTGTGTATGAATAAGATTAATAGTATCTATGACTTGGATTCGGTCAACTTATTTTTGCCGGTGATGAACTGCTCTCCCGGAAGAGTGAAGTATGTATCAGAAGAGGAAGCGGGAGGGCTGACAATCATGCTGACTGCCGAATATGTAACCAATTCGATGACAGGATTGAACACCGCGGTTAAATGGAAACTTAAACTTACCTCCACCACCGGAAACAAGACGCTGAGAAATAATTGGATTACACTACGCCGCATAGTATCGGATGAAGATAATGGAAGGCAGCAATTACAGAATTTCGACCTCGTTCAAAACAATACGGTTGAAGTCTTTGGAACCTTTGATTTGCTCGACTACCTTAGTGAATACTATGTGTATCTGCAACTCGACTCGAATAAGTATACCAAGAAGGCTTACCCATTCCAGCCGATGCCTAATCCGGACCAACCGGGGACTATAACTTAAAATACTAATCATTAAAATTAAAGATATGGAACTAATTAGAAAAAAAGAAAGCATTACTAGAGTTTACGAGAATGGCGAAGCCAATAACACGGTAAATGATATCCAATACATCATATTGGATGGAGACGCTTATGTCGGAACGGCTTCTATCGTGCCTACCGGATTCAGTATGACAGTAGGTATGAAAGGCAGCATCGAAGATACGGAGAACATGCTTAGAAGCATACTGTCATCTATCCCCAAGGAAGGAGGCGCAAAATGAAAATCAACGAAATCATCAGACGCATGAGTTTTTTACAGCTCGTACCTCTGAAATCGGACGAAGGCACTCCCCTTGCCAACAAAACCAAGGTGAAGATAATCCTGAACCTTGTTGCCTACGAGAAGGCGGTAGATGACTTTAACAAGGATATGCAGGGAATCTATTCCAAGCTAAAGCCCGAAGGATACGATGAGCATGCCTTTGCCCGCGTAAACGAACTGGAGAAGAAGAAGGATATCACCGAAGACGAAAAAAAAGAGCTTGAGTCAATCAAGCAGAGCGAAGAATATCTCTCTTTTGCCGAGGCGAAAAAGACGTTGCTGAAAGAGTATGAGGAAGCAAGGGCAAGTGCCGCAGAAGGCAATGACTACAATGTCAGTGAGAGGGCGTTTACAGACGAAGATTTGGTTTCCATTGCAGACGTCATCCCCTCTGACAAGGAGTTTTCGATAGGACGTAACGAAAGCGGTGAAATCAAGGTAAACGGTATTACCGTATTGGCGGAGATTGGAAGAATATTTATAACATAAAATAAATAGTTATGGCTGGAAAAACGATTAACGAACTGGCTGAAAGAACAGCACTGAATGGAAATGAGAATATTCCTTATCAGGAAGGGAACTCAAATGGAAGGATAAACCCGAATACGCTAAAAAAATATATAGCTCCTGATTTATCCCCTTATCAGAAGACTGCGGATGCCGACAAGAAGTATGTGGCCAAAGAAACAGGCAAGCGACTGATGACCGATGCGGAAGGTACGAAGCTGGCAGAGCTTAGTAATTACGATGATTCCGCGGTTAAGAAACAAATTTCCGATGAGGTATCCAGAGCGAAGACTGCCGAACAGAACAACGCAAGAGCTATCGAGTCCAACACAGCCGCCATCACCGTCAATGCGGAAGCCATTGAGACCTTGGCACGAGAATTGGAAGCCTTGGGAGCATGTGGATTCGCACGAGTCAACGGTAGTGCAGACCCTGATGCGCAGGTAAGCTTCGGCGATACCGCCAGACTTCGCGCATTGGCATCACACCTTCACTTGGGAGCGGTGAAAGATGGCAAGCTGGTCAAGCAATGCGCACCCGGAAGGCTGACAGCGTCCGTAGACGGAAAAGAAATAGCCATTGACGGTACGGATGGTGACATCATGAATTTTACCGACTGTGACCTGTATTATCTGAAAGCCACCATGCCCTACACACCGCAAGGAGGGACGGAAGCCGAATACAACATCGTGGCATTGTCATTACTGCCATTCGCCATCGGTGGAAGGCAGGCGAAACGCATCAGACCGTTCGGCATCGTTCCGGGGGAATGTGTCACCGCCAAACTGGAAGGAGATACGGCAAGCTGTGCACATTATGTGTACAACAAGAATGCCATAGGTACATACAATGCACCGATGAACATTTTCAAGCAGAGCTACAAGACAAGCGGTGGAGGCTACCCTACTCAATATGTATCGTCCATACAGTCAGTCAAGAACGCACAGGCGAAGAACGCGGATGGTTCCAACCGTCCGTACATGGGGATGTACTATGAGTTTTATGAAATCATAGTCTGTCTGATGAGCTTCGAGATAGGCACATGGGCACATACAAGATTAAACCTGTTTGGAGTGGGATGTACCACATTAGACAGTGTCAGTTCGTCTACATTCGTAGACGATGTAATTTCTGCGAATAGCGGATGGAAGGCAATCGTAGGTAGCGAGATAAGATATAGCACCCTGATGGGCGGTAATATGATTACTCCGGCAGGCTCAACGAGTAAAACCAATCTGATAGGTGGTGTGGCAGGCAGTTCGTGGTATGGATTCATGGAGATAATGGAAGCTCAACGATTACTGGACGGCATCAGCAAGGCAGGACTTGTATCGAAGATAGGAAGTATCGGGCATATATTCTCCTTCGATGCGGAAGGTGGCGTGACTTGCACTGAGGACGGTTCTGTCAATCTGTCCACCGGTGCAGGCATGGAAGTATGTAAACATTACTACGTGGTGAGAAATGTCCCGGGTTGTGCGGGAATGGCAGACGGAGTAATGACAGCTGTTGTAAACTCTTACACCAAAATGGAGTTCCAAGATGGTGTGACATGGACCGATGGCACGGCAATGAATGGCGGAATTGGCATTCTGAAACGCTCAATCCCTATATATAGAGGTTGGAACTTGCCGTTAGCAGGACTATTCAGACAGATGGATGGAGCCTACTATATAGTCAGGAAGGATTCAGCTGGTAATAACCTTCCGGTTCAGTTCCGTTGCGCCTCTGATGTTAGCCGTGTCCCTGTACGCACTACTTACACCTATCGTGTTCCTGATAATGAAGAGTGTGATATGGAGATAGGATTGGATTTAAAGAAAGAATATCCGGGGATTAATCTTCCTGTGGCTAATGAATCATGGTTCAAGAAGTCAGACTATAACTTCTCGTTATTCTGCGCAGAAACAACAGGAGGAGGTTCAAGAAGTTACGAGAATGCCTACCTATGGTTATACATTAACAATGATGTATCTGCCGGTGAGCGTTGTCTTCACGGCTCTGTTGTCGGTTGCAGTGCGTTTTCTGGCAATGCTTCTGCTCGGACTGCGGTTTGCGTTGATCGGGCTGGCACTAGCGCTGACTTTTACGCTGGGGCTTTCGCTGTCCCTTATATCGGAACCAATCAGAGCAATGCAATGGCATAGCACGGCTTAGTGATGAAGCAATGGCTTAAGCTTGTCGTGGTGCGGCTTAGCACCACGGCATCGCCAACAAAAAAGAATAAACTAAAATAAAAAAATAACCAATCTCAAATGTTTGCAACAAAATCCAACGGACTGAATCATTATGATGAACTGCCTCGCCCTAATTATGGCGGGTACGGCGGTTCGTTGGTTGCGCCTTCTGATGAAACCTGCACACGGAATTGTCCCGACCCAAGCAGTATGCCGGTGGAGCTGATAGGCAAGAGCGTGGGCATGGGATACGGCTCTGTTGTCGGTTGCAATGCGAATACTGGCAATGCTTCTGCTCGGACTGCGAATTGCAATAATCGGGCTGACAATAGCAATGACAATTACGCTGGGGCTTTCGCTGTCGCTGACGGTATATCATTCGGGACAATCCATGCAACGCGTGCATCACGCACAAAGATAACGGACAAGCATGCCGCCACAGGTGGGTATGCGCAATGTGATTACGGATTGCTACCTTACTGGGGCGATAACGCGGAAAGCAATGCAGAAGCTACCGAGAGGGATGCTGAAAGTATATGGGCCAAATTAGAGAAGGCAAATAGCAAGAGAAAGTTGAAAAACTTGAAGGGGTTCTTCTTGAATCGGGAAATCGTGGAATACGGATTCGACCGGTGTATGAGGAACGCTTCTCCTTCTCCGGAGATAGAGTATTACAAGAATCACAGGGAGGAAACCATCGTAAGGATACTCAAGGAGTTGAAGGAAGAGGATTACAAGCCTTCCGGACTAATTCACAGGGCTATAAAGAAACGTAACAAAACCGACAAACAGAGATATGCAGACATCTATGTTGTATATGACAGAATCATTCAGAATGTCATTCTTACAATAGTGGAGAAAAAGTTCAGAAACATGTTTATCCGCAACATATACAGCGGCATAAGAGGGCGTTCGCTACTAAGTAATGACAAGAGATACTGCATGGTTAACATCATACGGCATTGGGTCAGTACGCATCCTGATAAATGGGTAGGATTGACAGATATCAGGAAATTCTATGAGTCTTTGGGCGTAAGAATAGCATTGGGTGTAATGTTCAAGACGATAGTATGCCCATTTACGCGCAGATTACTGCTTTCGGTTTTCTCCAAAACAGCAACCGTTCCGATTGGCGGCCCGATGAGTCAGTTGATGGCAATGCTCACCCTTCTTGAGTGCGACCGCATGATATTGGAGAGATGGGATGTGTTCTTGTGTTGTTTTGGTGATAACCGCTTGGTAGGCGGGAACAAGAAGGATATTCAGGATATTATCAGTTTTCAAAAATCATATTATGCGGGCCGGTATAATCTCGAATTGAAAGGTGATTACTCCATACGCAAGGTAAGGGATGGGTTCCGTTTCTGTAAGTACGACTACAAGGACAGTTTCGTCCACGTAAGAAGCGAGGTAAAAAGAAGGGCTATTCGTTCCTATCGGAGAGGGAAACAGCATTATGCCGGGCATAAGGGATTGCTGTTAAAGACAGACAGCAAGCATTTGAGACATCTAATAGAAAATGAGAATATGGAGCTAAGGAATAGTAGAGGAATGAAAGTTCCTGATATGATGGGCGACAAGAGAAAATTCCACAACTTCGCTGATGATACAGAGATATGGATTATATCCTTTCGCCGGCAAAACACCGATAAGGAAAGCGGGTATTTCTATTGGGTACAGTTTATCACCATTGACAAGGATGGGAAGAAGCATCTCTATAAATCAAGTGAAGGAAGTGAAGAGATTAAAGGGTTCTTCCACTTGGTGGAAAAAGGTGAAGAAACGCTCCCAAAGAAGGTCAAGATTCGCAAGGATGGTACGAGGTGCTACTTTGACGGTTACCATACCAGCAATGAGGAAGCTTGCAATCTGATTTGCGAACAATTTGGAATAGAATGAACTTAAAGTAAATAATTATGAAAACGGAAAGAAATGAATTTGACGTTCGTATGCCTCTTGTAAGCTATTCAGGAGGAAGAGCATTGGTATGCGTCAACGAGCAGACGGTTACTTATCCTGAGATGGAAGGCACCGAAGAGAAGACAGTTTATGTATATGATACATTATGGGTGGAATGCGATGCTGACACCGAAGAGTCAGTAAGAAAGTCACTGGCATTGGAGCTGGAGAACCGTATCAAAGAGTATGATGTTTCCGACAATGTCAACTCATTTAGCCTTGGAGGGAAGCGGATGTGGCTGAGTAAGGACACTCGTGTTGGCCTAATGAATAGCATTAATATCGAGAAGGATGCAGGCAAGGCCGATACGGTTCTATGGTTTGGCGGCTTGTGCTACACAATCCCGATAGATTCCGCATTGCAGATGCTCTCTTCGTTGGAGTTGTATGCATTGGCATGTTATAATGTCACGCAGCAGCATCTTTCTGCCATATCCAATATCAACACGATTGAAGGATTGGTCGGTTATGACTATACCATTGGATATCCGGAGAGGTTGGCTTTTGATATTTAGTTTAAAAATCCCTGCTCACCTTCGCAGGTCGGCAGGGGAAACACATTATAGTATTAATCTTAAAAACAGACAAGATGAGAGATGTTATCTACAACTTTATCCACGACCACATGATGATACACATTGTGTTGATTGCCTTATGTATTGCCGCTACTATCGGAGCCATGTTCATAGACTTAATAACCGGAGTGATGAAGGCTAAGCAGAGAGGCGAAGCAAGGACATCGACAGGTTATAAGAAAACCGCTGTAAAGGCGAAGAAGTACTTCACGCCATTTATCGAATTGTGCTTTATCGATCTGTTGTGCTGTATCGTTATCCCCTTTCCGGTATTCTCCATGATATGGACCGGGTACTGCATTTTTTGCGAGTTTAAATCTGTGAGGGAAAAATCGTGGGAAAAAGCGGAATTGCGCAAGGCTGAGAAGACAATGAGTGTGATTATCGAGAATAAAGAAGACATTGCGAAATTGGCAGCTCAGATACTGTTTGAGTCAAAGAAGGAGGAAAAGAAATGAAGTACTTTACAATTGCCGAGTTATGCCGGAGCAATACGGCTGACCGTATGGGAATTAACAACAGATGCAGACAACAGCATGTAACCGCTCTGACTGCACTAGTGGATAACGTGCTTGACCCATTGCGCACATGGTGGGGTAAACCTATAACAGTGAACAGTGGATATCGCTGTCCGGAACTTAATGCGGCTGTCAAGGGAAGCAAAACCTCTCAGCACATGAGCGGTGAAGCTGCAGACATTGATACCGGGGACAGACAGCAGAATAAATTGCTGTTTGAGTATATCCGCAAGAGTCTGCCCTATGACCAATTGATTTGGGAACATGGTGGAGATTGGGTGCATGTAAGTTACAGAGCAGATGGTAAGAATCGGAATCAGGTATTAAGTTTATAAATATACAATTATGGCATTAAATGATATTACAAACAGTTTTGAGACGGTAGGGAGCTATAAGGAATATAAGTTTCAACCGGCAGAGCAATTCATTGGCGTACAATTATCTTTTGAGGAAGAAGGAGTGGCGAAAGTCGTAATATATCAGAGTCTGGACGGTGAGAGTTGGGTGCCGTTTGAGATTGATTACGGTGTCGGTAAGACATATCAGAAGAACATCGAAGGCATCCTTGCCAGTCAATATATCAAGATACAGTGCAACTTGCCTCCTGTCAAGGCGTTAATTTTGGAATGATATGGTTAAACCGAACACTATCAATTTGAATTCGGTGCGTCTGAATACGGTCGCACTGAATCACATCGGAGGATACCCGAACGGATGGTCGTATGAGAGGAACGATGAAGACGGCATTATGCTGGCAAATGGAACCAAACTGTTGTTGGCAGACAGACAACCTATCTTATTATCATCAGGATTGAAATTCGTAAGACAAGTCAGGAGTAAATCATTTTAATATCATTTACATTAATATGAGAACTATAATTTATCCTATCATTTTGCTGACGTTAGCAATATGTTCTTCATGCCGGAGCATAAAGTATGTGCCGGTAGAGACCGTTCGTATGGACAGCATATACTTCACCCTCCATGAGCGTGATTCCGTGCATATCCACGACTCTGTTTATGTAAGAGAGCAGGGAGATACGGTATTTGTCAATAAGTGGCATACGGTCTACCGTGACAGGACGACTCGCGATACAACGTATATAGAGAGGGAGAAAAAGGTAGGGGTCCCCTACCCTGTAGAGAAAGAGCTTACATGGTGGCAGAAGGCGAAGATAGAGTTTGGAGAGTTTTCGGTAGGTATTATCTTTGTATTGTCAATCGTAGTTATTTGGCTGATAAAAAAGAAGGGAGGTGTAAAATGAATTAGTAATAATCAACGCTACGAGTAGAAGCGTAGCTATTAACTCATAACAAAAGCTATTCTTTCGGGGGCTAAGAATTAAAAAAAAAGCCCCCAACATTTCTCATATTAATATTGCCACATAAAAACATGATAAAGCATAAGACACCTTATGTTGGGGGCTAATATCTTCAACATAAATATCTTATGCTTTGTTCATCAAAATCTCATGTTTTATGCGGCGAGGCAAAGATAAACATAAAAATTAGAAAAAACTATGTGTAAGTCAGAAATCTTTGCCAAGATAATCAATATTGTTTCAAAAGAAACCGAAGTTCCTGTAGACCAAATATTATCCTCTGATAAAAACATGGAAACAGTGGATGCCCGGTATCTTCTTGTATCTCTTCTTTCCGAAAGCGGCATGTACCCTTCACAGATAGCTGTTCATGTCCACAAAACCAAACGTGCTGTTAACTACATGATATCCAACTTCCATGAGAGAATGAAAAGTGGGAAAATGTTGAGAATATATTGGGATAACATAAAGAAACTGTTGGGAAACAACTGATTTACCATGAGCCGTGGAATATGTACTTTTGCGTACGGTCAACTAGTGACCGGATATCAAAATACAAATACTTATGGAACGAACTTATGTTTTTAATCAAGACGGTGGAGGTGGTGCAAACAATGGCTTGCTTGCATCCATTCTTCCATCATTGCAGAACCGTGGCATTGACACTGGTTATCTGATGGGGCTTATGGGAGGAAACGGTAATGGCGGTTTCTTCGGTAACAACGGTGGTTTTCAGGATATCATCGCATTGATTGTGATTGCAGCCATCTTCGGTAACGGAAATTTCGGTTTCGGCGGCAACAACAATAAGGGTGCTGATGAAGGAAGAGAAATGATTATGCAGACGCTTAATCGTAATGGCGTAGACATTGCATCTCTCGCTCAGTCATTGAATACTTCATCTGACCAAATCCTTGCCGGTATTAACTCTGTATCACAGGCAATCTGTGGTCTTGGCAACCAAATGGGTCAGAACACTAACAGCATCCTGACTGCAATCATGCAGGGTAACAATGCTCTGACATCCCAAATCTGTAGCTGTTGCTGCGACATGAAGCAACTTGTGACTACCCAAGGCTACGAAAGTCAGCTTGCCATGTGTAACCAGACTAACACGCTTGTAAATGCAGCTAACCAAAACACCTTGTCATTACGTGACGGTGCAACTGCAAACACGAACGCTATCCTTGCCAAACTTGACGCAATTCAGAACCAGGCATTGCAGGACAAGATTGCATCTCTTACTGCGGAGAAGGCCACATTGACGGCTGAAATCTCCCAACGTAATCAGAATGCCACTATCCTGAACTCGGTAGGCCAGCAGATTGCTCCTTTGGCGGCTGGATTGCAGGCATTACAGAGCGATGTTGATGGAATCAAATGTAAATTACCCAACACTGTTCCAGTGCAATACCCAAATATTGTTGGTGTAAATCTTGACACATATCGTGCTGCCGCATTTGGAGCTTATGCGGGTGATGCTGCATATGGTCGTAGCGGTTACGGATGCGGTTGCAATAACTACTGGGGTTAATTCCGGTAAGAAAGGAGGTAATTATGTGGCCTAACTTTTTTACAGGTTTTCCGTTCCCTTCAATTGGAAGAGCGAACTTAAATACTCTTCCTACGGTGGCTGTAACGGTCGGTACCGAGAATGTGACTTTGGAGCTTCCTAACCATGCGTTCCGAAACAGGGATTATGTCGGAGGGTTCTATGTCAATCTTCGTCAGGCTATACCGGCAGGGACGACAACAACTCTCCCGATATTGATAGGGACTAACGGAGACACAAGACCGTTGATGGCTTATAACAATGAGCCTGTGACGGTTGCAAATATTGCCGGAACCGGTATCTATGAGATTCACTATAACAAGTACACCAACGAATTGTATCTTGTTAATGGCGGATACAGACCGACATCGGCTCCAGCCCCTACAGTGGAAGCGGCTTCTTTGAGAAGCAAACAGTAATTAACATGGAGTCTTGTGGTGGTTTCCAAAATGGGAATAGCCACACTCCTTTAAAATCAAACAATCATGTTTCAGAACTTACGAGCTAACAGTACATTATATCTTCTTCACAGAGGTGCCAATCCTAGTTTGGAATGTGGGCAGGTCGTTAATATGAGTCCTATAAAGACCATATATAAGACCGTTCCTAACATGCCTTATCCTCAACCGGTTCAAGTAATTGATTTTGTCGTTAATATAAACGGACAGAATGTCAATATACAAGAGATACCGGCTAATGCCAACATCGCCGATGATGTCAAGACAGGCATGCTGATTACAGGGTCAAGAGACGAGATGAATACCGAGGTCCTTACTATGAAGCAGAAAAGTGAGGATGTTCTAAAAAGCGTAGAATATCATCAGAACTTTCTCAGGGTATGCGACCAGATGCTTGCCATGCTTAACCCTGAATTTGCAGCCAAGCAACAGCAAGAGCAGGAGATATCGGCATTAAAAGGACAAATGTCCAATATGGATAAGAATATGCAGGAAATGAGCCGGAATATGGCAGACCTCATTGCGCAGAATCAAAAGCTGATGGAACAGCTCGGAGTGGTTGAAACGTCTAAAAACAAGAAATGATTATGGGAATGTGGGAAATATTGGAAGAAGGTCGCGACGATTACGGACGCGGCTTCGGAATGAGAGGCAACGAGGTGGAAGAAGCCTATAGGGAAGGTTGCCGTCATGGTTATGAGAAAGCCATGAGAGAGATGCGCGGAGAGATGGGTTTCCGTGAAGGTGGAAGAAGCTATTCAAGCGGTGGAAGTTCTTCAGGGATGGATGAACGCAGATATCCCGGATACTTTCCTGAATATCCGCGTATGGATGAGATGGGCGAACGCAGACGCAGACGCGCTAACGGTGAATTCTATTAATAACGGAGGGGTGGAATGCCCCTCTTTTTAAATTAAGGTTATGGAACAAAGATTGGATACATACAGCAGATTCCCATCAGGCATGAGGGAATATTTGGAAGCATACGGATTTCATTTCAGCAAGAAACTTTATGAATGGGCCGTCTCAAAAATGAAAGTGAAAGACGAAGCGACAGGAAAGGAAAAGAAGCTGGAACCGTGGAGCAAAGACGAAGTGGACGACATGCTGAAAGCGAACGGAATTATCATTGAACACGACAAGGGGTATGACGTTGCTTATGTTGCAAACATGTTGAAAGCGGATTTCTATAAAAAATCATTGGTTGACGAGGCACACTTATGCAAGCACATAAAGTGCTACCTTGATGATATTGACGGAGACCCTTGCAGGGCATTTGACGAGTTTTTTGCAACCTGTATCGGTAAAGGTATTCCTGTTATCTGGTCGGATGTGATATGATTGTGCAGGAGTTCTACATACCGAAATATGGGGACTGGCACGTCAAGGTATATTATGCGGTGCATACCTACTGGGCCAAGGATATCATTGCGAACCTGTATCGTATAGGATGCAGTGGTGGTTTCCTCAAGCGTGCGTATCGCAATCTGGCCGAAGGCAGAATGAATACCGGCCTTACCTATTCTGACTACAGGAGAAGAGAGACAGTAATGGTTATCTCACTAACCTCCACTCCCGAAGAGTTTCAAAATTCGTGGGACCACGAAAAAGGTCATTTATGCCGGCACATCTCCAAGGCTTTCGGAATCGACCCTTATGGCGAGGAAGCGCAATATCTCAGCGGATATGTCGGTCAGAAAATGTTTCCTGTCGCCAAGAAATTCTTGTGCGAACATTGCAGAAAGGGACTGGAAAAATAATAATCGAATAGAAGCGTTCTTTGACTTGTTGGAGCCACCGCTTACACCTATTGTATTTCTTTGCAAAATATGATTATGAAATTTAAGCGGTAATTCCACACAAGACATTACCGCTTTTTTAATGTCTGAAACTAGTTATGAAAGAAGATAAGTTGAACATATTACTTGAACAGGCCGATGATGTTCCTCATTGGATGTTTTGCCAATTGCTAGCCATGATAGAATGGAACGTATAGAAAGGTTTATCTACAGACTGATACCCTTTGTCGTGTTGATAAGGGTTATATCGTTGTGCTCAAATCTTCATTAGCATTATGTCAGCTTTCATGTACCTATGACTATACCGCCATAGGCACCATATCTTTCCTTGAATTTTTCATCCATAACTATTTATATTCCTCCACTAATTTCCTAAACTCCATTTCCGCATCCACGGCTCTTTTCTTAGCTTCTTCCATTTTGGTAAACTCTTCTTCGGAGATAGTGTGGCATCCATCTAGCCATGAGCTATAATTACAGCTTGATATGCCCAAATATGAGCAACGCATGGTGTAGTCATACCACTTGATAAGCTCGTCCTCGTGAGGGTCTTCTTTCAATTCTGTAACAATAACGTCCATATTGAAAAAGTAATCGCCACAACATGCAATACCTCCTATATCCTCCGCTACCCAGCTTTCTTTTGCATCCTTATAGTCAAACTCGTGTTTGTCACAAAAGATTTTTAGCAACTTGTTACAGGCGTTGTAATACTCCTGCAACGTATCAGTTATCACTTGTTTGCTTGTATAATTACAATCCATATTCTTTCATTTTATTTCTTAACGTTGTGACGCTCACTCCTAACATCTTAGCCATTTTCGCTTGGGGCATCCCATCAGCGATGGCGGTTTGAATCTCTTCCTTGGAAATGTTGATTCTTGCCGCTTTCGCATGGTAATTGACATTCTCCCCATTCATTCTATCCAAGTACTTATGTTTGTATTCCTCATTGCATTTATCCTTCGTCACATAAATGACAGTAGTATTGTTTATTCGTAGAGGGTATTTCCTCTTCTCCTTACCAAGACACTTGTTTATTGCTTTGTCCAAATCATCCGAATTATTTGTAATGTCGGGTTTATGCCGTTTATCAGGATTATCTTTTTTTCTTTCATTTAACTCTCTATCTGTTGCTCTCATCTTATTATCTTTATTTTGTTATACCAGTGTGAAGAAAAAGGGAACCATCCAATTAAGAATGATTCCCCGAAAATGGTTACTTTATATAGTTTGCTCATGGTTATTTCTTTTTCAAATTAGACATCACACAACCAATCACTTCATAAATGAAAATAGCAAGAAAAATAGTTGTCCATGGATATTGGTTCACCAGTTCATAAAATTCTCTCATAGTTAATACAACTTTCCGTTTAACATTGGTCTTAATTCATTATATATCATCTTTTGATTAATATTTTTATACATATTTCCAAATATATCCATTACTATGTTTCCTTTTTCCATTGCAAACTACGCTTATTAATGAATCTTTTATTCCAAGTTCTCTAAATATCTGTTTGGAAGATTCCCATACTTTAATTAAAGTACCATCCAAAGAAAATTGCGCTACTCTTTTAGGAATGTGAGCTTTCTGATATATTAATACTTTTGAATCTATTACTTCTTTTGAGTAATTCTTTTCAAAACACCAAATATATCCATACATGGATGTTGTTCTCCCATAACAACATGAGCTAACATTTGAATGACGGAATCCTAATTGCCTTTCTATTTCACATAAAGAATCCCATCTTTTAATAAATTCCCCACATAATGAAAATTGGAAAACGGGTAGTGATTTAGAAGGTGAGTTTCTCCCACTCATCCCAACTCTAATGTTGTGGGTACCATGATTGCAATTTTCTTTAGCGGAGCACCATTCAAGATTTTCACATTTGTTGTTTAACTTGTTCTCATCAATATGATTTACTTGTGGTTTGCCTTTTGGATTTGGGATAAACGCTTTTGCAACTAATCTATGAATTTTTACTGTTTTCTTTAAATTAGGAGATCTTAAAGTTACGTATGGGTATCCTCTTTTCCCAGTTCTATATTTTAATATTTTTCCACAAAATGGCATATTTTTCCCATTCTTAGACAAAATAGTTCTATCCAAAGATTTTACTCTACCTAAGTTTGAAACTTTATAATGTCCTTCAAATCCTGAAACATCTTTCCATATTTCATATTCATTACTCAGCTCTTTATCGTGGAAACCGTGCTCACAGGCGGTCTTATAAGCACGATTTCGTAATTCGTTTAAGTTAATATGTTCCATAATCATATAAGTTTTAATGCTTCCAAAATACCAGCTTCCATGGCTTCTTCGTAGCTCTTATAATGCACCAAAGGTCTATCAGATAATCCTACTAAGTCATGGTTCGGAATAGTTAGTATATCATAATACCAATAATCTCCATACAAATAAGATATTTCGATATGCAGACCTTTTATTTCACGCAGCCACTTTTGGGCGATGGATTGGGGAGGTGCAGAAAACCTATCAGGTCTTGTATTGAAATTTTCGACTTCGTAACTTTCAAATAGTTCGAGGTCGCCTTCTACACATTCCGCTTCATAAAAAGTAAATACATCTTCCTTGAATCCTTTTTCTTTCAGAAGTTTAGCTGTTTCCAATGTTATAAATTCTTCGGTCATGGTTATTCTCCTTTCTTTAATATTGATTGTAATGGATTAAAGCTATCATTTACTCGTTGCGCTCCGTCTATAGTATCTACTATAGTTGTGTCTATACTACTCACAGCATCCGATATTTTATGAGAAGTGTTTGACATGTAAACAACAGTAAGAATATCTATCAACTGTTTTTTACTCAATCGCTGTAGCTTAGATTCTATTGAGTTTCTCATTTCTAAAACCACTCTATTTTCTTTCTCTCCGTCATCAGGGTGTACGTCTGTATAGTCAATAACCGAAAAATCAAACAAATCCGGAGAAAATACAGTTTCATACCCACCAACATTTTGAATGATGTTGATTTCCGCGTTTTTATCATCCACAAGCATTAATTCGTTTATTAATTCCTGTACAGTATTTATCTTTTTCATATTACCAATCTCATTTCTCTTTAATAATTTGAACAAGTTGGGTTGCTTATACAGACATCGCATTCGTGGCATAAGTTGCATGTCTTATTTTTATCTTTAATGCACGTTTTTAGAATTCTCACCTTTTCTACTTTTACTTTTCCACGGTTAGTAAAACCATAACAATTAAATATGTTGCATAACCACTCTCCACCTGAATCCTCTATTCTATCACACTGCTCGCGCAAAGAGCATGTTCTACATGTATCAGGAACAATGCTCTTTATCATTTCATGCAGCACTCCATCAATTATTATTCCGTTCTTTACTTCCATATCATATACAATTATCTATATAAGTTCCTTTGTCAACCATTCCATTTTCTGATTCTTCCACAAGCTCAAAAAATGTAAAAGCGTAACAAACGTGTTCTTCAATTTCTATACATATACCATCAGCTGGATAATATTCGCACGAAACTCTATCGCTCCAATCGATGTGTTTTAGAGCTTCTCTTGCTATCTTATCACAAGATGAAATGTAGTCTGAATATTTATTTTCAGCTATTTTTATCTTTCCTAACATCTTGTTATTATTCATATTTCAATCTCCTTTCTCTTTCATTCGTTGTAGCACATCTTTATTGGCTTCGAGGATTTCATCGAAGGAGGGGATGGGTAGCCAAAAGTCCTTTTCGTTTACAATTAAGTCGTTGCTTTGGTCATCGCCAATAGCCCAACAATCAGAACCGAAATTATACATTAAAGAGATAAAGCACTCATCACCACGAAGTACAATTACTTTCTTATTGTATTCCGGCAACCGTTCCTTAACGCTTATCCACGGAGATTGCTTTGACTGCCATTCCGCACCAGCGATAAATCCTTCTTTAAATTCATCTGCACCACATTCACAGCAATCGAATGCTGTGTTGTGTCCATTACAGTATATGCAATAGTTACGCTCTTCGCACGGATATTCTCCATTGCATTTATAATGTTTGTGAATGGCTTCTCTTGCCGCTTCTTCTACTGTCTGTTTCATAACTATTTAGTTATACTCTAACTATTATAAAAATATTCACTACACCTAAATCCCTTCCGTGGGATAAAGTCTTTAAATTCGCAACTTCTAAATATCCACTTCTTGTCAGCCCATGCAGCTAAATCCTTTTGCCATTGCGGTATGATCTGACGTGGATTATTCAAATCTCTATAAGGCTGACAATGCGGCAAAAATCTGCCTCCTTTATTCTTCCAATGATTGACTCGCTCGAATGATTCTTTAAAATCACTCAGCAGAATGCAGTAGAAAAAGTATTCTCCCTTATATCCATACTTATCAATCAAAGCAGTAGCACGCTCACATTCAGATATTTGCCCGGGTGTATCGCAACCAAACCGAATGCGTTTTATCCATTTTACCTTAGCGAGCAACCGGGCAATATCATCTGTAACTAAGCGGGCATCTAATCCCTGATTAAAGTCTACATATAATCCCATGGAGATAATTTTTTCAATTTGCAACAAACCGTAGTCCGATGCAAGTATGTTGTTATCCATAAGAATCACTTTTTTTCTTCCAGCAGACACCTCAGTAATATCCATATAAGGAGAGATGTTTCCCTCTTTAGCAGGCACAACACACCATTTACAACGATTAGGGCATCCCCTTGTCAAAAATCCATAAGCCAAATTTTTATCAATATTATACAGGGTGTAATCAGGGATCATTCTATCAATTTCCGGCAGAAGAACCTTTTTTATATCATACCCTGTACCACCTTTCTCTACTTTATCGGCATTGATATAGTAGCCGTAATCCGGCGTAAATGAAAACACCTTTGCCGAATAAACTTTATCGTACGAACACAACGGATTGTACCATTCTACATTATCACCTCTTTTTTTATGATAACCGCTTATCTTCATCAAGGCAAGATTAGGATAATTGCTATCAACTGATAATATTCCAATATTCATTTCTCTTTTGTTTAATAAACGAACTTCGCAGGGTGCAAATCTGTTTAACTCACGGATTCCCGCCGTGCCTGCCAGTTCGTTATAGTTTTAATCAACTTCTTTCAATTCTCCATCAACCAGCATATACCATGTGTCAGCCTTAACTTTCTTTCCGTCGACTACTACAGCCTTCCAATCGACAACATCATACGTTTCTTTGTCTTCTTCGGCTATAACCAAAATTGCTCCCATTCCGCCTCTTACCTTGACATTGCTACCTCTTACCACTGACAGGCCATTTAATCCGGATGAAGCCTTTCCTCTTGCAGTGGCAGCACCTCTATTACCAGCAGTGGCAGCACCGTAATTACCAGCAGTGGCAGCACC
>ULNK01017781.1_pt1 | contig 43906 bp, 30 predicted proteins | sample 1951911 | NCBI WGS metagenome assembly ULNK01 (sample SAMEA4835576, study PRJEB28245) | human gut metagenome | biome: gut microbiome; material: fecal sample | place: Denmark | collected 2008 | reverse complement strand
CGTTGGCAGCCGCCGTAAAGGCACAGTCAGCCGCCACATTGCCGCCGCCGATGACGGCGACTCTACCCTTGGTTTCATATTTTGACGGATGATGCAGATACTCCATATAACTGACGGCATATTCCTGTCCGGGAATACCCAAATCAGTAACGTTCGGTTCGCCGGTCGCAACAATAACTCCGTCAAACCCCTGACTGAACAAGTCCGACGGACTGCCGATTTTGGTGGTCAGGTAAAGGGTGATAAAATCACGGTTGAAAATAAACGACCAGTCTTTGGCGATAACTTCATAAGGCAAGCGTTCATCGGGAATCATATTCAGAGCACCGCCGATTTTATCGGAAGCCTCGTAAAGGCAGACATAATATCCCTGCTTGCCGAGTTCGGCCGCGGCTGCCAGACCGGCAGGCCCGGCACCGATAACGGCCACCTTGCGCCCGTTGGGACGAATGGCTTTGGCTTCGGCAGACGGGTTGCGATAATTTTCCAGGATGGTCGCCTGAACTTTAGGAATATTAACCGCAAAATCAATCCGGCTGCGGGTGCAGGCTTTCATACAGAACTTATCCGGGCAAATCAAACCGCAGGTCTGCCCCATCGGATTATTCCGGGTGATGGTGGCGACCGCTTGTTCAAAATCGCCGTTTTTGGCATGGCTGATAAATTCCTGCGGGCTGCAATTTACCGGACAGGCATTCATACAGGGCTTATTGGCACAATTGAGACAGCGGTCCAATTCCGCCTTTAGCTGGACTTTGGTTAAATAAAGTGATTTTGTCTGCGCCATTGTCAAACCGTTCGAAAAAGAGTGTTTATTTGAGGGGAATGTTAGCCGTACGACAGCGGAATGTCAACAGAATCTTCGCTGCGGCAGTATTTGTTTTCTCTTTGACAAGGCAAATAAATTTCTTCCGTTAAACCGATTTTTGTGTTATGACAATAGCAGCATTATTTTAACAAGGAGCCGAACAATGGGATATAAAGCGCTGATTATCTTAAATATTGTTTTGTTAGCCGTGATTGCCCGGTTAGTTTTCAAACCTCTTTCTCCCGCACCGGGCATTCGTGTCTGGGAGGGTGAAACCTGGACGGCGGCTCAATACGGAAGCCGTTATATTTTAAGCATCAAAAACCATTCCGAACTGGCGTCAGCCATTACTTCTTTCGCCAAAGCCAGAGGAATTACCAGCGGCAGCATTTACGGCATCGGCGCGGTTAATTCCGCCACACTGCGCTTTTTTGATCCGTCCACAAAAAAATATATTGATAAAACGTTTGACGGACAGATGGAAATTGCCAACCTGACCGGAAATATCGCCATGAAAGACGGCGGCGATTTAATCCACCTGCATGTTACACTGGGAACCCGCGACTATCAGGCGCTGGCGGGACATCTGCTGGCAGCCAGCCTCAGCGGAGCGGGAGAATTCGTGGTTGAAACAATGCACGGCATTGAACTGGAAAAAAACTTTGATAAAAATATCGGGCTAAATCTTTATAATTTCAAAAAATAAAAAGCAGAAACCTTGCTTCCCGAAGCAAGGTTTCTTTTTTTGTGCCGGTGTCGTCTAAAGTTGAGATAGATTTGCATTTTTGCATGCTTATATCTGTTGTAACAGTGTCAAGAAAACGAGGCCCGTTTTGCGATATAAACCACGAAAAATAAACAGTGCCGGCATTCAAAAGGAAATCTTACCGATTGCACAGATTTTGCCGGATATCCTGAAGAAAAATCGGCCTTCCGGGGATATGAGCTGATCGGCGCTCATTATTCGGCTCAGATTTTGAAAAATACAAAATTTGTTTTGTAAGCCGCTAAACAAACCTTTTATATTTCGATTTTAATTTAAACAAAACCATTTTAGCAAGATGATTTATTTCAAATAGTTCTATTACTTGATAGTTCCGCTCCTATTTTTCATAACTTTAATATTCAGTGTTGTTTTTATTACGGTCTTATTTTCTTTTTTCCAAGACCTCGAAGTTCAGCTATAAATTTTGATAGTTTTCCGAATTTTTCCTTCTTGTTTTGAGATTTATCCTGTGTTTCCGTAAGAGCTATACTTGATCTGTATTGACATTGTTGCGGCAAAGCCTTCTTCATTGCTTCAACAGGTATCCCTCGCTGTTCTGCCAACATTTTAATCTTGTTGTATTCTTCCGTTTGAGATATCAGTGAATGTGTCTTTAACTTTCCTACTGTGTCTTCTTTTTTCTGACTTTTCCTTCTATGTAGCATCTTAGTGTTTGCATTATATCCAGGACGGTGCAATTCCATAAAATCCTGCCAATCAGAATCATTTTGAGGAATAACCTTAAAGACATGTACACCATTCTCGTTAATATCCAAGATTATATTTTTTAGGCGGCTATTTCCCGGATATAATGGTACTTCATAAGTATTTTCCATAACAGGACTATCCTGATTTTCTATTCCAAAATCCATATATCCCACTATTGCTCCGATAGTTGATTCAAATTCTTTAATAAATCCATACTCCGACCCTCTTGTGGAATAATGGCATGCAACGTGATAATCTTCACTGGCATATGTTAATGCCCGACTCCCTGCTTTTGGAGTAATCAAATACGGTTGAGGAAAATTACTGCTTAATACATCTGGTACAAATTCTTTAACAAATTGCATTTTATCATCTCCTTATCGGACAGGTCAGAGAGGAGCGTGGATAATTAAGTTCAGACCATTTTATAAAGCCGCCGGACAGAGAAAAGCCGTAATATCCCTTGTCTTGTAATATTCTTGCATAAAAATAAGACAATTCGCCGTATTCACAAATTAAGATAAGTTTTCTGTCCCGCCATTGTTCAGACAAGGCATCGACTTGAGCGATAAGCTGACTTTCGCTAATGTTAATACTTTCCGGAATATGTCCGCAGGAAAAGCTTTTTTCTGAACGCAGGTCTATCAGAATATAACTTTCATTTACCGACAGTGATTTGCCTTCTGTCATTGTTCTCCACAATCTTCCCGGTGTACACATAAAGAACTTTTTCATAACTGTTGCTGCTGAAACAATAATCTGTTGTTTGCCGGTTTGACGAAAATTAATATGATTTAACAACTTTTTTTCATGAAATATTTTAGGGAAAAAACTACGGGGAAGATATTTGAAATATTCATCCATATACAAGAAAGGAAGATCACAGGCCAGAATAACACAATTAATCTCGCCTTTGCTGTTCCTGAATTTTTCCAAACCATGCTTAAGTTTTTCCTGACGCAGAAAACGAAGCAGTCCGGCCAGATTAAGACCGCTCGATGGTCCTGCCAGGATGCCGGCTCTGCATAACTTTAAGCTTTGTTCATAAGCATGTCGTGTCCCTTCATCAATTAATGCATCAATATGGTTTTGCCAGTTAAAATTAATCATCTTTAACAAGTTGAGAGTTCTAGGGCCGGGAACCGGATTATTGGGTTTACGTACAACGCCGAGACAAAAGGCAGATGTTTTTTTCTTTAACGCCTGAGAAATTCCGCACATACTTCCCGTTGTTCCCAGTGAAGTGCAAAAAATTTGAACATTATTGTCCATCTGTTTCAGAATTTGTTGCCCACATTTATAGTAATGCCCCTCAGGATTAGCGAGGTTGGCATATTGATTTAGATTCTTCCAATCTGTCTTTTGTCCTGTCTTTTTCGCAATTTGGATACCGCTGTTCGGAGAATCCGGATTAGGACAGATTGGTTCTTGATTAACCCAAACCTCCGCGCCGGAAAATAATAGCAGCTGCAGCTTTCCCAAACTAATTTCATGTGAAATGACGGCTTTCATTTTTTCATAACCGGCGCTGCGACTTAAAATAGACAGCGAGAAAGCCATGTTTCCAGAAGACGATTCTATAATCTTTTTTGTTGGAGACATATCTTGTTTCAACATTTCATAGGCCGGGATAGATTTAATATTCATAAGCGGCAGAAATGTTTGCAATTTTATATAAATATGAACCTGATCTGCTATAAACGGATTAAGCTTTTCGCTTAGTTCAACAAGAGGAGTCAAATGATTTTCAGGATTAAGAAAATCATTTACAGCGGATTGACCGCGATAAACGTGTAAATTTTTCATTAACAGTCTCTGTTCTAAATTAAATACATAAATGGTTGTATGAAATTAGATCAGAGAAGGAGGCGCCTGAGCCAGATAAGAATCAAAATATTCCGTACAAACCAGAGATAAATTGGCTAACGGAATTTCCGAATATTGGCAATCTATTTCACAAAGCTCAATAATATCCGGAATCTGAGCATTTTCTGTTTGTTGCATAAACTGACACTGTGCACAGGTATTGTCGTGTACAAAAAAATGCTCCGAACCATATTGGTGATTAAGAGATATGCACTGAAGTGCCAGAAATAAAAGTGTACAAACAAAAAATGCATACTTTTTCATAATATGAAATGTTTATATCCCGGCATTCAAAATGTCAAGAATATTGCGGTAGCCATACTTTATTATGATGCAAAAGTTCGAGAATTACCGGCTTTTTAGACGACCGATAAGCGGTTTTTACTCATAAACCGATTTTAACCATTTTACCCTCAAAGTCAATAAAACCGATGTAGGAACAACGACACATTGTTCCCTTCTTATTTGAGACTTTAGACCCGTTTGGACCGAAATTCGGGGCTTTAAGAAGGGGACACGTAGACTAAAATCCGTCTTTCAATCTCTCAAATCCCCTGATTTCCTAAGTCTTAGCGCACAAAAAAATCTCTGCATTTCTGCAGAGATTTCCTTAATTGGTGATGCGGTTTTCAGTCATCGCGAACTGGTCTAAATTGCAGGAAAACAAATTTTATCAATGCTTTGGAGATGGAATTCCGGTTCGCGAATCACGGTGTAACTCGAACCTACCACTCTATAACTATCTCGAACTTCTCTTTTTCAATTTTTAAACAATAATCATTAAAAACAATGAACCTCCTTTTTACTATGTGATAAAATAGTATTAAAACCTGCATATTTTAGTTGATTCAAACATTTTTTATCCGGATGTCCATAACGATTATTTTTTCCGACAGAGATAAATGCTTGACAGTTCACGGCTTTATTCTTAGTTGCAATCGGGCAATAATCAGGAATACACTGATTATTTATTCTATATAAAAGATTTATCACATTTCTATGTAATCTGTATAAAAAAGAGCAAGATGTTCCCGTATCACTGCCATGGTGGCTAACTTTTAACACTACTTGTTCATGAAAGTCTTTCAAATCCTCTTCTTCTAGTGTTTCATATCCCATATCTCCTGTTAAATAATATAATTTATCATCACAATATATCTGAAGTAATATTGAATTATCATTTTCATCTGTATTTCCATAATGAAAAGAAAAATACAACTTTGTACTTCCATCGTTAATTGTTTTCTGTCCGGTTGCAGAAATAATACGGCATCCTTTTTTCTCTGCTATATTTAATAGCTTGTCTACTTGATTTGGTTTCGGATCTGTAAGAAACGATTGATTTACTATCAAATGCTTAATGTTAAATTCCTTATCGTTTAGTAGCATATATGCTCCAAGATAATGATCATAATGCCGATGAGTAAGAATTAATGCTTCAATCGGGCGTCCACCTAAAATTCTTTTTAGTTCTGCCAATATATCTTGTTTTCGAGAATCAGTGATATGAGTATCTATGATAAAAGCATGTCCCCTAGAAGAAATAAATAAGGACATATCTCCTTGGCCAACATTGAAACAATATAGTTTAGGGGGTATTTCTTTAATCGTTCCAGTTAATCCAAAATTAAAATCCCAAAACTGTTCTTTCTTTTTATATTTTTGTTTTTGTAGTTCAGGTTGCTTATCAACTTCTTCGTCTGGATACACTTCAATATTTTCATATTCTAATTGCAACTGCAATAGCTTTTTTTGTTTATATTTTTGACTTTTTTCATTTAAACGTATAAAAACCCCATCATGGAAGCCATTTTGTCTCCCTTCTGTTATTACTCTGAACTTATCTTTCTTTTTTTCTCTATTATACAGAAAAAGTCGTTTATCAACTAATCCGGGCAATATTTCTGCATAAACTTTTTTTGCCATATAAGAATAAGGCGTTTGATCAAGCAACCGGACAATAAATTTTTCTCCATGATTAATCGGCTTAACAGAATCTACATAATATAATTTTTTTGATTCTTTTTTATCTCTCATTTTATAATTCCGTAATTGCTGTTAAAAAATAACTTATTCCAAATATTTTAAGTCACGTCCTTGGCCAAAACATTCCGGAAAATTTTTGCAGAAAATAAATGTATCCCGAGATTCATCCTGCACAATTTTTGTTTCTTTCAAGAGGTATTCTTGTTTACAATGCGGACAATAGACTTTCCTCTCAAAGGATTCTTTCGTTAATTCGGGAAAAATTAGTTCCTGATAGATTTCAAGTTTATCAGAACTTTGTTTATCAGAACAAATAATTTCCCTGTAATAATCTACTATTTCCCTTTTTCCCATAGGAGTTTTGACTATCTGTACAACTTTATGAAGCTTACTGTTCTCTGGGCATAAAATATAACTTTTCCCTTTAAAAAATACGAAAGCTACCGATAAATAAGACCAAAAATGTCCCATTAGATTGGTTGCTTCTCCAATTGAATCAATATCATTAAAATCACAAAAACCAACGTCTGTTAATTTTGTAAATCGATATAAATGGAGTTTTTCAAAATTAAATTTCTGCTTTTGCGTCTTGCGAACAAAACGTATCGCATCTTCTAAATCTTTGCCTGAGAGTTCTTCAAATGGAGCGAGATTAAGGTCATAAGGTTCAGCGAACTCTTTGTCAATTCCGTAAAAACATCCCTCTAAAATCCAGACCGGAGTATTCATTAGCTCATGCCAACCGGCAAAGCCTTCCTTTTGAGCTATATTATCAAGAGCTTCACTATGTTTTAGCTCTTGATGTCGGCAGAGTTGCTTAGCTTTAGCTTTTAAATTCTTAATATACAGAGAATTAGTCATTCTAAATCCTTTCTAAAAACCCAAGGCTTGATTCCAATACCTGCTGTCAGAAAACCCTGAAAAAGGTTTAAAATGATATTAAAAGAAAAAAGTTGCCTCACGTTGAGGTTTGCGAAATTGCAGATAGAAGGCTCCAACCCAGCCATGCCAATATATTACAGAGACTTATAAATAAATGTCAATAAGATTTTTTGAAATTATTCTGAGCAACTATATATGCCAATTAAAATTATGTTTCATTCATTAATAAAATTTTACAATGATAGTTAAAGGCATCTAAAAAATCAATTATCGTATCATACATGAAGTCTAGTGCTTTGCCATATCCTTGGTGGCATATGCTTACGTCAAATCCCAGTTTTTTCATTTCATTGAGAGGATTATCAGATTTATCATGTGCATCAATCTGTCTCAAATCATTAAGGACGAATAAGCCCAAGGTTGAAGAATTTTCTTCTGTCCATTTTAATTCCTCAGGATAGTCTTTGAAATCTGATACTTTCAAATGATTAGAAACTAGATAATCCAGTATATTTTTTATTCCGTGTAATAGCTTTATACTTTTAAAATTTTTTATATCATCAGAATTTATTCCCGTGGATAAAATAATTTCTCTTAGCGGCCCAACTGGAATTTTGTTAAATAGTTCATTCACTGTTTTGCAACGGGACAAAAAGTCGTCTTGGGGCATGTCTAGAGGTGCAACTTTTGCCATTTTGAAAAGCCGTTCACTGGAATACCACCCCTTATATTCTAAATCTGTTTTAGATATTTGAATTATATTTTCAGCTAGGATGTTTTTTGGGGTTAAAATATAAAGAAGTTTACTGAGATTATCCCCAAATAATAAAAATGCATCTTTAAATCTTACCGTTTTTGCTGCAATATTTTCACAATCTTCAGCTGCGTCAACTTCTTTTTTACTAACAGCAAAACGGCTCAATGTAATAATTGTCCGGACATCCATTCCTTCAAATATTTTACAATAAGGCATTGAAATATAGTTTCGTTTAACGCGGGTACAATCGCGAAAGGCCCAAACATCTTTATAACGGATATAACCACTTGTCGGTACTATCGTATAATCTTTCTTATCTTCAAAATGTTTTAATAAATTATCTGAAAAATAAGCCCTCTTAGAAAGTTCCATTGAGTGAGCCTGCTTCCTTGTAAGAGAATGTTGCAGATCTGGCCAGATAATATCTTCTAATGTTTTTTCAGGGCATAATTCCGGAAGTGCAGCAATAACAGAAGCATCTACTTGAAGACAAATCTTGTCCGGGAAACTCGGGTGTACGAATAATCTAAAATCGTACCATTTATTGTTGTTTATATCTGTGAAATATCCATTCCTTCCAATTATTTCCTCTAATTCTTTTGTTCGGGGAAGATCTTGTTCATAGTAAAAAACTCTAACTGCAGCGTGTCCCAAATGCCAAAGATATTTTCGTAAATAGTCGTTACGAATTTTCCAAGAAACATTTCTTTTATATTCATAACAATATTCGGTTGATAATTCTCCAAACGCAATATCTGTTTCATCATTACTGATATCATCCCAAGATATTGTATCATTACTATGACAACGAGGTGTAAGACCTAGAGTCATCCAGAATCTATCGCTTAAATTGTATGTAAAAAGGGAACCATTTCCCCAAGAGGAAATTAATGAATAGTAGCTGCCAATTGTATAATTAGCGTCACACATTCCTTCACTATCATTATCAGAACCTGTGGAAACGACGCCGTGATTCAAGTACAATAGAGGCAGATTATCTATTTTATCCAGAGGAACAGTAACAGTTGTCATATCACAAAATATTTCACGAAACGGCATAGTTTCATAGGCGCATGCAACCTCTATATTATTGAATGGAGAAGCATCAATAGGAGACAATAATTCCTTCAATTTTGATGGAATTAAATGGTTAGGAAGCGGCAAGTCATCAATATAATTTATCATTTTATCCATTTTCTTTATCTAAAGCATCCTGAAAATCGACTAATTCAATAATTTTATCGAAAAAAGGTGTTAAGGCATAAACATAAGAACCTCCGTAACCTACATTTTCTTGGTAAATAAGTCCAGTTCTTAAGAGAGCACCGGCTATCGCTTTAATTTCTTTAACCTTCTCTGGTTGACTGTATTCATATCCTGCAATAAGTTTTGTAAAATAATCGGCATTTATTCCTTTAGGTGGTTCATTATGAAGTTTTATATATTTTAAATCATTCTCTCTCATTTTATATAATTGAGCTAATAGATGAATTTCTTCATCAGATAATGTTTCCAAAATCTGAGCATATCTGTTAAATTCATTCGCATATATTGGAGAACGGAGTTGTTCGCCTTTTGCAATACTATTTATTGCTTTTGCTAAGAGTCTTAGATTCAGACGAGCCGTCCCATTCATTGCAGCTAATGTATAGCGGTGCATAAGAGAAATTTTGTCATCATCGGCAATATTATTAAAATTTCCCCCTGTTATTTCATCAAATAAAATATCTCGGCTTTCTGCTAATTTTCTTTCGCAATGGGCATTCCATAGTTCTTGAATGGATGAAGTCGGTATTTTAAATAATGAAAGAATATCTAAAATTGAAGAAGCTGCTATTTCCATTACATTAATGTTCCTTTTTTCAATTATTCTAAATAATACTATTTTCACTTTAAAATCTTTATTATATTTTATTTTGATAATTTATGTTATTTCTTGCAAAGTTACAAATTTATTATAATATACACGAAAAAGAACAAATGAACAGGGAAAATGCTAAGAGATAACTTAAATGTTGTAGATTTTTTTGCTGGTGCAGGAGGGCTGAGTCTTGGTGCCGCACGGGCAGGGTTTCATGTTGCCGGCGCTATAGAACTGGACAAAAAAGCAATAGATACTCATATCAGAAATTTTCCGAATACAAAACATTTTGAAATTGATTTATCGAAAATTAAAGCATCAGAACTAAAAAAAATATTACTAACAGATATTCATAATATTGATGGTATAATTGGTGGGCCACCATGTCAAGGCTTTAGTTATATGGGGCACAGGAATGAAAATGATGTTCGAAATAATCTTTTTATGCGATTTTTTGAATTTATTGAAGAAATCCGCCCCATTTTTTTTGTAGCAGAAAATGTGCTTGGTATTTTAGATGACAAATATAAAAGCTTAAGAAATGCAGCATTAAATAATATTACTGGCTATACCGTTCTTTCTCCATTAATAATTCGGGCAGATGAATATGGAGCCCCAACGACAAGGACAAGAGTTTTTTTTATTGGATATAGAAAAGAAGAAGGAATTAATCTAAGTGAAAATGATTTTCATTCTGCTAAAGTTCCAGAAAATGAAAAAATAAGAGTCAAAGATGCTCTTTTAGGACTTCCTATCAAAATTTGTTCTGAAGGAAATGGATATGGGAAATTAGCACAAAAAGAACTTGAAAAACTAAAAAGATCAGAAACTCTAAGCTTTTATAAACATATAACGGAACTTATTCCGCAAGGTATCGGAAATCCCAAAAGTATTGCATTATATAGAAAAAAAATTGTTACAGGGTGTTTCCCGACAAAGCATAGTGAGGAAATTATTAAGAGGTATAAAAATTTAAAATATGGACAGCAAGATAATATTTCAAAATCTGTTAAATTAAATCCGGATGGTTTTTGCCCAACACTTAGAGCTGGAACTGGACCAGAAAAGGGAAGCTACCAAGCAGTTCGCCCAATTCATTTTGCAGAGCCTAGAGTGATTACCCCTAGAGAGGCAGCCAGATTACAAGGATTTCCTGACTGGTTTGAATTTCAACCTACAATTTGGCATAGTTTCAGGCAAATAGGTAATAGTGTTTCCCCCATTGTCGCTGAAAAAATACTATCTGTTATTTTTCAAAAATTTACATGATGAAAATTGGGGTAATATTTATAGTATTTGATATAATTAGCAATGAGTTCATTTAATTCTGAAGTTTTACCACTAAAAAAGGGCATGGTATCTGTTATACATTTTTGAGCAGTTTCATCAGGCAATAAATTATTTAATGCCATCACTTCTTTAGGTGTAAGAGCAGGAACATTTATCTGGCAACATTCATCCCAATCACATTTTACAATATCACATAAATCACAAGCTTGCATCTGTTCTTTTATTTGTCGTTCTTGTGCTTCTTTATCTTCGTTACTGTCAGCTTCAAGCAAAATTGCAGTAAAAGTAAACATCTGTTGTCCATCTTGATATACTGTTGAAAATAATGGAAATAAAAATTTTTTTTGGTAAGGTGATAAGCAAGGATAAATATCAGATACTGCATGTTTTAGGCATCCCAATAAAAAAGAAGGAAATTTAGATGCCGTCATATCATTTTGCGTGATATTCGATGGTATATATTGGCCTATTTTTTGAGTTAATGCTTTTAAACGGGCACTATGCATCTTCGACGGTTCTTTCTCGTCTCCATTAAAGGCGCAAGGATTAGCATTCAAAGTTATTCTAACTATGTCGTTTTTTTCCATCTTTCTTAATAAATCACTGAAATCTGCCAGTTGTTCTCCAATTTCAGCAGGAGAAGTATAATCAAGCCATATGATACTATTTTTTTCTATAGACATATTTTCAATAAAAGCAGAACTTGTCATTTTTTCAATTTTAATACATTTATATGGTTTGTTAAATTCAGCTCGTTTGCAGATTGTCGGATCGTTTTCTATAGAAATCATATCAGAAATACTTAAATAGTTGTGCATAAGCTTAAAATCATCAAACATGAATGAACCAAATCCGATATATCGATATTTTTCAATATCAAATTGCTTACGCAAACAACTTAGTACCCGTAAAAATAAATAGCGGTCAATAAATTTATTCGGACGCAAATGGTAGAATGGTTGAGAAGTCGTCACTTTTCTCTCCCTTTTTGTATATCTAAAATATATTTGAAGCACTCGTCACCAACTTCAGAAGGCTTCATTTGGATTGAGTCATCATTTGAAAAATAATTTTTTACTATATCTACTTCATCAATAGGTTTAGAATAACGAATAATAACATATTTTTTATCATTAGAAGGATGAGGAAGAGAGGGTTGATAAATTTTTCCTTCATTTTTATTTTTAAAAGTGATACCTAATTTTTGTTCTGTAGTTTGATCTTGAAGTAATATTTTATATGAAATACTTTCTGTTTGTGATGAATGAACTCGTTCTTCCTTATTACGCCCTTTCCACTGATTCGTATAGTTTGTAAACATCTTTAGTCCATCTCTCATTCTATTTTTTACATCGGCGTAAATTGGAGATGATAAATCAAGGCCTCGTTTAGTCGTTGTCATAGGAAGTTTTGCAGGATCATTACTTTCAAATATTACAATACCTTTGATACCAATAAATTGTGTATGATATTGTGGTATCCCTGCTTCCCCCCACCCAGTAAGATGGCTTTTATCATTATAGACAACTACACGATCATTACATATAACAGTCCAGCCGGCTTCTCCCGAAGAACGTTTATTCTCATTTCCTTCATCAAGTTCTTCTTCAGAAGGAGGGGGTGCATAAAAACCAACTACAAGCTGTACACTTACATCACCATATGTTTTTTTAAAAATATACGGTTTAATACCGGTCAAATCAGCAGAAGCTAAAAGTTGAATTGGATTGTATGCAACTGGAATTCCATTTACATTAATGCAGAATCCTTTCTCCAATATTAAACTATAACTTTCACGAATTTTAGAAATCAAATCTTGTACACAATTATCAATACAACATTTATCGCACCATTTGGCAGCAACTCCTTCAGTCAAATGATCAATATAAACAATCGTTCCATCTTCGATAAGAGTTTCGTCTGTAGGATTTTCGTCAATAGGGAAATCCCATTTGTCATTAGATTCCCAATCAACTGGAATCTTAACTGAAAATTTATCAGTTTTATTTTTTGTTAAAACATAAGCACTTTTTCCAATTTTGAAAATAGCCCGTTTCATTCCGATTCCATAAATACCAATAGTGGGAAGATTATCCCGTTTTCCATCCCTTCCCATACGAAAAGCATAGTTTTCTGCAATATCTCTCGAAATTCCACCACAATTATCTTGTATTTTGAAAAATTTATTATTTATAGTTATATTCGCATGGAAACCGGAGTATTTCTTTTCTACATCTTGTATTGTATCGGATTTTATTGAGCGAATTGCTCCATCTAAACAATTATCAAGTAAATCTAAGATAGCATCATTTAAATCAATATCTCGTGTGAGCATATTAATAAAAAAATCTTTTGTTGGAGAACAGTGTGCCACATTACCCATTTGAAATATCCTATAAATAAAATTACTAATATAATATAAAAAATATCTAATTAATCAAGTATTCTTTACAATTATTAATTACTACAATATCAATAATTTTTATCATGATATCTTTTGAAGAAGTAACAAAATTTGAAACTAAATCAAACTACCTTATATAAAAAAGGTATACTATCCTCAATAATAGCATCTTCGATATTATAGTTTTTATTAAGCATAGCAATCAAACAGCGACCAATGTGATAACTTAAGTTAACAGGTACAGCATTGCCGATTTGTTTGTATTGTGCACCTATAGATCCCTTAAATTCCCATGTGTCTGGAAAAGATTGAATCCTTGCGTATTCTCTAATAGTCAACGGTCGAGTTTCGCTAGGGTGGCATCGTTCTGTTTGCTTTTGCGCAGGAGCACAGGTTAAAGTTAAACTGGGTTCATCCCACGAAAGACGTCTTGCCATACCAGTTTTTCCCCCAGAAAGGTAAAAACTTCCCTTCATATATTCTTTTTGCAATTCTATAGGAAGATCTCGCCAGTATCCACCTTCCGGAACTTGAGAGAGAATCTCAGCTTTTCTTTTTGGATAGCTTTGCCCTTCAGATTTTGGGCAATTTTTCAATGCCGCCCTTAAAGAAACTGTATAATTTTTCTCTTTGGGGAAAATGAAAGGTAAATCTAGGTCTTTTCTAATTCCAATTATAATTAATCGTTCTCTTTTTTGGGGAACATCCAAATATTGTGCTCTAAGTACCTTATACCGGACATTATAACCTAACTCCGTTAAAGTATTTATCATTGTTTGTAAGGTTCGACCATTATCATGCTTTAATAGCCCTTTAACATTTTCCCCTACTGCAATTTTAGGCATGGTTTCTTTAACACAACGAGCAAATTCAAAAAATAATGTTCCCCTCGTATCTTCAAATCCCATACTTTTTCCTGCATAACTAAAAGCTTGGCAAGGAAAACCAGCCTGAACGATGTCAACCTTATTTTTCCAAGGTGTGAAATCTACATTATGTACATCAGCATGAAGGATGTTTGTACCTCTAGGAAAATTATGTTTTAATGTTTCTATGCAGTTTTTATCAAACTCATTCAGCAGTACGTGGTGAATACCTGCATTTTCAAAGCCTAAAGCAGTTCCTCCCGCTCCGGCAAACAGTTCTATTGCCGTATAAGGGGATGGTGCTTCATTTTTTAATACTTTAAATTCTGCCTCGGATTTGTCGTTTAGTTTTTTCAGAAGTGCTTTTACTTCATCTTCATCAAAAATCCTATGATTTTTATCTGATCTTTCTGCTTTTATAAGACCTTTTTTTTCCCATCTTCTAACAGTATCAATTGAAAGATTAAGTTTTTGGCTAACTTCGTGAATAGATAATTGCATATAATATCACTCCTTATTTGATACAAGCGAACATACAATAACCCTTGCATATATGCAAGGGTTATTAGAACAGCTGTAGATAAATTAAGATATCGTTATTGATTATATTTTTCTTCAATCTCAGCTGCTAATTGGTCTATGACTGAATTTAATAGATTAGTTCCATCAACTTCTGTTGCAATGGATGCAATTTCACCGATAAGTTCATTATAAAAATTTTCATCACCTGTCAAATGATGCCAAAAATCTTGACCCGCATAAACGGGATGTGATTTATTAATCGTTTTGTACATTGTCGATAGATCTTCGTTAGCACCATAAAAAACACCGACTATGCAATCTATATCAGCATTAAATTCACGCAATCCATTTGCACGAGCTAGACGACGAATAGCTTCAAAATGGTTTATAATGGTTGTAATATCGTCTTTATTAATTGTATTAGGACCAGCTTTAATTTGACAATATTTACGCCGTCCATCAAGCTGATCAATAAATTCAATATCTATACCAGGCGTTGTAGAAGCAAAACCACTTAGCACATCCTTACAAAACGCCTGCATCTGTGTTCCAAATGTAGTATTTATAGATGTTCCTAAAACTCTTGGATAAATTAGAGCTTTTGCAATACTATGAGCATCGCAATTACCAAATGCAAAATTTGCCAAATACTTTTCCAAAAAAGGATTAGGCTGAAAAGCAGAAAGTTTTCCTAATTTCTCAGTATTTCGATTATGGTTTCGAACAATATTTTCTCTGAAAAATTGTTTTGCTTTTACAAGTATCTTTATTTTTTCTTCGTGAGTCACCGTAAGTTCCTAATTTTTATAAAATTACAAAAAATTATACTAACATTTTGCAAAAAACAATTATAAACTTGCTTTCTAGTTAATATATTTCTGTAGAAGTTATTATTAATTTTACCGTGATTATTCTGTTTTTCAAGCAGATTCTGGCATTTTCCAGCCGTTTCTCATTGTATAACCATTTCCTCTACGATTTCCTTAATAAAATCATATTCCCGCATCAAAAGTAAAAGATGATAAGCGCTGATAGGTGTGCCTTTTTGAAACCAATTTCGGGTTAAATACAGGCTGGCGTCTATTTTGAGAGCCACATTTTGATAAATTTGCCGCTTGTAATGTGCAGATAAACACTTTATCAGCAGTTTTGTAAGATCTTTATTATTTTCAATAATAAATTTGTCAACACCTATTTCGCACCAAATCTGGTGCTTTTTACTATTAGACATTCGCTTCCCTTTCGCCGATGATGATTAGACATAACGAACATTATAAAGAGAATTGTTTAGAAGAAGGGGAATGAGTATGTACCCAAATAATGAAGATAAAATTCCGGCAGCCATGTATATTAGGATGTCGACAGAACATCAGAAGTATTCTCCGGAAAATCAGGCGGCAGCCATTAGAGAATATGCAGACCACCATAATTATGAAATTATCAGAACTTATACCGATGGCGGCAAAAGTGGTTTGAATATCGCCGGCCGCGCTGCTTTGCAGCAAATGTTGAGCGATGTTCAAAGTCATCAGGCTGAATATAAAGCCATTCTTGTTTTGGACGTTACCCGCTGGGGACGGTTTCAGGATGCCGATGAGAGTGCATATTACGAGTACATCTGCAAAAGAGCCGGAACGCCGGTAAAATATTGTAATGAGCAGTTTGATAATGATGGCAGTTCTGTCGCGACTATTGTTAAAGGCGTTAAACGGACAATGGCAGCCGAATATAGCCGAGAGCTTTCTTGTAAAGTCTTTGCCGGAAAATGCCGCTTAATCAACCTTGGCTACCGTCAGGGTGGTTTTGCCGGATTCGGGCTGCGGCGTATGCTGGTAAACGAGCATGGCGAACATAAGGGGATTCTTGTCGCCGGGGAACACAAAAGTATTGCCACAGACCGGGTCATTTTAGTTCCCGGGCCGGAAGAAGAGCAAAAAATTGTTCGTTGGATGTATAAAATGTTTACAGAGGAACTGAAAACAGAACAGGAGATCGCCGATATTCTCAACCAACAGGGAGTTCTCACCGACTTAAATCGTACTTGGACTAAGGCAACGGTCAATCAAGTCTTAACCAATGAGAAATATATCGGCAATAATGTTTCCAACCGTATTTCGTTTAAATTAAAGACTAAGCGCGTGGTCAATCCGGAAAGCGAATGGATTCGCAAGGAAGGAGCTTTTGAGGCAATTGTTGATCCGAGCGTCTTTTATATCGCCAAAGGCATCATTAACGCCCGAGCCAGACGTTTCTCCAATGATGAGCTTTTGCAGAAATTAAAGGATTTACAAGCTAAGAAAGGCTATCTGTCTGCCCTTATCATCAACGAAAGCCCCGATATGCCGTCAAGTTCCATCTATTCCAGCCGCTTTGGCAGCCTGGTCCGGGCTTATCAGCTTATCGGTTACGATCCAGAACGGGATTACAGTTTTATTGAAATTAACCGCTTTTTGCGCGGGCTGCATAAAAATATTTTTGAGGAGACGATAGGTAAAATCCAGGAAATCGGCGGGGATGTTAAGATTGATGCCGAAAATGACCTTTTGAATGTCAACGACTATTTTTCGGCATCCATTGTCATTTGCCGGTGTAAGCAACTTCCCAATGACAGTCTCCGTTGGAAAGTCCGTTTTGATACTTCTCTTTTCCCGGATATAACCATTGCCGTGCGCATGTCCGCCGATAATAAAAACGTATTGGACTACTATCTGCTGCCGGCTCTGGATTTTAGGGATCCTAAGCTATTGCTTTCCGAACAAAACAAAGGGGTGCTCGATTCTTACCGTTTCCCGGATTTAAGCCAACTGTTTGAAATGGCTCGTCGCAATTCTATCCGCTATTGGGAGGCTGCCTAATGAATCGTCGTCAAATTCTGGAAAATATCCCAATTGAAAAGATTAACATTCTCAATCCGCGGGAACGTAACCGTAAAATTGCCAATGAAATCAAGAAAAATATTGAAGATGTCGGCCTGAAACGTCCGATTACCGTCTCCCGGAGGTTAGATTTTACGGATGGCAAAGAGTACGATCTGGTCTGCGGTCAAGGACGTTTAGAGGCTTATATTGCCAATAACCAGACGGAGATTCCGGCAATTATCATTGATGCCGATGAAGAAGAAACCCTGATTATGAGCCTTGTTGAGAACATTGCCCGGTGGAATTATTCCCCGACCGAACTGCTTCAGGGAATTAAACAGCTCAAGGATAAGGGATATTCCTCGGCCGAGATTGCCCGCAAAACAGGCTTTACAGCAGAATATATCAACCAAATCAGCAAGTTGTTGTTTCGAGGGGAAGAACGCTTGATTAACGCCGTCTATACGGATCGTATTCCGCTAAACGTAGCAATTGATATTTCGGATGCCGATGACAAGGATGTTCAGAATGTCTTGCGTGAAGCTTACGAAGCCGGACAGATTCGCGGTAATAAATTAGCTTTTGTAAAGGATTTGATAGAACGGCGAATTAAGAAAGGCAAAAGTATTTATAAGAAAAAGTGCAGTGCCAAGCAGTTGACAGCACAAGATGTTCAGGCTCTTTACGAGCAGGAAATCAAACGGACAAAGCTGATTATTGCCAAGAATGATCGGGTTGAAAATTCACTAATTTTTGTTACCCAGAGCATCAAGAGCCTGCTTGGCAACGAGAATTTTTATAACTTATTGAAAGCGGAAGAATTGGAAAAACTGCCGAAATATTTAGCTGAAAGGTTACAGATTCATGGATAAAAAATTAAATAAGGCCTTTGAACAGGCAATCATCCGTTTAAAACTTTCAGAAATAACCCCTTCAAAAGAGATAAATAAGGATGTATTTGCTTCCCGAAAATATGCCCAGATTGTTTCTTCCGTTCGAGAAATCGGCCTGATTGAAGCGCCAATCGTAACCTTTAGCGATGACGGTTATACGCTTCTGGATGGCCATCTGCGTTTGAATGCACTTAAGGACTTGGATATACAGGAAGTAGATTGCCTTGTTTCTACCGATAATGAAAATTTTACCTACAACAAACATGTCAATCGGCTCTCCAATGTCCAGGAACAGAAAATGATAGAAAAAGCCATCAATCGCGGCGTTTCTATTGAACGTTTGGCAAAAGTTCTGGATATGAAGCCAGAAAACATCCGTCAGAAGAAAAATCTATTGAAAAACATTTGTCCTGAAGTTGTTGAAATGCTTAAAGATAAAATTGTGAGTTCCAAGGTGTTTTATTATTTGGCCAGAATGAAACCGGAGCGCCAGATTGAAGCGACTAAGATTATGGTCGAAAGCAAAACTTTTACTTCATCATTTGCTCGTTCCATCTGGCTTGCTACGTCAGATGAACAGCTTGCTGTTCCCCGGCGGCAGCAGAGGCCGGCTGTAACAGACTTCAGCCATTTTACCAAACTGGAGGAGGAAATTAACCGGCTGCACGGCGAATATGAGGAAATTGAGGAAAATTACGGCCTGAATGTCCTAAATTTTACACTGGTCAAAGGATATGTCAAAACCTTGGTAATGAATCCGCGTGTAAACCGCTATCTCCGAATCAACAACCCTGATATTCTGGAACACCTGGAAAGCATTGTAGATATTGATAATCTTAATCCAGAGGAATGAAGCTATTCAAAATGAGATAAAAAATCCATTTTATCAAAATAATTTTGCTTGAATTTTTCCAGATTAAAATTTGTTTTAGGTGTAAGCACATTTTGTGTATTAATGGCATATTGTTCATAAAGCCAAATCTGTGCATCCGCATAAAAGAATCGATCGATATTATCTTTAATGAATATTTTTTCGTTAATATCTTCATCCAAAAAGAAATATGAAAATGAACCTATTTCTAATAGTTCTGGAGTAATACTCCGATCAATCTGATTTAGCATTTCATGAACGCTGTCACCATAAATTTGTTTTGTAAAATAAAATACCCCAGGATCACTTTTATTCATATTAGTAATTGGGTGTACGTATGTTTCATCACTATGGCATAACGCGTCGTATACTTTCACATCAAATTCATGCAAACATACTAAGAATACGGCTAAATCAGGCGAGAAAAGCTCATGCCCCGAGGCGATTTGCTTTATAAATATAGTCAATCGGTCAAAAACTTGTTCCATTTGCCGCAAAGAAAATTTGAACCAAATGCTGTAAGCAGCAAAGTAACGCTTTATGATGCTTTCTGACGTCTGAAGTACATTATATTTTTTTGCTTCAATTTCTTCGGCTCCATCGCCGTATCTACTATATGAAAATGAGCAGCGGAATACATTATAGATATCAATCAGAAATACTAACTCCCGTTTTTCTTCCTGTATTTTCTTTATAACAGTATCAATTCCGGATCTATCATACAAAAATTCAGCAAATGCTTTTTTATCCGGATGTGGCAATAAAAATGTATTATTTATAAATTTGCGCTTATACCCCTCAAAATTTTCAGTTCCAAATAAACATTTTACAGAACTCTCAAGATGATTTTCATCTATTGCAAGCACAAAAACAAATCCGGACACATCAAAAAAGTGTTTTAATACCTCTAAGGTTCTTACGGCATAATCCGGACTGCAACGATCCAATTCATCAATAATTATAATTATCGGTTTGTCCGAGCTTTTAGCCCATTTAGTTAATGCTTTTTTTAGTTCCTTGAGAGCTTTTTGATATTGCCTAAAATCATCATAGAGTGATTTTGAAGAAAAATGCTTCTTAAATTCTTCTATAATATCAACCTTCAATTTTTTCTGAGATATGCTTTTAATTGCGGTGCCGCATAAGAAAGCAAGCGAATTTTTAGAAAATTTTAAAGTGGAATCTATAATTTTTGTTGGCAGTTTTCTGCCATCCTTTTCATAAATTTCATTTAATTTTGCCAATATTGGCATAAGAGGATCTTCATAAAAATCCATCTCCCAGATATTCATTTTGGTTGTCTGTACGCCATCTTTTTCAAGGACGCTCTTTAATTTTTCGCAAAAAAAGGTTTTTCCGGTTCCAAAATCCGCTGAAATTGAATAAACTTTAGAAACACCGCCCTCAATATAGGTGTTTTGCTCAATTAAATGGGCAAAATCAATGACAGATGATTTTATGCCTAATTTATCGTCTTCAAAAATTTTATCATATTCAATAGCTAAATGGTCGTCACTCATAGATTTTTCTCTTAAATTTAATTACAATTCTTGTCCTAACAGCCAGCCAAACACATTCAGGCGTTTAATTCCGTTATTTTCTCCCGAGCCATAATCCATTGACAGCAGAAACTTAGGATAGTTATCGTCAATTGCTTCCAATGGTGCCAGCTCCCGCTGCAAAATTTGAGGTTCAAGAATATTTAAGGCTACTTGGTAATATTCAACCAGTCCGCCACTTTTTCTGGCGACAAAGTCAACCTCTATATTTTTACCGCTTTTAACGAGCTTACCTACAGATACCTCATAACCGCGCCGTATCAGTTCTAAGTAAACGATATTCTCCAGAATATGCCCGGCGTCCATATCCTTGATACCTAATAAAGCCGTTCGTAAACCGATATCTGCGACATAGTATTTGGCATTGCTGTCCAAATACTGTTTTCCTTTAATGTCATACCGCTCACACTTATACAGCAGGAAACTGTCCACCAAACCTTGAATATACGTATCAATGGTTGGAACCGATATTTTGCGCCCGCTGGCTTCCAGGCACTTCGCAATATTACGAACAGATGTCTCACATCCGATATTATCAAACAAATACTTAACCACTGCATCCAGCTTATTGGTATCTGCAATATTAAACCGTTTTACAACATCTTTTTGAATTGTATTTAAATATACGGTATCCAGCAAATAATCACTGATAAGTTGCTTATCATAGACTAAACGTAATGTTTGGGGAAAACCACTCTCTCTGATATAATGTGAATAAATTCCCATCGCAGTTGTTAATCCCAAAATATCTTTTTTAGTGAATGCAAAGTGTTGAGCAAAATCAGGATATGCTCCAAAATATTCCTTAAATGACAAAGGCTGCATTTTGATTTCAACATAACGCCCACCTAGTTGATTGGCCAAATCACTGGAGAACATATAGGCATTTGAACCGGTCAAATATAAATCAATATTGTTCTGCAAACGCAGGGTATTCGCGGCTATTTGCCAATTCCTTAATAACTGTACTTCATCAATAAAGACATAATTCATCTTTTGAGGATTAAGATGTTTTATTATATAATCTAGAAGCTTATCATAACTGGTTAAAAAATTTTCCTGATCATATTCCAAACCAATTTTCTGAGTTTGCATCAGATCTTCAAGATTAATATTGATTATCTGGCTATCATCAGCAATCTTATGAACAACCAGATCAAATTGATAGAGAGAAAACAGCTTCGATTTGCCACAACGTCTAACACCTGTGACGATTTTAATCAAATCCGTCTGGCTCTGCCATTTCTTCAGTTGTTCTATATATTGAGGCCTGCCAACTATTTTTTCTGTTCCTTGTAACATGTTTATTCTCCCGATATTTTGTAAAATTATAATTTATAAAAGCACAAAAATCAAGATAAATATAAAATACATTTCACAAAATACAAAAATATTGTTTTTTGTTAAATATGTTTTAAGTTGTTCGTTATGCCAATAAATATGAATATTCCTAAACATATTTGTATTAATACTGGCTTGGTCATTTAGCATTATTTTCTCTTGTTGATATCTATTTATGTAAATTAATTAGAAGATTTTTAAATATTTTATTAGTATACTTAAATTAGAAGTAATGAATAAAGGTGACTAATGAGTGCAACAGCTTCTAAGATTATAACTTTTTTAAAAACTCATGCTAAAGATTTTACTGACAGTAAAAGATGTTTTATTATTGTTACGCATATTGTTTCTAATAGCATAGATTTTTTAGAGGTCTTGGCTTCTAAAGGAAGAATAGCTGGAGTCATTGCTAAACCTAATTCTGTTGATCGTGCTGCATTTTCTAAAATGAGAGCAAAAAGAATTCCCTTTATTAATGTAGCAAGGGATGATCTACGATTAGAAGACACGGTCAAACAGAAAATTATTCCCTTAGTTAAAGAGGATGAGAAATTAATAATTATTGATACCGGAGGTTATTTTGCTCCATCATTAGAGGTACTGAATTCATATTCTTGTATTACTGGAATTGTTGAAGATACAGAAAATGGCTTTCAAAAATATGAAAAAGCGCTACATACCCTTTCTAAAAATAATATTCCAATCGTTTCAATAGCCCGTAGCTATGCCAAAGATTTTGAAGATTATTTAGTTGGCCGTTTTATTGCTAAAGCAACGATTGATAAGATACACGAAAAATTTTTAATGAATCTTACTCCTCAAATCGGAATAATTGGGTTTGGCGAAGTCGGACGAGGAAGTGCTTTTTATCTGCGAGAAGATAAAAAACTAAAAGTTAGTATATATGATAAAAATATAGAAGTTAGAAAGCTTGCAAAAATAAGTAATTTTGTGGTCATATCAAAACGAAAATTACTTGAAACTTCAGATATATTAATTTGTGCTACAGGAAATAAGTCTATAACCGATAAAGATTTAAGGTATATTAAAAAGGGATGTATTATATCGTCATGCACATCCAAAGATGATGAGTTTGATCTCTCAACGGAGGTTTCGGAGCTTAATGATATCATTTTTTTAAATGGCGGAAATGCAATAAATTTTACATATCCGGAAAAATGTACTCAGATGTTATTTCCATATATTTATCTTACATTTTCGGCTTTAATTACATGTATTGTAAAATTGGATAGGAAAGAGATAAAGGCTTCGAATCAGATAAAAACTTTATCTCATCGTGAAGAAAAAAGTTTAATTTCTCGCTTTTTTAATGAAATACAAAGTAACAATGATAATGATTGTTTTGTAAACAAAATAAAATCTACTAATTTATGGAGGCGTTTAGAATGCAAGAACACGATATCATAAATATGACATATAAATTTGCAGAGGAATATCATGCCTCAGATAATTCTGGACATGATTTTGAACATATAAAACGCGTCTACGCAAACGTAAATAAGTTGCTTGAAAGTGAGAAAAATGCAAATAACTTTATTGCTAAGATGAGTGCTTTGTTACATGATGTGGATGATCACAAATTAAATACGGATGGTAAAAATACAGAAAGGTTTTTACGTAAGATCGGACTTGAAAATAAAATAATAGATCAAATACTCGAAACGATAGGTGCTATTAGTTTTTCCCAAAGCGGGTGCAATCCTAATTTTAAAACATTAGAAATGAAGTTGTTATCAGATGCCGATAAATTAGATGCCATGGGGGCTATCGGAATTTGCAGGGCTATTTGTTTTGGAAATTCGCGGCAGCAACCTTTGTTTAATAGTAAGGAATTTCCCTGTGCTGAAAATAATAAAAAACATGTTATAAATCATTTTTTTGAAAAACTTTTACAACTAAAAAAAGCCATGCAGACAGAAGTTGGCAAAAAAGAAGCAGACAACAGACATCAGTTTATGATCAGTTTTTTATATCAGTTTTTTGAAGAACAAAAACAAGATGATTGGAAAGAATATTTGAAAAATTATCTGGATAATTTCTGATTATAAAAGAAGTTATGTAAATGAGCCGTAGTAGCAGTGTCAATTTTCGATATTTGCTTTGCCATTTCTTGAGCATTCAGATTATCAGTGTTGAGAAATAATGTTTGAAAATTTGTTTTTGTGAGAAAAAAATCTTTATTTTTATTATTGAATTTTTCATCCAGATAGAATTCCGGCATATCAAAATCTCCTCGGTCATAACATCTTTGTCTACGAGTATCACCATTTACATCCAAATAGACAACCAAGTCAGGTTGTATAACCTGGCTCATGATTTCTTTATCCGCTAAAAATCTGCTGCAATCATCACCGTTCATCGCATATTCATAAGCAAATAATGTTAAAAAGGATCTATCCAGAACAATATTTGATGATTTATTAAGATATGTATCTTTTCTTCTCTTTTCTATTTTAAGTAATAACCCCAATGCATTCTCGCCAGCATTATGAAGATTATCTAGCTGCTGCTGTTCCGCCGGAGTAATAAAATCCATGTATTCGGGAACCATAAGATAAGAATATTTTGTCAATTCTTTTGCGAGAGACGTTTTTCCGCCACATATACCGCCTTCTAATGCAATAATCATATTTCACTCCAACATTTTTAATAATGTTAATACATGTTCTGCACTGTCGACACAAAAGCTTGTTCCCCCTAATTTTTTGAATATTTCACAGTTTCTTTTTGAATTGTCGAGCAAAACAGATTTTTTGATATCTGAATTACTATCGGATAGCGCTTTTGTGAATAAAGATTCTTCAATAGAGTCATCTTTTAATTTTCCATAGTCGGCAGAATTATAAATTTTATCAAAATGTTGTTTTAACTTTAATCTGGGTTCGGTAAAACGAGTAAAACTGTCCATATTATCTGTAATTAAAAAGACGTTGTTGTTTTTTCTGCACTTATCTATAGCCATTAAGATTTCTGATTTTACAATCATTGTTTCGCAGTCATTCACAAATATCTCAAAAATATCTTCATAATTCAATCCGCGATTTTCGCTAATAAAATGACAAACTTGTTCAGAAGTTAAGTTTCCCCGCATCCAATCTTCAACAATATTTCCATTATCTCGAAACAAGAATGGCTCAAATTTTTGTTTGAATGCATCTGGAGCACTTCTCCAAAAATAATCAAAACATATAGTTCCGTCAAAATCGATAAAGATATTTTGCTTTTTCATATTGTTTTCCTAAAAATCTTATATATAATAAGTTTAACTATATAGTACAGGATTACAGATGCAAGATATTTTTTTATCTCCACACTATGATGATATTGCATTTTCTTTGAGCTCATTTTTTCATAAGAATGATATTATAATCAATATTTTTACGGAATCCAATTACATAGAAAATAAAAATATGAATTTATCAATGTCTGTGTCCGAATTAAGAGAAAAAGAAGAGCAAGATTTTATATCAAGAAATAGCCTGAAATATATTAAACTTGGGTTTCAGGACCGGAGTTTAATAGGTGCACCCTTTTCTTTTTTTCATACTATTAAGGAAAATGCAGAATTAGAAAGGGTTTTAATTGATAATTTAATGAATTTAAGAACTTTTGATAACCAACATGTTTATTGCCCATTAGGTATAGGCAAACATTATAACCACTTGGAAACATTTGACGTCATATATAAAAATTATTCCCACCTAGCTAAATTCTTTAAAATAATATTTTACGCAGATATTCCTTATATATATTATAAAAATAACTATCAAAATAGAATGAAATATCTGCATGAATTCTTTCAGCAATATGGCTTGACAGCTAAAATTATTAAATTGAATAAGGAAGAAGTTGTCCAAAAAGTTAATAATTTAAAATTATACAAGAGCCAATTTGCCTATTTAAACGATAATTTTATTCAAGAAAAAATTGGCGGTGTTCAAAAAGATTTTAAAGAGATAATCTTTTCTTAATAATTGTAATAAATTCACTCCCAATATTTCGAATAAACTTTTTACTGCCTTGCAACGCTTGTTCATGGAGCTTTGTATAAAAGTTTATGTTATTGCATTTGGTTATAGCTTCTTTCCAGATATTTACATCCAAATTATCCAATAAAATTCCGGATCCATTTAAGGCTTCAGCAATTCCCCCTCTGTTATGTGCAATAACAGGGATTCCTCTAATAGATGCTTCAACAATAACTCTGCCAAAGGCTTCTTCAACAATAGAAGGCACTATCAATAACTTAGTTTCATTCCAAATATTGTTCATATCCATTTGAAGCGGGTAATATGTAATATTGGAAGACATATGATTACAAAACCCCTCATTTTTATACCATCCTTCGACGGCTATAAACTGTTCATGAGGCATTCCCTTTGCTAATTTTAAAACAAAATCGGAACCTTTTTCTTTTACAGGATTTATAAATGTAATTTTCTTTCCAAAATTAACACATGTTTTCTCAGGATTAAAACAAGGGTAGAAAACAATATTAGGTATATCATACCATTTACTGGACAAATTTTTGATAAATTCAGACGTGCTGAATAAAATATCCGGTTTTCCTTCGGCTACAGCCATTCCTTCTTTATTGGCAGAGTGTAGCCAGCCAATAGTGAATGGAATATATCTTTTCGCAATTTGAGTTAATTCGTCAGAGTCTTCCATAGATAGAATGGCCGCTGTAATTTGTTTATTATACTCGTTTAATAAATTTTTCAGCTGTTTATTAAAATCATGCTGATGAAACAAGTAACATTCTATTCCTGAATATGTATAGGTAATTTTTTCATTTGAACAAGTGATATTTTTTATAGCTGGCATATCATTCAAAAGTTTCATGTATAGAGCCTGTCTTTCTTCAGCCGGAAAAGTTGGATTTTCTATACTACCAACAAATAGAACTCTGTGTTTCATCTTTGTTAAGTTTTGAGCCAGAAAATTGTGAGTAATTTCTGCTCCACCTAAAAACAGCGGAGGCGTAGGTCGTTTTGTGATAAAAATAAAAAACATTGCAACCTCATAAATTCTAATATAAACCTTATGGTATACAGAAGGAGTTAAAAGATGGTGAAAAATATTTATGTTGTTTGCCCCACCTATAGAAAGAGACATGAAAATTCTTTCAGAGAAATAGGAATTCTGTTTCTGATTGAAAGAGTTTTGCATCAAAATAACATTCGCCTTTGTATAGTTGATTCTAGTTCTAAACCCCTCAGTATTTTTGAGAACAAGCCGGCAATCAATAACAATATTATTTATTTACATGCACCAAGCAAGAAGGAGATGGTTGAAAAATATTCCAGTATTGTTCCCAAAGCGGTTGACTTTTGTATAACGAAAGAACACAAAAATTTTGCTTCTGAACTAGAACGAGTTTCTTCGTGGAGTAATTTTATTCCGTGGGATAAAGATTTTCCTAGCCATGGTACATTGAAAAGCCACTTTTTACAAAAACGCCCATCAATAGGGATGAAACGTAATATAGCAATCGCGGCTCTTGATGAAATATTTAATGACGGAGATGTGATATGTTATGCAGATGATGATGATTTTAGGACCGCTCAGTATTTCAATGATATGGCTTCTTTTTTGCGGGATAACGATTTTATTAGAATTTCAAAATGGCTGACATGCTGCTTTGATTCTGATCCTAATAATCCAATATGTGGTATTCATAATATTTCATTTAAACAAGATATAAATGGCTATTTTAGCTTACAAAAAAGAAAAAGCGATACTCTTTTTAATTCAAAAAATATTAATTTTTGCGGATTCTCTGTAGAGGAACATTATTCAAAAATTAAAAATTTAGCTTTTTCTCCAATTTCATATGACGGGGCGGTGCATGTCTTTTCCACACAGTTATGGCGAAAATCGGTAGAAGCATTTGGTGGAATTCCGCCAGTCAGTTTGGGGGAGGATACTTGTTTTTTTAAGAGTTGCCAAAATTATTTTGGAAAAAATTTTAAATACGATTTGATTAATAATAAAAAACTTAATTTTTTAAGAGGTTCTGGCAACAATGCGTCTCTTATCCAATGGACTGATAACATTTCGATTGACGCTATGCCCCAATGGGCATCACAAACAATTACAAATGTTTTTGCTCTTTTAAAATTTCCTGAAAAACTACACCAATTGGAATACAAAATATCATGTAGTATTTAAGTAACAATCAACTGCTTCAAATAAAATATTGTAAAAGGCACTATCCTCTACCTCTCTCTCATACTCTCGTTGAGGTATTTCATCACTGGAGAGAGTAGATATTCGATCACGCGGCGTTTGCCGGTTTTGATTTCGGCGGTCACGCTCATGCCGGGTTTGAGCTGGATAATCTGTCCATCGGCTTTGATTTTGTTATCCAAGAGCGTTAGTCGGGCGTTAAACACCAGCCCGAGCTTCTCGTCCTGTATCGCATCGCCAGAGATGTTGCGGACTTTGCCTTTAATTGTACCATATTTGGTGAACGGGAAGCTGTCGATTTTGATTTCCACGTCCTGTTCCGGTCGCACAAAGCCGATATCTTTGTTCAAAATCTGCACTTCGGCCTCCAGCTTATAATCTTCAGGCACAAGGTTCATAATCGGCTTGGCGGTTTCGACCACACCGCCTTTGGTATGATAAACCAGCTGCTGAACATACCCCGAAAGCGGCGCTTTAACGATGGTGCGTTTCAAAGCTTCCTGATATTTAATCAGTTCCTGCTGGTAGGACGCAAGCTTCTCGCGGCTTTCAGTCAGCTCCTGCATAATATTCTTGTCAAACTCGGCCAGATATTGCCGCTGCTCTTTTTTAAGCGATTCAATGTTCGCTTCGGTTTCCGCCATTTTCTTGGCTTGTACGTTACGTTGCTCTTGTAAATTGGTTAATTCTTCTTCCTGTTCCAGAAAAGTCAGCCGCGCCAAAAGCTTTTTATCCACGAGAATTTTCTTTTTCTCAATCCGCTCCTGCACACTCGGCAGCAGTTTCTCAATCCGGGTCAGGTCAGCCTGAATAGTCTCTTTTTCTTTCTCGGCCTTGGTAATCTGCCCGTTCAGAACTTCAATCTTGGCCGCTTTCTCGGTCATCTGGCTTTTGAGCAAATCCGTATGCATTTTAATTAAATATTCGTCAATATCCGGATTATAGCTGAAATTCTTCTCTGGATCATCCGATAACAGGGCTTTCAGTCTTGAAATCGCGATTTCCAACGCTTCCATTTCATTTTCTACTCGGTTAATGTTCGCCAGAACCTCGGTTTGGTTAAATTTAATCAGGTCTTGACCCTCTTTGACATATTGCCCTTCCTGAACATAGATTTCTTCAATCTCACTGTCGGTCAGGGTCTGGATGGTCTTGATGTTCGAGGCCGGCATCAGCTTTCCGGCCGAAGTGGCAATAATGTCGATTTTGCCCAGGATTGACCATAAAATCAACGTTGTGAACATCAGCATGATGACGTATGTCAATAACCTGGCCGCATGAGACGGCGGCATTTCGGTAACTTCCAAGACCGCCGGCAGGAACTCTTTTTCATGCTCGTTCATACCCTTAACTTTGCTGTCCTTAGTCGCTTTCTCTTGTAATAAAGCCAACTTGGCGATTGTCCAATAGCGGGAAAGCTCGTTTTTAATACCTTCCCACCAGTCACACAGATTCTCAAATTTTTCTCGCATATTCCACCTCTACTCAGCAGCAACCTCGTTTGGCACAATCGGCGCGGTCTGGCTGTTCCACAGATAAGCATAGCGCCCGCCGCGTTTCAAAAGCTCCTCATGGGTGCCGGTTTCGGTAATCTCGCCTTTTTCAATGGTAATAATCTGGTCGCATTCCCGCACGGTCGAGAGCCGGTGCGCAATCATAAACACCGTCCGCCCTTTACAGATTGATGCCATATTCTGCTGGATAATCCGTTCGGATTCATAATCAAGCGCCGAGGTCGCCTCGTCAAAAATCAAAATCCGCGGATTGTTGACCAAAGCGCGAGCAATCGCAATTCGCTGCCGCTGTCCGCCGGATAACGATGAGCCGCGTTCCTCAATAATCGTGTCATAGCCGTCCGGCAGTTCGGTAATAAAATCGTGCGCGCCGGCCAGTTTGGCCGCGGCAATAATCCTGTCCATGGATATTGCCGGATTGGTCAGGGCGATATTTTCCCGCACACTCTTGTTAAATAAGTAGTTCTCCTGCAAAACGACGCCGATTTGCCGCCTTAACCATGCCGTATCGACGGTGGAAATGTCAATCCCGTCAATCAGCACTTTACCGCTTTCCGGAATATACAGACGCTGAATCAGCTTGGTGACGGTCGATTTGCCCGAGCCGCTCGGCCCGACAAAACCGATTTTCTGTCCGGCCTTGACATTGAAACTCATCTTTTTGAGAATTTCCGGCCCGTTCGGTACATAGCGGAAAGTAATGTCCTTAAATTCCACGTTGCCTTTAATCTCCGGCATTGAGCCTTTGGACAGGGTTTCGGTATTTTCGGCCGGATTATTAAGAATGTCAGACAGCTTTTCAATAGAGATTTTGGCTTGCTGGAAATTCTGCCACAACTGCGCCAAGCGCAAAATCGGCTGCGTTACGCGACCGGATAACATGTTAAAGGCAATCAGCTGTCCGACCGACAGCTCGCCTTTCATGACCAAACTTGCACCAATCCACAAGGTCAGCGCCATGGTGATTTTCTGCACTAACTGCACGAGTTGCCCTGCAATATTGTTAATATGCGATGCTCTGAAAGAAGACCCGACATAAGCCGCCAGCTGCTGCTCCCAACGACGCTGCATCTGTGGTTCGACGGCTAAAGACTTAACCGTCTCCACGCCGGAAACCGCTTCCACCAGAAAACACTGGTTTTCTGCCCCGCGGCGAAACCGCTCATCAATCCGCGAGCGCAAAATCGGGGTAAAAAACAAGGACAGCAAAACATAAAAAGGAATGGAGAGCAAAACCAACAGCGTCAAGGTCTTGGAATAAAAGAACATTACCGTAAAAAAGATAATGGTAAAAAAGAAGTCAATAATCAGGGTTAAGGTCGAACCGGTCAGAAAATTGCGGATATTCTCCAACTCATGCACCCGCGCCACCGTGTCGCCGACCCGCCGCACGCCGAAATAAGACAGCGGCAGCCGAATGAGATGCTTAAACAAACTCGCCCCCAACTCCACATCCACGCGGGTGGTGGTATGCGAGAAGGTATAAGTCCGCAGCCCGCCGAGCAGAGTTTCAAAAATACCGATGCAGATTAGCGCCACCATCAACACGTCAAGGCTGGAGAGCCCGCGGTTAACCAGCACTTTGTCAATCACCACCTGAAACAACAGCGGCGACACCAGCGCAAACAGCTGTAAAAAGAATGAGGCCAGAATAACTTCGCCGAACAGCCTGCGATATTTGACCACCGCCGGAATAAACCACGAGATGTCAAACTTGCGGTTTTTGCCGTTGATAAACTCACGGCAGGTCATCATTAAGAGCCTGCCGTTCCATCTGTTCATAAATTCTTCTTTGTTCAAAACCTCGGGGTGGTTGCCTTTGGCGGGGTCTTGAATCAAAACCTTATCCTCAGCAACTTTGCCGATAATAAAATAAGTATTGTCTTTGCTCTGGGCGATTGCCGGAAGGTTCGTTTTATCCAAGCGTTCCCACTTGGTCTCAACAAAGCGGGCTTTGAAAGAAAATTCCTTGGCTAATTGCAGCAGTTCATATTCTTCAAAATGCGAATTCTGCCGGTCATATTTATGCTTGATTTGGTCAATAGAAATTGGCTTTTCAAAGAAATTCGCCATAATCGCAAAACAGGCCAAGCCCGTATCTATTGTCATTGCTCCATCCACATTTTCTGTCATCGATTGTACTTCTAAAAAAATTCTAATGCAAAAGTAGAATAAAATGATTCTTTTCTAAAGTCAAAACTAAAATATTAACTAGGTATTAATTGGTTCTGTTTGGATAATACTTCCCACGTAAGCGGAAAGGTATAAATATACTAGCCAGTAGTGACCTCACAAAACTCTTGAACGGAGAGAACAAAGTTTAAAGATTAATACCATTTGTATTAATTAGAAAAAATTTATGTGCTAAAATTTTATAGTAGCACTTTCTAATTCCGAAGTTTTTCAAAATTTATATTATACTTTATAGGTTTTATAAAAAATCCACTAGCCCAAAGGAGCAATAAGTTATCATGAATTTATTTGATGTCCCCTCTCGTTTCTTCTTTATCAAAATTATTTTTCTTTATTATGTCTTTTAACGAGGGAGAACCACGAAGCCCAATAACTTCATTATAGCGTACACCATATTTATTTCGAATAGTTGTATCTGCCCCTGCTTTTATCAACAATTTTACAGCTTCCTTATTGTTTGCCATTTCAGCAATAAATAATGGTGTATTTCCATCAAAATCAGGACTATTTATATCAGCACCTTTTGAGATTAAGTAATGAATTGGTTCAATGGTTAATTCAGAAGGAATTTCTACAGCATGATGTAAAGCTGTGCGTCCTCTAAGGGTATCTTTTTTGTTAATATCCGCACCATTTTCTACAAGAAGTTTCAACATATCCATTAGATATGGAACTGTCGTTTTTCTTACTTCCAGAAAAGCGTTATGCATTCTTGCTTTAACCACGGATATTTCATCTTTTGTAATATCTTTACAAGGCTTAGAAATAAGGTTAGGAATATTACAATATCCATTTTTTTGTAATTCCATATCAATTGCTTGATTCGATAATTCCTCATATCCTTGTAATTCTAAGGGCATAGCTAATACAACAACTAGTGGGAATCTGGCGTTCTTCTGGCAAATTTCTTGATTAACGTTAGCACCTTGAGTAATTAAATATTTAATTTTTTCAATAGCATACTTTAAAGCATTTGTCCCCTGTTCTTGAATACCCAAGATACTTCTAATAGCTAAAGTTAAAGGAGAGTTGCATTCATACATAGCATTTGCATCAGCTTGATTGTGAATTAAAGCCTTCACATCATCAGGAGAGCCAAATAAAATAGCAGACTGAATTTCGTCAGCAGTGTGTGACGTTTGTAATGCTGCCAAAGAATTGGAAATTGATACTGGCGGCTGTGCATTTATATTTGCCGATAAACATAACATAACAGCTGCTGATGCTAAAAATTTTCCTGTATCCATACACATTCTCCCCATAAAAATATTTTAATTATTTTTACAAGGTTAATGATTAATTTGTCGTTAATCAAATTAATAATAAAAAAAATTGCTCGTCTAGCTATTGATAATAAGAATTTTATCCACAAACAGATGTAAGAAAAACAAACGATTCGTCACCTGTCAATATTTATAGGTAAAAAAAATTCTAAGATTAGGTGCATTTTTTCTTGCTTTTTAAAAATTTAAGGTGAAAATTATTTTGTAATCTTTATGTGAGTTCATTCTATGAAAAGTGTTTTTGATTTTGGCTTCTCTGCCTTAAGCACTAATCCAGCCTCAAATAATTTTGTAGAGACTGTCTTCAAGGCTGGAATGAACATAACCTTAAAAAATCATTTGAATTTTCTACATCGCAGATAAAGAGGTAAAAACAAAAAAACTTCACTTTTAGTTTTATAACAATACAAGCTTTTAAACATTTATGAATATCGTTTTATCGACATATCTAGGAGGAAGACATGAGTAATTCTAACGAATTCAATTCAGTTAAAGATATTTTTGAAGATACTCTAAAATATTACAACTACAGTGAAACAACAATTAATGAGCTGTTAACAGATAGTTTTATTAATGGATTGTTAGAATTACAAAAGCAAGAACCTGAAGATAATAATGCTATTTCTTTATTGCGAAATTTTTCTCAAAATCAGAGTCTTGCGTCACTAACTGAACTAGATAACGAACTTCGAAAGGAATTAAGTAGCGAAGGATATATTAGTAATATGCTAAGATATATTAATGCTGCTTGGATGAATGTTAATTTCGAAGAAAATCCCACATACGCAAAAAGTTCTATTCAAAAAGATGATGTTGATAATACAAAAATAGGCATCTCAATTATGGCTGGTCTGCTAAATTTTCTCTCAAAGACAGCAGGAACAGGACAAAAAATTATTGCTTCCGAAATAACTGTACCTTTAGAAGTTGCTCGAAGATTACATAAAACAATACAAAATCAGTATGATTTTATTGATGCTGGCGAACAAAGTATGAGAAATGCTCGAAGCGGAATACATGATAACATATCTACCGCTACAACAACCCGTTCCCCACTAGTTGTCGACCTAGATGGTGATGGCGTGGAAACAACAACTACAGAAGATGGAACACATTTCGATCATGATAATAACGGATTTGCTGAAAAAACTTCTTGGGTCGGAAAAGACGACGGCTTGCTGGTAAGAGATATCAACGGAAACGGACAGATTGATGATGGAACGGAGTTGTTTGGAAATAACTCCGTTTTGTCTAACGGGCAAAAAGCCGCCAATGGCTTTGAAGCATTGAAAGATTTAGATTCTAACAACGACGGCGTTTTTAACAGTTCTGATACGGCATGGAACCAAGTTAACGTGTGGAAAGATTCCAATCAGAATGGTAAGGTTGATGAAGGAGAGCTGTTAACTCTAGAACAGGCTGAGATTGAAAATATTGATTTAAATTATCAAAATTCAAATGCCGTAGATACTAATGGCAACACCGTTGGGCAAATAGGATCTTTTGACAAAGAAAACGGAACCCAAGGAAACATAAGCGATATTTGGTTTAATACTGATTTAATGGATACTGTTGATAAGACCAATATTGATATCCCTGCTGATATAGCTGCTTTGCCTAATGTCACTGGCTTTGGCAATGTGCACGATTTGCATACGGCAATGGCTTTGGATACCTCCGGTGAATTAAAAGCCTTGGTTCAGCAATATGCTGCCGAAACAGATTCTGAAGCTCGTCAGCAAATTTTGTATAACATTATATATCATTGGACTGGTGTTCAAGATGAGCCAATTGATGGGCGTGATCCGACTCAAGTTTATGGGAAAGTTATTGATGATACGCGTAAACTTGAAGCGTTAGAAGAGTTTATGGGGGAAGAATATCTTGGAACCTGGTGTTGGGGAGAGCGAGATCCCAACCCGCACGGCAAAGCAGCCCCCTATATCTTACGTGCTTTTGATATTTTAGCAGAATATGTTAATAATGAACTATTGGCACAAACGCATTATAAGCCCTTATTGGAAAATGTTAAATTAATATGGGACAATACAACTGAAACATGGAGTGTAGATGTTTCCGGGGCTGTTGCGCAAATTCAAAGTCTTTATAATGAAAATGTGGAAAACGGCATCATAACATTTAGAGAATTTGAGAAATTAGTAAAAAATTGTGGATACGATAACTTACAAGCAATTTATGAAGCTTTTCGAACTTATGGCTCTCTTACCGGTAGTGATTTGGATGCCATGTTTGCCAAGTTTGGATATACCTATGGAACCGACTTGAACGATGACTTAACCGGAACTGCCGGGGTTGATGAAATTAACGGATTAGCCGGTAACGATTCTATCTACGGCGGTGCAGGTAATGATACCTTAGACGGCGGTACGGGAAATGATAATATTTTCGGCGAAAATGGAGATGACATCCTGATCGGGGGCGAAGGTAATGATTATCTGATTGGCGGGAATGGAGCTGATACTTATATCTTTAATCCCGGATTTGGTAATGATGCTATTGATAATTCAGATGATAACGCTTCCGCCAATGAACCTGATATCATCCAATTTGGCGAAGGCATTTTAGCCTCAAAAACAACTTTGGGACGTCAAGGGTACGACCTTATCATCACAGTTTCATACGATCCTGATGAAAATGGTACTACTCGTCCGAATGATTCTATCCGGATATACAGTTATTTTGACCAGCAGGGAACATCCAGCGCAACTGTTAATTCTATTGTTTTTGCTGATGGAACAACTTGGGATTATGAATATGTTCGTGATCATTGGAACAGCATTCCCGATGCGAATGGCGGAGAAACCCTTGAGGGAAACAATGAAAACAATACAATCAACGGCACAAATTACAACGACATCCTTATAGGAAACGAAGGAAACGACACAATTAATGCCGGAAACGGCAATGATCGTTTGCTTGGCGGAACAGGAAACGACACATTAAACGGTGGTTCCGGAGACGATACTTATCTTTGGAATTGGGGTGACGGAATGGATACGATTTCCGATACCGGCAACCATGATAAAATCTCCTTTGGTGACGGCATTACATATAGCGATCTTAAGTTCCGCCAAGAAGGGGGAAATTTAAGAATTACTGTCAAAAATAATGAAAATCAGGGAATGTTAATCAATGGCTTTTTCTCTAGCTTGGATTATAAAATTGAAGATTTGTATTTTCAAGACGGTTCAATTGTCCATTTATCCGAAATTCCGCTGACATTACATCAGCTAAATACAGATGAAACTATTAACCTTACCGGAAACGGCGATACTGTATATGCTAATGGCGGAGACGACAGAGTCAACGGCGAACAAGGCAATGATACGATTTTCGGTGGTGACGGCAATGATAATATCTACGGAAATTCCGGAAATGATGTAATTTCCGGTGGAAAAGGTGATGACACGATAGATGGCGGAAATGGCGCTGACACTTATATTTGGAATCTGGGAGATGGTTTAGATACTATAGCTCAGGTTTCTAGTGAAGACATTATAAAATTTGGTCCGGGTATTACATTTGACAATCTCTCATTCCGTAATGACAATGGTGATCTGCGTATCTATATAAATGACGATGATACTCAGGGCGTCATTTGTAAAAATTTCTTTGGTAATGATAGTTATAAATCGAAGCAAATCATTTTTAATGATGGAACATCTTTCGCATTGCCTACTTCACCATTAACCCTAACCCAGAAAAACACCAGCGAAACAGTCACAGCTACCATATATAATGATACAATTTATGCTAATGGCGGTGCAGATACAGTTCACTCTGACCAAGGAGATGATGTGATTTATGGCGGTGCCGGATTCGATTCCTTCTATGGTGAAGATGGAAATGATACTTTAATCGGTGGTACAGGAAGCGACTACATGGAAGGTGGAGCAGGAGACGATACTTATATATATAATGTTGGTGACGGTTTAGATACAATTTATGATTATGAAAACAGCTCAAGCACCGGTAAAAACGATAAAATTAAGTTTGGAGAGGGAATAGAATTTTCTGACTTAACTTTCCGCAGAGAAGGAAACAGCTTAATAATAACCTTGTTTGGCGACATTACTCAAGGCATCACAATTAAGGAACATTTCAACAGTAATTATAGTATTGAATATTTAGAATTTGCTGATGGAAGTATTAAAAATTTGACTGAAATGGGGTTCGCTTTTCAACAGACTGATGGTCATGATAACATTACCGGTACAATTTACAATGATATCATCTACGGAAATGGTGGTAATGACACAATTTCCGGAGGCAATGGAAACGATACCCTCGTCGGAGGCAAAGGGAATGATTCTCTAAAAGGTGAAGTCGGAGATGATACTTATATCTGGAATTCAGGGGACGGTTTTGATACCATTACAGAAGCTTCAGGAACTGATAAGATTGTCTTCGGTGAAGGTATCAGCTTTGAGAATTTGACTTTCGAACGTGATGGAAACAATCTTAATATCTATGTCAATAATAACAAAAACCAAGGTATTCAAATTTATAATTACTTTTATAGCAGCAGCTATCATGTTGAAACTTTGGAGTTTACCGATGGTACTGTCAAAAATCTGACAGAAATGGGGTTCACTTTCCAACAATCAGACCAAGATGATAATATTACCGGTACAGGTTATGATGATGCTATCTATGGAAATGGTGGTAATGACACAATTTCTGGAGGAAATGGAAACGATATCCTCGTCGGAGGCAAAGGGAATGATTCTCTAAAAGGTGAAGCCGGAGATGATACTTATATCTGGAATTCAGGGGATGGTTTTGATACCATTACAGAAGCTTCAGGAACAGATAAGATTGCCTTTGGTGAAGGCATTAGCTTCGAGAATTTAACTTTTGAACGTGACGGAAACAGTCTTAACATCTATGTCAATAATGACAAAACTCAAGGCATTCAAATTTATTACCACTTTTATAGCAGCGGATATAATATTGAAACTCTGGAGTTCGCTGACGGTTCGACGGTTAATCTCACGCAAATTGGATTAACGTTCAATCAGCATGATGGTTCGGAAAACATTTCCGGCACAAATTATGATGATATCATTTATGCTGCAGGCGGTGATGATACGATAAATGCCCAAAATGGAAATGATACCATCTATGGCGGATCTGGTAATGACACAATTAGTGCCGGTAATGGCAATGATATCCTTGTTGGTGGTACAGGTAACGATAAATTGAACGGTGAAGCAGGAAATGATACTTATATCTGGAATTTAGGGGATGGTTTTGATACCATAACAGAATCTTCCGGAACAGATAAAGCCGTCTTCGGTGAAGGTATCAGCTTCGAGAATTTAACTTTCGAACGTGACGGAAACAGTCTTAACATCTATGTCAATAATGACAAAACTCAAGGTATTCAAATTTATAATTACTTCTATAGTAGTAGTTATAACGTTGAAACTCTGGAGTTTGCTGACGGTTCGACGGTTAATCTCACGCAAATTGGATTAACGTTCAATCAGCATGATGGATCGGAAAACATTTCCGGCACAAATTATGACGATATCATTTATGCCGAAGGTGGTGACGATACAATAAATGCCCAAAATGGGAACGATACCATCTATGGCGGTTCCGGCAATGATTCAATTGATGCCGGTAACGGTAATGATATCCTTGTTGGTGGTACTGGCGACGATTCCTTAAATGGTAATGCAGGTAACGACACCTATATTTATAACCTCGGAGATGGTTTTGATATTATTACTGATAGTGCCGGAACGGATAAAGTCAAATTTGGTGAAGGCATAAATTTTGAAGACTTAAAATTCACAGCAGATGGTAATAATCTTAATATTTATATTAATGATGATAAGACACAAGGCTTTCAAATTTATAATTATTTTTATAGTGACAGCTATAAAATTGAAACTCTGGAGTTCGCCGATGGTTCAACAATAAATCTTTCTCAAACAGGTCTGACACTTAACCAGCATAATGGTTCGGAAAACATTTCCGGTACGAATTATGACGATATCATTTATGCCGCAGGCGGAGATGATACGATAAGCGCTCAAAATGGGAACGATACCATCTATGGCGGATCCGGTAATGACACAATTGATGCCGGTAGCGGTAATGATATTCTTATTGGAGGCACTGGTAACGATTCCCTAAATGGTAATGCAGGAGATGATACTTATATCTGGAATTTAGGGGACGGATATGATATTATAACGGATGGAGCTGGAACTGATAAAATAAAATTTGGTGAAGGCATCAGTTTCGATGATTTAAAGTTTGCTTATGATAATAATTCATTATGTATTTTTATCAACAATGATAAATCTCAGGCGATTCAAATCAATAGTTTTATGTCAAACAGCAATTACAAAATTGAACAACTGGAATTTTCAGACGGAACAATAAAAAATTTATCAGAAATGGGATTGACTTTCACCCAATATGATAGTTCTGAAAATATTATCGGTACAGCCTACGATGATATCATTTATGGTAATGACGGTAATGATACATTAAATGGTGGAAATGGAAATGACACATTATCTGGTGGTACTGGCCATGATAGCTTAAATGGCGGTGCCGGAGATGATACCTATATATGGAACCTGAATGATGGTATTGATACAATCAATGATTCCGAAGGAACTAATAGAATTAAGCTAGGAACAGGTATTGTCGTGGGTGATTTGTCCTTTGCCCAAGTTGGCAGTAATTTGCGAATCATTGTCAAAAATAATCCATCACAAGGATTAATTATTGAAAATTATTACAACAATAATGACAGATATAAAATTGGCACAATTGAGTTTGCAGATGGTTCAGAAGCTTCTATCGCCGATCTCCTTGGTAATTTGGTTTCCCTGCCCGATCAGATAATTGAAGGTACCGCTGATGATGATATTCTGACCGGCGGTAACGGTAATGACACAATCAATGCCGGAGACGGTTATAATGACATTACCGGCGGCAAAGGCAACGACACCTTAAATGGTGGCTATGATAAGGATACATATTATTATAACCTTGGAGATGGTTATGATGTTATTTCTGACCCTTATGGTCGCGATAAAATTGTTTTTGGTGAAGGTATTTCTTCAGCAAATTTGATTTTGCAAAAAGATGGAAATGACTTATTCATTAGTATAAAAGGTCATGACAATGACAGTATCCGCATTTTACGGCATTTTTATAATGATGACCGTAAGATTGAACAGCTTGAGTTTGCTGATGGTTCAACCCTGAATTTGTCTAAAGGCGGGCTTATCTTTAATGGAACAGAACAAGGAGATAATATTAGCGGCACAATCTATAATGACACTATATATGGCGGCGATAGCAACGATACCATCAATGGTGAAGATGGAGCCGATATCATTTCAGGAGGTAAAGGTAATGATGTTATCAATGGCGGTGTTGGAGAAGATACCATTATCTGGAACTTAGGAGATGATCTGGATACTGTCTCTTTCTCGAATATTGACCACCTTAAGTTCGGAGAAGGCATTACTTTTGAAGATTTAACCTTCTACGAAGAAGGAAATAACCTCAGAATAGTTGTTAAAGGAGATATGGAACAGGGGGTTATTTGTCAAAGTTTCTTTTACGACAATAATAATAAACCCGAAGATATTATCTTCGCGGATGGTTCTAAGTTTTCCTTTAAAAATTCTGAATTAATTATTCACCATGGAGATAATTCGGAAAGTATCTCAGGAACGGATTATGCGGATACTATTTACGGCGGTCAAGGCAATAACAACATTTCTGGTGGAAATGGTAATGATATTATCTATGGTGAGGATGGTGATGATACTATCTCCGGAGGGAATGGAACAGATACCATCATCGGAGGAAAAGGTAATGATATCATAGATGGAGGAACAGATGTCGATACCTTTATCTGGAACTTAGGTGATGACCTTGATACCATTAGTGCAACAAATATTGATATTTTGCAGTTTGGTGAAGGCATATCCAAAGACGATTTGACTTTCCGCTGCGAAGGAAACAATCTCCGCATTGTTGTTAATAACGACGAAACACAAGGTATTATTCTAGTTAATTTCTTTTACAATAACACCAATAAACTGAATGACATAAGGTTTGCCGACGGAAGCACATTTAATCTGGCAACGTCAGGTCTGACATTGGATCAGCATTTCTCTAGTGGTAACACAATTACCGGAACAGATTATGATGATACCATAAATGCACAGAACACATACTCCGTAACCATTAATGCCGGAAATGGAAGTGATGATATTACTGCTGGTGATAGCAATGATACTATTAATGCCGGAAACGGTAATAATATCATGCGCGGAGGTAAAGGAAATGACAGCCTAAGCGGAGGCAATGGAGACGACACATATATCTATAATATAGGTGACGGATTTGATGTTATAAATGATTCTCAAGGCAGTGATAAAATCATTTTCGGAACAGGTATTTCTAAAGATAATTTAACATTTACCCAAAAAGGAAATTCTTTAGTCATAACATTAAATCAGGATACTTCTCAAGGAATTGAAATTGCTAATTATTATTATCAGGTATCTAATCAAATTGAAGAACTTCTATTCTCTGATGGCTCCAGTTTATTGTTACCGCAGATAGATATGGTTCTACAACAGGGAGAAGAAGGCGAAACTATCAGTGGAACCAATAGCAATGAAACGATTTATGGCAACGGAGGAAACGATACCATAAATGGTGGTTATGGTAATGATATCATCATTGGCGGCCAAGGCAACGATACCCTAAATGGCGGCGGAGATAGTGATACTTATGTTTACAATCTCGGAGACGGTTTAGATACAATTACGGATAATGCCGGCAGCAATAAGATTGTCTTTGGTGAAGGTATTTCCCAGAGTAATCTTGGTTTCACTCAGATTGGCAATAGTTTGTTAATCTATCTGAATGGTGATAAAAATCAGGGAATTATGGTCAATAACTTTTTCTACGATGACGCCCATAAAATAGGCGAAATCCATTTTGCTGACAATTCGGTATTTTATCTCTCAGAGACTGGATTAACATTAGATCAGTCAGACAGAACAGATAATATGACCATAAGCGGAACTGATTATGATGATACCATTACCGGCGGTTCTGGCAACGATACTATCAATGCTGGTGATGATGACGATGTTCTCATTGGTGGCAAAGGTAATGATACCTTAAACGGCGGCTATGGACGAGATACATATATCTATAACCTGGGCGATGGTGCCGATATCATTAATGAGACCAGAGGTAATGACAAAATCAAATTTGGTACGGGAATAACCCAAGATGATTTAACCTTTACCCAGGAAGGAAACAATCTGAGAATCCTGATTGGCGATGATCCGTATCAAAATATTCTGATTAATAATTTTTACAGCAATGTAAATAATCAGGTCGAAACACTCCAGTTTGCCGATGGTTCAAGCTTTAACCTCTCAACTCAGGGCTTAACGCTGCAACAGACCAATGCAGATGATACTGTTAACGGAACGTATTATAACGATGTCATTTACGGAAACGGCGGTCACGACACAATTAACGCCAGTGAAGGTAATGACACGATTGTAGGAGGCATCGGTAACGATATCCTGAATGGAGGAAACGGCGATGATGCCTACGTTTACAATCTCGGTGATGGTTTCGATACCATCAGCGAAACCGGTGGAACGGACAAGATTGTTTTTGGCGAAGGAATTACCCAAAATGATTTGTCCTTTGAACAGATCGGTAACGATTTGAAGATTTCTGTCAATGGTAAGGATGACAAAGGAATTCAGATTAATGATCAGTTTGGTTCATCCTCTAATAAAGTCGAAATCATAGAGTTCCATGATGGCAACACGCTGAATATCAGTAATGCCGATCAGCTGATACAGGCGATGAACAGCTTCAGCGTCAGTAATTCAGCTTCGACGGATACCCTGTCCAATCCGACACAGGATGTCAGCGATATGTACTCTCTAGCGGTCAGTCAGGATTTGACCAGAAAAGCAATCTAATCAACCAAGCATTATCCGGTTATCAAGAAGAACTTGATAACCGGATAATCTGAAGTCTAAAAAGAAACTGAAAGTGACAAATTCCATGCAAGAAATAAAACAAAAATTTATACCTGTTGACAAAGAATTGTCGTATAAGAATAATCAAAAGTTTTATCCACAGGCTCAAAACAAGTACTACTAATGATTTAAGAAGAAACATGACAAGACATTAACAGAACAAAAAAATAATTTTCTTGCATAATTAAAATTATAGAGTGAAACTAATAACAAAATTACTCTTAATGAGAGAGGGCGTAATGAACTATTATACGGAACAGTCGATTAATGACCATCTCCATGGACTACCTCCTTCGGACATTGTTTCAGGTGTTTCGTTCATTTCGGCTGCTTTTCAGATTTTTTTAACATCAGCAAACCTTTGCCTGCTTATCAGACAA
>ULNK01010266.1_pt1 | contig 45819 bp, 52 predicted proteins | sample 1951911 | NCBI WGS metagenome assembly ULNK01 (sample SAMEA4835576, study PRJEB28245) | human gut metagenome | biome: gut microbiome; material: fecal sample | place: Denmark | collected 2008 | reverse complement strand
GATGGGATAGGCCGGTTTAGTTTGGACACACTCCCGATAGCTTAAAGTGAAATGTTCTAGGGCAGACACATACGTACGCATAAGACCACACGGATATATGTCATTGTGGCAGGCTCCGTCCCGTATCCGGATTGGATTCATTTGTCCCCCCCTCTTGACAAACGCTTTCTTATATTCCCCAAATTGCACTTACACCATAGTTAACATTATCCAAAATTTCGATTATCTATTCAATCAAAATAACTTTTTCGTAAAAAACACAGATTAAGTTATTATATATCGCATAATTATACTAACTTTGTCGATTCAACTAGAGCAAACTGACGACTACTGCAATTTATTTTTTCTTAAATAATAATAATCCATGCAGTATTATCGCTTCTTGAGCATTATAATAAATGAATATAATACGTAACTAAACTAATTAATAAAGACACATGGAAACTAAATCTATTGGAAAAGTTGTATTTGGAGTTATTTCTGTTACATTAGCATTCTTCACGCTGAGTTTAGGCATATTTCATTATATGCAACATTCTTCTGCAGAAAGATTCAATAATACAATGATTGTGTATAAAAAGTAAATGGAAAAAGACAAGGCAGATATTCTCTTCATTCTTGAGAAAATACAAAAGAGGAGAATATCAGCTTTTCTTTTGATAAAACAAAATTTATCCTTTTTGGTTATATAGAAAAATATATAATCAGAATATGAATACAAATGAATTTGCTCAAACTTTACTGACTTGGATTAAAACTCTTCTTTTATGGATAGGGATTCCACATTCTATATTAAATAAGTTGGATGAAATTATCTTTCTTATTTTTATTATTATCATAGCTTTTGCAATCGGAACAGCTATACATTACATTACTTTGCATTTCACACGTAGAGTACTGAAATACAAGCAGATAGGAATACTCAGTTCACTGATAGAATACAATGCATTGAGAAAAATATCAGCCATCATTCCACCCCTTATCATAGCTTCGTTACTACCGTTTGCTTTCGACTATCACTCCACTTGGTTTATTGTGAGTGAAAAAATTACGTGGATTTATTTCTTCATTGCTTTACTCTTCTCAGTCAATGCTATCCTGAACTCAGTCGGCGATGTGCTAATGGCCAAAGAGCAATTACAAAATAAGCCAATGAAAGGATTCATACAAATCTTTCAAGTTATTTTTTCTTGCATTGCCGTTATTGTAATTATTTCTATTCTGATAAATAAGTCACCTCTTAATTTGATTACGGGATTAGGAGCATTTGCAGCCGTGCTTATGTTAATTTTCAAAGACACCATTTTAGGATTTGTAGCCGGTGTATTACTCTCCGAAAATGATATGATTCACATTGGTGACTGGATTGAAATGCCTCAAAATAACGTTAACGGTATTGTTACGGACATCACTCTGAATATTGTAAAAGTTCAGAACTTTGATAATACCATTGTTACTATCCCCCCCTACTCATTAGTTTCAGGTTCTTTCATCAACTGGCGTGGTATGACTGAGTCTGGTGGACGACGTATTATGCGCGAATATACTTTGAAATTGGACTATATAAAACCATGCACACCAGAGTTTTTAGAAAAAATGAAAGGATTTGATGTAGAACTATCACAATTCATCACCCTCAAGCAGAAACAGGCAGCTGAAGGAAAGGTAATAAACACAGAAAATCCAGACGGTTTAGTAAATGGTACCATAGATACAAATGTAGGGCTACTTCGAGCTTATATGGCCATGTATCTTAGACGACACCCTTTCATTAGTAATAATTTGCTACTCATGGTACGTACACTAGCTCCAACTGAAAACGGACTTCCAATACAGATTTATTGTTTCTCCGCCAATAAGAATTGGACTAGTTATGAATCTATCCAAGCCGAAATCATGGAACATTTTGTATCTGTATTACCTGAATTTGAATTGTATCCATTCCAGAACCCTACCGCCAGAGACTATATCATCAGTAGTCTGATAGAAGCAGGAAAGGATTTGTCCACTATAGACGCCATCCCTTGGCATTCTATTCAATCTAAAGAAAAATAAAGAAAATATCAATATCCCTCCCCCAAAAAGGCGAGAGATAAACAAATAAAAAAGGCTGTCTTTAGGAATGAAGGCAGCCTCTTTATATTTTTATAGTAGACGCTTCTACTTCAGATGCAACTACTTATCGCAAGCCGATGCAATCTTCAACCTTTAATCTAATACTATGAAAAACACATTATAATAACGCACAGAGAAACAGAAATGTTCACAACGAATGAAATAAAAATATGTTAATATGAAAATAATTGCTAAAAAGAAAAATGCATTTACAATACATTTATTTATAGTATATTGATATTTTGCAAAAAACATTCTATTCCATTTCTTATATACGACAAAGGCATACAAATAAATGATTATAATAGTTTTCTCTCAATAAAAAGTAAGCATTCGGCCTAGTCCGTTTTTCGTTCCAGATTACAATAAAATTAAACGGCAGCCAATCGGAATAGCCGTATTTCTCTTCTCCTTCTTTATCCTATACTCTAATTAACACCTCCTACATCCATCGTTTGGGATTCACCTTATTTTCCCTGTAACATTCCATCAGTGAAAAAATATTGCCGCTGCATGCGCTGCCTCGTGTGACACGGAGAAAAGTGTGTTTTTCCTGTTTAAATAGAGCATTCCACCGGATTATTGACTTATACTAGAAAATACTAATATGAAACACATAATAGACTAAGTTAAAATTCTTATGAAAGGACAAAGGTAGGAAGAAAAAGAATTGAGAGAAACATAGACCAGGCTGAATGCTTACTAATGAAAACTTTCAATACCTTCATGTTTTTTCTCTAAAAATAAACTTTATTCTTAAGCTAATTAATTATATTAAGGATGGAATTGATATAATATTTGTACACTAAACGCCAAATAAACGAATATGATAAGCTATTTCAAATAAAGCAAGAAAGATACTACAAAGGGGAGTATCCTCAAAAACAAAGGAAGAAAACGTACTTTAAAAGAAATATAGCGTAAAATAAAAATTTAATTGAGTATTTTTATGGAAAGTCAGAATCTTTTCCTATATTTGCAAATGCTTCCCGCAAGCGTGCGGCTCATCATATCAAAAAAGGACTCTGGCTTAGGCTAGGGTCTTTTGATTTTATACTTCCCACTAATATCAGAAAAGAGGTCAGTAGCAATTTAGGAACTGCAGTAAAGATATGGGGCATGTAGCTGTCATTCCCATAATATTGTTCAAATACCTTTTGCTGAAGACCATGCATCCGGTTTCCACCAGGAATCTTGTGGCTCGTTCCTATACGGATATGTCATACAAATATTTTCCGGGTCTCAATCCAGATTGCCCCCTTCCCTTGTGAAAAAGATGCAGGCAATGTCCGCTCAGAGAAGCATGCGACAAGCAAGAGGCAAATAATAGACTTTTTGAAAGAAAATTGAGGATTCCTATCGCGTATATCCTTCATAAAAGAATAAAACCACAAAGAAAAAAAGTCTTTGGTTAATGAAACTTCTTTCTCTGTGATTTTTTGATTGAAACGGAGAGGGAGCCTAAAAATGAGGTATTTTTCAGCGCCATCGTTTTCGGGCATCCTCTTTTTATACAATTGTAAGGCAGGACATTATCCTTTAATATGCGTAAAACATGACTTTATATCTCTGTCAAATGTCACAGAACAGCCTCCTTTATATCTTCAACAATTTGACTCACGGTCAATCTGTTATTCTGCATTAATTCTTTTACATCATAACGATCGACAAATTCTTTTTGCAATCCATAGTTTAGTACTTTCATGTCGGAACTACCATAATACCGAGCAAGTTTCTCTCCGAAACCACCATCCAATATTCCGTCTTCCAAAGTAATGACCAGCTGATGATTGTCCTCTAATAGATTCAGCATTTCATAATCAATCCCTGTAATATATCTTGGGTTAATAAGGGTCGCTTCGATACCAGTTTCTACTTTCAGATTTTCCACAATCTGTTTACCTAATAAATAAAAAGCCCCTAAAGCAACAACAGCCACAGTATTCCCTTGCCGAGTTATTTTATAATGATTAAGGTTACTGTAATCTTTATCAGGGACCTCGCCACTTTGTACTACGTCACCCCCCGGCACACGAATGGCTACCGGATACTTCGTTTGATGAATACCCCACTCCAACATCGCAAAATATTCTTCTTTACAGGTCGGTGCCAAATATACAATATTCGGGATATTACTTATAAGAGGAATATCAAAGATTCCCAAATGAGTTACATCATTCATACCTGCTACTGTTCCCATAAATACAGAAATCACAGCCGAATTACCATTAATACACAAGTCTTGTGACAGCTGGTCGTAACAGCGTTGAATAAAAGTACTATAAACACCATATACCGGCCGACCACCTCCTGCAGCAATTCCCGAAGCAAGTGCCACTGCATGTTCCTCAGCAATTCCCACATCAATAAATTGCCTACCTGCTTCTTGCCTCATTTCGGGAGTAAAACCAATAACAGAAGGCGTACCTGATGTGATAGCAACTATAGTCGGGTCCTTTTTCATTTGTTCTAATAAAAATTTGCCTGTCAACTCACAATAATCTTCTACATTACTGAAGTCCATTTTGGGTTTTCCTGTAGTCAAATCAAAAGGCATACCCCAATGAAATTTTTCACGGTCAGCTTCTGCCAAAGCATAACCTTTTCCTTTTTGAGTATGGATATGCACCACTGTAGGATGAGAAGTATTCTTCACTTTATTAAAAGTCTTGATTAATGCCGGAATATAATTTCCATCTTCTATATAAAAATATTCCAGTCCGAGAGAACGAAAAAAATTACAGGAAGCAGTACCGTTACTGCTTCTCAGTTCTTGCAAATTACGATATAACCCACCATGATTTTCGGCAATAGACATATCGTTGTCATTTACGATAATAATTAAATTAGTTCTCATTTCACCGGCATTGCTTAGTCCTTCATAGGCTTCGCCACCACTCAGAGACCCGTCACCAATAACGGCAATAACATTCCCATCTTCCCCTTTCAAGTCTCTAGCTTTAGCAAGACCACATGCAAGACTTACAGACGTAGAAGTATGACCAACAGTAAAAAAGTCATGTTCACTTTCTTGAGGGTTAGTGTAACCCGAAACTGCATCATAGTCATTAGGATTAAGGAAAGCTTCTTTACGTCCTGTCAATATTTTATGAGTATAACTTTGATGGGATACATCGTATACTATTTTGTCTTTGGGCGAATCAAAGACATAATGTAAGGCAATGGTAGCTTCAACCATACCTAAATTAGGACCAATGTGACCACCATGTGCACTTAGTTTGACAAGCAGTACGCCACGAATTTCATCAGCCAGCTGGTTGAGCTGCTTTTCAGATAATCCTTTAATGTCCTGAGGAGAATTTACTTTTTCTAAATACATAATTTCATTATTTGAATTTATATTATTCTTTTTGATGCCGCAAAGATAAAACCATAATAATAGAGAATTAGTAGATAAATCACTGATATTATAACCCCAATTACTGATGAACATCTTAAAAAGAGACAAAAAGATATCTTCTATAAATTGATGTTAATTGTGTTCCCATAACGTGAACTTTAACTTTATATGCACTGTTGTTTTATAATAAATTAATAAACCTCATTAACTATATGAATCTGATTATAGCCATAGTTCCCATATTATTACTGATTATACTAATGGCATTTTTTAAAATGTCAGGTGAAAAAAGCAGTATTATATCTTTGGTGGTCACCATGCTGATTGCCTTTTTCGGGTTTCATTTTCCTTTGGATGATTTATTATTCTCCTTTCTTTATGGAGCGTTGAAAGCCGTCTCACCCATTTTGATTATTATCCTGATGGCCATATTCAGTTATAATGTTTTGCTTAAAACGGAGAAAATGGAAATTATTAAACAGCAATTTTCTTCTATCTCGACAGATAAAAGCATTCAGGTGTTATTGCTTACATGGGGCTTCGGAGGATTGCTAGAGGCTATGGCCGGATTTGGAACAGCCGTAGCCATTCCTGCTGCCATTCTGATTAGTTTAGGATTTAAACCAATTTTTTCGGCAACAGTCAGTCTGATTGCCAACAGTGTTGCCACAGCTTTCGGTGCTATTGGTACACCAGTGCTTGTACTTGCCAAAGAAACAAGCCTGAATGTACAAACATTAAGCACAAATGTTGTCCTCCAACTTTCAGTCTTGATGTTTTTAATTCCATTAATATTACTCTTCCTTACAGACCCTAAATTAAAATCACTACCTAAAAACGTATTATTAGCACTATTGGTAGGCAGTGTTTCTTTGGGAAGCCAATATATAGCAGCACGTTATATGGGTGCCGAATCTCCTGCTATCATTGGAAGTATATTATCCATTATTGTTATTGTTTTATATGGCAAATTGACAGCAACAAAAGAAGAAAGGAATCGAGAAAACACTTTAAAAAGCAAAGATATATTCAAAGCGTGGAGCATTTATCTCCTTATTCTTTTATTGATAATTGTGACAAGCCCATTATTTCCAGGACTGCGAAATACGTTAGAGAATAATTGGGTAACGCGCATCAGCCTTCCCATCAATACATCGACGGTGAATTATACAATCTCGTGGCTGACTCATGCAGGTATTTTACTCTTTGTGGGTACATTCGCAGGTGGTCTTATTCAAGGAGCAACTGTCAAGGAACTGTTTGTTGTGCTTTGGAAAACGGTCAAACAATTAGAAAAAACATTTATCACAGTGATTTGTCTAGTAGGACTCTCCACCGTCATGGATACCGCCGGTATGATATCTGTGATAGCTACTGCACTTGCTACCGCCACCGGAAAGCTTTATCCGCTTTTTGCACCCGTAATCGGTTGCTTGGGCACATTCATTACAGGTAGTGACACCTCTTCCAATATCCTATTCGGCAAATTACAAGCTAGTGTTGCAGGCCATATTCAGGTAAGCCCCGATTGGTTATCAGCAGCAAATACCGTAGGAGCAACAGGAGGGAAAATTATTTCTCCTCAGAGCATTGCAATTGCGACTTCTGCAGGAAATCAACAAGGAAAAGAAGGGGAAATCTTAAAAGCGGCAATCCCCTATGCATTGGTGTATGTGTGTATAACAGGTATCATTGTCTATCTTTTCAGCTGAAAATGTTGAAAAACCGTAAAAAATAAGCAGGTTAAAGCATATTCTAACAAAAAAGGATTTAATTTGAATCTGATTTAATAATTAATAAATAAATAGTAAGATGAACGATTTAGTTGCAAAAATCAAGGAATTAAGTAATGCATTCTTTACAGATGCTGAATTGCAGGCAGAAAAAGGTAATAAAGCAGCAGGCACACGTGCACGCAAAGCTTCTTTAGAACTGGAAAAATTACTGAAAGAATTTAGAAAAGCTTCTTTGGAAGATTCTAAAAAGTAATTTCTTGATTATTTGAGAACAAAGAAAGGAGATGTGTCAAAACTCCCCTTTTATTGAAATCACCCTCGCTACAACACCTGTGGCGAGGGTAACTTTTATTACGCAATTCATTGTCCCCTATTCTTTATCATCTTCATGCTTTGAAGGATTAATCTTTTTTTCTTTGATACTTATTCGTTTTTGCCTTATGGAATAATCGGATTTTTTGTATTTTTGTTTTTTGCTTATAACCCAGAGAAAAATATCCATGAAGAAAATGCGTTTATTGCTTATTTGTGCAAGTATATTGATAACCACAGGAAGTTTCTTCTCGTGTGGAGATGAGAAAGATGTATCTTTATACCTTCAAGCTGACTCGCTAAATCAGGTGGCTTACAAATTGCGTTACAAAGATTTAGAAACTTCTTGTAAAGCCGCCCATGAAGCATATCGTTTTTCTTTGGGAAACTCTTCTTTGCGTGCCGAAGCACTAAACAACATGGGATTTTGTGCCTTTATTCACATGGATTTTGAAACGGCAGAAAAATTCTTTCAACAGGTTTACGAAACCACGACCAATGAACTTGAGTGCCTGATAGCCGATATTGGTATGATGAAAATTTGTCAGCGTACGGCCATGAACAAAGAATTTTATGATTACCGCAACAGTGCTTTACGTCGTATGAAGCGTATTAATGATGACCGTTCTGCCATCACCGAGCCCATGATATTAGAACGTTTGAACTATGCACATTCGGAGTTTTCAATTGCATCAGCCATTTACTATTATTATCTACAGCAAGAGCAACAATCTTTAGAAGCTATAAATGAAATTAAAGTCGACGAAGGATTGGAGCGCGATACGGCACAACTTCTCTACTATTATTACATGAAAGGCTCAGGAGGTATGTATGAAGCACCTACACAGGAAGAAGTTGTATTGGGTGAATTTAATTATTTAGTAGATTGCTTGCGTATCAGTCACGATTTAGGGTATGTATACTTTGAAGCTAATGCTTCGCAAGCAATGGCGGAATTACTGAAAGAGAAGAAAAATTATGATTTGTTGATGGCACGCCGCCCCAGTGTGATGAGAGGTATTAATACAGAAGATTTACCATGGGAAGAATTGGTGATGTCTTTTGCCGGAAACGCCCTACAGCTATTTAAGACATACGGAGATTTATATCAGATATCGGGAACTTATCGTACTCTGGCTTCTTGTTGCAATGAGCAAGGAAGATATGAGGAAGCATTAAATTATCTATCCGAGGCGTTAGGATATGTAAACCGCCACCATGAAAGATTCTATCATTGTACGGATACGACAGACCGCCTTCGCCCCTATGTTCCGATGGCATCCACTTCCATCGAACTTCAATGGATTAATGATGGCGGTATCAAAACTGTTCCCGAATGGATTGCCCGTTTTCGTGAACAACTCAGTGTAACTTATGCCGCTCTGGGAATGAAACCAGAATCTGATTATAACAGAAATATTTACCTTGACATACTTGATTATACACGTCAAGACAAAGAACTGGAAAGCCGCTATGTTGCATTAGAAAAAGAATCCGAGCAATTAACCGGCTTATTGGCTGTTGTCATTATCGGAATTATAGTATTGATTGTATTATTCTGGATACTAAACAAACGCTGGAAAGTTCGCAATACTTTATATATTGCCAAGTTGAAACACACTCTCGACATTTGTAGAAAGATTACGGCTTCCGTGCCTTCGGATGCAAATGAAGTGGATGATGTCATAAGGGCCATGCACACTGCAATAGGCAAAGATATCCTGCAATTGATAGGAGCCTCACAATTACAGATTATCGTTTACGAAAGCGACATGGAACAGCCGATGCGATATGACGGCATTTGTACCCGGTTTATTCTAAGTGTTCCCAGCAAAGAGCAACCGTTAGGAGAAATAAACTTATATTCTTCACAGAAAATGAAAAAGGACGACAAGGATTTGATGAGAGTTATAATTCCTTATATATCATGGACATTAGAAAACGGACTGGCTTTCATTTCATTGGGTGATGAACGCAAGCGGCTGGAAAAAGAACAATATATACACGAACAACATTTGGCGGAAAACAAACGGCAGAATCTGGTAAAGAAGGCATGCCTCTTCATTGTTACGGGTATTATGCCTTATATCGACCGTATTATAAATGAGACACATAAACTTACAGCGAACAACTATATTGACAATGAAGATATTAAGAATAGTAAATATCGCTATATAGACGAATTGATAACCCGCATCAACGAGTATAACGACATCCTTGCCTTATGGATAAAAATGAAGCAGGGAACGCTGAGCTTAAATATTGAAAATTTTGAATTAAATGATTTATTTAAGGTCTTAGTTAAAGGAAGAAAGACCTTCGAGATGAAGCAACAAACATTGACGGTCATACCAACTGAGGCCGTAGTTAAAGCAGATAAGGCACTAACACTCTTTATGATTAACACCTTAACGGAAAATGCCCGTAAGTATACCCAACAAGGAGGGATAATTTCCGTATATGCAGAAGAGACAGAAAATTACATAGAAATATCGATTCAAGATAATGGTTCGGGGCTTTCTGTAGAAGACAAAGAACGAATACTGAGTGAAAAAGTATATGATTCCGGGAAAATTGGTTTACAAAATGCAGAAAATGCGACAGAACTTCAAAAGAACAAAGGCCATGGATTCGGATTGATGAATTGCAAAGGCATTATCGATAAATATAGAAAAACGAACGATATCTTTCGAATATGTACATTTAATATTGAAAGTGAACTGGGTAAAGGCAGTCGCTTTTATTTTCGTCTCCCTAAAGGGGTACGAAAAATGCTGATGCTAATTCTTATATCTACCCTATCGCTATTGACCGGTTGTGGAGAAAAACATTTGGAACGTCAGGAAGCAATGACGCCGGAGGATTCCATCCAACGCTATGACAGATGGTTGACGGCAGCAAATGAATATGCTTATGACGTATATAATTGCAATATCGAAGGACTTTACCAACAAGCCTTATCATATGCCGACAGTGCTTTATTTTGCCTGAATGCCCACTATAAACAATACTCCCATCAAACAACACCTTTATTGAGATTAGAAGGCGAAGGAACTGCAGCCGAACTGGAGTGGTTCAACAATCATTTTGACACGGATTATTATACCCTGCTAGACGTACGTAATGAATCGGCTGTGGCATTTTTGGCATTGGGCCATTTGGATGCTTATCGATACAACAACAATGCATATACAGCTCTTTATAAACAGATTAGTGAAGACACTTCTCTTGAGGAATATTGCCGGCAAATGCAACTGTCGGCAAATAATAAGATTGTCGCTATCATTCTTTGTATCGTCATATTGATGTTATTGCTGATAGGTTATTATTTGCTCTATTTTCGCCATCGTTTGATGTATAGATATAATTTGGAGCAAGTTCTTGAGATAAACAAGCAGGCCTTTACAGGGTCATTATTGACCGGACAGACCGACAAAGACATTGCAGAATGTTTAGTCAACGCCATGTTTGAAGGAATGGATGAATTGATTGCCATTGATATACTCGGCATAGCCGTTTATAGTGAAGACAGTCATAATTTGAAATACGGTTTTTCTTTATCAGATGAAGAAAACGAAGATATGCGCGAACTTATGGCACGTTGCTTTGAAACGCAGACGATATATTGGACGGAGAAAAATCGCATTAAATGCCTCCCTTTGTGGGTGGAAACCGGAGGAGAGAATCGTTGTACCGGTGTGCTGGCCTTAAAATGTTCATTTGACAGCGAGCGCGAAGATGACCGTTTAATGGTAGAGTTGGTAGCCGGATATGTCGCTATAATCGCTTATAATGCGGTAGTACTGATGGCACAAAAATATCGTGATATAGAGACAGCTCAAGACGATGCTCGTCGGGCTATCCGCGAAGAGAATCAGCTTCATGTACAAAATTTAGTTTTGGACAACTGTTTGTCCACCATCAAGCATGAAACTATTTATTATCCCAATAAAATAAAACAGATTATTGACAAACTAAACAATGAACCGGTTCATGAAAACGAGAGAAAACAGATAGAAACCATAAACGAGCTAATCAGCTATTATAAAGATATTTTCACGATATTAAGTTCCTGTGCTGCCCGTCAATTAGAGGAAATAACTTTCAAGCGCGGCATTGTGAAGGCTCAGGATTTAGCTGATTATGCAAAACGTTACATGAAACGTGCAGGAAAGCGACTTCTTTGTAAAGTGGAGCTAAAAATAGAAGTGGAAAATGTTTCAATGCTTGGAGATATGATTCAATTAAAATATATGCTTGAAAATTTAATAGATGAAGCTTTGTCTTATGAAGTTGACGGAAGTCTATACCTACATATATATAAGGATAAAGACTTTGTCAGGTTCGACTTTATAGACCAGCGTCGCGATAAGACTCAAGAAGAACTGAATCAACTATTCTATCCACATTTATCACAAATGAAACGTGGTAGCGAAGGAGTGCTGACAGGTACGGAATATTTAATATGCAAACAGGTAATCCGTGACCATGACGAGTTTGCAGGCCGGCGTGGTTGCCGTATTAATGCCCAGCCGGTAAGCAATGGAGGTTTTATGGTATGGTTTACTATTCCCGCAAAATAACAATAATGAAATATAATAAATCAAGACAATATGGAAAGCAAGAAATTTAAAGTTATAATTGTTGAAGACGTTAAGTTAGAACTAAAAGGTACTGAAGAGATATTCAGACACGAAATTCCTAATGCCGAGGTGATTGGTACAGCTATGACTGAAAATGAATTTTGGGAACTTCTTAAAGTACATACTCCTGATATGGTATTACTCGATTTAGGACTGGGGGGATCCACTACCATAGGAGTAGATATATGTTCTTCTTTGCGGAAGAATCACCCTGAAATAAAAGTACTTATATTCACCGGTGAGGTATTAAATGAAAAGCTTTGGGTAGATGTTTTGAATGCCGGTGCAGATGGCATTATTCTCAAAACAGGCGAGCTTCTGACAGCGACCGATGTGCAAGCCGTAATGGATGGTAAGAAATTTGTATTTAATTACCCCATACTTGAAAAAATAATAGAACGCTTCAAACAGTCTGTCGCGCAAGAGCAACGTCGTCAGGAAGCTATCATCAATTATGATATTGATGAATATGACGAACGTCTTCTTCGTCATTTAGCACTAGGGTATACCAAAGAAATGATTACGAATCTAAAAGGTATGCCTTTCGGTGTAAAATCAATAGAAAAGCGCCAAAACGAACTTATTAATCGCTTGTTTACTCTTGATGAGCGAAGTGGTGTCAACGCGTGCCGTCTCGTAACACGTGCTTTAGAGTTACGTATCATTGATATTGATAATTTAGAGCCGGATGAAGAATAATTACTATTTTCCCCATGTAGCTACATTATTCTTTTTATTGACAGTAATAGTGGCATTGGTCTCATGGATAGGCAGTATTTATGGACTTGGTACTGTGCAAAGCCTGCTTAGTCCGGAAGGTATCCGTTGGGAACTTAGACATATTACAGGTAATTATGTTAAAACTCCTGCCTTGGGAATTGTAATGATTTTATTCTTCGGTCTTGGAGTAGCATATTATAGTGGCATGGCTAATGCCATTGGCAGGATTTTGAAGAGAGGAAAGCAGTTGACGCGAAAAGAAAAGCGTGCCTTACTGTTTTCTGCTTGTATTTTGTTTATCTATTCGTTGATAATCATCATGACTACTTTTGCTCCTTGGACTATATTGCGAAGCATTACCGGTTCCATAGAGAATTCACCTTTTCAACAAGGCATATATTATCTTATTTCATTCGGGATAGGTTTATCAGGAGTAGTTTTTGGCTATACTTCCGGGCGCTTTCGTAATGACAGAGATATAATTCGAGGAATGACTTTCTTGTTTATTCGCTTTGCCGATTACTTTGTTATTTTGTTTTTTATTGTTCAGTTCTTCTCTTCGTTGCTATATACTAATTTGACTGAATGGATTGGAATAGACTCAAACATAGTGGTTTACGCCTATCATATTTGTTGTTTTATTCCTTTTATCGGGATGTTAAATAGAAAAAAGTGAGTTATGAGAGAAAAAAAACTCTGATATTTTTGGAACTTTTGATAAAAGCTATTACCTTTGCACCCGCAAACAAGGATGGTTCCGTAGCTCAGCTGGATAGAGCAACGCCCTTCTAAGGCGTGGGTCCTGCGTTCGAATCGCAGCGGAATCACGAAAGGCGGTTACTTCGGTAGCCGCCTTTTTTGTTGTATATCAGCATGTTAGAAGATAAATTTGTAAAAATCAGACGTTTATGTGTATCTATTCCATGTGTTTTATAGGTACATTTAGGTACACCTAAGTACATATAAGGCATGATTTGTGATACCAAAAACGGCAAACGGTATCACGTGTGATACCAATATTAATTTTATCTTTGCCCCTTGATACTTGAAATGCGTTTATTTTTGTAAATTAACGTATGATTGTATTGTTTAACTGAAATATATAGCTGCATTTCCGACAGATTACAGCCAGTTACTAACTTAAAAACAAAAAAAGTATGAAGTACCCTACGATGAGGTTTGTGTTCGACAGAAAGAAAGTCGCCACAAAAAAGAAAAAAGGACTGGTTCAGATTGAAATCGAATCTGAAAGAAAACGGAAGTGGATAGGAACAACTGTAAAGCTGTATTCCGACCAATGGGACGAAAAGAAGAAAGTAATTAATTCCGTGCATTCTATACAATATAATGCCCTTCTTGATGGAATGATGGCTAATTTGAATGATTTTGTTCTTGAACTTGTACGGAACAACCAGCCTTTTGACTTTGAGAAGCTGGATGCCTTCTTGGAGAAATCCACCATTTCCAAATCATTCATTGATTTTGTCCGAAACCGGATACACGAACGCACGGACATAGAAGAAAGCACCCGTAAACAACATAGAACTTTGCTGCAATCGCTTGAAAAGTTCGGGAAGATAAATTATATGGATGACTTGACAAAGGCGAACATTACGCTTTACAATGAGTTCCTGCACCAACAAGGAATAAGCCAGCCTACGATTTACAATTACCATAAGAGGATGAAACGGTATATCCATGAAGCTATGAAGTTCGGACTGTTGGATGCTGACCCATATAACGGATTGAGTTTTGAGCGTGGGAAATTTGAGAAACGGAAATACCTTACGGAAAAGGAGCTTGAAACAATCCGTTCATGCAAGATTAATGTGCCGTCAATAGACCGTGTGCGTGACCTGTTCCTGTTCCAGTGCTACACAGGACTTGCATACGCAGATTTCGAAAAATTCGACTTTGAAAAGGACGTAGAAGAACGTAACGGTAAGTATATCATTGCAGACAGACGGAAGAAAACCAATGAGGATTACAAGATAGTACTGCTTTCTCCGGCAATCGAGATATTGAAGAAGTATGACTACAAGCTCCCTGTAATCACCAATCAGAAATATAATGTTTCGTTGAAGGTGGTTGCCCAGTACGCAGGGATAGACAAGAATATCACTACCCATGTGGCTAGGCATAGCACATTCCCTTTCTTTGTAAAATTCAATGCGTTACAAAGTATTTTAGCTTGAAAGGTAACGATATAGAAACTAGTTAATTTCTGTATTTTACCTCGTTTTGCAGTAATTCAAAAGAACGCTTTTCCTAATTGCAAATGTAGTATTATTTTTTGAAAGATATACTGTTGCAACGACAAATCTTATCTATTTTAATTATAAACTTATCTGAATATCTATATTATTTGATGTAAAATGAGTATCTTTGTATCGTAAGAATCATCATATAATGTAGATTATGAAAAAAGAATTACATCCCAATCGCCTTAGAGTTATATTGGCCGAAAGACAGATAACGAATCGTTGGTTAGCTGGGCAACTTGGAAAATCCGAAATGACAATCTCACGTTGGACTACAAATAAAGCACAACCATCGCTTAATCAGCTGATTGAAATGGCTAAATTATTAAATGTAAAACTTGATGATTTGTTGGAACCTTATAATTTGTAGGTTGAATTAAAATATGATATACACAGTAGGTCAAATAATAGAAGAAGCAAAAGTTGTCAACATAAAAGATTTTGGCGTTTTTGTTGAAATTGATTCATCTCTTACTGGATTGATTCATTTTTCACAAATAATCCCAGAGGTTGGATATGGTAACATTGCCACAGTTCTATCTATTGGAGATAGAATTCGATGTGCAGTATCCGAAGTTAAACCTGACGGAAAGGTCAATTTGACAATGAAAATAAGTAAGCGCATAGAACGCAAACATCAGATTAAGCAAGTCAAGAAAGATATTGCCAACATGTCTGATGAAGATACTAGTTTGCGTTCTATATGGATGGTGTTGACCAATATACAACACTACATGTTGAAATACATGCAGTTGGCTATTCCATTGAAGAAAGGTTCTGCCTGTTTGAATCCAACAGGCAACAAACTGCTTGCTCAGATAGACTCGCAAATCCACTTTGATAATTTCAGGAGCGAGGTAAGAAGATTGTTTAGCACAAATGTTGTTCGTCACAGTCTGTTGCCTGGATTTTGGTATTTTGAAACAGATGCTGATTTGTGTTCAAATATGCAGCAGTTTGTTGAATCCTGCAATAATATGTATGTTTCTGTTCGTTCAAACCCTGTTGTTGAGATACAGATTAAGGATGCAGATGAAACTTCAAAAGGAATCATCAAGACTCGTCTTCAAAACTACTATTCTCAGTTGGATTTTTTTGAAATCAACGAAAATCTAATGATTGTCACTGTTCCATACGAAAACCGTGCTGCATTGGAAGATTTGAAGGAAGAACTCGGTTATGCTCTCAACGGCATTCGCAATGGTGTGCCAGACTTAGCAGAAGAAGGCGAACAAACCACCTTTGATCCGGCAAGATTTGTTTACGAAATTAATTATCCACAAGACGGAGTTGACCGTTTCCTGTTAACTTTTGACAAAGAAGCATTGTTAGACAAAGAAGGACTTCGCTTTGGTGGACTTTATGGACAAAATTTTATCATCAAAGACGGAGAGAATGAATACAAACTTGGCAAGCTCAGCAAGGTTGAATATCCAAATGTTACGTTCAATCTTTTGCCAGAAGATTACGGTAAGATAAAGGAAATGGCTGAGAATGATTGCATCACTGCTGTTATTCCCGACATGGATGATATGACTGGTGAAATAGAAAAGGTCAATCGTCTAAAAGATTCGTTCGACAGAATCACTGAGCATCCCGAAGATTTAGTCAACCCTCAACTGGCATCATATTTGTTTGATGCTTCAAAAGCAACCAAGTTGGAAGATGAAGTTATAGAACAACGAGTCGAACAAATAAAGAAATGTCAACTTAATGAGTCTTTGAATGAATCACAAATTCAGGCAATAGCAAAAGCAGTTGAAGCCAAAGACCTTGCCATCGTACAAGGTCCTCCTGGAACAGGCAAGTCAACAGCTATAGCCGAACTGATTTGGCAACTGGCACAGCAAAAGCCAGACAGTAGAATGTTACTTACATCGGAAGCCAACCTTGCAGTTGACAATGCTTTAGATCGACTGAAATTCTCTCTCCACAACATAGTTAAACCAATTCGTGTAGCTGCTGGTGACAAATTTTCTGCCGAAGGTTTTGCGTACTCACAAGTGGAGATGAAAAAGTGGGCAGGAATCGAAATGTCAGATATTGATACAGAAGATAATGCTGTTGCCATAGATACAGACGAATACAAGTCGTTTAATCCGCAGGAACTTGTATTGAACAGATGGATGAAGAACATCTACAAACGTTCACAACTTCACTTGCAACGAGAAGATTTGAAGCGCTTGTGGTTTGATTTTCTCACGGATTTACCGTCCGAATGGCGAAAGGAAGTATACCAGGAGTACGTCAGCCATTGTAATGTCATAGGAGCTACTTGTAGTTCTATTTCCGATACCAACTACTCTGCTACAGAAGCAAAGGGAAAACACAGAGATTCACGTTTCATCAAACGCTTTCGTGTAATCTATGGCGAGACAGAGAAAAACGGCTATCCTGTATTCTTGCGTTTCAACACGGTTATTCAAGACGAAGCCAGCAAAGCGACTCCAGCCGAATTGTCTCTTCCTCTTGTATATGGTGAGAAGGCCGTGGTCATTGGCGACCATCGTCAGTTGCCACCTAATCTTGACAGGGAAGACATCTTGTTCAAACTGCACATGCAAAGGTTGAAAGCCGATAGCAGGGAAGAACATGACCAGATAGAACAATTAGAGTCGTATGTAAGAAAAAATTTCGACATCTTGGAGAAGTCGCATTTTGAAAGACTCTTCCGACAAATTGACTCATCTCTACGTGGTACTTTCGACACACAGTATCGTATGCACAATGACATTAATCGTGTCATTGAGCAGTTCTATGTTGATGACGGTGGACTAAAATGTGGTGTAGCCAACGAAAGCCGGGAACACGGCATTGATATTCCTAATCTTATTTCGCCAAACAATCACGTTATTTGGATAAACACATCTTCTCCGGAAGTCCGAGACGGAACATCACGAGCTAACAGAGGCGAGGTGGAAGCCATAGAGTGGGTGTTATCGCAGCTTTCAAAGTCAAAGAGTTTTCGCAGTTACCAGGAATCTCTGCCTACCAATGAAGACAGAGAAATCGGATTAATTACATTCTATGGCAGTCAGTTGAAACGATTGAAAGAAATCGTAGATAAAGAAATAAAGAAAGGACTCAGTATAAAGATGAGTTCTGTTGACCGATTCCAGGGAATGGAGCGCAACATCATCATCGTTTCGATGGTAAGAAGCAATTCTATTGCGCAGAAATGGGGACAAAAACCAGACTACAACAGATTCCCCAATGTAGGTTTTCCGGCACAAAAAGAATACGGTTTTGCCAAATCACCCAATCGTCTTAATGTGGCTTTATCACGAGCAAAGAGGCTGCTTATCATCGTTGGTAACGGCGAACATTTCAGCAACTACACCAATCCGCAAGGACAAGCCATTTATAAGAATGTATTTGATGAGGTAAAAAACAATCCTAATGGCAGAATTATAGAATGGAATATTCGCAAACCAAAACAAGAACGTGTGGCAAAGATTGTCAGAGTGCCAATGCCTATACAACGTTCTGTAAACCTGAATACTCGTGACATCAACGCAGAAACAGACAAGAATCTGCGTATAAAAGAAACATGGCTTACACCAGACGGGCAACCCGTTGAAAATCCGCATTTCGCAGTCCTTGAATTATCAACAAAAGCGGTGAAACTGCTTATCGGAAGAGACGAGGAAACAATTAGAACTGCAACACGATTCGATTTCAACAATTTCATTCGTGATGCTGCCAAACCTGAAACAGGAAAAGGATTGGACAGTCAGAACGTGATGAATATGGAATACTTCAGGGGCAGGGTTCTTCCTGTAATCAGAAAGATGAAACAAAAAATGCGTTCCGAAGGCGTCGATGTTGTTTACACCGTTGCCACTGCTGCCTATCGTACAGCAAAGAATCGTGACGAAGTGATAGAATGCATCCGTCGTGAGGCTGGAATAAATGTACGCATTCTGTCAAAGAAAGAGGAATCTGTATCGACAATGTTTGCCTACGGCATATCATCACACTACAAGTTGGATATTCAGAAGTCAAGACATTCTGTGATGGTTGACCAAGGTGGCGGTTCTACCGAAGTTAGTGTATTCAATCAGGGCGAATTGGAAGGTTCGTATAGTATAAACCTCGGTACAACAGCCTTGCGCAATATTTTGACAAAAGACATTCCACCAACTACACTTTTGGTTGATGCATTCAAAAAGAGCGACCAAATGCTAAGAGAAAGAATGGTGGCATTCACCAAGAATATGAACACAACTATGCAAACCAACGAAGACACATTCTGCGTCAGTGTAGGTTCTGCCATAACACATGCGACAGGAAAGAAAAAAAATGCACAACAACATGATTGCATTCTCAACTACGAGCAAATTGCAGATAAAATAGAAAATCTCACGACAAAATTGCTGGAGATGTTCAACACAGTTGGAGATTTGGTACGTTGGGAACAACAAATGACAGGCGATACCATTGACGATATGCTCACCCTGCGCATGGGATTGCCGATGTATCTTCTGCTTATGGAAAAATTTAATATCAAGCAAATCCACGTTTGTGGAACAGGCTTGTGGTATGGTATTTATTTGCAGCATCTTTTTAATGTAGCCGACTAATATGGAAAATCAGACATACAATAATTTGATATATCGTTCTATAGAAGAAGACCGCCAATTGTGTTCACTTCTTCTGAAAACGCGCTCTTGCACAGTTGAATACTACACTATCCACAAACTGAAGCCATTAGACGTACTTGTTGGTGAATTGCTTTTGGAAAGTGAAAACACACAACTTGAATGTGTCGCTCTTGGACGGACTCTCGGTTTTGATGTAGAAGCGCAGCCGGAAAACGGAATGTATTATGATGAGGCAGAAAACAATCTGTTTCATAAGTTCCTAAATTCGGTGCAAGATTGGGGAATAATAGATATTGACAAAGAAAATGGTCTCGTAACCCTTACGGCTTTGGGAAAGCTTTGTTTGCAAAACAAAGAGAAATACAAATTCTTTACTGCAAAAACAAACGTATTGGAATTTGACTGTTTGAAAGCTGCTGACGGCGGCATCGTATCGCTTTATCCATTCCATACAGAATTAGGTTTGTCTCTTTCGCTTGACTATGCCCAAACACTCAATTACGAAGATTATTTGTGTGAAGTAATCAATAGCGAGACAGACAATGTACTGGTAAACAACTTGAAGTTGCAAGTTCCAAAAGGGATTTGTGTTTACAAAGCCGAGTTCACTAATTACTTGGGTGTAAAGCCAATCAAACTGGATATTGAACTTTACGAGACAGAAGGTAAATATTCACTGAATTTCATTTCGGCTGGTAAGAGCTGTCCGATATTGAATGCTCTGTTTGAACTTGAAGTTAATGCCGATGCAAAAGAACGTAAAGTGGAACAATGCCTGTACTATCGTCTTGTCAACAATCCAAATATTATTCTGGACTATAAAGCATTACAACCATTTGAAGATATTATCGAGGTTGACAGGCTGATAGAAGATTCCAGATTAGTTTGGACTGACCCACAATTACTTCAGCTTATAATTTCACAATGTGATGCTGATCGTTGGCATTCTTTGTCAGAGCATTGCGATGTAGAAGTATTGAAAAATATAATTCCAGACCACATTCAAGACTTGGACTGGGGAGTATTGACACTCAGGCTTAACAGCCAATATATTTTCACCCATTCAACGGATTATCCATGGGATAAATACACGCTGTTTGCCCGCACTCCTGTAGAGAAGGAGTTGATACAGAAATTCCTCGTCGAGCATTCATTTCCAGAAGGGAAAGACGATGACCAATGGGATTGGGATGACGTTCTATCCATTGTTGATATGGACTTCATCACGCAACATCTTGGCGACATTCCGTTCGACCTTACTGATATCACAAAAGAACTGGATGGCACGCAACGTCAATACATAGTAACAAATCCCGATGCACGTTGGGATTGGCAATTTGTAGTGACTGAATATCCTATTGACTTTATTGTCTCTAACATCGCTGTCTTGTATCCGCATATCAATATGAAGATACTTGTGCAGCGCATTTTTACTGACAATGAACTCGCTAGACTTTATGCAACATCGCAACCGCTGAAAGACAGTATTCGAGCCTCAGAACTTCCTCTGCGATTCAATGCCAACAGTCTTGGTTTTGTTTGGACTGACGAGATTATTGATTTCTTTGAATCGTGTGGGTTGATTTCTTGGCAATCAACTACATATCAGTTAGGTTTTGAGTGTAACCCGAACTTGGTTTGGGATGCGAACTTCTTCTCAAAATACAGAGATAAAGTAACAACTCCGCAAGGTTGCAGTTGGGTTTCTCGCCGTGTAACAGATTTAGCAATTGTTGACAACAACCCAAATTTCCAATGGAATAAGATTGCGTTGTCACAGAATCCAGCAATTTGCCACGACCTCGCTTTCATCACCTCGCATTGGGATGTAGTGGATACCGCGACAATTATTATGTGTTGCGATGCTGCAATATTGGAAGAATTGTTCCTTTCGTTGTCAGCAAAAGCAATGGTCGGTCAATTGCTAGCTACGTCGTTGGATATTCAGAAACGACTGATTGTAAATCTTTCTACAGAAACTATCCTTAACAGCTACTCAGAAGGATGGAACAAAACTCTGTTTACAGAAAGTATTTGTCAATCTGTTGACTTGGCAACATTGGATGAAGTGACATGGCATGAAATGTTGGATTGGGAATATCTGACAGCAAATCTGCCTATTGCAGACATTCAATCGAATATAAACAAGTATGCTGATAAGTGGAATCATATAGTTTTTGCCAATCGTATTACTGGCAAAGAATTGTTGGCTGACAAGTTTCTGGAAACCTATGCCGAGGTAATTTCTGGACAAAACTTGACGGAAGAAATCTGGCCAGTAATAACCTGTAAGTTCCCCGCAAACGAACTCATTTCGCTCGTCGAAGAATACAGCGATGAACAATACCGCTGGGATTATGCTCACATGTATGAGCTAGCTGATTTCCCTGCAAAGGAATATATTGAGCAACATACAGAGAATGTGCGGTGGGCTGAGTTCTCGGCATCTGCCGCAGCAAACAAACTGTTCTCAAAGACTGGTGCAAACAAAACACAAAGTTTGTGGCTGCGCATATACGAAGACATGCTGAACAATGACGGTTATCAGTGGGATTTCAACAAACTGACAAAACAGCCAAACATCTTGAAACTACCAAAACTGTTCTTACAGAAAAAAGAATGGGATTGGGTATACATATCTGAACACGCAACATGGATTTCAGCTCAGGAAGGCAGAAACTATTACTTCAACTTGTTTGCCGACTCGTTGGACTTTGGTAAGTTGTCACATCGCACAGACATTGAACTAACAGAAAAAGTAATTGAACGATACGACAAGAAAAAGCAATGGGATTGGGATGCTTTGGTGCAGAACGAAAGCATAAACTTTTCGTTTGAATATATCGACAAGCACGAAGACAAACCTTGGAATTGGCATTTCCTTGCACATCGCGAAGGTTTACCGTTTGATGTAGTTCTCAGCCACAAGGAAAAAGATTGGGATTGGCATTATCTATCAACTCTCGACATCTTTGTGCCGTCTGTTGATTTGCTGACTTATCTTGTCGAGCATGATTATGAAATAGACTGGAATTCAGTTTCTGAAAACAAGGAACTTACAGGCGATGTCATTGATACATTCAAGGATAAAATTAACTGGAATGTGTTTGTTAATCGTTGCCCTGCGCTCCTTTCTATTGCAACAGTTGATTTCTTGAAGAAATACAAGGATGCTATTTCATGGGATGACTTCAATGAACGTCTTGGTGTGGATGTTTCGACTGAAATGTTACAAGAATTTGCCAATCAACTCAATTGGAGATTCGTTTCTCAGTCGCAGAAAATAAAGTTTACAGAGGAACTGGTTCGTAAGTATGAGGACAAATGGTTCTGGTCAGAATTAATGCAGAATATAAAAGTTCAAGAAGACATTCCTGATTTTGAAAACATCTTTGCCAATCATCGCAGTGTTGTTACATTTACCGACAGGATTAAGGAGTATCGCAGTAATCCGTGCATTTATCACTTCACACATTTCTACAATGCAATAGATGTTATCCGCAGTCGAAAGATTCTTAGTCGAGACCGTGCCGAGGAATTGGGATTGTTGAAATATGACTCTGCTGGCTCGGTCGTATTCCGCAGTAACAAGGCACACAAATTCGCCCGCTTCTATTTCCGTCCTTGTACTCCTACGCAGTATTACAACGAGGCCTTAGGTGCTGACTCACAATTAGGTTATTATAACTGGAGAGGTGAATGGAAAAGTAAATATCCCAAAGCTGTCGGATTGGGACTGCCTAAATGCCCCGTGCCCGTATTCTTTAAGTTCGATATGGAAGAGGTCTTGGCAAAGATGCCTAAGCAATGTTATTACAGCGACAGGAATATGCAGTCGGACAATCCAAATGTGTACAAAATCATTGATAGACCTGAGGCGTTAGGAATTGAATATTTATACAGTTCAATGGAAGACGCTTACAGAGCAGCCAAGCCTGACAGATACAGCAGGTATAATCGTGAGGTTCATTTGAACGAGATGAGTAAAGTAATGAGATACTCTCAGCAAGAATTCCTTGTTATGTCGGAATTTGACTTTAGCGAAATCAAGTCTCTCCAAATTATCTGCTACGACAGTTCTTATGCAAAGCTATTGAAACAAATCTTTGCGAATGATCCAATCTCTGAAAAGATTGTGACATATAGTGATGAGAGTCTTTTTGAAAGAGAAAACCGCAGACTTAATCTTTCGTCATCAGAAGGCAACGTTCGTCTGTCAACCGACTTCGAGGATGAATACTATTTCAACATAACAGGTGAGAAAATGTCTGAAGTGGAATTCGACTTGTCTGCTTGTGAAGTTATCTATGACACAACAAACGAACTACGCTTAAAGGGAACTATAGCATGGAAGAAGACAAACATTCCGTTCAATATCTTTTTCGTTGACCCGAAAGCAAGGACAAAAGAATGGCTCATATATCAAAACATTTAGCATAAACGACATGAACAACATAACAATAGTAAGAGGAAACATCTTCAATACGAAAGCACAGACCGTTGTCAACACGGTCAATTGCGTAGGCGTGATGGGAAAAGGTATTGCGCTGGTTTACAAACTGCGTTATCCACAGATGTTTGACATTTACCACGATTATTGCAAACGACATCTTATCAGTATTGGCAAACTATGGCTTTATAAAGGTGATGAAACCGACCCGTGGGTGCTGAATTTCCCAACAAAATTTCATTGGAAATATCCAAGCAAAATCGAGTATCTGGAACAAGGACTGAAAAAGTTTGTTGACACATATGAGGAACGCGGCATTACGTCCGTTGCGTTCCCGATGTTGGGAACACATAACGGTGGACTTGACAAAGACACCGTCCGAACACTCATGATTAATTATCTGTCACAGTGCAATATTCCTGTTGAAATTTACGACTACGACCCGATGGCTCCAGATGATTTGTTTGAAACATTTAAGGAAAAATGGTTTTCTATTCCATACAACGACCTAAAAAAAGTTACTCAGATTAGGCAGAAACGGCAAATTGAAACAATAAATGACGCGCTTCAAGATGATGACCTAAAATCCATGATTTCACTCATCTCATATCCCAACATAGGAATCAAAACAATGGAACGCTGTTTTAAGATAGTTATGAGGTATCGAGAAGAAAGTACTCTTTTTGATTAATAGTACAATATTAACCGTAAGCAGTTCTCCTAAAGTGTTTTAATCGTAGAAATGCTTACGGTTAATTGTGAATTTATCTAATACTCTCTTGCATCAAGCTATCTGAAACAGCTTTCAGCTCGTTCTCGTACCCGTCGGTCTGTTTCCTGACCCATTCGATGGCCTTCTCGTCACGATGGATGTCGAAAACCTTGTTCAACCAGAGAATATCTTCCGGAGTACACCCGCTCCAGGAACGGATGGCGCGAAATTTCAGGGCATCGTCTGCATATTGCCGGTTGGACTGCCATAGTCTGATATTTCCCCATAAGGACAGGCTGCATACCACGCCCATTCCGACCAAAAGAGAAAATACTTTGCTTGACCTGATGTCAAAACTATGCCGGTGAATATGCCTTACGCATGTCGGGATCACTTCTTCTGCCTGTCCGTCAGTAGGTGTTCCGGCTTTCTGTTCCAGCTTCCCGTTTATCATCTCAATCTTGTTCTTGATTTCTTCAAACAAAACATATACATTGTCTTTTTCCATACTTTACCATCTTATTTTACGTTGTTTTTTCTTTTTCTTCTTTCTCAAATAATCGTCCGGATAACCTTCTGGTTGTTCCGGTTGCGGGTTCGGTGTGAACAGACCTAAAGAACCGCTGTATAATTCACTGCCATGCGGTTCCTGTTGCCATGTTGGTTCACTCTGAACAGCTACCTGTCTTTCTGTTTCCGAATATGACGGTGTCTTTAACGCGGCATCTATTTTGGAATAGCTGAACTGCCTGTCAATCTTGGAACCGCTGAAGGAATAACCGTTCATGATGAACACGATACCCTGTACTTCATCGGATTTTCCCTTGTATTTGAACCGTACATCCACTCCCTTTTCGCTTAATCCGGCAATCAGTTCCTTCCAGTTTCCGGCTTTTCTGACTTCCGTTTTAAGCAGACTGTAAAGTTCATATTTTGTCTTGTCCGGTTCCCTTAAGCGTTCAGTCTTGACATGATCCTTGCCTTTGGCCATGTGAAGACCATATTTCAAGGTCAGTTCCTTGCAGATGCGTGCACTCCGCAACCGCTCGTTTTTGTCGGATATGGTCCTGCCGTCATTATCTATCCGGTTGTAGGCAATATGTATATGGGGATGCTCCTTGTCGAAATGTCTGGCTATAAAGAACTGTGTGTTCCTTATGCCCATCCGTTCCATGTATTCCAAAGCTATTTCTGCCATAATCCGGCTGGTCAGCCTGCTTTCATCCTCTTTGGAAAATCCCAGTGCAATGTGTCCGACCGGTCTGGATACTTTCGGATTCATGCCGGCCTGTGCTTCGAAAGCCTTTGTAATTGTGGCAACATCCTCAATGAACAAGCCGGCATGTGCGATAATCCTGGCATTCTTTTTACTGTCAATGATATAACCGGTAACCTCACGAAATCCGCTTCCCTTTACAATCTTCGCAATCATAGCAGGATGTGGTTCAGCAGTTCTTCGATTCTTGCCACCTGTACACGGCATTCCAGTTTTGCCGTATCGAATCCTCCGGCATTTGCCTTATGAGCCAGCTGGTTCAGATTGTTCGCCATACCGCATAGCTTACGGATATAGTCGGAATGTTCCGCTGTAAGTCTTTGCCGGACATATCCCTTACGGAAACATTCCCTCAGGTATTCGCTTGCCGATATGCCTGCGCTTCTTGCCCTGCTTTTCAGCGTGTAGTAATCCGGTGTCGCCAGTTTCACGGTAACACGGTATTTCAGTTTGTCAGTCGTACTCTTGGGAGGACGGCCGCCCTTGTTGTTTCTTTCTGCATTCTGTTTCTTTTCCATCTGTTGACTATTGTATAAAATGAATGTACTGATTAGACCAGCGGGATGAACCTCTCACTGCGTCCAGTAGTGGGAGCAAGCGGTTTCGGTCTGCCCGAAACACAAACTTGCTCCACTAAAAACCAGATTCCCGCTATTTTGAGCATCTCTGAATATCCTCCTTATAAATCAGGGAGAAATAATACCGTTGTCTGTATCATCTTATGGAGGGGACAGACCTGTTTTTCCGTTTCTGTTCATCATGTATTTTCTCATTTTGTTTGCCATGTTCCGATATATCTCGGAATGAATTGTCTGGCAAAAAAAGAATATAAGTTTCCAATAGTCAAACAGTTGGTCTGGATGTGGCAACAATGTACCCTGTTGCAGTTTGCATGCAGGGCAATCGGTGTGGAATGCGGTATTTTTCCTGTTTGATGAAACAATGAACCGGGGATTCAAACAGTTACTGATTTATTGACTTGAATATTTACTGACTTAATGTCGTATTGTCGTACTGTAGTAAATATTCATGTCTGTGAATTATTGAAGGAACACTTCTTTGCTTCCTTATCTAATCAATGGCTTGGAAAAGTAATGAAGTAAAGTTACAGGGAAATAAGTCGTTCCTTATTCATAGTTACGAACCTTTATTGAATCAGGTTCATAGATCTTTTATTCTGTAATTCATGGTTGGATGGAGTCCCTGAATGTAGGAATATTTGCAGAAAAATGATATGAATGTGACCTCATAACCAGGATAATCAGCGCCACATGCTGCCAGTTAAGCGGAAACCATTGCCTTTCAGAATATATGGCTTTTCTTTGTCGCAAACAACGAAAAAAGAATAAACATCAATCAACAAAAAAAGGAAACGATATGGAATTTGTAGGAATAGAAAAACAACTGTTTGAGGAATTGGTGCGTAAGTTTGAATACTTTGAGCATCGGGTCATGGAAATTTGCAACCGGGAGAACGATAGGACGCTGCACAAGTGGATGGACAATCAGGACGTGTGCCGGTATCTGAACATCTCGCCCCGCACCTTACAGACACTCCGTGATAACGGTACCCTGCCTTTTTCTCAAATCAATCACAAGATATTCTATAAGCCGGAAGATGTGCAGGGTATCGTCAAGAAAGTTGAGGACAGAAGAAAAGAGGCTCTTTACAGAGGACGTAACATATAACAGTTAAACAATAACCACTAAATCCATAATAACATGAGTGAACTGAGAACAGACAGCAGAGAATGGGTACACCGTATCATGGGAAGTCTTGACCGTATGCTGGTCGGGATTGAGAATCTGGCGGTCGAAAACCGTCCCGTACTAGGCGGTGAACGCTATCTGACCGACAAGGAAGTGTCGGCACAATTGAAACTGAGCAGACGCACGCTTCAGGATTATCGTAATGAAGGGAGAATATCCTATTATCAGTTGGGAGGTAAAATCCTTTATCGGGAGAGTGATATTGAGAAAATGCTTCAGGAAAATTATCGGGAAGCCTACAAAGTAAACCGCATCTAGTCTGCGTGTATAACAATAGCCGACAGACAGGCTGGAATTATCCGCCTACTGTCGGCTATTGCTTTTTAAGACAGGAATCTAACATTTCAGATAGGAATGATTTTTGCCAATAATACAAACAAAAGGAGCTGCATTTTCTTTTACAGCTTTTGTTATCAGATATTTTCGCAGTCGGTCTGCCGGATAAGTATCCAATAGGAATGCCAGCGCAAAAATCATTTCCACATTATAAAAATTCTCGTAACAACCGTCTTTCTGTTTGATACGTTTTTCCACTAACCCCGGATTTAATGTACCTTTCTTATAAACAGTCCGGACTGCTGCTCTGAAAGTTGGTGCAATTACGTTAAAGAAAGAAATCAGTTCCGGCTCGTTCATCCAAATTTCAGAAGGATTGATCGTTTGTAGAGTAATATTTCCACTTTCATTGATTGTTATTGGTTCCCTTTTCATATACTGGTCTGTTTTTTATCGGTTTGACTGCTGCTCTTTCTTTTCTCCATTAGTTTGTCCATATCTTCTGAGATCTTATCATCAGTAACCCTGGCATATACCTGAGTTGTCTTGATATTTGTATGCCCCATCATTTTACTGATACTTTCTATCGGAACACCGGCAGAAAGGAGCAATGTTCCGAACGTATGTCGTGCCTGATGATGGCTGAGTGTTCCTTTGACTCCTGCCAGTACCCCTATCTCATTTACGGCATACCAGAGCATATCCCGATTAGGAAGAGGAAATACCGGTTTCGTATCATCCGTGGTATTATAAAGTTCCAATATCTGCTCGGCAACCGGATGAAGTGGTATAAAGGATTCAACTCCGGTTTTTTTGCGGTTAATGCGGATATAACGCCTTCCTTCAGCAGTCTTGCCGATATGATGGGGATAAAGTTCCTTCATATCCACGTATGCTAATGAAGTGAAGGCAGAGAAGATAAAGACACGCCGTGTGAGTTCCTGCCATTTGTTGGGCATCGGACGTTCCATAATCAGTTGCAGCTGGCTCCGGCTGATATGGTTTAGCTTGGGGGCTTCCTTCTTTTCGTAAGGAACATCAGCTATCGGATTGAAGCGTAAAATTTCCCTGTCAACAGCTATATAAATCAGTCTGTTCAGCCACGTCATACAATGATTTATATGAGAAGCCTTGCAGCCTTTTGACTTGACAAACTGTTTGAAACCATAACCAAAATCTTCCGTAATGTCCTCAAATGCTATATCCGTCATTTTTAGTGTGAGCAGATATTCGCGTAGGTAAGCCTGTGTACTTTTAGACTGCCTGTAACTGGAGGTAGACCGGATTTCAACTGAACGGACTCTGAGCCGTTCACGTTCCTCTTCTCCGGCCTGAAGAAGGTATTCCGGCACTGTATTGGCCTGTGTAATCTCATTTTTAAGCAGTTCTGCACTGACAACACCTTTTGTTTTCAAGTACTTTTCATAAGTCTGTTCCAACTTGTTGCGGAGTTCAATCAAACGGTTGTTCGCTCTTTGCTCCCTGATTTCCCCCTTTTCGGTATTCCAGTCCTCGGGACGGCAATATATCCCTGTGGAAAATACACTGCTCTTGCCGTCTATGGAAATTCGGCACATGACGGATGTGGTACCGTCTGCCTTTACTTTATTGCGGTTTATGTATGGTAATATTGAAAATGTGCTGCGCATAATCGTATAATTTATTTTATTGGTGATACTTATTATCAGAGTACAAGTTTCAAGTCTTTGGTAGCCTCTATATATTTATCCATGTCTTCAAAAAGTTTCTTCGGAGTCACCCGCGCATAAATCTGGGTAGTAGAAATGTCTGAATGCCCCAGCATTCTGCTGACCGTTTCTATCGGTACACCGTTTTCGAGTGTGATCAGAGTCGAAAACGAGTGCCGTCCCATATGATAGGTAAGCGGACCGTCTATTCCGGCCATAACCTTCAGACTGGACAAGTTCCACATCAATGCACCGTGTTCTATATGTGGAAACAGTGTCTTTCGTGATTTGCTGCGGTATTTTTCGATAAGCTCTATTGCTTCCGGAAGCAGTTTGACACGGCATAATTTTCCGTTCTTTCCTCGCTGGTATTTCAGCCATATAGCTCCGCTGTCATCCTTTACAAGGTTTGTTTCGGTTATGGACACTACATCAATATAAGAGGTTCCGGTATAACAGGCGAAAAGAAAAAGGTCTCTGGTAGTAATATGCGACCAGCGGTGTTCCTCTATTTCCAAATCACGGAGTTTTTCAAAATCCTCACGACTCAATGCTCTCGGTGGCTTCTCCAGTTTCTTTGGCAAAGTGTAATGTTCAAAATGATATTTGTCCGAATGTCCTTCCTTAAAGGCTATACGACAGACCCGTTTAAGTAAAGCCAGATAATGGCGTACGGTTTCAACACTTAGTCCACACTTTATGACCACATATTCCTGAAACTCCCTAATGAACTGCTCGTTCAACTGTCCGAAAGCAAGATCGGAAACCTTATAACGGCTGGATATAAATTCGGCAAGTCGTTGCCGCGTATAAATATAATTGGGTATCGTTCGTAATGAATATTCCACACCGACAAGAGATTTGACTTCTTCTATGTGACGGTCAAAAAGTTTGAGCAGAGTCATGCGGCTGTCCATTCCACCTTGAAACAGATTTTTTACTGAAACGGCATCGAAATCGGTTTTCCGTTCTACAAGGGTATCAAATGCTTTGTGTATGGAAACAAGCAGCCTGTCTATTTTGGCATTGGTTTCCACCGCTTCCTTACTTTTGCCGTTCAACCGGCTTTCCCTCGGATTCCAAAGTTTCTCACTGCAATTCAGTTTACAACTGAATTGTGCTACACTACGGTTTACCGTAATTCTGCCCATGATCGGAGTTTTTCCGTTCTTGTCTGTTCCGCTTCTTTTAAGGTAAAGCAACACCTTGAATTTTTCAATCTTCATACGCTTACATTTTTTGTTGTAAAACTACAATTCTTATAAGCGTTCTTTGATATGCAAAACATTGCAAATCAGCGAGAAATTATCCGGTATCAGATTACTTGATTTGCTCACCGTTACCTATATTGTTCAGGTAACTGGACAGCTAACGTTTTGGTAACTGAAACCGCTCAATATTCTGCACTTCATTGCTTTTTCAACTTTAAGCAAAATGATGAATATCTGCTTATTTCCAACACGTTACGATTTATCTGTTCAATCTTGTTAGCTCTTGCTTTTTACTTTATACTCCACATGGGTAGGCATACTTTTGCCGTGTTTGCCCTGAATAATGGTGTTCCTATTGAAATAGTGTCTAAGATGTTAGGGCATACGAACATCCGGACAACGCAGATTTATGCAAAGGTATTAAATTCAGAAGTTGAAAAAGGGTTTGATCTGTTGGAGAAAAAGATTAAGAAATAGCGAAAAAGGAAAGCCCCAACGAATTATTTTAGTTCAGTGGGGCAATTCTTTTATTAAAAAATCGGGGCTTCTACGAGTGCAAATATAGCAAACAATTCATTACCGAAAAAGTTTTGGAGATAATTTTATATTCGGAATCTTATGAGATTTCCCATCACACATACAACATACCACATTGACCACTGTTGTATGTGATATGTCCGTCAAATATTGTCTATCACTGCAACCATTTCCAAATCAAAGAAAAGGATACGTGTACCATCATTGCATATACCGTATTGAGAGTTGTGCCGTTCGTCAGTCCATCCGTTTTCGGCGATTACTAAATCAACCACTTTATTGATTATATCTAAAGGGATAATATTTATCTCCCGGTTGATAAAGTCTTTGAGTTCTTCTAAAGTTTCCATACTTTTTAGTTCTCTATAAAATCAATCCTACAATTAAGTGCTTGCCCTATCCTTGCAAGGATATCTATGCCGGTACTGTACTTGCCCAACTCTATCCTAGCAATATGACCTGAGTCTATCCCGGACAATTCAGCCAACCTTACCTGAGACAGCCCTTTCTTCTTTCTAAGCTCAGCTATACGCTTGCCAATACGTTCACGGTCATTCATGATAATCTATGTCGTCCAGATTAACAGGGTAAATATCATAAGTTACCACCTGCTCAATTTGTCCGGAAGCATTCCGCCTGTTGAGAGTTTGAGCGATTAACTGACAACCATAAGAGTCACACAAGCTAATCAACTTAACAGACGGTTTGTCAAAGACTTGTATCAATTTGAATCTCTTATCCTTATTGATACGGTAAGAAAACATAGAGGTCATTTCCGCATTAATACCTAATTCCTTTATTTTACTGTATAATTCCGTAGTCTTCATAGTCTTATGCTTTATAACATTAAAAATTACTTGTTTATTAATTCTAAAATACACACCTTTGCACTGGATATCAGAAATGATATTAGTCGCCTTCGGGCGTGGATTGAAACGACATTATAAATGTCATTGTGATTTAAACCACATTTAATATTAGGGCATCGAAGAAATTCGTTGCCCTTTCTTATAATACAGAAAAATTTACTTTTCCCAAATTGGTTTGTGAAAGCTAAACTTATCATTATCTCTATTGTAATGGACATAGCTGCTCTTTATCACATTAGAATCTTTCTCTATGGAATATAGAGCATCTCCGTAAGAATCATTTTTTTGAGCCATTTCTTTAGCTTCTTCCACTGCTATTTTTCTGGCTTCTTGTAGAGTGTTGGCCTTTAAATTTTTGTTTTCGCTTAACCCTTCTATATATATTGTATATCTCATAATCTTATGCCGCTTATCCGTTGCCGCCGGTTCTATTGTTTTTTTGTATGACAAAGTTATCTTTTATAAATGAGTAATTCGTTTTATGAAGCATGTTTTAAAACATACTTTTAGCGTATTCCGCACGTCTGTTTATCTTCGTGCGCAATGCGGTAAGGCGGTTTCTCGTAAAGGGCAAGCCACTGTGTGTGCGGATTCCTCTCGCGTTCAATCGCTCGACTACCTTATCTATATCCTGCGGAGTATTGCACCCCTCCAACATGGCAGCTATCATGTTGTTCTTCTCATCGTTCATCGCTTCTTTCCTCCGTTTTTCTCCGCTGGCTTTACCGCCCTTGCTTTGTCCGTTGACGTTTCCTCCCAAAGATGTACACCAGTTGCCTGACTTGGAGATAAAGCCACCTTCTTCTTCAATTTTGCGCTTTTGAACAGCTAAAGCCGCCTTTGTTCGGATAGAAACAAGCATTGCTTCCCTTTCAGCCAAAGCAAAGAACAAAGTAAGGGTGAACTTGTCTGTATGCGGAATATCGCAAAAATAAATCTTGCCTTCACCCATTTCGTCATATATTTGCAGGGCTTCAATCGTATTCCTAAATCGGTCAGACTTTGCAATTATAAGAATTGCGTCATTCGCCTTTGCAAATTCAATCGCCTTTCTTAATTCGGTACAACCGTTCAAATCCCTACCAGTGTAAACCTCGCAAAAATCGGCTATCAGTTCTCCGTTTTCAACATTTACGAAGTGGCTTATTATATCCCTTTGGGCTTCAAGTCCAAGAGTTGATTTACCTTGCTGCTTGGTGCTGACCCTTCGCCAACTTACAAACTTCTTCATAATTAAATCATTTAATTGTTAGTAATAGTTCCGCCCACAGAACTCGCACTGCTTGCAAGGCTTCAAACCTTTGGCGGATAATTCGGTTTTAAAAACCGTTGTGTCCAGTCATCTCTTTCAATGTTCCGCAGACTATCCAAACGATGATGCATATAAAAAACATAGTTCGTTCCTCCTTATTTTAATTGTTATTATTTTCTTTTTCTTCTAAATACGCAAATAGCACATTAGTACGCTTGTCTGTCATTTGCCGGGTAATAGGTTCTTTGTTACTTTCCGAAACTCCGTACACGCCTATTTCTCCGCTTGTCATCATTGCGCCTATCGCTGCACCATCGGCAAACCGTTCGGCAGCTTCTTTGTTTTCAAAACATCCGCGCCACTCGTTTATTACGCGGTTGTTGTTCAAAAAATAAAATGTATAGTCCATATTCTTTATAATTTAGTTATTCGTTTATTACTTCACATGTCGGATATATCCACCTTACTAAATCGGTGTTAGGCGTTGCTCCGCCATATAGTCTAAAGTATGGTTTTCTCCCCTGCTTTATTCGGCATTCTATATCTATATGTTCTCGAATTTCTTCGGGAGTGAAAAAACGCTCATTTATAAAGCATATTTCACCGCATACGTCAATTTGTTTGCCTTGCAAATCTTTATAGCCGTAATTATGTATAAATTCGTATATATCCATATTCGCTTTAATTTAATTCGGTTGATACTTTTATTGTCTTGTTCCTTTTCGGGGCGTGTAGGGGCTGGAATTAGCCCCAATCACACGTTAAAAAGATGTACACGTTTCGGAAATGTTTCGCCTAATTTGTAGATTGATACGCTTTTTTCGATAAAATTGCCAACCCAAACGATTAAATTAAAATCGTGCAGGGCTTTTCTTGCGCTTGCTGGTTCGGTTACTCTTGTCTCTCCGTCTTTTCTTTCAATTTTTATAAAATACATTGCCTTCATATTAATTTCCTCCTATTATCTTAATTCTCTAAATGAAGCCGTTTCAAAGTCGCTTTTAATAACATCTATTTGTATAGGCTTTACAAATCGGTTCAGCTCCTTGCGTATCTCTCTCATTTGTTCAAATGATACGGTTGCAATGTTCCCAGCAACTAGCAAGTTGCGCAAAATCTTGTTTAATTCTTCTTGTTTCATGATTTTTAATTTTATTGGTTTATAATTTGCAGCCGTGGCAAGCTCCGACCTTGCAGCCCTTTCGGGAAGTCCATTTATCACGGCTTTTGCTTTCGTTAGTCACTTATATAAGACCACGCTAGTATATTCTTTAATCCGTTCCGCTTCAGGTAGGAGTTAAGCCGTTTAATTAGCTTGTTCCGTTCGTTTTCCAACGCAGAAAGTATTAACGCTTTATCTTTATCGCTGCAAGTGATATTTATTTCCCTTTCATGTTTAAATCTGATTTCATTTTCAAAATCATACAGGGGGCGCACAACAGGCGACCATACATTAAGAAGCGGAGAACCTGTATAACTTTCGGGGCGCAACATTAATTGCGTGTATTGCTTCCACTCACAGGCGTCCGCAGGCTTGCCGGTATTTACTATCGTTATAATATCGTCTACCTCTTTAAGGTTTTCATTCATAAAAAAATTAGCGTCGTTGTATGCTCTGGTTACTTCATCCTCCGCGTCGCTTATTTCCTTATCGGTGCCATACGCATATTGGCCACATCCAAAGCAAAAGCGCGTTTTGATTTTCATTTTCTCAAAGGCAAACAGTTTGCCGCCCGTAAGCTCGTAAACTCCAGATACTTTTTTGTCAAAGTATGCCATCATCTTTGCATCATCGCCCCAAGCCTTTGCGATTTCCTGCATATAGGCAGCTTTCAATGTTTCGTTATTTGCTTTCATATTCTTGCTTTTAAGTTGTTATTAATTAGTTCCCCTAAAGCGTTTCGCCCGCTTCTTTCGTGCATCCATGCAAAGGGGATAAGATTCTATTTATCTGTTTTGAAATTTGTAAAATATGTATTTACAAAAGCTCTTTCTACACGCTTGTACATTATATTGTGTTGTTCCTTTGTGATTTCACCAGATAAACGCCTTATAGCCAAATCAAAAAACAAAATAGCACGTTGCTTTTTTAATTCTGTTACGCTCTTTTTCATTTTATAGTCTCCTTATGTTTTATTAGTTCAAAAAATCAATCGTTACACCCTTATAATAGTGATCTGTATATATGTCCATCCCGCTACGTCCGTCATAGTCAGGGAAATTGAACCACTTGTTAATATAGTGTTGGCTTATCTCTTCCGGTGTTCCGTTGATGCTGGTAGTTACTTCGTTGGTTCTGCCTTGTTTGTCCTCGAAATGCACGGTTATTGTTTGCATACCGTTGTTGACCTTGTTCGCTCTCTCCAGCTTGCGAATGTCCCAACGTAGTAGTATCATGTTCCTACGTCTGTTTGCACCGCCCTTGCTGGCATTGTCGTAATACTCCTGCAACTCTCTTTTTAGCATTGAAAGAATTTCTTTTGTTTTCATATTATTGTCCTCCTTATTAATTGAATACTTTATTCTCTATTTTTATAATCTCCTTGTATATCCTTAACGCCATATCCTTGTTATTTCTTAATCTTGTAAATACATACAACATAAGAACCAAGGAACAAACAACCGTTAACACGTTATCCATGCAAGCAAGTACACAAGCCAACGCGATGGAGATAATCACTACTTTCATAATCTTATTTATTTAATTATTTATTTCATTGTTTGCACTTTAAAGAATTACGGCTATATTTGCAACTGGAAATTAAACCGTTTGGGGGTAATTCCTTTCATTACCCACGTTCTGACAGATTAGAACCTGATAATAATAATTACAGGCCTTAACCTCCAGAACCTTACAGAAACTTTAATTTCCATAACAAAAACGGTTTATTGGCTAATGAAAGTTAGCCGCTTTTGCTGGATTATTCCAGCTACTAGAGTGTGACAGCTTCGACCCTGTTGCACTCTTTTTTTTATAACCGTATTCCAATAAATCAAAAAATTATATGCTGAAACCTTTGCAGGTTGAAAGTAGATGAGTATCTTTGCAGTACTGTATGTTGTAATATACCCTATTACTTCAACCCCTGAGAGCTTGCATATTACCAGTATGTAGGCTCTCTTTTTTATTCCAACATTTAATAACACGCTGTGAATGTAATCGATAACTATAATATTATTATGTGTTATCTCTTTCTCTTTCACACTGTAAAATTATAAATAATTTATCATATAACCAAACAAATACACGCGTAATTTGTAATAATATTTATATTTTCATATAAAACGCGTATGTTATTAAACATTGTTTTTTAGCATAATATTCTACTTGAATATATCTCCTATATTGTATTGTTTCCCTACTACCTACATTGTTCCACCTTGCTATAATATTGCCTTAATAAGCTCCTAAACAGTGTATTTCGTGGATTAGTGGATAACGTCTATTATACGCCTTAATACTTGTATAAGGCGCTTGCAACGTTTCAAACGAGCGTTGCAAACGGTTGTAACCATTCACTGACCACCCCGCCCCCGGTATAGGGTAGCCAACCACCCACAACCAACCTTCTCCGATTTTTTTTTTGAAAATTTTTTATTGAAAAACCTGCTTCTTGTTATGTTGCGATATTTTACGTTTAATATCGAGGTTGTAATGTAAAATAACATTATCATGCTATTTGAATCGTTGATGTTTTCCTATGCAGTATGTGTACGAACCCCTTTCATTATATTCATAATAAAAGGGAGAGCGGTGTTCGCTTCGCTCACTTTTTCTTTATGTTACTTTCTTTTTATAGGTTTGGATTAGACATTTTGGACATCAGTTGAGGAAAAATGTCTAATTGAAATTGCTAAGTCTGAGATTACAAAATAGGGGTATTTGGGGATTAGACATTTTCCTATATAATATAGGGGTAGTCTAATTTGAGCCTAATGGTTGGTGGCAACCTGTACCAATCGAATTAAGGAATCGGAACAGTGTGGGAATAATCCCCATCAATGTGAATGTATGGGGATTACAGAATGGTTGTACGATTAATGGTTTACACGAACATGGAAACGCTTACATATACACCCTACGGCTTCAAACAGGGCTGAATTTGGATATTTTTCCGTTTTTCAATAAAGCATATGGATTTGGGGAGAAAATCGCTCTATCGGGCTGTATTCAAGCGAGAGTAAGAAAAGCACCCTACTTATCGCAAGCAAGGTGTTTCAATTACTAACAATTAAAGCTCTTTTTGGATAAGAACCATTATGATTTATAATAATACGCTGTAAATATAATATTTAACTATTAATTATTCAAGTATTGCTTTAATAAATCATTTTAATTTCCTACATTTGTGCAAATTAATATTTGACACATGGCGAATATAGTGTTTGAAATGATGCGTTACGGCGAGGCAAATGCCGTTTGGAAGGACTTGGAAAAGGAATTTGAGGGGTTGCGGTATAAGGAATGTACCGGACTTAACTCATACGGAGAGCCGAGCAACACCTATGAGGAGCAGTTTGCGGAATCGAGCAAGGCGGAAGTGTTTGTAGGTTCTACCCCTGCGCACAAGCAGACTACCATCAAGCTGACGTTGGTATTCTTGGAGGGAAACGGAAGTGCAGAGGACGAAAAGGACGATACGGCATACCATAGCTTCTTGCAGTTCATTACAGGCTGCAAGATAGCCTACCGTGATACGGCAAGAAAGAGAAAGGCTTTGATGTACCTTTCGGAAGCCACCGAGCCTAAGAGCGACACCTTGTACGGTCAGAAGTACAAGGAGGTTACGTTTACCTTCAAGAACGTATACGGTATGACCTTCGGGTATGATGAGAGTTTCCCAACAGAATAATAAGAAAAACTTATGAAAGATATAATAGCACTTAATATATGTCAGATGTAACATCTTGAAGAACTTGGCATTGATATAGCTAATGCAAGACTTGAGCTAATGCTTCATCCGTCATTCCTCTTGCAGGACATCATCGAGCTGCTGCCTGAATATATACCGGTTAATGACGAACAATCCTATGATAGCGAAGCTGAACTTTTCATAAATAAATGTTCATGCAGGTATGTATATAGGGATTGCGAAGGCTATCCGTTATACACTGGAAGCGAAAATAATTATAACAATATTCTTGAATCTGCTTATAATTTGCTCTGTTGGTGCGCAGAGAACGGATATTTGAAAAATAATAAAACAGAATAACCATGTTTTTAGAAGAGAACACATTAAGTGAAGCCTTGACCTTTGCAAGGTTGAAGGAATTGCCCAAGAAATTAAATCCCGAACTTGGATTGACTTGGATATTGGCGGTTGCGCTGATTAAGAAAAAGAACTTGATGACCGCCTACGCTATTGTGGAGCAACGTGCGGACGGACTTATCCAGTACAAAAAGACTTTCGGACGGTTGTCGCCCATTGACGGCTTGCTTGCTATTCATCCGTATATGTATGTGGACGAGGAAGCGTTGGCGATGGCGAGAAAGGCTAACAGGCGGACGATTGCGATGCACTATGCGGACGCTGCGGAGGAAATCATTGATTCTGACGATGAGAAGTTTGGCCTTTGGCAGTTGCAGTACGCTATGGATATGCAGAAGCTGAATATGGACCAAGAGAAGCCGAGATTTGGCAAGGATGCGGTTACGGAAGCTGAGGGAGCTGTTAATCCTGTGGTCGAGGAAGAACTGAAAGAGAACGAGACTATCGCCACCGTAGAGGACGAAGGAGAGTGTATTATTGAGGTTGAGGACGCTAAGGATGCGTTTAAGCCGATAAGAGGTAGGAAAGCGAAAAAGGAGGAATAGATATGAAAGCAAGGGTTAAATCAACAGGAGTTCTTATAGATGTAATTCCAAAATGTAATGTTAATGCACAACATAGCGGAGATAACTTATATGTGTGCGACAATATGGTTTTCAGAGAATGTGAACTTGATTTTTTGAATGTTGGAAATTATGTGATTGATTTGGAATCTCGCAGATACAACATTGCAAAAGAAGTAATGCTTACCTTAATCAACAAGGATTTTGGTTCTGCCGAAAACATACAAGCCGTGATTAAAGAAGCAGGGGATTTGTACAAGTTCCATTCTTCTCTTGCCGTGAAGTATGCCGATGCGCTTATTGAAGAATTGAAAAAGGAGGAATAATTATGGAAGATTTAATTAAGGCATTGCAAATATTTTTAAAGTACGAGAATAAACAATACCCTACATCTTGTGAACATGATGTTCTTTACGTTGGTATTGACCCAAGCATTGTATCTGACAAGGATAAAGAAACTCTTGACGGACTTGGATTTTTCGTTGATGATGAATGTGATTGTTTTGCTTCATTCAAATACGGAAGTATGTAAGACATAAAGGAGGAATAATGTCAGACAATAAACACCAAATACACGAGTTTAGCCCGACAATATACCCATTCAGATTGTGGGTAAGCGTAAATCCGTCATTTGAATATGTAAAAGATAAGTTTTGGCTGCTCAACAACGATAATGAACGCATTGATTTCGATGCTGAAAAATCGTGGAATAGCACAACTATCGTTGCTTCTTGTTACCCTGTAAGCGACAAGGAAAGCGGATGGATTGGTATCTTTTGCGGAATATTCAGAAAGGACAGATTATCTGTTGGCACTGCCGCACACGAAGCAAGCCATATCACTGACTTTATATCCGATTATTTTGGATTGAGCGGATTTAACTTTGATGATGGCGAAGCGAGGGCGTATCTTATCGAATGGGCTGCAAATTGCATTTGGAATGTGAAAAGTGGGAAAGTTAAATAAAATTTATATTTATGATATTAACATCAAACATTAAAATTACAAAGATTATTAAGACTACAAAAGCGCGTTTGTTCTCAAACGTGAAAGTTGGAGATATTGTAAGAGCCGCTTTTGAGGTAAATAATGTTGGTCGGAACAATGGAAGTTTGTACGCTTCATACATAAAAGTCTTATTAGAAAGAGATAAACCGATATGTGAAACTTTTAGCGTAACGGAATTGTCGAAGTATCTTTCTTGCTTCGAGTATGAACAAATAAGTCAATGAAACAATGAATATCAGAGATTATCAACTCTGTGTAAGCGCATTTGGCAACGCTTATATAGCGAAACCGAGCAAGAAAAGCAATAATGTGATGTGTAGTAACCGAAAGGTACTATCACACGAGGAAGTGATAGCCTTTATCCATCAGTATGTTGAGCAATGGTGCGAGAATAACAAAACAAATACGATGGAAATCACTTTGGGTGGTAATCCTGTTATGGAGATTAAGGCATTGGTGTTAAACAAAAAAGGAGAAGAATCATAAAAGAAGAAAGCTGCCATTACAGCAGCTCCCAAGAATCCCATTGCAAAGATAGATAATATTATTCAAATATGCCAAAAAAGAAAGAAAAAAAAGGATTCGAGTTCATAATCGAAGAAAAGGACGTGCTGGAGAGAGAAAACTTCGGCTCGTTTGAGATTGTAATCACGAAAGGATATGCCTGTTTTAAGAACTACACAGGCTACCAAGTATTCACAACCCCTTACGCAGTTGGAGTGGACGGCAAGGCGCACGAAACATCGCTGTTCGCTTGGTTGAAGTATATGGTGGAGTTCAAGAAGTCCATCGTTGGCAAAGAGAATGAAAAATTTGCCGATACTGATGTTACCAACCAAGAAATGCTGGACGGACTTAAAATTACCACTGAAGCAAACCTTATCAAGCCGCAAGTGGTGTTTACGGACATCGAGGAAGCGCAGAGAGAGGCTATGCACTATCAAGAGTGGTTTACCAAGCAGATGCAGGACTTGCAGGAAGCTATGACTACTACACCGCCCGAAGAAGATGTGAAAGCCAATGCAGAGTTTGAACAAAAGGCTATAATGGCGGAAGAAGCAAAGGAGGTTTTCAATGAGCATAGTTCTGAAACCGAGAAAGGACAGGTATAACCCGGACAATGTTTACCGTATATATATCAATATAGGCAACCATCCTGGAGCGAAGTGGGTTTCATTCAAGGACAGGGCTACCGGAGAAATTACCAAAGGAATATTCATTCCCGATGCGGAAACTGGTGGGATAAGGATTAGGAACGGAAACGTGAAGTTTGAAATTAATGCGATACCTGTAAAGGGAACAACTAATACCCATGTTCTTATTCCTGCCGTATCTAAGGGTGTTGACTGCGGACTTGGCATGAAAGGCAATAAGATTGTTGATTTTAAGAAAGCGGTTATCGGGAATATGTACGTGTGTGGAGAGATAATTAATGAAGACCAAAAAATGATAATCAATGAATTTACTAAGCGGAGAAAGATTAAAATCGGGCGTTATAAGAAAGATTGAACGAATTGTTTGCGATTGTGTAAATGAAGCGTTCACTGTACTTGCGATGGACAGGTATTCGCCTGTGTCGGTGTCAACGCTGTATGACGGAGTGACTAACATTCCTCTGACACACAGGATTGCGAGGTCTGCTGTATTTGTCGTTGCGCATGACAGGTTTGGTGTGCAGTACAACGAGCTGAATGAACACTCCGGCATCACATGCAACAACATAATGAAGTCTGCTCGAAAGTTTAAGGACGCTCCCGAATGTGACGATATTGTGTGCAAGGTGAAGGAGTTGATTGATGTTGAATTGAAGAAATTTCCGATAGTATGAAAACAGATGTTTACATGAAACGTGATGGCGACAGAGTGGTGTGCGTTGATTTTGGTCATGGCAAAGATGTATCGACTAAAACCGTATTAAAAAAAAGGAAAGACGGATTGATTGTTTTGTCGCAAGAGGTTATCGGCCTTGCATCTGATTTCAATACAGAAGAAAAAAGAGAAAAGTATTTGAACAATGAATGATTTACTGACATTCAAGCGTAATGCGATGATGCTTGGTCTTTGTACGGCATACAAGGACAAGTGGAACAAGGCTGACAACAAGGCGGCTTTGATGGATATGGCTTTGGACTCCAATGGGGTCGAAATGCTGTCAGATGCAGCTGCATTTGGATGGAGTATGGATATTCAGTATATGAAACGGACGTTTTCAGACCACATCAACGGAAAATGGAAGCGTACTAAGGACGGATATAGTTCGTGCCTCTACGTGGATTATAACGGCAAAATAGAGCAGGAATGTACGCTTACTACGGTGCTGGCTTCAAAGGTTGAGTTCCATGTTCCGAAAGGTAATGTTTGTAAGCTGTATATAGCAGGTGGTTCGGAAGTGAATATCACTGGGGATGGCAAGTGTTATGTGTATTCATACGGTGAGAACAAGGTTAAGGGGAATTTCAATCAGATGGTTTGTATAACTAAGTCCGAATGGGCGAAATGATTTGTGTGTTATGAGGACTATTAAATTCAGAGGTAAAGACTTTGAAACAAACGAATGGATAGAAGGCTCTTTAACTATATATCCGAAACACTACCCAACTATCGCACACGTTGAAGATGCTGAACCTATTCCGAAAAAGACTACTAGTGTAGTTCTTCCCGAAACCGTAGGACAGTTTACAGGTCTTACCGACAAGTATGGAATTGAAATCTATGAGGGAGATATATTGAAAGTAGTATCATACAATAATATTGGTATGAGCGATTGTTTTTACACAATCGAAGAACTGAAAGAATTTACCTTGCAAGATTTGAAAGGAGAGCAGTTACAAGAAGTAACAGACGTGGTGATGTTTGAGGATGGAACGTTTTTCGTTTCAGATTATTATCTATCTGCGTTCTTCGGAGATATGAGGTTTTCCAATCCGATATTCGATTTTGAGATTATCGGTAACATATATGACAACAAAGAATTGATAAAATAAAACGATATGGCTATAAAAATCACAAAGGAAGCAGAAAAGAAAAAAGAGATATACTTCAAGCATTGTTACAGATGTGGATGCGAGTTTGAGTTCTCTATGGAAGATGTGAAAGATACATTTGACGACCAATGAGAGGGTTATGTTATTCTTTATGTTCCTTGTCCTCATTGCGGAGATACTACCGGAGTAGAGAAAAAACCGATAAGGTATGAATAGTATGAATCACGAGACTTTGATATATCAACTCCAAAGGCTTGGAAGAAACATAGATGAGTTCATGTTAGAACTATTATCCTCTGTGTTGGATAAGGAAGATAAGTTATGTAAAATGGTTAAGCGGATAGCCCAATCATTATTGAGCGTATTCGGATTGAAGAAGAATAACATCTGACCTGCCAAGCGTAGGAACAGAAACGGCAGCGTGGGAAACTGCGCTGCCTGCTTAAAAAGAAAGAATGTGACAGCAGAAGAATTATCAAAGATACCGTTCCGCATGGTGAGCCACCTTTCGATGGCGCATGAACATTGTTCCACTTATCAGAATGACGAGTATGGGATATGTGTCTGCAAGCACGTTCGGAAGAAGAACGAGTTTGAGTTTGGGAGGTCGTACTGCCACTATATATACAAGGGTGTGGTGTATAAGACTAAGAAGAAGTTTTTGGAAGCGTATAACAAGATAAATGGAGAATGACATGAATATAATCGAATGCAAGAAGAATCTTGATTATAAGGTTGAGCATCCAAGATGCAAAAGGTGTGGAAAGGAGATATATCTACCAAGACCACCGAAAGAGCTGTTTGAATCGTGGGGCATTATGGCTTGGACGGCTTTTATAAAGCAATACATCAAGCACAATGGTTGGCACGAACTTGAAAATCTTAATCGCAATATCGTATGCGACAATTGTTTGCAAGAAGATGATGTGCCTAATACCATTATGCTCGAATCTTACGAAAAATGGATTGAAAAGTATAATCAATGGAGAAATGGCTTATGACCGAAGAAGAACAGATACAAGCCGACATTGAACGGTACGAGAATATATCCACAAATATCCCCGATGATGGCGATATGGTGGAGCAAGCCAACGTATTCAGCTCGTCCACGATGCAGAGCGTGATAGAGGACGGAAAGAAGAAGCCGCCCATACATAGGCTATGGGGTGATTTTTGGTGGGAGAATGAACTTGTATTCCTGTTCGCGGACAGTGGTATAGGCAAATCCATTCTTGCCACGCAGATAGCCTACGAGATATGCAAGGGAGAGAGTGAATATGTGGAAGTGGAAACAGAGCCGCAGAAGGTTCTTTACTTCGACTTCGAGCTTTCGGACAGGCAGCTTGCAAGGCGGTATGCGAACGCAAACTTTCCAGATACGTTCATACGCAGTGCCATATCGGAGGAGATAAGCCAAGACGAGTTGAGCATGGGGATGATTGACGGAATACGTGATAAGCTGCTTGACACCGGTGCAAAGGTGATGATACTCGACAACCTTTCGTACCTTTCCACGCAGACAGCCGAAGCGGAGTATGCAGGCGCAATTATGGACGGTCTGACGAGAATTAAGCGTGAAATGGGTATCAGTATCATGGTGATTGCGCACACTCCTAAAATCGAAGAAAACAAGCCTCTTTCTAAGACGAACATGGCGGGGTCTAAGATACTCTCAAACTTTGCTGACGGAGTGTTTGCAATTGGGCGCACAAAGAGCGGTGGACGGTATCTAAAATTGCTGAAAACTCGTATGATTAGCGAGCCTGACGAAAAGTCGTTGCTCCCCTACTTCAACATCGTAGCAGAGCCGTACTTACATTTCGACAAGGTGGGCGATGAAACGGAGAGGAAACTTCTCATGGGCAAGCCAGCAAAGGACTTCTTCGGCGCGTTATGGGATAGGGAGGCAAGCGAGCCTATTCCTCTTTTGGAGCTTGTTAAGCTGATTGTGAGTAACGACAAGACGAAGAATAGTGCAAAGGCGAAGGATGGTAACGCACGGAAGCGGATTGACCGTGCTATTAAGTTCGGAGCTTTGAAAAAGGACGAATTGAAGAATATATATTTGAAAACTGACAATTGACATGGACGTTGAAGAGATAAAGCAAAAGAAGCTGGAATTGAACGACAAGATGGCCGGGCTTCTGAATGAATTTGAGGATGAAACTGGAGTGCAGATTTCGGATGTCGGATTTGTTAGG
>ULNK01027146.1_pt1 | contig 56035 bp, 49 predicted proteins | sample 1951911 | NCBI WGS metagenome assembly ULNK01 (sample SAMEA4835576, study PRJEB28245) | human gut metagenome | biome: gut microbiome; material: fecal sample | place: Denmark | collected 2008 | reverse complement strand
TCCTATTATAATTATTATAGCTATAAGACATGGGGAGCTGCAGAGACTTATCATCTATGCATTGACTCGTCGGTATTGGGAATAGATGGAACTGTGCAGTTTATTAAAGAGTTCGTCAAGCTGAAACTGGGAATCCAAGAATAACACGCATGGACGTACCAACAGAGGCTATGTCAAAATGAAAGCGACCTATCATTCTGGCATGGCCTCTGTTGTTCCAGACCCACGCTGCCGGCATGCACCACTAATGAAAAACACATTAAGTTATGACTGATTACGCTCATTCTTCTCCTTCAGATACTCATAAAATGCATATTGGGCGCGCACCGGTTCTTCATTCGGATTCTTTTTCAGCACATTCTTTAAGTTCTCGTCCACCCATCCTGCCTTTTGGTTATCCCTCAACTGGATATGAAGCATATCAATCATCTCCTGTTTCAACCCTCCGTCCATGACAGGAGTCACCGCCTCTATCCGTCGATACAGATTACGCCTCATCCAGTCTGGCGACCCCATGAAAAGAAGCGGTTTTCCACCGTTCAGGAAGTACCAGATACGGGCATGTTCCAAGAAACTGTCTACAATGCGGGTGATGCGGATGTTCTTGCTGTATGCTTGATTGGGTATCAAACAACAGATGCCGCGGACTATCAAATCAATCTTCACACCCGCTTCACTCGCCTTATAAAGTTCACCAATCATAGCCGGGTCTTGCAGCGCGTTCATTTTCAGAATGATATGTGCCTCCTTCCCGGCTTTTGCCATATTTATTTCATAACCGATCCGTCTGCGCAACTCCGGCAGCAGGTTGAACCGTGCCACCAGCAGACGTTTGAATTTCGGTTCAGTCACCTCCTTACGCAACACACGGAAAAGTGTATGCAAGTCATTGACAATTACTTCATTCGAAGTAAACAAGCCCGAATCGGCATATACCGTTGCCGTTTTCTCATTGAAATTACCCGTACTGATATAAGCATAGCTGCGCACTTGCTTTCCTTCCTTGTTGCGACGGAGCACCAATGCCACCTTTGCATGCACTTTCAATCCCGGGATACTATATATAATGTGTATCCCCGCTTTCTCCATCAGCTCGGCCGTAGCCAAATTGTTTTCTTCATCAAAACGTGCCTTCAGTTCCACAAAGACAGTCACTTGCTTGCCGTTCTGTGCAGCAGCTATCAGCGTATTGATGACCTCCGAGTTTTCTGCCACCCGGTATTGGGTAATCATAATCTCCTTGCAGGAAGGGTCATGCACTGCTTCGTAAAGGAAATGAATAAAATGGTCGAACGAATGATAGGGGAAATGCAACAGCAAATCACGCTTATTGACATATCGGAAGATGGATTCTTTTTCATCCAGATAATTCAGTTTCATAGGTACCGGCTTGACCGGCGCCTCACTGTCACGATTAGGATTGGGCAAATGCGACAAGTCTTCAAGATTAAGATGCTTGTCACCCGGAACCAACTCATCACGGTTGATGCCAAACGCATCCACAAGGAATTCCAGATAGTCGGCAGGCATCTTGCGGTCATACACAAAACGACATACCGCCCCTATCTTGCGCTTCTTCACCTTCTTTTTCAGTTGCTCCACCATCTTTTCAGCACTTTCGGCATCGTCGACAAAAATATCGGCATCACGCGAAATCTTGCAACAATAACTGCAGTCCAACTCATAGCCGGGAAACATACGGTCGATATTTGCCTTGATGATATCCTCCATATACATCAGATAGAAATAATCACCCACTCGGGGAAGCTCGATGAAACGGGGCACTTTACTATAAGGCAATTTAATGATATAGTATTCCTTCTCGCCGGTGTCACGACGGATGACACGCACCGAAAGATAAAGGCGGTTATCACGTAAAAAAGTCTTAATACGGTTCTTGCACACAGGCACAGGTTGCAGATAAGGAAAAATCTCCTCCTTAAAGAAATTCCTGATAAACTCCGTATGCACGGGTTCCACTTCCTGCTTACTCTGATAAAACACCACATGCTGCTGCTCACGCAAAGCGGGAATCAGCTTACGTTCATAAATACGAATACGGTCCTCCATCTGCTCATTCACCACCTCGGTAATCTGATGAATAAGATGTTTTGCCTCTTCCTGAGTAACATCATCACTATGGCCGCCCGATGCAATTGCCTTATGCTCTGCCACACGTATTTTATAGAACTCTTCGAGATTGGAAGAATATATCGAAACAAAATTTATTCGCTCATACAACGGAAGGGAATCATCATCGGCTTCCAGCAATACCCGATGATTAAATGATAACCAACTGATATCACGTTTAAAATAATGATATTTGCTCTCCATATTATGCTAAGATTTGTGTCAAATATAGTACCTTTGTTGATAATAAACAAACAAACGATGACTAGAATTGGATTATTATCGGATACTCATTCATATTGGGACGATAAATATTTAAAATACTTTGAGGAATGTGACGAGATTTGGCATGCAGGCGACATCGGCTCAGTGGAAGTTGCCGAACGCTTAGCGGCCTTCCGACCCTTTCGTGCCGTATACGGCAATATCGACGGACAAGAAATCCGTAAACTTTATCCACAGATAAATCGTTTTACTGTCGACGGTGCAGAAGTACTGATGAAGCACATCGGCGGTTATCCGGGCAATTACGACCCATCCATCCGCGGCAGCCTGTTTGTAAGGCCGCCAAAGTTATTCATCAGCGGACACTCCCACATTCTGAAGGTGAAATATGACAAGACCCTCGGCCTGCTGCACATCAATCCGGGAGCAGCCGGCAAATCGGGTTTCCACACCGTTCGCACATTAGTGCGTTTTGTAATAGACCAAGGAGAATTTAAAGATTTAGAAGTAATAGAATTGGCAGAATAAGTTGGATAGTAAGAAAATCTTTCCGAACTTTGCACCACTAAAACAGTAAAAACTAAGAAATATGAAGACTTATCTCGTTACAGGAGCTGCCGGATTCATCGGCGCCAACTATTTAAAGTACATTTTGGCCAAGCATGACGATATCAAGGTCGTTGTCCTTGACGCCCTGACCTACGCCGGAAATCTGGGAACCATTGCATCTGACATTGATAATGAACGTTGCTTCTTTGTAAAAGGAGATATCTGCGACCAAGCACTTGCCGACCAGCTCTTTGCTGAATATAAGTTTGATTATGTGGTGAACTTTGCCGCCGAGAGCCACGTGGACCGCAGCATTGAGAACCCGCAACTGTTTTTACAGACCAACATCCTTGGCACACAAAACCTGCTGGATGCCGCCCGCCGTGCATGGGTGACCGGTAAAGACGAATACGGTTATCCCACTTGGCGCAAAGACGTACGCTATCATCAGGTGTCTACCGACGAAGTATATGGCAGCCTGGGAGCCGAAGGTTTCTTTACAGAAGAGACACCTCTTTGCCCTCACAGCCCTTACAGTGCCTCAAAGACAAGTGCCGACATGATTGTGATGGCATATCGTGATACATACAAAATGCCTGTCACCATCACCCGTTGTTCCAACAACTACGGCCCTTACCATTTTCCCGAGAAACTGATTCCGCTTATCATCAAGAATATTCTGGAAGGCAAGAAGCTTCCCGTTTACGGTGACGGCAGCAACGTGCGTGACTGGCTGTATGTGGAAGACCATTGCAAAGCCATCGATTTGGTAGTACGCCAAGGACGCAACGGAGAAGTTTACAATGTAGGCGGGCACAATGAAAAGCAAAATATAGAAATAGTCAAGCTTACCATCGCCACTATCCATCAAATGATGACCGAAAATCCGGAATATCGCAAAGTATTAAAAAAGAAGGAACGGAAAGAGAACGGCGAAATCAGCATTGACTGGATAAACGAATCACTGATTACGTTCGTCAAAGACCGTTTGGGACATGACCAGCGTTATGCCATCGACCCCGAAAAGATTACAAAGGAACTGGGCTGGTATCCTGAAACAAAATTTGAAGTGGGCATCGTGAAAACCATCCAATGGTATCTGGAGAACCAAGCTTGGGTGGAAGATGTAACCAGCGGTGACTATCAGAAGTATTACGAAAGGATGTATAAAAACAGATAATACACCAATAGACCGGAAGCGGTGACAGCAGATACACGATACATTGAATATCTGCAGTCACCGCTTTCTGATTATTTTAACTTCAGCTTGACCAACACCGGATTACTATCTTCCGTCAGGTCGGCAAAAGGAGACTTCGCTCCTTCTTCAAAGAACTTGAAAGCATCAACCAACAGATACAAATAGCCATTCCTGGGGTAGAGTATCTTATATCCCATAGCCTGCCACATATCAAGCGACGGACAATACCCGTCGACATCATTCTTAAAGACTTTAGAGACCGCTCCGGCCTTACCGTTTGCCTGACAAAATCCCACTCCGAACTGTTGTCTGTCAAATAAGTATCCAAACAACATTCCCGACTGAAATGCACAGACACTCGTCAGCTGTTCCTTTCCGGCATCCTCCCGCGTGAGGTCCCCCACCTGCATCCGCACATACCATTCATAATCTGCCGCCTTATCGTTTTTCCGTATGATATAATAAGGGCGGACGTCTGTCCAATCCGTTGTACAATAAACGGTATCTACATGAATCGGCTTCACCCAGAAAAGCGATTTACTTATTTCCCCATAATCGATAGGCCCTCCCAACGTAAGGATAGTACCATGCCCCGGCGAGGTAGCCTTTATATCAAAATGATAATTGGGAAGCTGATAAACTATTTTCCCATTTTTATCTCTCACCCTCTCACCCATCCCCCTAAAAGTTCGATATATAAAGGTTTTCAGGGGTGAGAGATAGGGGTGAGAGATGAGCCGAAAGGTGAGAGCACATCTCTCGCTTTTGCCAAAAAGCGCATCACTTTGTGCATTTTCCCCTATACAAATCGATAAACGCTTCCTTTGCTTCTTTCTCCCGCATGCACACGTGCGGTGTGTTTCATACGGTGTGAAACTACTTTATTTGAGGGCGGAAAATACTCTGTTCAATCGAGTGAGGGTGTCAAAACTAAACCAGTCTATCCAATCGTCAGTTGTAGGGGCAGGGTTTGCCTGCCCGAAGACACAAAATAAACTGTTTTCGGGCGAGCGAACCTCGCCCCTACGAACGAAACGACAGCATTATCCACGTTTTGACACATCCTCAGAAACCAGACAAGAGCGTTGTCCTTTTTACACCTCTTCACCTTCCCAACAATAGAAAAGTCTTCACCTTTTCTTTGTTCACAAAAACACCTTTTGTACCGGCTACCTCCAAAGTATCCATCAGCAAAGCCAATCCCCGATAACCATTCTCGTCCACGCTCACCACCTTATCACGATAAATATCCGAGGCCTGACGCATCTCACTGTCCTCGGGCAAATTCTTGAATTTCCCCAAATAGTAATTCCCTCTGAAGAAATTATGAGTGGACTCGGTAGTTGTAAACCGGCTGACTTCGGGAGTATAGAAGATATTACCATCAAAGAAAGTGCTGTCGGGATAGCCGCCCCACGAATCCAATGTAACCATAGTACGGTCTATATTTTCCATCGGCTTGCGGTTCACATGAATGATGTTATGAGTAATACGACTGTTCTTTACAGGCCCGGCAAGATGGATAGCCGGTGAAAACATACCGGCACGGGTGGGTTTGGGGCGCACCCCGTCCCCTATACTTACATTATAACGGACAATTGTTCCCAAATTGCCAACATTGAAAGATTTGGATGCTGTGCCGTCATTGCATATCAGCACCAAACCGCCATAGTTATCATGGCTGTAATTATACTGAATAACCGTTCCCGTACAGTTCCAGTCCGAATCAAAGCCCTGCGCATCCCATGGGGCTTTATGGTCGCTGACTTCATTGAACTGCACCAACGTATTGTCGCAACTCCAAGGCCAGATGCCGGCAGCCGCTTCAGTATCGGGAAGCATATCGGGACAGTTACGCATCACATTATATTCTATTAGAGTACTATCACAACCGATAGGCACGATTCCGTCACCCGGCACTTCTTCTATTAAGTTTCCACGTATCACGGTGTGCATATTAGGATGCCAATTCTGACGGTCACTATAAGCCGACCAAATCATGGCATTACGGGTGCAACGTAAGATATGGCAACCTTCTATGATTAAATGGTCGAAGGTTGAAACCTTCTTTTTACCTCCGTTCACGATATAGATGCCACAACCGCCGCCTTTTCCTTTCACCAATGAGCCGTTGACATCACGCACGGTTACGTCACGAACCTCAATATGCCGAGAAACTCCATAATCCATACTCTCTATTTTCAAACCCGAACGGTAAGGAAGAGGTTGAGACCCGGTATTCACTATTTCCAGATTTTGCAGGGTCACGTAATCCGAATTATATATACGGACTGCATACAGGGAAGTGTCGCGCCCTACGATGCAGGGTTTACGCTCTCCGTCACCATAGGCATCTATCCAAATACGGTTTTCGGGCAAGCCTTGAGCAGATATTTCCAATTCGCCAATAAAAACGTCACCACGCTTCAATAATACCTTATTATTGGGCAACAAGGTAACTTCACGCAATTTATCCAGACTTTTCCATGCTTTGTTCGGCGACAGGCCGCTATTATTGTCATTACCTCCGGTGGCATCCAAATAATAGCACACAGGCTCCCCGCTACATGCTGCCAGCAGGAAAGAAATTACAAAGAAGAATATTGTTTTTCCCATTTCTTTCGTATTTTAAAGGTTAATCATTCTATTCTAGAGGCCGGTCAGATTGGCATTCACCACAGATTTACAGGAATGAAATTTTAATTCATTACTGCTCGGTATGGATAATCTGTGGTGAAACGTTCCTGTGCTATCTGCACAAAGTCGTGTCGACCCTGTTTCTTGCTATTCTCGAAAAGCGATTGACCGCATGGAAACAGACAAAGTTAACCAAAATAATCATAATTCATAGATAAAAAGCTATCTTTCTATGATAATTTGAAAGTAATCGGAATCTTATAATTCACCCTGACAGGGTTACCATTCAATTTTCCCGGCGTCCATCGGGGCATTGACTTAATAATCCGAAGAGCTTCTTCATCCAAAACAGAATCAAGCCCTATCAACACATGTGCATTGATGATACTGCCATCCCTATCCACCACAAATCCTACAACGACTTTTCCTTGTGTACCATTTTTCTGCGCAGCCATAGGATATTTCATATTTTGTGTGATATAACGCACCATTGCTATGTATCCACCGGGATATTCGGGCATCACCTCTACATTGTCGTATATTTTATCGGGGGTTTCCACCTCTTTATACAGTTCTGTCTCAAGTTCGGCTTGCGAAGGAGCTTTCCCCGCTGTTGCATCGTCTTCTTCCTCCACATACGGTATACTACTCTGTTCTTCGGAAGTTTCCGTTTCGGCATTATCAGACAAAATATAGTCCGAAAGGAAAAAACAGAATACAAGGTACAACACTTATATTTTGGAAATAAGAGCCAGCCAAACTATGTTCTATTCCGTAAGACTCAGCAGGCGCCATAAAAAAAGGTACTATTGTAAAGAAGAAAGCAAAAAGCGCCATTGCACCAGTAGAATAGTTGTGCAAATAAACGACTGCCGTTTTTTTACGAATAAAACCTTTCATCGCAGTAAGAACCACAATCAGTATAAACGCTAGAGAGAACATCCAGCCAATCCACTCACTACCCCTGACCGAACTCATACATATTTCTTGAAATCCAATATAAGTAGTCTTGGTCTCTCCCATCATATTGACTGCAGAAATCGAAAGAAACGGCTAATGAAGTATGTCCTTTCATTAGCCGTTATAAGCATTCTCATCCTTTAGATTAACCCTTTTTGTCAGTCGAAGTACTATAGTCTCCGGCAATGGACTGTACAGTCTGCTACGGTGGATTATACAGTCCACTGCCGAAGACTGTAGTAATCTTCCGTTTAAAAGCCCTTAGCCGACAGCAAGAAAGGGCTTAATCTTCCCTTTGGCCGCGGTTAAGCAGCAGGAGGCGATACAATGTGACTTTTATATTATTTCTTTTCAAGCTCTTGCAAGCTTTCCATCTTCTTTGTTTCCAGGAATTCATAGATACCGCAAAGATGCTCTCTCACTTTCTTATTGCCGAATTCATACACCTTGCTCACCAGCCCGTCAAGGAAGTCACGGTCATGGGATACCACGATAAGCGTACCGTCAAAATCAAGCAAAGCCTGTTTCAAGATATCTTTTGTCTTCATGTCAAGGTGATTGGTAGGCTCATCGAGAATCAGCAGATTGACCGGTTCAAGAAGTAACTTTATCATCGCCAGACGGGTGCGTTCACCTCCCGAAAGTACCTTGACTTTCTTCATCGAGGCCTCGGGACCACCAAACATGAAAGCTCCCAGCAAGTCACGAATCTTATTACGGATATCACCTTTTGCCACATCATCGATGGTTTGGAAGACGGTCAGGTTTTCATCCAGCAGCGAAGCCTGATTTTGTGCAAAATAGCCAATCTGAACATTATGCCCCAGCGTGAGCGTTCCCTCGTGGTCTATTTCCTTCATGATACATTTCACCAACGTAGATTTACCCTCGCCGTTCTTTCCCACAAAAGCTACTTTATCGCCACGCTCGATGGTGAGGGAAGCATTGCTGAACACCACATGGTCGCCATACGTCTTGCCCACCCTGTCCATGATAACCGGATAATTTCCACTTCGGGGCGATGGAGGAAACTTAAGGCGAAGTGCCGAAGTGTCTTCCTCATCCACTTCCACCAGCTCCAGCTTTTCGAGCATCTTGACACGGCTCTGCACTTGCAATGTCTTGCTATAAGTTCCTTTGAAGCGTTCGATAAAGTCCTTTGTCTCCTGAATCATTTTCTGCTGCTCTTCGTATTGTTTCATCTGCTGCTCGCGGCGCTCTTTACGAAGGACGAGATATTGCGAATAGTTCACTTTATAGTCATAGATACGTCCCATGGTCACTTCGATGGTGCGTGTAGTGATGTTATCCACAAACTTACGGTCGTGGCTGATGACAATGACAGCCTTTGCACTTGTTATCAGAAAATCTTCCAACCATTGTATAGACTCGATATCAAGATGATTGGTCGGCTCGTCAAGAAGAAGGACATCAGGATTCTGCAGAAGCAGTTTTGCCAGCTCGATACGCATACGCCATCCGCCACTGAAATCACTGGTCTGACGGTTGAAGTCTTCGCGTGTGAATCCCAACCCGAGCAACGCTTTTTCCACATCTTCCTCAAAATGGGTAAGGTCGATGGCATAAAACTTCTCGCTCATGGTAGAAACTTTCTCGATAAGTTCCATATAAGAATCACTCTCGTAATCGGTGCGCACAGCCAATTCGTTATTAATGGCTTCAATCTCCGCTTCCATGGCATGAAGATGGGCAAAGGCCTGAGAAGCCTCCTCGAATACTGTGCGGCCGTCTTCCGTCATCAAGTGCTGTGGAAGGTAAGCGACGACACAATCTTTGGGGGCAGTCACTTTTCCGCGGGAAGGCTGGCGGACTCCCGCCAATATCTTCAACAAGGTAGACTTGCCGGCACCATTCTTTCCCATCAGGGCGATGCGGTCTTTCTCGTTTATCTGGAAAGAAATGTCACTAAATAAGGTGGTTCCGCCAAACTCGACGGTCAATCCATCTACTGAAATCATATTTATCCTTTTTCTTTGTTATTATAATAAAGCAAATCAGGCACGGATGACACGGAGTCCACAGTCTGTCCGTAAAAAGAAGAACCGTGTTTTTCCGCGTAATCCGTGCCCGACTAAATTCTCACTCACTAAAAGTTATGAAGCCAATATCAATATCAATAACTGGGCTGTCAGAATGCGAAGGAACATAGACACCGGATAAACGGTAGAATATCCTACTGCCGGAGCATTGTTTCCTGCTGTCTGATTGGAGTAAGCCAATGCAGGGGGGTCGGTGTTACTACCTGCAATAAGACCCATCAGCATAAAATAGTTCATCTTATAATGGAAACGGGCTACGGCACCCATTATCAATAAAGGTATGACAGTTATCAAAAATCCGCAACCTACATACAATAATCCGTCACCGTCTACCACCGTGCTCACAAAATTGGCTCCCGCCTTGATGCCTACACTGGCAAGGAACAGGGCGATACCGATTTCACGCAACATCAGATTGGCACTCATCGTGGTGTAAGTGACCAGCTTCATCTTATATCCGAAGCGTCCAATCAAAATAGATACAATCAACGGACCGCCGGCAAGACCCAATTTCACCGGAGTAGGAATGCCGGGGAATGCAATGGGCAGACTGCCGAACAGGATTCCAAGGAAGATACCTACGAATATAGTCACGATATTAGGGTGGTCAAGACGTTTCAACGAGTTACCCATCAGACCGGCAACGCGCTCTACGGCATCCTGTGCACCTACCACCATGACACGGTCGCCCACCTGAAGCGTCAGGTTTCGTGAAGCAAAGATATCCATACCCGAACGATTCACACGGGTCACATTCACTCCATACATACTGCTGAAATGAAGCTCACCAAGCTGCTTGCCATTCATTTTGGGCTGTGTAATCAAAATGCGGCGCGATACCATCGGAGTATCCTGCTTTTCCCAGTCTACTTCAATCTTCGGACCAATGAACGCAATGATAGCTTCGGCATCATCTTCGGCACAAACCACAAACAGCTGGTCGCCGATGTGGAAAACAGTATCACGGTTCGGAATGCTCACATGTCCGTTTTGAAGAATACGCGAACATACAAAGTCACGTCCCATAAAGTCTTTCACCTGAAGCAAGGTCTTTCCCGACAATGCCTCATTATGCACTTCAAGATGCATCATTCTGGGGGTCAGATGAGGATTGGCCGCCTCTTCCTGGGCAATAGCCTCCTCTTCTTTCTTCAGATTGACACGGCAAATGTAGCGAATGGCAATGATGGAGCCGATAATACCCAGCACACCAAGCGGATAAGCACAAGCATATCCCATCGCTATCTGCGGACCGTTATAACTCAGTTGCGACAAAGCTTCGTTGGCGGCACCAAGTCCGGGAGTATTCGTCACCGCACCGCAAAGAATACCCACCATCATAGGCAATTCGATACGTCCGTTCAGTCCGTAATACAAGCCGAGAGCAACAGCTACATTTAAAAAAACAATGCCAATCGCTATCAAGTTCATGGCGATACCACCCTTCTTGAAAGAAGAGAAAAAAGACGGTCCTACCTGAAGACCAATGCAAAAGACGAACAGAATAAGTCCGAAGTCTTGCAAGAATGTCAAAATCTGCGTGTTTCCCGTAAAACCGAAGTGTCCACAGACAATGCCGGTAAACAAGACGAAGGTTACACCCAGTGACACTCCGAAAATCTTAATCTTTCCGAGTAACACACCCACTGCTATCACAAAAGAATACAGCAGCACTATGTGTGCAATCGAGTTTTCATCAGTAAATAGATTTTGTAACCAATCCATAATATTCATGTGTTTTAAAAATTGCCGCAAAATTAGCAAATTCATTCCACTCAGCCCAATAATCCGGGCATAATTATTTCACTTGCATGGTTTATTTTGCAATATCTACATAGCAAACCTCATAGTTACCTACTTCTTTCCTTAACAAAATGACAGAAATAAACAGTTGCTTGCTGCGAAAATAAGTAAAAAAGAGAATCTATTTAAAAGGAATTAGTATATTTGCCCGAACACTTGAACAGGATTATTACTAACTTAAATATTAATACCAAATAAACTATGGCAGATAGTAAAGAGAAACTCTTTTCAGATTTTCCCGGCGTCTCTACGGAGGCGTGGATGGAAAAGATTACAGCAGACCTGAAAGGCGCTGACTTTGAAAAGAAACTGGTTTGGAGAACCAATGAAGGCTTTAAAGTGAAACCTTTCTACCGTCAGGAAGACTTGGAAGGTTTAAAAACAACAGAAGGACTGCCCGGACAGTTCCCTTATGTGAGAGGTACAAAGAAGGACGACAACACTTGGTTAGTGCGTCAAGATATCCATGTGGAATGCCCGAAAGAAGCAAATGCCAAAGCACTTGACATCCTGAATAAAGGTGTCGACTCTCTTGGTTTCAAGATTAATGCAAAAGACTTGAATGCCGAATACATTGAAACATTGCTGAACGATATTTGCGCCGAGTGCGTAGAACTGAACTTCTCTACTTGTCAGGGACATACCGTGGAACTGGCAAAATTGTTGGTGGAATATTTCCAGAAGAAAGGTTATGACCTGACCCAGCTGCAAGGTTCTGTCAACTATGACCCGATAGGCAAGATGATGGCAAAAGGCAAAGACCTGAGCAATTTCGCCGCCACTGCCAAAGAATTGGTCGACGTTCTGGCTCCATTGCCCAAGTATCGTTGCATCTGCGTTAATGCAGTAGAGTTAAACAATGCAGGATCTTATATTTCACAAGAGTTGGGATATGCATTGGCGTGGGGTAATGAATATCTGAACAAACTGGTAGAGGCAGGAATTCCGGCTACATCGGCTGCAAAAAGAATCAAGTTCAATTTCGGTATCAGCTCCAATTACTTCCTCGAAATCGCCAAATTCCGCGCAGGACGTATGTTATGGGCCAACATCGTGAACGAATATAAACCCGAATGCGAATGTGCCTGCAAGATGATTGCCCATGCAGAGACATCTACATTCAACCTCACTCTGTTTGACGCTCATGTAAACTTGCTCCGCACACAGACAGAAACAATGAGTGCAGCCTTGGCAGGTGTGGATTCTATTACTGTCACTCCGTTTGACAAGACTTACAAGACTCCTGATGACTTCTCGGAACGCATTGCACGCAACCAACAGTTACTGTTGAAAGAAGAATGTCATTTTAATAAGGTGGTCGACCCGGCTGCCGGCTCATATTTCATTGAAAACCTGACTGTTTCCATTGCCAAGCAAGCATGGGACTTGTTCCTCAATGTGGAAGAAGAAGGCGGTATGCTGGAAGCTGTCAAAGCAGGCAAGGTGCAGGAAGCTATCAATGCTAGCAACAAGGCCCGCCATGATGCAGTTTCCAAACGCAAGGAAGTATTGCTCGGCACCAACCAATTCCCTAACTTCAACGAAAAGGCAGGCGAAAAGAATCCGGTCGAAGCACAATGCTGTTGCTCCGGAAACAGTTGCGAAAGACCTGTCGCAACACTGAACTTCAACCGTGCCGCCAGCGAATTTGAAGCACTTCGCCTGCAAACCGAACGTTCAGGCAAACGTCCGAAAGCATTTATGCTCACCATCGGCAACCTGGCTATGCGTCAGGCACGTGCACAGTTCTCTTGTAACTTCCTGGCTTGTGCAGGCTATGAAGTGATTGACAACTTGGGCTTCCCCACTGTAGAAGAAGGTGTAGAAGCTGCGATGAAGGCGGGTGCCGATATCGTCGTGATTTGCTCGAGCGATGACGAATATGCAGAATATGCTGTTCCGGCATTCAAAGCACTCAACGGACGCGCCATGTTTATCGTAGCAGGTGCTCCGGCTTGCATGGAAGACCTGAAAGCCGAAGGCATCGAGAACTTTATCCATGTACGTGTAAACGTATTGGAAACTTTGAAAGAATACAACGCTAAGTTAGGAATTAAGTAAGGAAGACAATGAAACCGAATTTTAAAAACATAGATATTTATGCCGGATTCCAGCCGCAGAACGGCATGGAATGGCAAAAAGCCAACGGCATTACCGCCGACTGGAAGACACCGGAACACATCAGTGTGAAGCCTGTTTATACGAAAGAAGACCTGGAAGGCATGGAACACTTGAACTATACCGCAGGTATTCCTCCCTATCTCCGTGGCCCATACTCCATGATGTACACGTTCCGCCCTTGGACAATCCGCCAGTATGCCGGATTCTCTACCGCAGAAGAAAGTAACGCATTCTATCGCCGCAATCTGGCCTCAGGTCAGAAAGGACTGTCGGTTGCATTCGACCTCCCGACCCACCGTGGCTATGACCCCGACCACCAGCGTGTAGTAGGCGATGTAGGTAAAGCAGGTGTATCCATCTGTTCTCTGGAAAACATGAAAGTATTGTTCGACGGTATCCCCTTGAACAAAATGTCTGTCTCCATGACAATGAATGGCGCCGTACTTCCTATCATGGCATTCTATATCAATGCCGGTTTGGAGCAGGGAGCAAAACTCGAAGAAATGGCAGGAACTATCCAGAACGATATTTTGAAAGAGTTCATGGTGCGTAACACCTATATTTACCCGCCTGCCTTCTCTATGAAGATTATCTCCGACATCTTTGAATATACCTCTCAAAAGATGCCTAAGTTCAATTCAATCTCCATCTCCGGCTATCACATGCAGGAAGCCGGTGCAACGGCAGATATCGAGTTGGCTTATACCTTGGCCGACGGTTTGGAATATCTCCGTGCGGGTGTTGCAGCAGGTATCGACATAGATGCTTTTGCTCCGCGTCTGTCATTCTTCTGGGCTATCGGTATGAATCACTTTATGGAAATTGCCAAGATGCGTGCCGCACGTATGTTGTGGGCAAAGCTTGTAAAACAGTTCAACCCGAAGAACCCGAAATCACTGGCATTGCGTACTCACTCGCAGACTTCGGGCTGGTCACTGACCGAACAAGATCCATTCAACAACGTAGGCCGTACCTGTATCGAAGCAATGGCAGCCGCATTGGGACACACTCAGTCACTGCACACCAACGCATTGGACGAAGCCATCGCTCTTCCGACAGACTTCTCTGCACGTATTGCACGTAATACTCAGATTTATATTCAGGAAGAGACTTACGTATGCAAGAACGTCGACCCATGGGGAGGTTCTTATTATGTAGAATCTCTGACAAATGAACTGGCTCATAAGGCTTGGGAACATATTCAGGAAATCGAAAGCTTGGGCGGTATGGCGAAAGCGATTGAAACCGGCGTGCCTAAGATGCGTATCGAAGAAGCTGCCGCACGTACTCAGGCCCGTATCGACTCCGGTGCACAGACCATCGTCGGCACCAACAAGTATCGCCTGGAAAAAGAAGATCCTATCGATATCCTCGAAGTAGATAATACAGCTGTTCGATTGGAACAGATTGAGAACTTGAAACGTCTGAAAGAGGGCCGCAACGAAGAAGAAGTGAAGAAAGCATTGGATGCTATTACCCATTGCGTCGAAACCAAAGAAGGCAATTTGCTGGAACTGGCAGTAGAAGCAGCCCACGTCCGCGCTACCTTAGGCGAAATTTCAGATGCTTGCGAAAAGATTGTAGGACGTTATAAAGCAGTAATTAGAACTATATCAGGCGTGTATTCATCAGAAAGTAAAAAAGATGCAGATTTCGCAAAAGCTTGCGAACTGACCGAAGAATTTGCTAAGAAAGAAGGTCGCCGTCCGCGTATCATGGTTGCCAAGATGGGTCAGGATGGACACGACCGCGGTGCTAAAGTAGTGGCTACAGGTTATGCAGACTGTGGTTTCGACGTAGATATGGGACCGTTGTTCCAGACTCCTGCCGAAGCTGCCCGTGAAGCGGTGGAAAACGACGTTCATGCAGTGGGCGTTTCATCACTGGCTGCCGGACACAAGACTTTGATTCCGCAACTGATGGAAGAGTTGAAGAAATTGGGTCGTGAAGATATTCTGGTCATTGCCGGAGGTGTAATTCCTGCCCAAGACTACGACTTCCTCTATAAAGCAGGTGTGGCAGCTATCTTCGGCCCGGGTACTTCCGTAGCCAAAGCAGCCGTACAGATTATGGAAATATTGCTGGAAGAATAAAAGTCTTCTTTATACATTAATTTATAAAAGGCGAACTTTGAACAGGTTCGCCTTTTATATGCTCTCTACACCACATTCTTTTCCCGATAACCATCTTTCAAGATAAAATAATCCCCATTATTAAGCATTTATCGCCATATTTTCTTCATTATCAATCTTTTTTGATTATATTTGCCCAATTAACATCTTTAAATGATATGAAGGACTTTACAAAATGCGTGCTGATTACAGCAACGCTGTTCGTGTTATATAGTTGCATGGACAAAAACAGCCTAAACGGTACACCCGAACCGACTCCTGAACCGAAAAAACCTTCCGTGGAGGACTACTTTGACTTCAACACAATGCAAACCATTAAGGTGAACATTGATTATGGTTTCAATGACTATCTCGTACTTTTTGAACTCTTTGATGAAAATCCCACAGAAGAACTGGAGGATGGTTCCATTATTAAAAGAGAGGACATAAAAGGACTTTTTAAAGCCTCAACGGATAATTCAGGCCGATTCACTAGCAGTGTTACTATCCCGGCCAGAGCCGACAAGGTATGGTTATATTCCGATTATCTGGGAACGGTGTCCCCCATCGAACTGACAATCAAAGACAAAAGTATCAGTTTCAATCAAAATGACTATATCGCATCACGCAGAGGCGAGGCGAGGGCTGTGACTCCCAACAACCAATTTAAATACCCTGATGAATATAAGATATTAGGAGATTGGAATGAAACTGGGAAACCGGATTATTTGCTTCCCAAAGCAAATACACCTGACTATATACTCTATAATATAAAAGAAACATACTCTACAGTGAAAAGTAAATACATATCTGTAGTGCACCCGGAATTCCTTGATAACAATGTAAAGTCGGATATTATCTTGGCAAAGGCCACCAAAATAAAATTGGTATTTGTGAATAGTGGAGCTAGCCTTAAGAATGTAATGGGATATTATACTTACCCCAAAGATGAAGTTCCCGAAGGAAACAAAATAACAAAGATTATTGCATTCCCCAACATAACGGCAACCCAAAATGCCTCTGTATTTCCTTGTGACCAAGTAGCATTAAAATATTGGGACGGAACACAATTCCAAGATGAATTTCCGGCAGGAGTGGCTATTGGATTCTTCCTTCAGCCCAGTGGATTTAGCAACGGTTCAATTAGTAATCCCGATAAAAGCGGCTGGAAGTCTAATAAATATTCAAGTACTAATTTAAACGAGCCAAAACAAAAGCGAACAATCTCCTTGCTGGATAAGGCTTCTGCACAAATTGTTACTATCGGTTTTGAAGACAAGGATGATAACAATTTCTCCGATGCTACATTCTATCTTGACATTGAACAAAAGGATGCAGTGGAAAAAAATACAATTCCCGATTTACCGGATGGAAACGCTCCAACTCCCGATGATAATGCACAAACCACTTTCGGTACACTTACCTATGAAGATAAATGGCCGGAAGAAGGTGACTATGACATGAATGATGTTATGGTAGACTATGAATCGACTATCTACAAGACACTAGGAAACAATAAAATCACCAAGATTATCGATAAATTCACTCCTCGCCACAACGGAGGCATCTATAATAACGGCTTTGGCTACCAATTGAGCAATATTACCTATACAGATGTCAAAAGTGTCACTATCGATGGTCCCGAACGTTCCACATTCATCGGCAACGACAATATGGAAAGCAGACAGACCTATCCTACCGTCATCCTCTTTGACAATATCAAAAATGTGATAGGAAAAACATATACCGTGACCATAGAAATAGCAAATGCAGACTATAATAAACTAATTCCGCCCTATAATCCGTTCATCATCTGCAGCACAGACCAAGGAAGAGGCAAAGAAGTGCACCTTGTCAATTATCCGCCGACCGATAAAGCCGACAACAGTCTATGGGGAACAGGAGAAGACGCCTCTCAACCTGAAAACAATTTGTTTTATGTATCCAATGACAATATGCCTTTTGCCATCCATTTACCGGATGTGAAAGACTTCCCTATTCCGACAGAAAAAGTACGTATCACTACGGCATATCCCGGATTTGCAGAATGGGTAAAATCTTCCGGTGCACAAAACAAAGGCTGGTATCTTCATAAAAACGAATAAGGAGAAACCTACAAAAAGAATAACAGAATAGCATATCAAGTACCGGTAACGGCTGAAAGCAGTTTCTAATTTCTCATAAATTAAAGAGAAAAGAGAGTTGCTTTCAGCCGTTTTTGTTACCTTTGCAGTCCTATTAGACAGAACGAAAAATTATGATAGTTTGCATTGCCGAAAAACCTTCCGTTGCACGCGATATCGCTGATGTATTGGGAGCCAAAAATAAAAAAGACGGATACATAGAAGGAAATGGATACCAGGTGACCTGGACATTCGGACATCTCTGTACCCTGAAGGAGCCGCATGAATACACTCCTTCATGGAAAGCATGGAGCCTGTCCAGCCTTCCGATGATTCCTCCACGTTTCGGAATCAAGCTTATCAATGATCCGAGCATCGAAAAGCAGTTCCGTGTCATCGAAAGTTTAATGCAGAAAGCCGATGAAATTATAAACTGTGGTGATGCCGGACAGGAAGGAGAACTGATTCAGCGATGGGTGATGCAAAAAGCCGGTGCCCGCTGCCCGGTAAAACGTCTGTGGATTTCATCACTGACCGAAGAGGCCATACGTGAAGGTTTCCAAAACCTGAAAGACCAATCCGATTTCAAGCCGTTGTACGAAGCCGGTTTAAGCCGTGCCATCGGCGACTGGGTATTAGGAATGAATGCCACTCGTCTCTATACTTTAAAATATGGGCAAAACAGACAGGTATTATCTATCGGCCGTGTGCAAACGCCCACCCTTGCTCTGATTGTCAAAAGGCAACAGGAAATTGAAAACTTCACTCCCCAACAGTATTGGGTACTTGCCACTGTATACCGTGATACGACCTTTACTGCCATCATCCGAAAAAGCGATGAAGAATTGGCACAGGAGGAAAGTGACCAAAAAGAATCTGCCAAGAAAACCAAGAAAGCTGTCGAAAACAGGGGAATACCTCCTATCACTGACCTTCCCACAGGCGAAGCATTGATGAAACGTATCAAAGACGTTCCTTTTACCGTGACGGAAGTGACTAAAAAAGCGGGGACGGAAGCCCCTCCCCGTCTCTTTGACCTGACTTCTTTACAGGTGGAATGTAATAAAAAGTTTGGATATTCGGCTGATGAGACATTAAAACTTATCCAGTCACTCTACGAAAAGAAAGTAACTACCTACCCCCGTGTGGATACTACTTTCCTGAGTGATGATATTTATCCTAAATGTCCCGGTATTCTAGCGGGGCTGAAACCTTATGAAACACTGACAGCTCCACTGGCCGGTACCAAGCTGAACAAGTCAAAGAAGGTGTTCGACAATTCGAAAGTTACCGACCACCATGCCATCATCCCCACCGGGCAGCCTCCCGTCAACCTGACGGATATGGAGAAACGTGTGTTCGACCTTGTGGCACGCCGCTTCATTGCTGTGTTCTATCCCGATTGTAAGTTTTCTACCACCACTGTGATTGGCGAAACAGACGGAATAGAGTTCAAAGTAACCGGAAAACAAATATTGGAACCGGGCTGGCGTATCATCTTTGCCAAGCCACAGACCAATCTGCCCGACGGTATGACCGATTCTGATGCCGAACCGCGTGAAGGAGACGAAGAACGCACCCTGCCTACCTTTGTAAAAGGTGAAAGCGGCCCTCATCTGCCCACATTGAATGAGAAATGGACACAACCGCCCAAACCCTACACTGAAGCAACTTTGCTGCGTGCCATGGAAACTGCCGGTAAACTGGTGGATAATGACGAATTGCGCGATGCCTTAAAAGAGAATGGTATCGGACGCCCGTCTACCCGAGCTGCCATTATCGAAACCTTGTTCAAACGTCATTATATCCGAAAAGAACGCAAAAACCTGATTGCCACCCCCACCGGAATGGAACTTATCGGACTGATTCGTGAAGAACTGCTGAAATCGGCAGAGCTGACAGGTATCTGGGAAAAGAAGTTGCGCGAGATAGAACGGAAGAGTTATGATGCTTCCACTTTTCTGGACGAGTTGAAGCAAATGGTAGCAGAAGTGGTGCACAGCGTATTGAGCGACAATACCAACCGCCGTGTCACTACCATGGAAGAAGCTGTCAAAGAAGAAGCCGCCAAAAAGCCTGCCACCAAAAAGAAAGTAAGTGCTCCCCGCAAACCGAAAACAGCCGCCAAGGAAGTGAAGCCTGAAAATCCGCCTGCCGATGAATGGGTCGGTAAACCTTGTCCGCTATGTGGAAAAGGAACGATTATCAAAGGAAAAGCCGCTTATGGGTGTTCCGAATGGAAGAACGGCTGCACCTTTCGCAAACCGTTCTGATAAATATCGGAAATTGTCAGTCGCCCCACACCATACTAAGCACATCCGGCAAATAACCGCTACGAATACGCCATTCCTGCGGATACAGATTGTTGGCACGGTTGCCTATATTCTTGGCAAAACCTAATGGAATCTCTTTGTAGGTGAGCAATACATAACCGCGGGGAACGGAAGGGGCCAAAGCCACAGCCTCTTTACGCAAATAAGCGACAGCCTGTTCATAACTCAGTTCAGCCTGTGGAAACTGTCCTTTCCTCATGGCTGTTGTCATTGCCAAAGAATGGTCGGGCACAACATCTTTTCCTTTCAACTCACCCAATGTGACTCCGGCATGGATAATCTTTAAAGCCTGTTGCAACAGCGCATACGTTTCACTATGTTTTTTGGGAAAAGCAACAATACCGGTACCTTTCACCTCGAACTGATAGTCTTCAGGGTGCTGCAACCAGTCTTTTACTTCTTTAGGAACGGTCATCACCTGCTGTTTCTCTCTTCCCCCCTTCTTTTTATCTTTTCTGCCACTGGCATGCCCTTTCAGGTAATCTCCGGTCATTTCCTCTTCTCCCCCTTCGGTATCCTTACGAAGTACAGCCAAAAAGAAACCTTCTCCTTTTGTCTTATGAGGTAAAAAGCGATACACCGGAAAATCCGCTTCGGTCAAGTTGCCGGTAATATTCCATTCCGGGCGGACAGGTACCTCCAGCACCTCAGCTCCCAGTTCGCGGACTATCCAAGCTACATTATCTTCATCTTCCTCCCTATTATAGGTACAGGTACTGTAAATAAGCAGTCCCCCCGGCTTCAATGCCGTCCACACATCTGCCAAGATACGGCGTTGACGCTGCCAGCAAATCTGTACATTATCTGCGCTCCACTCCTCTACCGCCACAGCATCTTTGCGAAACATTCCCTCACCCGAACAAGGCACATCCGTCAGAACAACATCAAACACCCCCGGCAAGGCAGCAAAATCCGAAGGATTGTTATTAGTGACCACCACTTCTGCATTTCCCCATTTAATCAGATTCTCGGCTAAAATCTGCACTCTGTTGCGCATCACTTCGTTTGCTACCAGCAAACTGCCCTCAGGCAATACCGCCCGTGCAGCAGTGGACTTACCCCCCGGCGCCGCACAGAGGTCGAGCATCACTACCGAAGACGAGACATAGGTCTTCAACACCTGTTCCACAAACATGGAAGAAGCTTCCTGCACGTAATAGCATCCGGCATGAAACAAAGGGTCGAACGTAAAAGTCGGGCGTTCCGCCAAATACATTCCGTTAGCAGACCAAGGAACTCGCTCTCCTTTAACTTCTCTATCACATTTAGCACTATTGGCACGGATGCTCACAGGCGCTTCGCCCTGCAAGGCATCCTCCAATTGTCTATAATCGTTATCACCCAGCAATTCACGGGTTCTCAGGGAAAATTCAGATGGTAAATTCATTGTTATCAGCATACATTATGCTGCAAATATACTCTTTTTCCCCATATTGCTAAGTCTATTTCGTACGTTTTACCGTATAAACTACTTTTCCCGCCTTATCGACCATGTGCATATCCAACTCTTTTTTATCGACCGTGAAGATAGAGAAGCCTGGTTCGGGACTACAGAACTGTGTGCCTTCCACAGCCTTCACCTTCCGACTCAAAGAAGCAGACGTATTCACCACGTAGTCAATATCACTGCCCGGCACACGAATATGCTGGAAGTTATGAATATGTCCGCAGGCATAAATATCCACTTTATGTTTGCGCAATATAGGGTCCAGACGATTCTGCATATCACTGCGTTCACTGTCGTCTTTCGGAGTCTCCGCATAGATGGGATGATGACCGATTACCACTATCCAATCTTCTTTGGCAACAGTCAGCACAGAGTCAATCCATGCAAGCTGCTTATCCATATCCTGTTTACAAGCATCCGGATAAACAGTGCTTTCGTTGCGGTATTTGTCAATCAACGGAGCTGTATCTATCATCACAAAGCGAACGCTTGTTCCCTTCTTTTCAAATACTTTTGTATAATAACGGTCAGGCATTGTCCAACGACGGCTCACATTCGTATAATCCAATACAGCCTGTGTGTTCCCACGGTATTCGTGATTACCCAAGACCGGAAACCAGTCTATCATCAGCTCGGGATGACTATAAATCAGTTCATAGTTAGTCATCCAAAGCGGATCATTCACACTGCGGACTCCCTCAAAGTGATGGACATCACCGGCAGCAAACACACATTCGGGACCGATTACATCAGCCATTTCGCCCATCAACTCAGCAATAGGTTTCTGGTCATAATAACCGTTTCTTCCCAAATCGTTTGCCATATAGAAATTCAATTGTCTTTCCAGTCCCTTCCACCCTTGCGGAGTCTGGGCACACACATTCACACAGATAGCCGTACCGATAACGGCAATCCATACCCATGTCAATACTTCCTTTATTCTTCCTATCATCTTCAACATATTCATATTATCCATTTATATTTAAAAACTTACCTTAAAACCTGCGTTTACTTTCACTCCATAATATTCAGCCTGCATCGTACGGTCTTTCGTTCCCTGATAGTAACGAAGCGGCTGGTTCAATAAATTGTTTGCTTCGGCATAAAACGTCATTTTCACCTTTCTGCCGAAAGTATAACTGGCATTCACATCCATATAATTCACAGCATCATAGAATCTGTCATAAAATGTACTCGGTCCCATTTCATCGATAAAACTGGATGCATAATTATAACTCAAACGTACATTCAGCCCTCCTTTTTCAAAATAGAGAGAAGCATTGGCCGTATGTTCAGGAGATCCCGGCAGACTCAATCCACTTTCATTTTCGCGGCCTTCAAAGTTAAAGTCTTCCACACGTGAGTGCGTATATGTATATGTTCCATAGAAACCTATACATTTCAATGCCGGAACAATGAAACCGAAATCACGCTGATAAGAAAATTCCATTCCCCACAGATTAGCGTTTCCGGCATTTTTAGGCTGGGTGAAACGAGTATATTCAGTACCTTGGTATTCATAGTTGGTCAATACCTGATCAACAATAAAATCGTCTATCTTCTTATAAAAGAATCCTGCGCTCACCAGACCGATACTCTTGAAGTAATAATCTGCACTTAAGTCGAGGTTGTAAGAGAGAGTCGGCTTCAAGTTTGAGTTACCAATCTTTATCTCGTTGTCGCCACGGCTAATATTCACACTCGGAACCAAAGCCGAATATTTGGGACGACTCAACGTTTGTGTGTACGAACCGCGAATCTTGAAATCATCATTTACATCCCATTTTACCAAAAGAGAAGGAAGGAAATTCACGTAACTGTTGCTCACCCGGCCAGTCTTGGTGGTCATGTCCGTTTCATCGTCATAGTTGCGTCCGGTGTATCGAAGAGAAGTATGTTCCAGACGCAGTCCTGCCATCAGACTGATGTCAGGGCTGAACCGATGGTCGAAACGCACATAGCCCGAGCTGACAGTTTCGCGTGCTTCGAAGTTTTCCGCCAATTCTGCCTGCACCTGCTCTTTCTCGAACTGCGAAGGGTCATTCAGATTCAATCCGCCAACATACTCTTTACTTGCAAACAAACCTACTTGGTATTTGTTGTCCGGCATAAACTTATCGGTACTTTGGTCAACAATATTCCTCAGGCTGCTTTCCATAAAGCCATCCTCATCTATCGGCGTATATTCATAAAAGTCTATTTCTTTCTCCTTAGTTTTACGCACTACTTTCGCTCCGAACTTCAGTTTGGCGCCATTATTCAGACTTGCCTTGAAGTTGGCGGAGAATTTCAAGTCTTCTTCTTTTATATCTTCCTGTTGTTCGGTCAATTCCTTCAATCCGAATTTATCACTCAATGTCAGGGTAGACCCCGGTTGAGGAGTGGCAAACGGTTGGCGCTCATCACTCAGATTCATATCGAACTGCTGCTTCTTTAACTGAAAATCGAGGTAACGTTCATTCGGACGCTCTTCCGTGGCTTTGGCATAGCTGGCATTCCAGTCCATGCCGATAGCCCCCCACAAATGTTCACCGCCCAAAGAAAAGTCCATAGTGCGCTGACGCTCCAAACGAGCATTGCGATTATCGGGCGTACCGGCTTTCGTCTGAACACGGACGGTTCCCTTTCCTTCTTCATCCAAATCCTTTATAGTAGTGCGATAACGGTTTTCCCAGTCGTTGCGGTTATTGAAAATACCTTTGAAAGTCAGTTTATGATTTTCGTTGATATCGAAATCAAATGCAGCGGAATAACTTTGGCGCTCACGTGTAACAAAGTATTGACGCATCTGGTAATCATTGACATATACCTTTCCAGCTTCGTTTTGCTCCCACATAAACTCGGTATCGTAAGAACCCGAAGGAGCATTTTGATAAGAAGCCGAAAGCAACATTCCCAGTCTGTCATTAAAGAAACGGTCACCGTAAGTAAATCCTAAGTTCAGTTGGGCTTTCTCACTAATCCAGTTATAACCGCTTCCTGCCGTTGCATTGATAGTACGTTTATAAGGAGAATTTTTAGTCACCAAGTTGATAGAACCACCGATAGCATCACCATCCATATCGGGTGTAACTACTTTACTGACCTCGATGGTCTGAATCATATCTGCGGGAATCAGGTCGAGCTGCACGTTACGCGTATCCCCTTCGGCCGAAGGAACACGATTGCCGTTGATGGTTACGGAACTCAAATCGGCACTCGTACCGCGCACTTGTCCGAAACGGGCTTCACCCTGGTCGTATTGCACATTGATACCGCTGATACGCTTCAATGCATCACCGATATTAGAATCCGGAAACTTGCCTACTTGGTCGGCTGACACCACATTGGTGATTCCTATATTATTTTTTTGTGCATTGATAGCCTTCTTTTGTCCTTGAAAAGCACCTTTTACCTGCACAGCCTGTAGTTCCAGCCCCTCATTCATCACAATGTCCTTTTCCAATGTCTTGCCTTCGGGAACCGTGATATTCATTTCGATAGGACTATAGCCCACATACGTTACCTTCACTGTATAAGTGCCGGGCTTCAGATTGGGTAAGGTATAAAAGCCGTTCACGTCACTAATCACCCCTGTTTTCAGATTCTCAATAAAGATAGAAGCTCCCGGGAGCGTTTGTTTGCCGTTGTCTATCACACGTCCGCGGATGGCACCCTGTTTCACAACCGTTTCATTGGCTCCGGCAAAAGCATCTCCACAGATACCTGCTGCGAGCAGCATACAAGATACTAGTCTAATAACCTTTTTCATATATTTTTTATGCGTTATAAATCTGCCGCAAAAGTAGATGAGTCAGATTTCGTGGGGATTACACTGCATTAAAGGTTTTGTAACAATCAGGTTTCATTTCCGTTACAAGACGTAAAACGGCAGGCTTATGCCGCCCTGACAAAGGAAATACCATCTTTTTCTCTGTTTTATGAAAAATATTTCGTCTATTTGCAACCAAAAGGAAGTCATCTTCCGTCTAACTCATAGAAAATAATAATAAATAGATAAAACGTATGAAACAGATCTTTTTAATCTTTGCCTTCCTGATTGGATACAGCCTGACGGCTTCTGCAGAAAAGATAAAACTGGTTCCTTCGGCTAATGACAGTACACGAATGGATACTGTAGTGGTAAGCGAACTAAGCGATGTGGATACTTACGACCCAACTGACGCCCATTCAAATACCGATTTTAGTTTCTTTGAAGAAAATATGTCGAACGATATGGGTGGAATTATTGTACTGATTTCCGTCATTATGATATTCGGGTTGCCACTGTTTATCGTCGCTATCACACTATGGTTCCGATATAAGAACAAACAAGCCAAATACAAACTGGCAGCCGAAGCGCTCGCTGCAGGGCACAGCATTCCGCAAGAACTCTTCAATGAGAGAAACCGCAACAACGAAATTATGACCAAGGGAATCACCCATATCTTTTTAGGTATCGGACTGGGAGTTTTCCTATGGGTCATGACTGGTGTCAAAGGACTGGCCGCTATCGGTTTCCTTATCTTCTGTATGGGAATAGGACAAGTACTGATTGCTTATACCACCGCTCCCCGCAAGCATAAAAAAGACGATTCCTCTCCCATCCGGATGAACGGGGATGAACACGAAGACACTCCACACAACGAACAATAAAGAATGGGGCAACTCAACGACATATCGTTGGTAGCACAAGTGGTGGTCTTCAAAAACACCCGGGCGTTTGATACTTTGGTCAAAAAGTATCAATCGCCCGTGCGCCGCTTCTTCCTCCACCAGACATTGGGTGACGAAGAGCTGAGCGATGACTTGGCGCAGGAAACTTTCTTGAAGGCATACACCCATCTGAGCTCGTTCAAGAACCTGTCTAATTTCTCCACTTGGCTTTATCGTATTGCTTATAATGTATTTTATGACTATATTCGCAGTAAGAAAGAAACTTCGGGACTGGAAGACTGGGAAATAGACGCCTCCTACCAAGTGGAACAAACCAAAGTAGGCGAACAAATGGACATATATCGGGGATTGAGCCGACTGAAAGAGGCAGAGCGAACGTGCATCACTCTGTTCTTTATGGAGGATCTCCCGATAGAAAAGATAGCGATAGTAACCGGTATGCCTGCCGGAACTGTCAAATCCCACCTCTCACGTGGAAAAGAAAAACTTTCTAACTTCTTAAAACAAAATGGTTATGATGGAATATGATGATAAATTGATTAGCCAATTCATGCAAGCCAACAAGCATGAAATAGAAGACAACGGATTCTCACGCCGGGTGATACGGCAGTTGCCCGAACATGCCAAGTGGATGATGTCCGATGCACTCACTGCAGTCTGCACCGTACTTTGCTGCATACTGTTCTATGTGTTTGACGGTTTCAATTTTTTGTTCGGTGTCATTGTAGAAGTCATCACGTCGCAATCTTACAATCTGATGAGCAACACAAACTTCATTTCATTGGCGATTGCTACGATAGTAGTCATCATTATAGGCGTCCAACAAGTAGTCAGTTTCCGATAAATTGTGTACTTTTGCAATCTGTAAAATGAAAATCCGAACATGAAACAATATTTAGACCTGTTAGACCGTATCCTTACCGAAGGGGTCCATAAAGAAGACCGGACCGGTACGGGAACCATCAGTGTGTTTGGCCATCAAATGCGCTTTAACCTCGAAGAAGGATTCCCCTGTATAACCACCAAGAAGTTACATCTCAAATCCATCATCCACGAACTGCTTTGGTTCCTGCAAGGAGATACCAACGTGAAATACCTGCAAGACAACGGAGTACGTATTTGGAACGAATGGGCGGACGAAAACGGTGACTTGGGGCATATCTATGGTTATCAATGGCGTTCGTGGCCTGATTATAAAGGCGGATTCATCGACCAAATCAGCGAAGCGGTAGAAACAATCAAACATAATCCCGATTCACGGCGTATCATTGTCAGCGCATGGAATGTAGCCGACCTGAACAATATGAATCTTCCTCCCTGTCATGCTTTCTTTCAGTTCTATGTTGCCAACGGACGTTTAAGTCTCCAACTGTACCAACGCAGTGCCGACACGTTCCTCGGAGTGCCCTTCAATATTGCCTCATACGCCCTGCTATTGCAGATGATGGCACAAGTCACCGGACTCAAAGCGGGTGATTTTGTCCACACACTGGGAGATACACATATCTATATGAACCACTTGGAGCAAGTAAAATTACAGCTCACCCGCGAGCCGCGTCCACTCCCCCAAATGAGGATTAATCCCGACGTAAAGGATATATTCAGTTTCAAGTATGAAGACTTCGAGCTGGTGAATTACGACCCATGGCCCCACATTGCCGGGAAAGTATCTGTTTAACACTGTAATACCCAAGAGGATGAATAACCTGTCTATCATAGTAGCCATCGCAAAAAACAATGCCATCGGCATGGACAACCAATTATTATACTGGTTGCCCAACGACTTGAAGCGTTTTAAAGCGCTCACCACCGGACACACTGTTATCATGGGACGAAAAACCTTTGATTCACTGCCCAAAGGCGCGTTGCCCAACCGCCGGAATATCGTTTTATCACGCCAAGCCGGACTGGTTTGTGCGGGTGCCGAATGTTTCACTTCATTAGAAGAAGCTCTGGCTCATTGCAATGCCGAAGAGGAAATCTTTATCATGGGAGGTGCCAGTGTATATCAGGAAGCATTACCGCTGACCCATCGTCTATACATCACATTGATACACGACGACAGTAAGCAGGCGGATGTCTTTTTCCCCGAAATAGACGGCAAAGTGTGGAAAGAAACAGGTAGAGAAGACCATCAGACCGATGAGAAACATCTCTACCCTTATAGTTTTATCAACTACGAACGAAGATAAGACAGCATTAATCCTCGTCTGCCAAATCCAAAATAGGCATTTGTCTTTTAATAGCTTCGTTGAAAGAAATAATCGTCTCTGAACGAGCCAAACCGAGCGGTTGCAGTTTATCATGGATAATGCTAAGCAAATGATGATTGTTCTTGGCATATATCTTGATAAACATGTCATACTGTCCGGTAGTGAAATGGCATTCCACTACTTCCGGAATCTTTTTCAACGCTTCCGTGACAGAATCGAACTGTTCAGGATCCTTTAAATAAAGACCAATGTAGGCACATGTTTCATACCCGATTTTCTCCGGGTCAATAACATACTCCGAACCTTTCAGAATACCCAAGTTGGTCAGTTTCTGAATGCGCTGGTGAATAGCCGCCCCCGACACATTGCACGCACGGGCAACTTCCAGAAACGGAATACGAGCATTATCAGCTATCAACTTCAATATTTGCTCATCCAAACTGTCTAATTGATGATGTCCCATTCTTTTTAGTTTAATTTTCTGCAAAGATATGACTTTTCCCGACAATATTTGTGCAATCCATAACTTTTATTGCACGAATATTTATAAATTAATAGAAAGTCGTATCTTTGTTCAAAATTAGAAAAGACATGAAAAAGACACTTATTTTTCTTTTATGCAGCATTATGAGCATCGCTGCTTTCGCACAGAATTTTGATGATTTCTTTGAAGACAAGACTCTTCGGGTGGATTACATCTTTACGGGAGATGCCAAGCATCTGGATATTTATCTGGACGAACTCTCCAGTCTTCCCGACTGGGCAGGCCGTCGACACCATTTGTCCGAAATTCCCTTGGGAGGAAACGGTGAAATAACCATGAAAGACAAGGCGACGGGGGAAGTTATTTACCGCACCTCCTTTTCCAGCCTTTTTCAAGAATGGGTGACTGAAGAAGAAGCCTCCCGCGTGAGAAAGGGGTTTGAAAACTCTTTCCTGCTTCCTTATCCCAAGAAAGAGGCAATCGTTACCATTGCCCTTAAAAACGTATATCATAAGGTAAGCACTTCTCTGACGCACGAAGTCAACCCCAATGATATCCTCATCCATCAGAGAGGATTGGCGCGTATCACTCCCCATCATTACTTATTACAAAGCGGCAGTCCGGAAGACTGCATCGACGTAGCTATTATGGCGGAAGGCTACACTGAACAGGAAATGGATCTTTTCTATAAGGATGCACAGACAGCTTGCGATGCCTTATTCAGCCACGAACCTTTCAAGAAGTTGAAAAATAAATTCAATGTGGTAGCGGTAGCCAGTCCGTCACAGGACAGCGGCGTGAGTGTGCCGGGCAAAGGCGAATGGAAATCTACGGCCGTCAGCTCTCATTTCAACACGTTCTACTCTGACCGCTATCTGACTACAAGCCGAGTAAAAAGCATCCATAACTGGTTGGCAGGCATTCCATACGAACACATTATCATATTAGCCAATACAGACACTTATGGAGGAGGAGGCATTTATAACTCTTATACACTGACCACTGCCCACCATCCGATGTTCAAATCAGTAGTAGTGCATGAATTCGGCCATAGTTTCGGAGGGTTGGCAGACGAATATGCATATACAGAAACACCCAGTCCGCAATATCCTTACGAGGTAGAGCCATGGGAACAAAACATCACTAGCCTCGTCAACTTTGAAAGCAAATGGAAAGATATGGTTCCTGCCAATACTCCCATCCCCACCCCAGTGACAACCAAAGAACCGGATATATACAACAAAGTAGGGGTTTATGAGGGAGCCGGTTATACAAAGAAAGGAATTTATCGTCCGGTCACCGAATGTAGAATGAAAATTAACGAAGCACCCGCTTTCTGCCCCGTTTGCCAGCGTGCACTTGAACGACTGATAAACTTTTATACAGAGAAATAAGTTATATATTAAATGGCTAAACCAAGACAGAAATGATTGAAATTAAACAGGTTAAGACAGAAAACCAAGAACTATACGGTTTTGTAGAAGAGTTGATGCACACGGCGTTTCCTGCACAAGAACGCCGTGACACTCCTCAACAACGTGAATATTCGGACAGTAACCCCCTTTTCTGCAACAATGTGATAATGGAAGACGGAAAAACCGTCGGCATGATTAGTTATTGGAATATGGGAGACTTTTACTACATCGAACATTTTGCCATCGATCCCTCCCTGCGCAACGGCGGTTACGGCAAACGCGTATTAGAGAGTATCCAGGCCAAGCTGAACGGTCCCATCGTTCTGGAAGTAGAAGAGCCGACAGAAGAGATGAGCATGCGGCGTATCAACTTCTACAAGCGGTTGAATTTCACACTCCACGAAAAGCCATATATGCAACCTCCCTACCGCATCGGCGACTCAGGTCTGCCCATGTTGCTGATGACTTATGGAGATATAGACATGGAGAAAGACTTTGAAAAAGTAAAGAATACGCTATATAAAGAAGTATATGGTCAGTCAGTCTGACCGTATACTTCTTTTTAAGACAGAGACAAAAAAAGGAAGTTGCTCAAAAACAACTTCCTTTTTTCATATCATGTATCAACTATTTTACTGACGTTGAGTAGCAGAATAGTTAATATTCAAAGCATAAGCCTGACGAAGAGCCTGTTTTACATCCTGTACAATACCCATCTTAGTTTCGCTATCCACCTTCATAGATACTGTCATAAACGGCTGATCTTCTTCTTTCATGTTTTCACGTTCCTGATAAATATAATCCTGAACTTCTGAAACTTCAGCAAATTTATCATTCAGCTGAATACGGCTTTCAGCACCCATTTTCTTTTGGAATTCGGGCAATGGCTTACCGATATAGATAAAGGAAACCAAAGACTTCTTTTCCAATTTTTCAAGTTCTGTAGCCTGCGGAACTCTAAATTGAACCTTCAATGTAACCTCACGCATTGTTGTTACAATCATAAAGAAGAACAACATAGTAAAGATAAGGTCAGGCAAAGAAGAGGTATTCAATTCAGGCATTCCACGTTTACCTGTTTTATTAAATTTTCCCATTATTTACCTCCATACTTTTTAGGTTCAGCTTCAGAAATTTTCTGCTGATAATATTCACGAATCGCTTTCTGTTCGTCTTCGTTACACTCATTATAAACCTTGCCAAACTTAGCCTTACCCAGTTCGTCACGAAGTTCATTATATGCAGCCACCAATTCATTCTGAACATTGATATATGCCTGATAGCTGGTACCAACGTCATTCTGAACAGAAATTACATGCTGTTCCGTAACCATACAATCACCCAACAAAGGAATATTCTTTCTATGTTTTTCCGGGAGATTTTCATCATCGTACGGATTGGCGATAAATTCTTTTGCCTTTTCTCTTAATTGCTTTATATCAATATACTCCTTACCACACATCAGTTGGTCGTCTTTGTTCAGACGTACTTGGAGCACATTACGTTCTTTCTTTAAGATATTATCATCTTTTTGATTCTGTTCGGGGGGAGGCGGCAGACGTCTCGCCAAACCACGGTCAGTATCCATAGATGTTGTAATCAAGAAGAAAATAAGCAACATAAAGGCAATATCGGCTGTTGAACTGGAGTTAATCCCAGGTACGCCTCTTTTCTTTCTTGCCATTTTACTTATTTCGTTTTTTAATTGTTAATATCAATGTTTATTATTTCTTGAAGATACCGCTCAAGTTAACGATAGTACCGATAGCAGCTACTCCAAACAAGAAATAGATAGAGTAAATCAACATATCAGTAATCTTCAACCAGAAAGTATCAGTATAAGGACCGTCGCCGGTCATGATAGTAGCATCAGAACCCATACCGTAAGAAACTACCAATACAACCACCAATAATACGATACCTAACAAAGATTTAACAGCATTCATTGGATTATCTTTCAATGCAGCTCCGAATTGTGCAATGGCTCCTACAAGAGTTACAGCTACACAAATACCAAACATAGCATACATCAAGTAAATCAATGTTTCTGTATGAGCCGGCTCATTATATTCGCCGACCGGGTTATTATATCCTACAAAGTAGAACATGCCGAGCACCACTAAAATCAGTGCAAAACAGACATATAATGCATAGTAGGACATTCTATATGATAACTTAGCCATTGTTCTAATTATTTTTTGTATTTCAAGTTATATTTCATAATCATATCAAGCAATGTGATAGAAGAATCTTCCATCTGGCTTGTGATAGCTTCAATCTTAGAAAGGATATAGTTATAGAATACCTGAAGAATCAATGCTACAACCAAACCGAAGATAGTAGTAATCAAGGCCACTTTCATACCACCTGCAACAACTGTCGGAGAAATATCACCTGCCTGCTGGATTTTATCGAACGCCATAACCATACCGATTACAGTACCCAAGAATCCCAAAGACGGAGCCATTGCGATGAACAATGTAATCCAAGAACATCCTTTTTCAAGGTAACCAGCCTGAACACCACCGTAAGAAACAACTGAGCGTTCAACAACGTCAACACCTTCATCGATTCTCATCAAGCCCTGATAGCAGATAGAGGCAACCGGACCACGAGTGTTACGACATACTGTCTTAGCAGCTTCTACATCACCTTTTTCCAAAGCAGCTTCGATGTTAGCCATCAACTTCTTTGTGTTCACTTCAGCCAAGCTTAAATAAATGATACGTTCAATACAGAAAGCCAAACCTAAAACCAATGCGATAGCTACCAAAGACATAAAGTCTGCAGAACCTTCGATAAATTTAGTTTTGAGTTCTTTGTGGAGACCACCACCTTCTTCAACTACTGTTGTCTGTTCTGTTTGAGCCGGAGCTTCATCCTGAGCCATAATAGGCTGAACTGATCCCAAAGTAAGGACTCCCATCACTGCAAGAATTGCAAATAACTTTTTCATTGTGTGTCTAATTTTTAAGATTAATTAATTAATTGTTATTTTATTGTTTTAATTGTTTTCCACTTTTTTGCCTTTTCCATAGCAATGCGGAGAGAGCGGGATTCGAACCCGCGATACACTTTTGGCGTATACACGCTTTCCAGGCGTGCCTCTTCAACCACTCGAGCATCTCTCCTTTTTAGGGGACACATTTACATCCTCATTTTGAAATCGGGTGCAAATTACAAAGAAATTTGGGAATTGCAAGCGATTTCAGTCACAAATGTATCCTTTTTTTTCGTCTTACACAGAATTCGACGCCTCAATATTGGTATATCACCTCAAATTTAATAAACTTTAAAAACTTATTCAGCCATTTTGAACACTTTTAAAGCGTTATCGGTCGTTATGGCATCTACTTCTGCCAAACTCATGCCATAAATTTCCGCCAGCTTTAATGCGACTTCCTTTATATAGGAAGACTCGTTTCTTTTCCCTCTGTGGGGCACAGGAGCCAAATAGGGAGAATCGGTTTCGAGCACAATTTTACTTAAAGGAACATTCTTCAGTGTTTCGGGCAACGTACTCTTCTTAAAGGTGACCACTCCGTTTATTCCAATTCTAAAATCAGGATAGTCCAACAACTGATTTGCTTCTTCCGCACTGCCCGTAAAACTGTGAAAGATACCGCTCAGATTCGTGTCCTTATAAGGAGAGAGTACTTCAAACAATTCGGGGAAGGCGTCACGGCAATGAATAATCAAAGGCAAATCATATTCCAGTGCCCACTGTATCTGTTCGTCCAGTGCCGCCTGCTGCTCTTTGAGGTATGTTTTATCCCAATACAAATCCATCCCCACCTCGCCAATGGCAATATAAGGATGTCCTTCGATCAGCAACTCTTTCATCGGCATCAGGCTGGCTTTATAACCAACATCCACCGATGTCGGATGAAAGCCCAGCATCGGATAGCAAAAGCCTTTATATGCCGCACACACTTCCAACAGTTCACGAATGGTTGTATCATCAATGTTGGGCATAAAGACCTTCATGACACCGGCAGCCTTGGCACGTTCTATCACTTGTGGCAAGTCTGCGACAAACTCTTCTGCAAAAAGATGGGAATGGGTATCAATCATCACACTTTTCTATCCATTAAATGACAAACAAATGATTTCAATTCTTCTTTCCGCTCTGCCGGCAGACTCACGCCATCCAGCAAGCCGAGTCCTTTTGAATAATACTCATTGATTTTATCTTCGCAGATTTTATCAATGCCAATCTCGTTATAAAGTCCGATCACAGCCTTAATCTTCTCCTCCGGGCAATACTCCGTACACGAAATCCACCGGTTCAGTTCTTCCTTCTGACGTGGATTACCCAAGTTCAATGCGTTTATCAGCATAAAAGTTTTCTTATTGCATAAGATATCACCACCAATATTCTTCCCGAACACTTTGGGGTCACCATATACATCCAGATAATCGTCCTGCAACTGGAAGGCCAGTCCCATCTGAATGCCGAAATCATAAAGTTTGCGGGCATCCTCTTCGGAAGCATCTCCTAAAACGGCTCCGATTTTCAATGCCGCCGACAACAATACAGAGGTTTTCAGACGAATCATCTCTATATATTCCGGAACCGTCACATCGGTACGGGTCTCAAACTCCATATCCCATTGCTGTCCTTCACATATCTCGAGAGCCGTTTGTGTAAAGACATCCATTACCCGCTTCAAATAGCTTTCCTGACAATCAGCCATCAACCGATAGGCCAGTACCAGCATAGCGTCTCCCGACAAGATAGCCGTATTGTCATCCCATACTTTATGAACAGTAGGTTTATTGCGGCGCATATCAGCCTTGTCCATCAGGTCGTCATGCAATAAAGTATAATTATGGTAAGTCTCGATGCCTGCCGCCTGCGGCAAAATACAGTCCACATCTTCCTTATACAGATTATAAGCAAGCAACATCAAGACAGGACGAATCCGCTTTCCACCCAACGACAATACATATTCTATAGGAGCATACAACCCTTTCGGTTCACGCATATAAGTCATTTCAGAAAGATAGTCATTGATCTTATCCAACAATTCGGTCGCTAAAAAAGCCATAAGAAAAAGAATTAAATATATTACTAAAAAAAGAGGCTACCCAATGAGCAGCCTCTTCATGATTTTTATCCAAAGATTACTGTAATTTAAAGATTACGGGCACGGTGTAACTTACACGTACCGGTTTACCACGTTGTTTACCGGGTTTCCATTTCGGCATTGTCTTCACTACACGCAGAGCCTCTTTATCCAAGTAAGGGTCTACACCGCGAACGACAACCGGATCAGCAACAGAACCGTCTTTTTCGATAACGAACTTCACTGATACTTTACCCTGCACACCGTTTTCCTGAGAGATGGTCGGATATTTTGCATTCTTCATCAAGAACTTCAAACATTCTCCCATACCGCCGGGGAATTCGGGCATTTCTTCTACAATCTGGAAAATCTGTTGTTCTTCCGGTTCTTCCTCTTCTACTACAACCGGTGTATATTTAACTTCCACAGCTTTTTCCGTTTCATCTGATGCCTGAATAACTGTTTCTTCCACTTTAGCATCATTATCTACGATTTCAATAATTTCTTCCGCTTTAGGAATTTCGGGAGGAGGAGCCTGCTGTTGTTCTTCCTGTTCTGTGATAGGAACCATTTCTTCTTCAAATACAACTGCGGCTATACCAGTATCTGTACTCACCTGCTTATCACGATCAGTCCATTCGAAAGCGACAAACATAAGAGCCAAGATAAACACATAACCGATTAGCAGCCAGGTACTTTTCTTACCTTCAAGATCTGCTTTGGGCGATTTTTTAACTTCCATAAATTGTTGTTTAAAATTAAGTGTTTCTCATTTAGGGCAAATGTAGCACTTTTCTTTTAAACAAAAAGTATTTTCACCGTAAAAATTTGCTAATTCATTATATTTTAGTTCTTTTTCATGGAAGGGCACCTAACTTTTCCCTATCTTTGAACCGCATAAAGCAATATACTCATCTATACATAATTATATATGAAAAAAATAACAATAGCCATCGACGGTTACTCGTCTTGTGGAAAAAGCACAATGGCCAAAGATTTGGCACGTGAAATAGGATACATATATATAGATAGCGGTGCCATGTATCGTGCCGTTACTTTATACTGCCTCGACAACGGTTTGTTTACAGACAACGGCATCCGGGAGGAGGTGCTTCGCAACCGCTTGCCCGACATTAAAATCTCTTTCCGGCTGAACCCGAAGACCCAGCGCCCTGTCACCTTGCTGAATGGCGAAGAGGTGGAAGAACGCATCCGCACCATGGAAGTTTCTTCGCACGTGAGCCCGGTGGCAGCCCTCGGATTTGTTCGGGAAGCACTGGTGAAGCAGCAACAGGAAATGGGCAGAGAGAAAGGAATTGTGATGGACGGACGCGATATCGGAACCGTGGTTTTTCCTGATGCCGAACTGAAGATTTTCGTAACCGCCTCTGCCGCCATCCGCGCCCAGCGCCGATACGACGAGCTGAAAGCAAAAGGCCAGTCAGCCTCTTACGACGAAATATTGAAAAACGTGGAAGAGCGTGATTATATTGACCAAAACCGCGAAGTGGGACCCTTGCGGAAAGCTGAAGATGCTATTTTGTTGGACAACAGCCACATGACCATTGCCGAACAAAAACAATGGCTGGCAGAACAATTCCAAAAAGCAACCAATGGTTAATGTAGAGATAGACGAAGGTTCGGGCTTCTGCTTTGGTGTAACCACCGCCATCAAAAAGGCAGAAGAGGAATTGGCAAAGGGCACCACGCTCTATTGCCTGGGAGACATTGTGCACAACGGACAAGAATGCGAACGTCTGAAAAAGATGGGCCTCATCACCATCAACCACGAAGAATTTGCCCAGCTGCATAACGCCAAGGTGCTGCTCCGCGCTCACGGAGAACCGCCTGAAACATACGCACTGGCAAAAGCCAACAATATCGAAATCATCGATGCAACCTGCCCTGTAGTATTGCGGCTGCAAAAACGTATCAAACAGGAGTTTGACAACACCCCCGACAGCCATGATACACAAATTGTGATTTACGGGAAAAACGGCCATGCCGAAGTACTCGGACTGGTGGGACAGACACATGGGAAAGCGATTGTCATAGAAAAGCCGGAGGAAGTGGTACATCTGGACTTCAACAAAGATATCCGACTGTATTCACAGACCACGAAATCTTTGGAAGAGTTTTGGCAGATTGTGGAATATATCAAGGAACACATATCGCCCGAAGCTTCGTTCGAATACTTCGACACCATTTGCCGGCAAGTGGCCAACCGCATGCCGAATATCCGCAAATTTGCAGCAGCACACGACCTCATCTTCTTCGTTTGCGGCCGTAAAAGTTCCAATGGAAAAATCTTGTTTCAGGAATGTAAAAAGGTTAATCCCAACTCCTACCTCATCGACCAGCCGGAAGAAATAGACCGCAACCTACTGAAGAATGTACATTCCATCGGCATTTGCGGAGCCACTTCCACGCCCAAATGGTTGATGGAAGAGTGTAAAAAGGTTATCCTAAACGAAAAATAGACCAATAAAAAATAATATTTTATCGTTGTCCAACTGATAAATTGCTAACTTTGCATCATAAAAACATTAAAATGGGTATTTATGGGAACGATTAAAAGTATCGGTATCTTAACATCCGGAGGGGATGCTCCGGGAATGAACGCTGCCATTCGCGCAGTGACACGCTCTGCTATCTATAACGGACTGAAAGTATATGGTATTTATAGAGGATATAAGGGCTTGGTAACAGATGAGATTCAGGAATTCAAGAGCCAAAATGTCAGCAACATCATACAAATGGGAGGTACTATCCTGAAAACCGCCCGCTGCAAGGAATTCACAACCCCCGAAGGACGTGCACAAGCATACGAGAATATGAAGAAGCACGAGATTGACGCTTTGGTCATCATCGGCGGTGACGGTTCATTGACCGGTGCACGCATATTCGCACAGGAGTTTGACGTGCCATGTATCGGTCTGCCGGGAACAATCGACAATGACTTGTACGGCACCGACACCACCATCGGCTATGACACTGCACTGAATACCATTCTCGACGCAGTGGATAAAATCCGCGATACCGCCACCTCTCACGAACGTCTTTTCTTTGTCGAAGTAATGGGACGTGACGCAGGCTTCCTGGCATTGAACGGCGCTATTGCCGCAGGAGCAGAAGCAGCCATCATCCCCGAATTCAGTACGGAAGTAGACCAGTTGGAAGAATTTATCGAGCACGGATTCCGCAAGTCAAAAAGCAGTAGTATCGTGTTGGTGGCCGAGAGCGAACTTACCGGAGGAGCCATGCATTACGCAGAACGTGTGAAAAACGAATATCCCCAATACGATGTGCGTGTCACCATCTTGGGACACTTGCAGCGTGGAGGACGTCCTACCGCACACGACCGCATCATTGCCAGCCGCATGGGAGTAGCCAGTATCCAGGCACTGCTCGAAGGCCAGCGTAACGTGATGATTGGTATTGATGATGACAAAATTGTCTATGTACCTTTTGCCAAAGCCATCAAGAACGACAAACCTATCGACAGAGAACTGGTGAACGTGCTTCATGAACTCTCCATTTAAAGAAAATATAAGTCCCGACAGGATTTAAAATATTCCAACACAATCCGGCTCAGAGATAATGAACTCCGAGGCGGATTGTTTGGTCTTTACATAATCAGCTTATTATCAATCAAATAAGTATCATTTTTAGGTCCACTAGGCCCAGGGACCACCTTTATGCTTTTCTGGCCCCGTGGAAACATACCAAAGTACTGATTATCAGAGCTGTAAAGCGTACAAAGCCTACATACCGTATTTTTTGCCTCACCGGAGGATAAAAACAGGCTTAAACAGGGGAAAACGAAGGGTGAAAACATGGAATATCCAAAAACTGAAAAAGTAAATTAATTAATCATCTATGGAGAAAAGAGTCCGATAACACAAGTAGGAGCGGCCCCATGTATCCGCCCGAATACATCCACAAATACAATTCCAGTATTTATAACCAGTTACTACTCAATATTTTGCAAGTAATAAATCAGAAATATGGTCGCAACCTTTAAGGGTACATTCTAAAGGGTGAAGATTTAACGCTTTTATTGTTTATTAACTCGTTTAGAGTGTCAATACGGATCGATTTCTTCTTTTTTCGGTGCTATTTGTTTCCGATATTCCAATTCTGTTTTGGCTTATTGCCTAAGCTGTTGCAAAGGTACTATATTTTTTGATATTCTTTGTTTTGGGTACATTGTATTGGTGGAACAGCAATCTGTATTGTTGGCTTTCGCGCTTCTTTTGTTCTGGATTGCGGTTTCAAGAAAACAGCTTCGAGAAAATAAGCTTATCTGCATCATTTGCAACGATATGGAAACAACCAAGCCAACCGAGAGGGTTCCTCGATTGGCTTGGCAGGTTATGAAAAGTCGATTGTCCGCTTTAATTATCAGTTTGTACCCTCTGCATATATACATGGGTAGAGGGTGGTGTTCTCGCCTTTCTTCATGAGGATGATTTTTTTATCTGTCGCCACGATATCATCTGATGAGGGCGCTTGGTTAGTCATCGGCATTTTTTTCTTTGTCCAGCCCCCAAATTGTAGATAGTCAAGGGTATACCAATCCCCAAAGGAACCCTCAATCTCGTCGACATACACTCTTGCCTCAAGATTGAATAAATCTTCCGGCATCTCATATTCAACCTCATCGGCTTCGCATGGCACCTTTATTATGCGGAGGAAACTGTTGTCGGATGAAAAGCGTGCATATTCATAAGTCAGATCGGGATTAATTGCATATATCGTGAGTGTGGCTACGTTGTAGTCGATGGGTACGTCATTGCCGCTTCCATCGGGATTGAGGTTATTCCAATCTTTGACATCCGCCGTAAAACTGACATCCGTCGGTATCTCTGATTTCGGTGTCAAGCCGATGGATAGTACTAAACTATAAGCCTTGCCCTGTTCAAATGCAAATTCGAACGGTGTTGTCAGAGTGACATTCCTTGAAGTGCCGTTTTCCAGTGTTTCCGAGTAATTGACCGTTATCTCTACCGAAGCCTTGCTATCGGTGGGAATCACCATCAGATAGTTTCCGTCGCCGGTCAGCAACACGGGATCGCTGGTTGTTTCGGCATCCGAGAGGGCCAATACATTGCTTCCCGCCTCGAAGTTGTCGGACGTGAACGTGTATTCCATTTTGCTGCCCGGATCCTTTTCGGTCCATTCGCCCGTATGGAGGTTGAATTTGCCGGAAGGGTTGAGAGCCGATGATTTGAATGTTATGGTGTTGATGGTGACACTACCTTTGCTGCCCGCTTCGCCCTCAAGTTTCGCCTTGAAACCGATGCGCGACAGGGCGTGATTGAACTGGAACTGCACCTTACCGCCGTTTGTTTCTTTAGTTTGGTCGGTTTTCGCTTCGGCATACAGAAGGTCGATCTGGTCGCCAACATTCTTGGCCACCGTGAACGCGATCACAGGGTCGCCGGCAGTGGTTTGGGTGGGAAGAGCCGTGATGTTTTCTGCATCGGGAGTCTTGGTGTGGGGGGCATAGGCGAAAAAGGATACCTGCTCTTCGTTGGGCCACCGCTTCACATTGGCGTAAGTCCATGCCGATGCCGTGCCATCCCATTTTACCTGCTCGTTACGCATAAAGTCGGGTGTGGCGGTCGATGAGGCATCGGCAAAGTTGTCCGCCCCGGTGTTGTAGGCGAAGACACCAAAGCCGGGATAGGTGTTCCCCTTCATGACGTCGATGGTGGTTACCGAGGCGCGTGTTTTGGGCGACTGGCCGAGATAGGTTCCGAATGTTACGGCATTCTTGTCATAAGATGATTGACCATTGTCGAAGACAAACTCTTCATTCTGAGAGCAGCCGCTTAAGGCTGCGATGGCTACGAAAGCCATCATCTGATACTTTTTAGCTTTCATATTTGTAAAAATTCTTGGTTTGCCAAATAGTTGAAGTTTAAAATTAAATTTTAAGTGTATTTTTATTTGTCAGGTTTAATTGGTATTATAATGTCTTCCTGTTCGTCCCAGTTGTCCACCCACACATCGGAATCCCAGTCGGTGTCTCCGCCGGGCGGCAAAGGAGGGTCGAGCCATAGTTCAAGGTGCAGGTCGAGATTGTCGCCCCGCTTGTTTGCCGTGCCATCACGCTCCTTGATGATATGTCCTACGGGGATATTGTATTTCAATACCGTCTTACCATCGGCAAGCATCGCCTGAAATTCGAGCATATTCTCTTCGGGAGTGCCCTGATGGTTGCCGGGGAGCCCAAAACAACGGATATCTGCCTGAACAAGTCCTATACCGGGATCAGAATCCGAGCGTGTGCGCGACCAGTGGTCGGATTCGATGAGGTGGATTACCGTCTGCGCATTGTCATTGGGGCGGTCGCTTGTCAGGAGGCGTCCCGAAGAAAGTCCCGAAACCGTACCACGTGCCGAACGCAGGTTGCCGATGTTCTCGGTATGAATCGTGACGTGTAGCGTGTAGATGATATTCTTGGGATAGAGCGTTCCCACCACTCTGATGCCCGGTTGCCCATCCTTGTGAGGTACACCTACGGGGGCAGTTATAATGTTGTCCACGGCAAGCCATTCAGGTTCACTTGCCATGTAGGTGTCGTCTTCGGCACGGCCGGCATACCACTTCGGGGGCTCTTGCCGCAGGGGGTAGGCTTCGGCTGTCTCCACGGCGTCAAGTCCACGGAAGCCGATATGGTCGAACTCTTCTTCCGTCAGGTTGAACACGGTCGCCCAATGGCGGCCCGGCGACAGAGCCGGAGTGATATAATCGGTATTGTTGTCGATATGCCTGGTCTGCTTGCCCGTCTCGGTATGATGGCACAGCACGGTCATTCCCGTAGGCACATTCTTGCCGTAGCCGCTCCAATCGACATTGATGCGTACCTGTTCGATGTCAGATTCGGGATAGAAGTGGATGGTGGAGTCGCACGATGCAAGCATCATGCACAAGGTGGCAACAATAAAGCCGGGTATCACCTTTGTCTTGCGGTATGCTGATGTCAGCTTCTTCATTTCGTTCCCCTCCTTCCTTTTCTGTCGGTATAGAACTTATAGGCAACGGCGAATCCTGCACGGGTCATACCCCAATAGGTTCCTTTTCCACGCGAGACCTCCGCACCGTTGCGACCGGTGTTGTGGTATTTGATATATTCGTAGCCGATATATCCGGCACCGATCTGTGCTTCCATGCTCCAGCGGCGCGATTTGTCGAGATAGAAGGCATAGCCGTAGCCGATACCTGCACCGAATGCGGCATGATTGGGGTCCTGATAGCGGTAGTCACCGCCGAAACTCACGTTAAAACCCACAACCGTGGCATGAACGCCGAAGTAGTGCCTCTCACCGGCGTCTTTCAGCCAGTAGCGCACTTCAGGCTGTGTGGCAAACAGGCGTATGCGCCATCCGTCGGTAATGTCATACGGGGAGTACCACACCGGCACGTCAAGGCTCCAATGCCGCCACAGTCCAATCTCCACACCGAGGTTGGCGCACAAGGCGGCATCTCCCAACAGGTTGGTCTTGATGGCTATAAAACGCTGTTTGCGTGTTGCAGGGATGTCGAGCGGTCGTATCTCCGGCGTTGGAACGGCAAGATTGGGCGGCAGAGATTTTAATTTCTGCAGGTTTGATACTTGTATACGGTTCAGCCATTCAAGGTCATAATCGACTGCCACGGACGCACGGCGCAGGTATGGCAGCACATTTTTGCGCATGGATGCGTAAGGACGGCCTTCGTCAAGACGTTTGAGCCTGTCTTCGCGTATATCGGGGGAAAGATGCCCGGACCCGTCGAGGAACGCAAGCACCGTACCCGCATATGGTATAGTGTCGTTTTCGGCAACCATAATGCGCATACCTTCCCAATCCTCCGGGATAGTAGAAACGGCATATATGCTGTCGGGGAAAGAGTAACGGCCTTTGAGAATGCGTATAAATGCTTCTGCACGATCGGTAGCGAGACGCACGTTGTTTTCGTAAGGTCCTTCGGGCGATGCCGTACCCACTACGGTGATACGTGAAACTTTCATCCGCGGTTTCAACACCATAGAGTCTATTGCGGCAAGCACCTTTTCGAGCTGTGAACCGTTGCAGTGGTAGGTTCGGTCAATGTCCGTGAGGTTGACACGGAAGTCGATATGTGACTGAACCTTGGTAGAAATAACTGTAGTATCGGGAATTTCCGTCTGAGCCTTGACACATACGGGAATCAAGGCAACAATCATAAACGCGACAACCCTAATTGCCGTTATAATTCGTCTGGCAGATAGGACACAAGCCGCATTATACTTTTCAGATTTGACTTGTGTCTGTATTCCTAATTGTATATTTTGTCCCGTTATCATATCCAATCTTCTTATATTTTTGGTTCAACTTGACGAAGATTGGATAAACATCTGATAATCAGATATATAAATCTGGGGGGGGTAAGACAAGACTTGCATCGCGCATCCTCACGGAGCACGTCACGCTTTGGCAATATGCAGGTCTAATGTCTCCCATTTGACAAGTTCTTCTTGGTTTGTCCATATTTGTTTGATGTACATATAAATGCCATCAAAATTCATATATTTTATTCAATTTGCAAAACTATAAAATATATGTAATATAGCAAAAAGTTTTCGCACAAAATTAGCGTTTATCCCAATTATTGGATAAACGCTATCATATTACTATCCAAGGAATATATCGTATTTATTGGCTGTTCGCTTCCAATTCTTTTTCAATCTCTTCAATCGTAGGCAGACTGCCCCGGAAATCTTCAGGCAAGGCTTGTCCCAGTTCATAGTCGGAGATACCGATAGGCTTCTGAATATCACGCAAGGCGTATTCTGCCTTGATGCGGTCTTTGCTCCTGCAAAGCAGCAGTCCGATAGTCCGGTTGTCTCCCTCCCGGCAAAGAATATCATCCACAGCGGAACAGTAGAAGTTCAGTTTGCCGATATATTCCGGCATGAACTCCGTATCTTTCAACTCGATCACCAGATAGCGATGCAGGAAAGCGTTGTACATCAATATGTCAATATAGTAGTCATCGCCTGACACCTCGATGTGGTACTGCCGCCCCATAAAGGCGAATCCGGCTCCCATTTCCACGAGGAATTTCTCCACATGCTTCACCAGACCGATTTCCACATCACGCTCATTGTACTGGTCGGTGAAAGTAAGCATATCGAATATGTATGGGTCTTTAAGCATGGATTTCACATCGTTTGCTTCCGGGGCGGGCAGTGTTTCAGCGAAATTGTTTGCCAACGCTCCATGCTTGCCGTAATCATCCAATTTGATGGCTTCTTGCAGATAGCGTGTTGTCCAATGATTGGTAATGCTTTGCACCATATACCAATACCGTGCACGAATATCTTTGACCTGTTTTATCAAAACAAGATTGTGTGTCCAATCCAGATGCTTGATAGGCAAGGTAAAATTATATTCATCTAATTGCGAAATCACTGATTTCGTAATTGGAGCAACAGCCCCTTTTACCATTGTAAGTTCTTGATTATATTCGTTGAAGAACTGCACCATGTATTGCATATTACGCACTGTGAACCCTTTTATCTCGGAGTAGTCGTTCTTCAAGTCCACTGCCAACCGTTGCAGGGTTTTCTTGCCCCAACCGTCAGCGTCCTGGCTTTGCTGCAACATTTCGCCAACATCCCAATACATTCGGAGCATCTCTTCATTGGCGGCATAAATCGCGCGTTGCTGTGCAATCTGCACCCGTTGCCTGATTCTGCGAAGCAATGCCGCATAGCCCCGAAAGTTATCCGTCAAGCTACCTGTCACTTGTATGTCTGTCTTTTTAGCCATATTCCTCTTTAATTGATTTACAAAGTTATACATTTTTTTGATTGGACTTCAAAATATTACAATGAATGTATTTCTATATGTCTTATCTTCTCATTGAAAGCCCCCTCTTCTGTTGTTGCTCGTAATGCCCCTCCACCACGTTATCGACTTCCCGTCTAGCTTTGATTTGTTCCCGGTTATCCAGTTTGCCTTTCCGCGTGGCTGTAATATACAGGAAATCCCCGGCTGCACGCTGCGACTGCTTGTCGTCACCGAACAGGTCAAGGGCACTCTTGATGTCCGACACCTGCTCCGCATCGAAACGGGGCTTGTAATAATCCTTTGCCAAACGGATGACACTGTTTACCGCCTTGCGGAAGATGTCGCTTGTTTTGAGCAACAGGAAACTGAGGTTGCCGATAATCAGGTTTTGCCACGAAATGCGGTTTTTGAGCCTCGTTGTTTCCTCCGTATGTGCAGCATCCTTGCGGTTGAGTTCGGACTGGTGCCTGGCTTCCTGCTTCATCAGTTCACGATGGTGGTCGTTCTGCATGGTTTGGATTTTGCCTTGCAACTGCTCAATGGTTTCCTCGTGTGTGGAAATCTCATGGCGCAAACCCTCTATTTCGCCTTTCAGAGCCTTTGACTTTCCAGTAGCCCAACCGACAGCGGCATTGAGAAGTTCGTTTCCTTTCTCCTTGTTCAGTTTGGAACGTTTCTCGCTGATAGCCCTGTCAAGTTCTTCACTCTGCCGCTCCTTTTGATGCGCTGTCTCAATAAGGGTGTTGGTTCTGCTTTCAACCTCCTGCATCTTCCGGTTTGCCGTTTCCAACTGCTGCTCCCGGTGCTGTCTTGTGGCATCAAGGCGGCTCATTTCCTCTTTCTGCTTCTCAATGATGAAGTCGTTACGTTCCAGATGTTCCTTGCCTGTCTCGGCTTTGGACTGCCCCCGTTTCATGGAGAGTATGTCGGAAGCCAAGGTCTGCATCACCGTCATATCATCATTGTTGAGCTTTTGGCTCTTGCCTGTGTCGTGGTTCATCCAGTCGAACACGATGTGTGCGTGGTAATTCGGCTTGAACCATCTTTCACCCACTTGGAAACTTTCCTTGTCCCCCACATCAGGCTGTCCGCCCAGCCAATGCCCCTCGTCCTTGTGCAGGAAGATTTGAAGCGGAGTGATGCCCCAGCGCCTTTGGCATTCCTCGCCAAATTTCTTCACATCTGCCAGTGTGGTGTCCGGTTTGATGAGCAATACACCCTCTCGGATGGGTGTGCATCCTGACACTTTTATAACTTTACCGTTCTTGCCTTTCCGCTCCCGCTCTTTCTCCTGCATGGCACGACCTGTCTTTTCCTTTACCATCCGTTTGATGTTGTCGTAGTGCGTCTGCAAATTCGGACTGCCGAAGTCGGGATTTATCCATTGCCCGTTGTCGGCGGATAGTTCAGGCACGATGTAGATTTGGGACTTTCCGATATTACGCATATATTCGGCAGTCCTCCGGTTATGGGCCTCGCTTGATTGGGTGTTGCAAGGCTTGATATGTATGCTTGATTTTGTTGCCATTTCCTTAAAATTTGATTGGTGTTATTGACTAATAAAATTTTCCATTGTCCGCTCATAACCGCAAGGGGTTCTTAGGGGCACAGTCCATAAGCGGAGTTTCCAAAGAGAGGGTCACTCTTGGGTCGGGTTGCACAGGGCTGACAGCCCTTGCCGGGTTCTCAGGGCAGCGTCCTGAGTGGGACGGGGCAAAGCCCGGCCCCTCGGGAGAGCCCACAACTACTTTAAGCGAAGCGTGTAGTTATAGTGGGCTATATCAAGGGCAAGCCCTTGTCCGCTTATCACAGCCCACGGCTTCCGCTCTCCTGCCGTCAGGAAGGGTCTTTCAATCACTGCTTCCGATTGGACTTGCACCGACCAGTACAAGGTCGAAATCATCTATCAGCTTTTGCAGGACAGGATTCTTTTCTATCATCCGTTGGAGGATTCTTTCAGCTTCGACCAGGTGGTTGGCTGTACATATCAGCTTACCTTCCTGTATCTGGAAGATAATCCAATCGGCTATGTCTATGTGGTCAGCCTTTTGCTTCGGCGTGGCGTTCTTTTCGATGATGTCGGACACAATCGCCTTGAAACAGGTCATGTTTCCGGCACGTTGTTTCCATTCGGCATATCCGTCCGCATCGGGAAAGAGAAGCACGGTCCGCCCGGTCAGCGCACGGAGCTTTTCCTCTTTCATTTGACTCTTGCCTCCTGTCGCCAGCCATACATAGCCGGGGAAGATTGCCGAACCGATAACGGCACTCTTTTCGGATTCCACCAAGACCGCCACCTTGTCGGGGTTACTTTTTAACAGATGCTCCCCGAAAAGGCATTGGGACAGTTGCCATTCCTCCGGCAATGCCTGTTGTTTTTTCAGTATGCTGTGTACCCAGTTTACTGCCGATGTCCGCCCGTCCTTGATACGATGTCCGTCTTCGGGGTTGTACTGTATCACCTTGCCTGTACGCACCTTGTCGTTGCGGTCTATCTGCCAAAAGATAACAGCCCCGTCACGGGTAGCCCCCAGACGGTAGTCCTCCAACAACCGGAGCAATACCTCCTTTGCCTTGCTGCCGTAATAGGCGGTAAGGAGTGTGGAGAGGAAACGGAAGAAATTGCTGTGGACGCTTTGCGATTTCTCCACATAATGGGGTGGTATGTAACCTATGGTGCTTGGCTGTGATACCTGTTTGGGCTTTTGCTCCACTTTTTGCCCACCAAAAGAGAAACCGTTTGCAGCACGACATTCGGGATGTTCCTGAAAGTATTGCTTGGGGGTATAGTGATACCCGCAGCCGCTTTCATGGTTGCATCTGCCGACCGATGGGTGAAGAGGTGTGTCCTGTTCATCCACATAATAGGCAAAGGAGTGTCTGTCGCCACAATTCGGGCAGGTATGCCGTGTGGTCGTTCCTTTATATTTCTGTAATGAATAGTTGCTCATGGCTTGCCTCCTTCCTTTTTCCGTTGATTATTGCGTTGTCCCGTCCTGTCCCACTGTCCCGGCTCATGGGGTGTGGGACAGTGGGACACCTTGGGACACTTCGGAATGTTTTGGGCGATTACGCTTCTGTTTATAAGATTACTTATATCGTAAATGAAGCCATTATCCTTTATAACAATCTGTACAACAGTTTCTTTCATGGATTTTCCTCCTTGTTGTTATGTCCGGCAAACAGTTCAGCTTGCTTTACTTCCTTGATTGTCCCAACTGTCCCGTCCTGTCCCGTTGTCCCACTTGCCGTGGGTTGGGACGGTGGGACACTTGGGACAGCCGCTTTTTCATCCTCCTTGTTGCGTTGGATAATCCGGCTGACGGTGGACTTGCCGCAATTCACCTGTGAGGCTATCTCCCTTACGGACTTGCCCGACCGGGACAGCTGTAGAATCAGGCAATCCCTTTGGCTTGATTCATTGTCGCCCAGCTTTTTCAAATGCTCCTTTTCCGTGGAGTAGCCCCTATGCACGAACTGCAGGAAGGCATCCACCTTTTCAATCTCGTAGATGATTACATTGTCCGCATCGTATGAGTAGGTGCCATAGCGTACTTTAAGCTGCTTCACATAGCGAAGCCCGCTATCTTGTGCGCTCTTGCCGATGGCGAACACGCTGTCAAAGAAGTTGTAGAGCCGTTTGCTGCCTGCAAGGTCGTTGGACGTGATGGGACAGTCCAGGGAGCGTTTGGGCGTATGCGCCAATACAAGGATGGACAGTTCGTATCTCTTTTTGAGGTTGTTGAGCTAGATCATCAGCCGCCCTGCGGCATCGCCTTTCTCCATGGCGCAACACAGGTAGGTAAGGTTGTCAACGATGAAAATCCTGCTGGCGGTCTGCAACGCCATCTGTTCGATGCTGCCGATAATGGCTTCCTCAAAATTTTCCTCCAACAGCGAGTTGCAGTCAAGCGACACCCGGTACAGCCTTTCGGGAAAAGTGTGGAGGTTTCCGTGTTCGTTGGTATAGCGCAACTGGAACTGTTTGTCGGAAAGCTCGAAGTCCAGATACAGCACATTGTCTGTCCGGGCGATGCGGTCGGCTATCTGCACGGCAAGGATGGACTTGCCCACATTGGAGTCGGCAAAGAGGCAGGACAGCTCCCCCTCGTACCAGAAGCTGTCCCACAGCGCGCGAGGCGTAGGCAGCAGCGATGCTTCGAGTATGGTGCGGTTGGCGGTCCTGATGCTCATCACGCCGATACTCTCCGGCATACCGCTCCGCACTTGGGCAGCCCTCGCAAGATCGCCATGTATCAGACTGATATAATTCTTATCCTCTTCCATGACTTCTACCAGTTACGTTTGTTGGGCTTGCGGCGGTGGGAAGAGGATATGGACCCGTTCAGTTCCTCGTCGGACAGCGGCACGGGATTCTTCCGGGAGGATTCCAGCCACTTGTCCAGTTCGTCACGGTAAAGGCAATAGCGTTTGCCGGGCTTGGTGGCAGGGATGCTCCCGTCCGACAGTTTCATGTAGAGCGTGCCTTTGGGAATACCCAGATACTCCGCCGCCTCGTCTACCGACATGGGGACATGGGTGTCCACCGCCTTTGCGTTGTTTGCACTGTGCTGCTCGGTGAGCAGGCTTTTCAGGCTCATCACCTCGTCCCGAAGCTGAGCCACGACCTCCGGAAGGTCGTTGAATGTTAGCATTGTTCTTTCCATTTTACAGCTCGTCTCTTTTGTAAGACTTGCCGCAAAGGACTGCAATGATAGGGTCGTGAATACCTCCACGACAAAATAATTCCCGAATAACGATGCCCAACCGTGAAAGACGGGCAATGTTATTCGGGGAACAATGTAAAACAGGCAGTTAGGAGCTAATAGCTACTTATCGTTATTGCCTGAAGAAAGCATGATTTTACTCTTTTCGTAAGTAATCCTCCGGATAATGGAAATCCGGTTTGCCTTTTTCGGGTTCGTCAATGGGAATCGGTGTCTTTAACGGATCTACCTTGAAGTTCTTGATGGTCGCTATATCCGTACCGGCAAATTCCCGTGGGAAAAGGGCGCTGATGAAACGGGCGCGGTTCTCTCCCGTATAGTATTTCTTATACATGAAACGCTCCGATATGTTCCATACGAAATGACGGAGCGGGATATTGGTAATCTCTTGGGGCAACCGTCCGGTTATCGGCTTCGGCTTGTAGGTGTTCAGGTTCATCCAGTTGCCCACCTCGTTGCAGATATGGTTCACGGTCTCTTCGTCCGCAATGCGCGGCATGATGAAGTGGATATACTCCATGACCATGCGGACACGTTCTTCTTTTTCCTGCTCCTGCCTGTCCTTGTAACTGGCACGGTTCGCCTCATGGAGTTTGGGGTCAATAGCCAGCTCCATCGGCTTGATATCGGGACTTGCTTCTTCGGTTGTCGGTGCTACAGGTGCTATTTTATCCTGCGGTTCTGCTTCCTGCACGGTTACGATTTCGGCAGGAGTTTCCTTTGTCTCTTCCTTGCCAAATTTGATTTTATAGATTTGGTAGGAATCAAAGATGAATGCCTGAAAAGAGAAATAGAGCAGCCATCCCAGCAAATTGCTGCACACGAAGACTATCAGCCGAACAAAGTTGTCTTGGTTGAAACTTTCTGCAACGACAAGTGTTAAAAAAAATGAGATCAGGCAGATGGCAACGCCGATGAAGCCTAAAATGATGTGTTTATCTTTGATGGATGGTTCCATAATTCTATTCTGGTATTACCGGTTACTGTTTGATTTTTCCACAAAGTTAATGCTATTCTTCTGATTACCATTCACTGGTAGCGGTCGGCGGGTTCTTTTTCAGCGTTTTTCACTAAAAGTCCGAAATCATACTCTATTATCATACTATATGGGCTTGCAAAGGGGGGATACCAAGACCACTATTATTGGTTTGGAAGCGGCGAAACAGTAACAAAAGAGATGACTTTAAGCAACTCCAAAATTCTTCGTAATGAAATCGCATCTCGTCTTGACATTGGTTCCCTTCAGCAAGTTCTGGATTTCCACATCCTTTGTATATAAGGGAAGGGCGGCAAATGCTGTACAGATGATAGAAAAAATCAAAAATAGACAGGATAAAACAGAATGACATGATTTTACAGACGTAAGTAGAAGAGGGCGTAGGACTTCTTTCTGAACATCGTGTCTTGTCGGATAAGTAAAGGCAAGAAATGTACAATTAATGCAAAAAATGGCATATGAAGTGACTAGGAGCCATCATCTTCATATGCCATTTTATTTTTTAGAGGTATTTACTGGATATCCCCTCTCAGATGTAGATTATTGAGAGTGTGGAATAAAGATTCTGCATTTATCTGCGACCCCTTTGTGGTCTGTGTTTTTTCCACATTATGACACAGTCCTTTTCTTTACTGTCACGAGAGCGTTATTCAACTTCCGCCGGATCGACAATTTGGTGCGTGCGGACATTCACGTAGAGCTCTCCTTCCACTTCACCGCTGCGGGTGCGTGCGGCTTGCACCTTGACGATGTTCTCGTCTACGGTTTCGTATTCGCGGATTTCAGCCTTGAAAACGCCCATCTTCACCAGCGTGCGGGTGTTGTAGTCTGATACCCATAATACCTCGTCGCTCTCGCGGTAGATGTGGTCGACGCGTGTGAACGTGAATCCCGGGATAGCTTTTAATACCTTCACGCGCTCCCTGTCGTGGTTGAAGACGGTAATAGAATCGTTGCTACCGGTGACGTATATGTAATTATCGGTCAAGGCAAACGATTTGGGTTTGAACGACAGCACCCAGGTTTCGTCCAAGTCGATGCTTTCGCCGCCTTTCATTTCGTCGGTGACTTTCGAGGGATCAAGCACGCGGATGGAGCTTGCTTCGTAAGCCGTCAGCAGGATGCGTCCGTTGCCATCCTCCTGCATGTAGTGGGCGGCGAAGCCATTGTTGTCCGCATTACCCGGGCCTTTGGAGGATTGCTTGTAGCGTCTGACGCCTTGGTATTTTTCCGGTGTGACGTCAGACTCCTTATAGATGCTTACTTTGCCGTCCTTGTCGCGGGCGAAAATCAGTCCGTCCTTTACGGTGACCGCTTGTGCCTGAAATACCGCATCCCACCAATTTCCGTTACCTATACAAGAGATGTATTCCATTTGGGGAAGCGAGAAAGCATGGATGCGTGACCCCACTTCAGCAACGTAGAGGCGATTTCCGGCGGGGACGATGGCATTAATGTTGCTGCCGAAACTCTTCTCCTGACCGTTGAACGTCCAAGTCTTCAGTGTGCGCATTGGTCGGTTGCTCTTCTTGTCGAAGAGGATCAGGCTGTTGCCTGCCGTGCCGATGTTGGCAATGAAGAGCGTGTCGCCGCGATGCGCCACTACGTAGGGGTTGAACTCTTTGCTTTCTGCCAGTCCCATCGCCTCGAAAGTAAAGGTTTCGAGGACTTCATGGGAGTAGTACCAATAGCTGGTGTAGTTTTCCTGCGGCTCGGTTACAGGACCGTCCACTTCGTTGATGTTTTCTTCGGAACATCCGGCACACCAAAGTGTGCAGATAATCGGGAGGATATATTTGAATGTACGTTTCATAATTAGTGATTGTTGTTTATTTGAGTTCATTCATGGGGATTGCATACAATGTTTTAGCACCGCGGTCGACGATGAAGAGCGTGTTGTGGCGGATGATGCAGCGGCCGGGGGTCTTCAGCGTGATGTTGCCAATGGTTGTGTAATCCTTAATCATTTCACCGGTTTTGGGATTCATCTCGCAGAATTTATTGTTCGCGAAGGAGGCAAACAGCCGTCCGTCGGCACTCCATGTGGCATGTCTCGGGTTTTCAGCAAACTTAATCTCCCGGCCGAGTTCGAGTTTGAAGGCCATGAGGTGTTTGGGGTCAATCTGCATCATACGCTTGTTGTGGTAGTCTATGGCGTAGATGTTGCCGTCATAGTCCGCAGTCATGGAGTTTTCCGAGTGCGATACGATGCTGGGGCTGTGTCCGATAGGACCGAAGGAAAGGTTGTGCTCTGCGAATGCCGTCGCCCAATTGCGATAGATATAAACTACACCATCGCTTGCTGCCAGCCCTACCGGATAGGGGTTGTAGTTGAACGTACGGATGCATTCGGAGGTCTTGCCATCGAACACTAAGAGCATGCCGTTACCTCCGCAAAGATAAATCTTGCCATTGGAATAGAGCACTTCGACCGGTTTCGGCAGGGCTGCTTCAGTATTGTTGTTGGGGTTCGTCCATTGGTCAATCCGCTTTTTGTGTACGGGTTTGCCCGTCGAGAGGTCGTAGATGTCCATCGAGAAACTGCCGTTGCGTATGTCGTTGGTGACGTAAAGGCTGTCGCCGTGAACATAGAGGCCTTGGGGGGCATAGTTATTCTGCTCCACACCGGCGGTGGTGTAGTCGAGCGTGAAAGAGAGGGGTTTGGCATCCTCCTTTTCGCCCCAGTCGGTCGGCAAGAACTCTTTTCCTCTGTTCAGTCCGCCGTCAAGTTCATCGAGTTCGGGGTCTTCGATGATGTGTGCCGAAGAACTATATGCGGGTATGTCGTATTTGTTGGCGGCATAGCGGCGGGTGTGCATGAAGCGGCGCGAGTAAACAGGCATTTTTTTATCCAGACAGAACTGGGTATAAAGCTTTTGACACAAGGGAGTCCAGCCGGTACCGCCGTTTTCGTAGGTCATGTTGCCGTCATGACCATAACCCATGCAGTGGGCGAATTCGTGGAAAAGGGTGTGTGGGTCGCCTATATCATCGGGATAGTGACCGATGTACACACCTTCGCTTAGTCCGTACGTGTTTCCTCCTCCTGTACCGAGAACGCCACTTACCCGGCCAAAACAAAGCCCTCCGTGGTTGATGGCGCGGCGGAGTATTTCATTCTTGTCGATGGGAGTTTTGTTGGCATTGTTGTATAGGTGACCGTATTCGTGCAGCGCTTGGGCGAATTCATCGGACGAGAACATGTAGAACATGTTCAGGGCGATGGCAACTGCCTCGCGTGTATGGTACGCACGCACAGGCCATCTCCAGATGTCTTGGTTGGCGTGGTAGCGGCCAAACCAGATTTTACAGTGGCTTTTGATGGACTTCAACGTCTTGTAATAGGGGGCATCGCATTCAATCCTGAATGAAAGGTTCTCGTGCGAAATATGCTCGTTTGCCATGATCTGAATCCGCTTGCCATTGCGGGTAGTGACCATGACGTCTTCCTTGGCAAACGGGAGTTGCATGCGGAACTGCTGGAAGGGCATGATTTTCTCGAAGACAAAGAGTTTGAACTCATCGTCATAACCCTCCAACTTAGCCCAGATGGTCACATTGGGCAGGGCACGCGGACTGTAGAACCGCAACTGGAACCACCCATCCTTTTCGACGGTGAATTGGAGAGGCTCGTCTACGTAGAAGTAGCGCTGGCTGGCATTGAAAAACACTTCCGCCGGCTCATCATCGTTGAGCAAATAATAGGTGTTTTCGTTGTTGTAATGGCTTATGGCCACATTGATTGGGAGTCCGTTTTCTTCTTTTTCCGGCTCCTTTGGAGTTTCAAGTTCGGGGGTCGCATCCGTACAACCGGTCATCAGCAGCAGGCCGATCCCCAGCATCATCAGTGAAAAAAAGTTTTTTTTCATTGCGTTTCGGTACTTTAATTATTGATTAAAAACAAATGTTATAAAATTGGGGCGCGAAAATACGAAAAATCTATGGAATAACCTCGAAGAATGGGAGGATGGCGCTAAAAACTTGACATCAGTGTAGTTACAGTGTCAGGTGATATCAAACTAAAAATGCTGAAAAAGCAAAGAAAAGTAGGGCCAATTAGAAGAACGGTTGCTAAATCATTACCCGCAGAAATATGGTTTTAACACATGAACACTGATATATTCTCCGTATGGTTGTAATTGGTTTACAATGTATAACTCGTTGATAGTTTATGGCTTAAAAGATAGAAGCTTCGAAAATCCACTTGTTTTTTTGCCAAAAATTGAAGATTTATTTTATTTAACCTTAGCTTGTCTTCAAACAGAGATCAAAAGAGGGAAATTACTTTTTTGACCTTTGTAATCCCCGGCTCACAAAGATAAGGCATATCGGGGATTATTCCGCCGAGATTAGTTTATGGATATTTTAGCTTGTTATTGCAGTCAAAAGAAAAAGTATGTATAGTTCGTTTTTTAACAGCGCTTTTTTCTTTTGGCAAGAAACGAGTTTTATAGATGATATTGCAAAGGGGATTATTTAATGTAACAAATGATATTTTGTTTGTTGATGTGTGTATATATGGGTTTGCAAGGGGGGATTATCAAGAGCAGGGGGCGGTTTAGGTATTTATACGCAATAACCGCTCCCCTGAATATCCTGCGACTTGAAACCGCCTTACGCTTCCTTGCGTTTCAAGGTTATCTTGTCCACCACATCGCACATCTGCTGTGCCGCCATCTTGGAATAAATCTGTGTGGTGGTAATGTTCTTGTGCCCTAAATAGGCTTGAATGACAGGCATGTCAGTACCCATTTCCACGTGCAGGCTTCCGAACGAATGCCTTGATTGGTGGAAATAGAGAAGCGATACAAGCAATGGAAACGAGAAGAGAATACAACGGAATTTGCTGGTAATTAACTATTTCTCTATATTCTTCCACACAAGAGAAAAGCAAAAAAGTGGGGATTATTGCAGATGTTCAGTTACCAAACCGTTAGCCGGACAGTTACC